>Ga0315282_10011719_pt1 | contig 13523 bp, 19 predicted proteins | sample YL17G07_20_MG_FD_203693 | JGI IMG/M metagenome (GOLD analysis project Ga0315282, IMG submission 203693) | Sediment microbial communities from Yellowstone Lake, YNP, Wyoming, USA - YL17G07_20 | ecosystem: Environmental > Aquatic > Freshwater > Lake > Sediment | place: USA: Wyoming | collected... | reverse complement strand
CCGGGTTCCTTCGGACCCTGGCCCGACCCGACGAGGGAGATTCGCGGGCATATCTCCCATCCCGGACGAGGAAGAAACAATTACCAGGAGCACAGCCGTGACGCAAACAACGATAGACGCGCCCGCATCTCAGGAAACGTCCGAAGTCCAACACGTTATCGAGACGTATCGAGCCTGGGTGGAAACACTGGCCGGGTACATGCAGGGCGCCGCGGGCTTGCTGGATGACCTTTACGCCGAACAGGATGAGACCGTCGATCAGCTCAGGAAGCTCTGCGCCAAGACGCATTCTCTCCGTCACGTCGATTTCGACGCGATCTTCGGCAAGGTGCTGGCGGGCGGGCGCAAGACCCGGGAGTCCCTGTCGCTGCTGGTTAACGGATACCGCTCCGGGCGGGAATCGGTCATCGAAGAAGTCCGGGAGATGCTTCTTGCAAGAACCTCCGACACGGCCCGGGTGGTCGAGACCTGGCCCGCCCTGAAGCGGCGGCTGCTGGGTGAGAAGGATGACGGTGTGGGAGAGATCGTCGAGGTTCTGCGACAGGTCAACATAGAACAGGAACAGATCGCGGCCGCATTGTCTGGGCTGCTGATGCGGGGGGAAAGGCTCAAGATCGACGACTTGAAGACAGTGGCACAAAGGCTTGCCGGTAGGGATTCGCGGGCGTCCGCGGAACTGGCGGCCTTGCTGGCAGGGTGCGAGTCGGCCGGCCGCAACGCCGCGCTCAGGTGGCAACGGCTGGTCGCGTAGGACGGTTTTCACAGAACCCTAAGGAAAGACAACAGGAGAAGAACAATGTCAGGCAATGATTATGGAAATCTGGGCAACGAGATGAAGGCCATGAAGGACGACCGAAAGAGTCTCCTGGCCGAAACAAAAGTCCAAGATGAGAACCGCAAGGCCAAGACCCGTAAGTTCGTGGCGGACACCCACGCCGCCAACGCGGAGTTGAGGGCCGAGACCCATCAGTTGCTGGCCGATGCCGACAAGATGATGGGAGGGATCCGCAAGGACGTCGCCGGCTTGAAGTCCGAGGCTCAGCAGATGCTGTCCGAGCACCATGCCGAAACCGCCGAATTGAAGGCACAAACGCACCAAGTGCTGGCGGAGGCTGACAAGTTCATGGCGGACACGAGCAAGGACAACGCCAAGCTGCGTGCGCAGACGCACAAGATGCTGTCTGAGCATCATGCCGGAACCGCAGAATTGAAGGCCCAGGCGCACCGGGTGATGGCTGAGGCGGCCGCAACGCTGAATCGGTTTTCCAAGGCCTCGCGGCAGCGTGCCGCTGCATGGCGCGACGTCCTCCGGACGGTCCGCGGCAACCGCCGCCAAGCCGCACCGGCCAGGACTTCCGCTACCACCGCCGTGATGGAGCTGCCGGCCCAGACCAAGACAAAGGGCAAGGGCAAGAAGAAGGCCTCGGAAAAGAAGAGTTAGCTGCCCGTTGAAGAAGTGGCACGGGCATCCCCGTTAGGGGTCCCAAGGACTTGCCCGTACGTCCCTTGGGGACAGGTGGCACGGGCGTACCGCCCGTGCGCAACGTCTTGCCGGAGTCGGGGCAATGATGCCCCGGCCACGCAGACCCTCTTGAGGCCGGTCTTCGACCCTGAGGCTCAGACCCGAAGGGCAATCGGAAAGGAAAACGGAAATGGGAACTGCAACCACAGAGCGAAAATCAGGCGCAAGCACAAGTAAAAAACCGGCCGGGGAATGCAAGACGATCACGTGCGCCTTTTGCGGCGGGACAGGGAGGGATCCGTATCGGATTCTCTCCAGGCTTTCCGATTGCCCGGTCTGCAAAGGCCACAAGACCGTCGAGGTGAAAACGCCCGTTGTCGGCTGCCTGTACTGCAAGGGCACAGGCAGGGGCCGTCACACGCGGCTGACGTGCTCGGCGTGCAGGGGCGCGGGCGTGATCACATTGCCCGGTCCAACCGCCGCGTGCCCCAAGTGCAACGGCAGCGGTCGTGATCCCGAGGCGGACCTGCCGTGCAGCCGTTGCAAGGGAGCGGGCCTGGTGGCCACTCGTGCTTCGCAGAGTAGCAAGGGAACCACGCAAGAGAAGGAACAGTTCGCAACCATGGAAGGTCACGAAGAATCATAACAAACTAAGCATTGAGGCGCTGGCCCCTGGGGCCGGCCCCTCCTGTGAACCCGTGCCAAGCCCCCCACATAGGGGCGCGACGAAAAGGACTCGCACGTGTCAGTGGCAACCGGAACAATATATCCCACGATCGTTGACGGCCTGACCTCACTACCTGATAAGCCGGCCGCTGCCCCCTTGGGGGCTTCGTGCCAATGGCAAATGCTTCAGCCGGCGGGGCAACCCCCTGCTTCGCCTGAAGCTCAGACAAAAAGTGTCAGCGTGTCGAACGATCCTTGGATAGGGGCCTTTTTGCAGAACAGGCTTCCCCGCTCCTCGTCTCTGACGGGGAGCGGGGGCCTGTGCCCCGCTGATTTTCCCGCCAAGCTCACTTGTGCAACCATTAGGTCATCCATCTCGAAGAGCAAGCTTTCTTCAATTGGCCTGGCACACTCTCGGCCCCCGCATGCCGGGAGCAATGGAAACCGAACGCCCGTGTCCCTCCCCCGGGCTTGGCGCAATGGCGCGGGCACAAACCCCGTCCGCTGCGCTAGTGCCGGTCGAGCAGTTGGGCAAGCCGTTTTATCCAAGGACCCTCGCCTCCCTCTCCCTCCGGGGAGGCGAGGGTCGGCTGCCCTTGTTTCGACCCAGAGGCTCTCAACGGGTGTTTCATCGCGACAAGCCATAACGGCTCCCGGTGGTCGGGAGCACATAGAACATGAGAGAAGGAGCTAACGATCATGACGGAAACACAGACAAAGACGGAGCGCCGTGGAATGCGAGACGTGCGGACCGCGGTCACCGCCCGCATCCGGTCCAAACCTACGATTCAGGGGCAGCGATACCTTGACCTCTACGTGCTTCAGCGGGACCGATTCCGCTGGCTGCGGCTGATGGACCAGGCCCAAAGGTCGATCCTGAGCATCGACATGGCGCTCCGCAAACTGGGGTTCAATCCCAACTCCGGTCGTTCGACCCAGAGGCTCTCGACGGGGGAAAAGGGCCACTCGGCGGGCGCAGCGGGCCCGGTCGCCCACGGGACGGGCAAGACGATCGACCTCGGAACGGTTGCGAAGCGGAAACGCTCCGCTTGACCTGCCTGCCGGTAGGCAGGATGGAGAGATGACATGAGTTGGGACTGGCGGAAGGCATTGCAGATTGTCAACACTTCGGCGGCAGCGGCGACTGCCACAGGCGCCGCATCGGCCGGCAAGGTGACGTCGGCAGGCAAGAGGCAACAGGAAGGCCCGAATGCGAACATGCGTCCGAGCAGCATTGTCTGGCGCACCACGGGGCTGGGCAATTTCGGGGGCTCGGGTAGCCTCCGGGGACAACTGCTGGAGGACAGGGAATACGACTGCCCGTTCTGCCATGGCCGGGGCAAAGTGGCCGGCGCCAGCATCTGCCCCGTCTGTAACGGCGGCAAGAAGGTGCAGGTGGAACCGCCGGCGGTCAAGTGCGCGTTCTGCGGCGGCCAGGGGCAAGTGCCCGCTCGCAGCAACCTGACCTGCTGGGTCTGTAGAGGCAAGGGCATCGTCTCCGTCGAGCCGAATGTCCAGACCTGTCCGGATTGCCACGGGCGAGGGAAGAGGCCGTGCGAGTCGCTCTACTGCCCCCGATGTCGGGGAGTGGGCGTGGTGGCCTCCCCCCCGTCGAGCGCCGCCCGCCGGGGCGTCTCCAGTGATATTGCAACCGAATCCAAGCTCGAAAGGAAGGCATCATGAAGACTTCGACAAGCAGAAGCTCAAGTGCAAAGCACTTGACCGGAAACAACGACGGGAAGACCCTTGGGACAAACAACCTCGGTCGCGCCCGCCGGCGCCCGCGGAGCTCAACGGGCGAGAAGGCTGCAATCACGCACTTCACCGGCAGGGCGTTTGACCTGAAGGCCGAACGGGACGCGCAAGAGGAAAAGGCTACGAAGCAGAAGCGACCCCAGGCCGCATAAGACGCGGGTGGCAAGACACCCGGTCAAGAGGGTTCGCGTTCGGCAAACAGGAATAAGAAGGAAAAGGAATTGACCATGAACGACAGCATCACCCCTATCGAGATCTCCAAGGATCAGCCCTGCTTCGTCAAGACGCCGCTGGTGGACAACATCGTCAATCGCACGCTGGTCTATCTGGGCGCGGGCTTCCCGGTCCATCTGACGGGCCCCGCCGGCACCGGCAAGACGTGCCTGGCGCTCTACGTGGCCGCCCAAATCGGCAGGCCCGTCGTCATCGTCCACGGCGACGAGGAACTGGGCACAAGCGCCCTGGTCGGAGGCAACTACGGCATGAGGCACAAGAAGGTCGTGGACAACTTCGTCCATTCGGTCAAGAAACTCGATCATACCGTGGAATCGACCTGGGTTGACAACCGCGTGACCGTCGCGTGCAAGTACGGTTTCACGCTGGTCTACGACGAGTTTACCCGAAGCAGGGCCGAGGCGAACAACGCGCTGCTTTCCGTGCTGGAAGAGGGCATCCTTGACATGCCGGCCGGGCGGGGTCAGGAATCGTTCATCCGCGTTCATCCGGACTTCCGCGCCATCTTCACCAGCAACCCCACAGAGTACGCCGGCGTACACAAGGCCGCCGATGCCCTGCAGGACCGCATGATAACCATTCACCTGGCCCTGCCCGACCGCGAGACGGAGATAGCGATAACCATCTCCAAGAGCGGACTTGACCGCAAGGCGGCCACGCGGGTGGTGGACATCGTCCGCGGCTATCGTGAGGTGCGCCAGGCGGGCAAGGACGCCCGCGATGTCTGCCCGACCGTTCGCGCGTCGGTGATGATCGCCACGATCCTCAAGGCCTACGGCGCCAAGCCGCAACTCAAGGATGACAGCTTCGTCAAGCTCTGCCACGACGTGCTCGGCTCGTCCCGCTGGGAAGGCCTGGCCGACACCACCGTCCTTGCCAGCGTCGACGACCTGATCCGCAAGTTCGCCGCCTGAGAGCGCGCGTTATGGAGAAGACAATGCCAACGAAATGCGAATATCTCTACGGTGTCATTCCGGCCCGTCATGCCAAGGACTTCGGCCCTATTGGCCTGGGCGGGCAGCCCGTGAGAACGATCTGCGATGGCGAGCTTGGCATCCTCGCCAGCACTTGCGAGCCGATCGACTTCCAGACGGCCCTGCCGGAAAAGACGCTTCATTGCCTCGCCCAGCACCAGCGGGTGCTGGAGCAGGTCATGGCTGAGTCGCCGGTTGTCCCGTTGAAGTTCGGCACCTATGCCGACAGCCGGGAGCAGATAGCCAGGATCATCGACTCCGGGCTAAAACAGTTCACCAACGCCCTGGCCGCCTACGGAGGCAAGGTTGAGTTCGACATCGCGGCCTTCTGGTCCGACGTGCAGGGTGTCCTTACCGACATCGCAAAGGACGAAAGAGTCGTCACGATGAAAGACACTATCCCCGCCGGACAGCCCCCGACGCTCAACCAGCGCGTGGCGCTTGGCCGGCTCGTCAAGCAGTTGCTCGACGAGCGGCGAGGCCAGGCCGCGCGCGAACTTCTCAATGCGATCCAGACGATCTGGCCCAATGTCGTCGTCAACCCGACGCGGGACGACGCGATGGTCCTTAACGCCGCCGTTTTGATCGGCCGGGATGAGCAATCGCTGTTCGATAAGGTCATATCGGACCTCAATGGCCGGTGCGATGAGAGGTTCAACTTCCGCTGCGTTGGCCCGCTGCCGCCGTACAGCTTCGCAACCGCCAACATCCGCACGATAAACGCCGCCGCGCTGGAGAGCGCCCGCCAGTCACTGGAATTGGGCGAATCCGCCAGCCTGGCCGAGATCAAGACCGCCTACCGCCGGCTGCTTCAGGAGAACCACCCGGACCGAAGCGCCGCCCCCGGCGCCGCCGACCGCATGCGGGAAATCGCAGGTGCGTACGAGTTGCTGGAGGAGTTCACCACAAACTACAGGCACAGCTTCGCCGGCGTGCTGGAAGGCCCGGTCATCGTCAAGGTCCGGTCCCTCAATGACCTGCGAAGCCCAAACTCATCGGCGCAGGCGGCCCGGCCGCAGCAGCGGCGCGACGCCGCAACAGTCCAGGCGGCTTGACAGAATGTCAGAAGAAGCCATGAACATGACGACGACCTTACAGAGCTACGAGCAGGCCGACTGTGCCGCCCGGGCCGCCACCGACGCGGGCCAGCCGCGGGCTGCCCGGCTGTACACCTACTGCATTATCGACGCGCTTGACGGCCCCGGCCCGGGGGGGGCCGCGGCCGATTGCTTCGGCGAAACAGGCGTCGGCGGCGCTGAGGTCTTTACGATCTGCCACGACGGCATTGCCGCGGTTGTCAGCGCCACGGCCGAGGAAAAGCTGGAGATCACGCGGCAAAACGCGGTGGCCCATCAACGGGTTATGGAAGCCGCCATGCGGCAGGGGCACACCGTTCTTCCGGTCAGGTTCAACACGATCGCCGACGACGTGGCCGACAAGCCGGCCCGCCAGCGCGTCATAAACCACGTGCTGATCGGCAGGAGGCAGGAGATTCTCGGCCTGCTGTTGAAGATGGGTCCGCTGGTGGAGCTCGGCGTCAAGGCCCTGTGGACGGACATCGAGGCGGTGTTCAAGGCTATCGTCAACGGCGACCCGAAAATCCAGTCGCTGCGAAGCAGGGTTTTTGGCGGCAGCGCCGGCGCCGTGGGCGCCGAACGCGAGGGCAAGGGCAATGTCTCCGGCATGGCCAGGCTGGGCGAGATGGTCAAGGATGCCCTGGAGGCCGAGAAGAGCAAGGCCCAGTCGGCCCTGCTCAACCGCCTGACGCCGCTGGCGGTTGACTATCGCGTCAACAAGACATTCGGCGACCCGATGTTCGCCAACCTGGCCCTTCTGGTGGAAAAGACCCGTCAGGACGAGGTGCAGGCGGCGCTGTCGGACTTCGAGGCCGGCCAGGCAGGCAGAGCCAAGCTTCGCTGCGTCGGCCCGCTGCCGGCGTGCAACTTCCTGGAACTCGTAATCACTTGGGACGATTGAAATGGCATTCATTCTCGACGACATACTCCTGGCCCCGTGCAAGGCCATCACCTGGATCGGCCGGACCCTCTACGACCAGGCCGAGGCCCAGTTGACCGACGAGTCGGTCATTCACGAGCGGCTGATGGACCTTCAGAACCGGCTGGACCTCGAGCAGATAGACGAGCAGCAGTTCATCGAGCAGGAAAACGCCCTGATGCAGCGGCTCGACGCGATCCACAAGTACAAGGAAAACAGGCGCAAGGCGTGACACGCCTTCCCGCATGAAAGGAATCTACCATGGCAACGGCATTGATGGACGTGGTCAAGACCGCAAGGCAGCGTCTCGGCGAGCTTACCGGCTTGCCGATCGGCAGCACGGTCTCGGTCCGCAGGGACGAGTGCGGCTGGTGCGTGCAGGTGGAGGTGGTGGAGAAGAAGTCCATCCCCGACTCCCAGGACATTCTCGCCACCTACGAGCTTCAGGTCGATCAGGACGGCGAGGTCCTCGACATGTTGCGCAGCGGCATGCGAAAGCGGTCGGACGTGATGGTGTCCAGCGGTGTCGAGTAAGGGCGCGCGCGATGAGCCAAAACCAACCGGTTCAACATTCGGTGGACGCCACTTCGCTGGCCGACGTGATCGACCGCGTTCTGGACAAGGGCCTGGTGATCAACGCCGACATCGCGGTGTCGCTGGCCGGGATAGAACTGCTGGGCATACGGATCCGGGCGGTGCTTGCCTCCCTGGAGACCGCGGCCAGGTACGGCCTTGCGCTGCCGGCAGGATCGAACCTCGACACCGAGGCCTGGAAGCAGGCTGTCGTGGTCAAGTCCGACTGTCCGGAATGCGGCAAGCGGTCAGCCCAGGAAGAGCTGCTTACCGACGGCTGCCCGTGGTGCGGCTGGGTTTCAGCCAGGGCCAGAAGGGCCGTAGCGGCGTCTTAGCCGCGCGTTGAGGAAGGAAGATCGACCAATGAGCAAACCACAAACAGACAATGCCGACAGGCGCAAGGCCGGCACGCCCGGCAGGCGAAAGACCGACAAGGCCGGCACGCGGGCAGGCAAGGAAGTGCTAGACGAGCAGGTCAAGGCCGCCGGCCTGGCCGAGGGGTTGCTGGGCACTCTGGGCAAGATGGTGCCGGGGCTGGGCAGGTTGGTCGAGACCGCCTCGCGAATCCCGGAGTTCCAGGACCGCCTCGCGTCCATCGACGACGAGATCAAACGCAAGTTCAAGGATCAGCCGATGCGCAATGCCTCGGTCGGGATTTCCGGCGCCGCCGGGCGGAGGCACATGGGCATCCCGCCGGCAGTCCGAAGGGCCGGCGCCGGAGGCGGCGCCGCATCCGCCGCTTCAGGCAAGTCTGGATCGACGCCCGCGCGAGGCAAGCGCCCCGGCCCGCGCCCGCCGAAGGTCCACATAAGTACCGAAACCCCGGCTGAACTGAACGTGGACGTCTTCGACGAGGGCCGCGAACTTCTCCTGCTGGCCGAGGCGCCGGGCCTCACCCGCGCGAACATACTCGTCAGCATCGAGGGCCGAACGCTGGTCCTGTCCGTCGAGGCAGGGCAGAGAAAAAGCACCCAGCGGATAGACCTACCATGCGACGTGACCGGCAAGCCGAAGGTGTCCTTGGCCAACGGCATCCTGCACATCACTATGAGAAAGGCCGCCAAGGCATGATCAAGATAGACGAAGACAACCTCAAGAACGGCGTGCTCGGGCTGGTCCTGGCCGTGGTGGAGATCCTTCGCGACGCGCTGGGCAACCAGGCCATGAGGCGGATCGACTCCGGCACGCTGAGCGACGAGGAGGTCGAGCGGCTCGGCGGAGCCCTGGCCGACCTGGACAAGGCAATCGAGGGCATCAAGCGCGAGCAGGGGCTCGACCAGGCCGTCCAATCCGTCCGCGACGGCCTCGACGACGTCGTAAACGACGTGGTTCAGCGAGCCATCGACCCGCGCACGTGGCACGAGGATATTGCCGCGGCCGCCGGGCTGGAAACAGTGGGGGCTGGGCGATGACCGTAACCAATGTTGACGCCGGCGCAAACGCCAATGCCGTCGCCACCGACGCCCTGTACGTCTACTGCGTGGCCCGAGGGGATGGAAACTGCCTGATGGGCCCGATCGGGCTCGACGACCGGACGGTCTATACCCTCACCAGCGGCCCCCTCCGCGCGGTTGTCCACAACTGCCCGGCCCAGCCTTACGAGTCCCAGGACCCGCAGGTCCTCCAGCAATGGATAATTGCCCATCAGGAAGTGGTGCAGGCGGCAGCCAACGCGTTCGGTGCGGTCCTGCCGATGTCGTTTGACATGATCGTTCGCCCTGCCCAGGCCGGCTCAGCCGGCGATGCCCTCATAGCCTGGCTGGATGAAAAGCGAGACCGTTTCTGCCGGCTCCTCGATCGGGTCGAAGGCAAGGCCGAGTACGGAGTGCAGATATTCTGCGATCGCCAGCGGATGGCTGCCTCGCTGGTCGAGGACGACCAGGCGCTTGGCGATATGCGCGACGAGGCCGCGGCCAAGCCGCGGGGCCTGGCTCATATCCTTCAGCAGAAGCTCGCCAAGGCCGTCCGCGAGGGCGTGGAAAAGCAGGCCGACGCGATGGCGCAGGACTTCTACGGGCGCCTGCGCCGCTGCGTCGACGACGTCCGCGTCGAGAAGCTCAGGAAAGACGATTCCGGCATGCAGATGCTCCTGAACCTCTCGTGCCTCATGCCAGACGGCGCCAAGGAGCTTGGTCGGGAACTCGACGAAATCCAGGACACCCCCGGCGTCAGCGTTCGATTCACAGGCCCCTGGCCGCCGTACAGCTTCGTCGGCGCGTGAGACCAATACATGGAACCGCAATTGCCAAAAAGCTATCGCCGAGCCACGCTCGTGGACCTACTGGACAGGGTCCTGGATCGAGGGCTGTTCCTGCGAGCCGACCTGGTCATCTCGCTGGCGGGCATTCCCTTGATCGGGGCCCAGCTCAGTCTGGCCGTCGCCGGCACCGAGACCATGCTCAAGTACGGCATGCTGGCTGAATGGGACCAGTCCATCCGGGCCGCCGGGGCCGCCCGTCGCGAACTGCCGCGAAGCGACGCTCCGCCTGGCGGCTGCCAAAACGACACTCCGTGCCAAACAGCTTAACCAATATCCAAGGAACAGTCAGAATGGGACCGATCATTGGCATTGACCTGGGCACGACGAACTCGGTGGCCGCCTTCATGAAGGACGGCCAGCCCGTCATAATCCCGAACATGGAAGGCGAGGCGCTCACCCCGTCGGTGGTGGCCTTCGCCCACGACGACCGCCGGTGGGTGGGCCGGATCGCAAGAGCCCAGGCAGTGGCCAATCCGCTGCGGACGTTCTTCTCGGTCAAGCGCCGGATGGGCACGTCGCAGGACCAGGCCCAGGACCAATGGAGCGGCGCTGAGTACGCGGGCGCCGGCAAAAACGACACCGTCGTCGCCTCCATCAAGCGGCAAATGGGCTCGGACTACGTCGTCACGATCGACGGCCGAAACTACACGCCCGTGGACATCTCCGCGATGATCCTCGAGAAGATCAAGGCCGACGCCGAGGCCTACCTTGGCGAGCCGGTCACCCGGGCCGTGGTAACGGTCCCGGCGTACTTCAACGACAGCCAGCGGCGTTCGACTCACGACGCGGCCGCGATCGCGGGCCTGGAGGTCGTCCGCCTTGTCAACGAGCCGACCGCCGCAGCCCTGGCGTACGGCCTGGACATGGAGCGGGCCCACACGATCCTCGTGTGGGACCTCGGCGGCGGGACGTTCGACGTGTCCGTACTGGAACTGGGCGACGGCGTTTTCCAGGTCAAGGCCGTCAGCGGCGACACGCACCTTGGCGGCGACGATTACGACCAGCGGCTGGTGGATATCCTGACCGACGAGTTCCGCAGGCTCTGGCAGGTTGACCTGACCGCCACCCCGGCCTGCCTTCGCCTGGCCCGCAAACTGGCCGAAGAAGCCAAGATCAGACTCTCGACCGACATCGAGACGACCGTGGTCCTGCCGCGTTCCTTCGCCGGCGGCAACCGGTGCGAGGTGGCCATTACCCGGGACGCGTTCGAGCAGGCAACGCGCGACCTGATGGACAAGATGGCCGTCGCCGCACAAAACGCGCTGATCGACGCGCGCCTGGACGCCTGCGACCTCGACAGGGTCGTCCTGGTCGGCGGGATGACCCGCATGCCGGCTGTCCGGCGGCTCGTCAGGGAGATCACCGGAATCGAGCCCTATGGGCACGTCGATCCGGACAAGGTCGTCGCGCTGGGCGCCGCGATACAGGCCGGCGTCCTGGCCGGGCAGGTCCGCAAGGTGACCCTCGTGGACGTTACCCCGCTGTCGCTGGGGATAGAGACCCAGGGCGGGCTCTTCGCCAGGGTGATACCGAGAAACACCTCCGTGCCCACTCGTGACAGCAAGCTGTTTACCAACGCCCGCGACGCCCAGACCGCCATGCGGGTCCGCGTGCTCCAAGGCGAGCGGGACCTTGCGGCTGACAACATGCCGCTGGGCGAGTTCGAGCTTTCTGGCATCACGGCCCAGCCTCGCGGCGAGGCCAAGGTCGAGGTCGTTTTCGACATCGACGCCAACGGCATAATTCACGTCTCGGCCACCGACCTCCAGACCGACGCGTCCAGCCGCATTCGCGTAAGTGCCGCAGCCAGGCCCAGCGCGCAGGACGTCCAGCGTATGCTCGCCGAAGGCCGGGCGAGGATGGAATCCGACCGTCGAAAGCGCGAGGAGATCGTCTCGGCCATCAAAGCTGAGAACATCATCCGCGCCTCCAGGGCGATGCTGGAGGAGGCTTGCGGCCTGGCCAACTGTGAACCGGTCGTCTTGGCGGCCCGGGCTGTCGAGGACGGCGCCGAGGCCGTGGAAATGGCGCTGTCCGGCGGCGAGCCCGAACTGATCGCCTCGGCCGGAGATGCGATGGAGCCGCTGCTCAAGAGGCTCAGCGATGCAATCAGGGTTGCCCACAAGCCAAGAGGCGAGTTCGCCGCGGAGTCAATGGAACTCGCGGGGCAGAAGGCGGGATAGTGCCGCCTGTACAGGTCAATGACGATGTCTGTGTTGAGTAATGGCGCTCAATAGCGATAAAGAACGATGAACGAATGAAACCTGGGCTATGCAAGCCCGCAACATGAGGAACGCAACATGGCTAAGAGAGGCTCAAAGCACGGCGGCGAGAACGCCGAGGTGTCCGGCGGGTTCGGGCTCAAGGGGCTGCTTGACGGTGTGCAGGGGCTCATCGACATGGCCGCCAAGCTCAAAAACGCCGGGGGCGAGGTCAACCAGAGCGGCGAGTTCGCCGTTCCGGGCCTCGGCGACAAGGGCAAGGGAGTATTCGGATTCTCCATCCGAACCCTTGCCGGCGGCGACAGCCAGGGCGTTTCGGTGAGGCCCTTCGGCAACATTCACAAGTCGGCCGAGGGAATGACCGTCGAGGAAGACCGCGAGCCGGTGGTCGATGTCTTCGAGGAAGGCGACCATATCCGCGTCATCGCCGAGTTGCCCGGTGTCAGCGAGGCGGACATCAAGCACGAATTGAAAGGCGACGTGCTTGTCATCACGGCTGGCGGCAAACGCCGATACCACGCCGAGGTGCTCCTTCCCTGCCGGGCCAAGCCCAGCGGGATCGAATCGACCTATAAGAACGGCATCCTGGAAATGAAGCTCCACAAGGCCTGATGTTCCGCCGGGGACGACCCGACGGGCGGCGAGGCACGAAATTTGGCCATCTTAGCGTGGGCCGGAATCGGACCCACGACCGGCCGGTTACACCACGCCCGCGACTGTCAGGCAGCCCTGTTGACCTCAAATGGCGATGAGGCAACAGAAGCCCCGTGGACGAGCGTGAATGTTTTGGTTACAGCCACCTGGGCGGTGGGGATCGAACTTTCTACGTTTTCGGCGGACATGCATTTCGACCAATGAAATCAGGACAAAACGACGGGACTCGCAAATGTAAATTGTTTCGCTGCCAGTTACACCGCCTCCAGTCTTCGTTCGCCGCGGCCAAGGCCGCGGCGAACTACTTGTCACGGCGCAGCGGAGCGAAGTCGGACGCCTTGGCAAGCCGGTCTGTTCGGCTTGACAAGGCGAACCCGCAGGGGAAGACTGCCACGGCGAAGCCCGTCCGCGGGCGAAGCCGGGCTCTGTTCGCATGGGTAGCTGCGGCGAACTACTTGTCACGGCGCAGCGGAGCGAAGTCGGACGCCTTGGCAAGCCCTTGTCACGGCGAAGCCCGCAGGGCGAAGACGGAAGGCAATCAAAAGGGAGCGCTATGAACGGTGCCTTCTGGTATGTCTATATGCTCCAAAGCGTACAGCGGCCGGAGCGCTATTACGTGGGCATGACGGAGAACTTGCCCGAGCGTTTGAAGGCCCACAACTCGCTCAAAGTGCCGCACACGTCAAAGTTTGCGCCATGGCGAATCGAAACTGCCGTCGCCTTCCGGG
>Ga0315282_10011718_pt1 | contig 13523 bp, 12 predicted proteins | sample YL17G07_20_MG_FD_203693 | JGI IMG/M metagenome (GOLD analysis project Ga0315282, IMG submission 203693) | Sediment microbial communities from Yellowstone Lake, YNP, Wyoming, USA - YL17G07_20 | ecosystem: Environmental > Aquatic > Freshwater > Lake > Sediment | place: USA: Wyoming | collected... | reverse complement strand
AACATAGAAACCCTTGTCAACGTGCCCCATATCATCAGAAATGGACCCGAATGGTTCAAGGGGCTCGCCAAGACAAAGACGGCCGCGGGAACAAAGCTTTACTGTGTGAGTGGAAAGGTCAAAAACCCAGGCTGTTATGAACTACCCATGGGAACACGTTTAAGCGAAATCCTGGAGGTGCATGGGGGGGGCATGTTGCCAGGATGCGAATTCAAAACCTGCTTGCCAGGTGGAGCATCCACCTACTACCTACCCATGAAATTCCTCGATGCGGAGATGGATTTCGACTCTATGAAAAAGGTCGGCAATCGGCTGGGCACGGGAGCGGTCATTGTCTTCGATCAGAAGACCTGCCTGGTCGCTGCCACTCTTAACTTAATGGATTTTTTCGTTCGGGAATCATGTGGCTGGTGCACTCCCTGTAGAGAAGCGCTGCCATTTATTCGGGACCTGCTCTGGCGTATCGAGGCTGGAGAGGGAAGGGAAGAGTTCATTCCGATACTCCGGCGCATGAGCCAACACACGTGGAAATCCTATTGTGCTTTCGCGCCTGGGGCAACGATGCCTGTGACGAGCCTCCTCGACCATTTCCCTGACGAGGTTCACGAACACATCAGCCAGAAGAAGTGTCCTTTTAAGTCATAGATGATAAATGTCAAAAACCAAATGCCAAAGGAAATCCAAACGTCAAATAGAACCCGGATGTGGAAACGCAGTATCTGGAAAAATGGAATGGGAAAATACCAAGATTTTGAACTTTGTCATTTGACATTTTTTTTAAGAAAAAACTATGCCCAAGTTAAGGATTGACGGTATAGAGATAGAAGTTGATCAGGGAACGAAAGTCATTGAGGCAGCAGCGCGGCTAGGCATCATCATCCCCCGCTTCTGCTACCATGCCGGCCTGGGATCGGTCGGGGCTTGTCGAATGTGTGCCGTAAAGTTTGTGGAAGGCCCTGTCAAAGGAATCCAGATGAGTTGCATGGTGGATGCTTGCGATGGCATGGCGGTATCAACCACCGACGAAGAGGCAGTCGATTTCCGTAAACACGTCGTTGAATGGCTCATGATGAACCATCCCCACGATTGCCCTGTCTGCGATGAAGGCGGGCATTGCTTGCTTCAGGATATGACCGTAGCAGGAGGCCATGGGATCAGGCACTACCTCGGAAAAAAGCGGACTTATCATGATCAATACCTGGGCGTCTTTGTCCAGCACGAAATGAATCGTTGTATCCACTGCTGGCGATGTCGCCGGTTCTATCAGGAGTTTGCCGGCTATCGGGATCTGGGAGCCATGCAGATTGCTTACCACACCTATTTCGGTCGTTTCCAAGACGGCCCTCTGGAAAGCCCCTTTTCGGGAAACCTCATCGATGTCTGTCCGACAGGCGTCTATACGGATAAGCCCTCCCGCTTTACCGGGCGGCGATGGGATTTTGAGCGGAGCCCTTCTCTCTGCATCCATTGCTCCCTCGGATGTCACATCATTACCAGTGCCCGTTACCGCGAAATGGTACGGCTTGAAGCTCGTTTCAGTGAACCGGTGAATGGTTATTTTATCTGTGACCGGGGTCGGTACGGTTTTTATTACACAAATCACCCCGAAAGGCCACGGCGCGCCAGAATCGGAACGGACGAGGTCTCACTGGATAAAGCCATTCAAACGGCGACGGAAAAGATTTTTCATATCAACCAGAAAAACGGGCCGAAAGCGATCGCCTGTCTCGGATCGACACGGAGCAGCCTTGAGAACCAGGCCATGCTGATGAGACTTTGCCAGGTCCAGGGATGGAATGAACCGACGTATTTTGAAACCCCTGCCATGGCCAACAAGGTCAAAAGAGCAGTGTCGAGACTTGACGAGCAGCTGGCTGTCTCAATGCGGGAGATGGAGAAGGCCGATTTTATCTTGGTCGTTGGCGCAGACCCGATTAATGAGGCTCCGATGCTGGCCCTTGCGATGAGGCAGGCCTTTCGAAAGGAGGCAACCATCGTCGTGATCGACCCTCGACCTGTTTTTCTTCCCTTTGAGTTCGAACATCTGCCGGTGCCACCCGACGATTTAGAACCCTGCCTGGCCAATCTTATCAAAGGAGCCGTGGACCGTCTTGCCGCTGAAAAGATGGGAGAAGAGGCCCTTCGATTTTATGACGCAGTCCCGGCTGAGTACCCTGATGCAGCCATCAAAAACCGCTTGGCCAAAATAACGCCAAAGTTAAAGCAAAGCTCTTATCCCGTCGTCGTGTGCGGTACAGCCATTGTCCGGGAGACAACTCCTGACGTGGCTGCCGACAGTTCATTGCTCCTCCGTGCCGCAAAGGATCGGGCTGGACTCTTCTATCTGATGCCTGAAGCCAACACCTTTGGTGCTGCACTCCTCTCCTCTGAACAAAGCTCCTTGATGGATGTGATCGAGTCCATCGAGAAGGGAACCGTAAAGGCTTTGCTACTGGTCGAGACGGATCCTTTCTGGTCTTTCCCGGATGAGGTGAGATTACGGCGGGCCATCGAGAAACTGGAACTCTTTCTGGTAATGGATTACCTGCCTTCTCCCGCAGCTCGCCTCGCCCATATCTTTTTCCCAACACGAACGCTATTCGAAATGGAGACATCCTTTGTGAATCAGGAAGGTCGGGTTCAGTTTGGAAGGTCTGCCTATCGCGGTGGAATCCCGATTTCCCAGATCAGTGCCGGAGAACATCCGCCCCGTGTGTTCAGGCGTGATATTCCGGGAGGAGAACCGGAGCCATCCTGGGAGATTCTGGCCAAACTCGCCAATGCCATGTCCTTTCCGGGTCGGCAGATGTTCCCCCTCTCCAGAAGTGAACTCTGGAAGTGGATCACAAAAGAGTATCCCGTCTTTGCTAACGTCCAAATTGCCGATCAACTGCCTGATGGCATTCGAGTCAATCTGGGGCAGGGGAGAGAAAAGCCTTTTTCGTCCGGTGGGAGAATCCGATCTGGAAAAGATAGCCAAGGGGATGGCAGATTAGAACTTCTGATGGTGGACTGGACTTTTGGAACAGAAGGGCTTTCTGTCCATTCCAAATTTATCCAGCAGGTTGAAAAAGAGCCATGCCTCTTTATGAACCCGAAAGACGCCTCGCGAATAGGCCTTAAAGACAAAGAAAGAATCACGCTTCCCCTGGATAGGGGGCGATTAGAGGTGGAATTGCGTATCGTTGACAACATGGCTCCCGGCGTCATCATCATGCCACAACACCGACAACTCGCATGGCAAAAAATTGAGAAGTGGCCGGTGAGGATTGCTACTGATCAGATAAGAAAATAGGGACGGCTATGTTCCTCGAATGGGTTCTGGGATTCGTTTTTCTGATCGTCAAGCTGAGCGTCGTGCTGATCATCCTGCTGACTGTCGCTGCCTACCTGGTCTGGGTCGAACGCAAACTGCTCGGCCGAATGCAGGCCCGGTACGGTCCGAACAGAGCCGGGAAGTTCGGACTCCTTCAGCCTCTTGCCGATCTCGTTAAATTGGTAACAAAGGAAGACACCGTGCCGGAAGAGGCGAATAAGGGAATCTTTCTCCTTGCCCCGGGTGTGGTCAGCTTAATGGCCTTGCTCATTTTTGCCGTCGTCCCCTTTGGAAGGAATATAGTACTCTGGGGCAGACCAATCCCTCTAGTCATTACAGACCTTAATATCGGGTTACTCTCCATCCTGGCTCTTTCTTCCATCAGTGTTTATGGGATCGCAGTGGGCGGATGGGCCTCCAACTCAAAATATAGCCTTCTTGGAGGAATTCGCGGTGCGGCTCAGATGATCAGCTACGAAATCCCTCTGGGACTCTCTCTTGTCCCCGTGGTCATGCTGGCTCGCTCCTTCAGCCTGGTCGAGATCACGAACGCACAAAGTGCACGCCCTTTCATCCTAGTCCAGCCGGTCTCTTTCATCCTCTTCTTCATCGCTGCCCTCGCTGAGATCAAACGGATTCCCTTCGATCTGCCGGAGGCTGAAAATGAACTGGGAGCAGGCTACCACACCGAATACAGCGGAATGCGCTTCGGTCTCTTCTTCCTGGGTGAATACATCACGATGATCATCCTGGGCTCATTAGTCGCTGTCTTTTTTTTGGGGGGATGGCATGGCCCGCTCCTGCCCCCTATCATCTGGTTTCTTCTAAAGGTTGGAATAATCGTTCTTGCGCTGATCTGGTTTCGCGCAACCTTTCCGCGAATCAGATATGATCAACTCATGAGTATCGGCTGGAAGGTGCTCATTCCGGTTGCACTATTAAACATTATGATCACGGGTGCGCTGGTCTTAGGAACGTCTTAACGTCTTAAAAATCGGAGGCGCTATGAGGGTAGTTAAAAATTTGGCAGAAGGCATAACAGGACTGGCGGTAGGGCTTGCAACCACGCTCAAGATCCTTTTTCGGAAGCCTATCACCGAACAGTATCCGGAATATAAACGGCCCTTGCCCGCAAGATCACGAGCGGTGATCATTCTCACCCGGGATCCGGATGGTGAGGAGCGTTGCGTAGCCTGCTATCTCTGCTCGGCCGTCTGCCCTGTCAGTTGTATCTCGATGCAGTCGGCGGAGCGAGCGGACGGACGCCGCTACCCTCGATGGTTTCGCATCAATTTCGCCCGCTGTATCTACTGAGGACTCTGCGAGGAGGCGTGTCCTACTCTGGCCATTCAATTAACCCCTCATTTTGAAACAAGCCGGCGAGACATCTTAAAACTCGTTTATGAGAAAGAGGATCTGCTCGTCAATCACGGCGGCAAAAACAATGAATACAACTTTTATAAATATGCTGGTGTCACCATGGTCGGAGAGAAAGGAACCCATATTAACGAAGAGAAACCGGTTGATTTGAAGAGCAATCTACCTTGACCCATAGCCTCCCTCCCCCTTTGACGGGGGAGGGTTGGGGTGGGGGTGATTCAGGACTATTTACCCCCCTCCCCTCAATCCCCTCCCGCCAAGGGAGGGGACCTTTTGAAGAAGTTTCGTAATGACTTTATATGCTGCCACCTTTTATTTGCTCGGGATCGTCATCCTTACGGCAACGGGTCTCGCCGTAACCCGGCGCCAGCCGATTCATGCCGTGCTCTATCTGATCGTTGCCTTCTTGGGCACAGCCGCCCTCTTCTTCCTGCTCGGGGCACCGCTCTTGGCCGCTTTCACGGTTATCATCTATGCAGGGGCCATCATGATCGTCGTCCTCTTTATCATCATGCTGTTTCAGGAATCTCCCCGGAAAATCGGAATGCGGTCTGAGTGGGGACCCGGCTTGCTTTTGGGAGTCGTCTTTCTTGCCGTCGCCGTTGCAACGATCTTTAAGGATCCTGGCAGCAGGATCGTTCTCCAAGGCGCCGTCGCCCAGCCCCGCGACTTCGGTCGTTTCCTCTTTGACAGATACTGGCTGGCTGTTGAGATCGTCTCCGTCCTGCTCCTCGTTGCCCTGGTGGCTATCCTTCACTTAGGTAAGAGAAGAGACACAGAAGAAACTGAAAAAGGGCCCTCACCCCATCTCTCTCCCCCGGGCGGAGAGGGGAGGGATGAGGAGGTAGGTTATCACAAGGAGGGGCATTGATGATCGTTCCTTTGGGCCATATCTTCCTTCTCGCGGGTATCATTTTCTCCATGGGCCTCGTCTGTCTCGTGGCCCACCGAAACCTGATTATGACCCTCATCGGTGTGGAGGTGATGATGAACGCGGCGGCTATTGCCTTCATCGCGGCGGCCTTGCGCTGGAAGTTGATGGAAGGGCAAGCCTTTGTCCTCTTCATCCTCGCGGTGTCAGCGGCCGAGATTTCCCTGGGCTTAGCGCTGGTCGTCAGCGTCTATCGACGAACCGGCTCTATCGATCCGGACCGTTACGACATCTTGAAATGGTAGGCCGAGGTGGACCAACTATGACTTCTTGGCTAAATGATCCGAGTTTGATGGCAGCGATACTGGCCACGTGGCTGCCCTTTATCTCCTTCCTACTCATCATGGTATTCACCAGGAATCATCGCCGTCTCTCCGGCGGGATCGCCGTCGCAGCGGTGACGGGGTCGGTCGCTGGGGCTATCTTCCTGCTGACGCGGCACGGGGGTCACGGTTTTCCCATCCACTACTCCGCCAGATGGCTCATTGCAGGCGATATCTCGATCCCCTTCGGGTTCCTACTCGACCCAGTGAGCCTGCTCATGCTTCTCCTGGTGGCGGCCATCAGTTTTCTCGTTCAGGTATATTCCCTCGGCTACATGGCCGGCGACCCGGGGTTCTCCCGCTACTATGCCTTTCAGTCCTTGTTCGCATGGGCCATGATGACCTTAACCGTCTCCTCGACCCTGCTCCAGCTTTACGTCTTCTGGGAGCTGGTCGGGCTTTCGTCATATCTGCTCATCGGCTTCTGGTACGAGAGATTCAGCGCCACCCAGGCGGGAAAGAAGGCATTTGTCATGACCCGTCTGGGTGACGTTGCGTTTTTCATCGGCCTCCTCCTGGTATTGCTTCACCTGGGAAACCTGGAGATCCTGGAGATAAACAGCTCGGAGGCAGTGGCCCGTATGCCCTCCGGCCTTCTGACCCTGGCAGCCCTGTTGATCTTCAGCGGGATCGTCGGCAAAAGCGCTCAGTTTCCGCTCATGACATGGCTGCCAGACGCCATGGAGGGCCCCACACCGGTCAGCGCCCTGCTCCACTCGGCCACCATGGTAGCCGCAGGGGTCTACCTGTTCGCTCGCCTCTTTCCCTTCTTAAGCCATTCGGCCGATGCCATGACTGTGTTTCTGGCCATTGGCACCGTCTCCATGCTCCTGGCCTCCACCATGGCCATGGTCAGCCGGGACATCAAACAAGTCTGGGCATACTCCACCATCAGCCAGCTGGGTTTTATGATCATGGGGCTCGCCGCGGGGAGCCTCTTCGCGGGAAGCTTCCATCTGGCCACCCATGCGGGCTTCAAGGCGTTGCTCTTCCTCTGCTCCGGGGTCTGGGTCCACCTGTACGAGACGAACGACGTGTACGAGATCTCCAGGCGCGGCGGCCGACGGTTGAAGACCCCTATGGTGTGCCTGGTCATCGCCGCGGCGGCCCTGTCCGGGCTGCCGCCCCTGTCGGGCTTCTTCAGCAAAGAGGTCATCCTCGCTGCGTTGGCCGGCATAAGGAACCCCCTCTGGCTGGCAGCCGGACTGCTTGGTGTCTTTCTCACCGCCTACTACACCTTTCGGCTGGTTTTCATCATCCTCTTCCCGCGGGGAGAGGTCCGGCAAGAGCCGAGCCCTCATGGAAGGGGGGGGATGGGCGCTCTCTATTGGACCATGGGTTGTCCCCTCGTCATCCTGGCCGGCGTGACCCTGATGCTGGGATTCCTGGAAACGCCGCTCCGCGAGTTCCTCTCAGGGGGCACGGTTGCCCATCAGGATGGAGCCCATGCATGGCTTCCCTACATTAGCGCAGGGCTGGCAGCTTTCGGCGTTGGCATGACCTGGGTTGAGTTCGGCCGCCGCGCTGCTCTTCAAGTCGGTTTCGTCGACCGGATCCCGCCGCTCAGGGAGCTCTTTACCCAACGCTGGTATCTGGACTACGTTTACCGGGCCTTTGTGGAAGTGGTCATCGACCGGGTCCTCTCCAGGGCATGCGCCAAGAACGAGGACAGGGTCATCAACGACAGCATCGATGGGTTCTGCGACTTCACATTGGACACCGGTCACTTGTTCTCTTTCCTGCAGTCCGGGAAACTAAGGTACAATCTTATCGTCATGTTCGGTGCCCTGGCCTTGGTGGCACTATACTTTTTGTTGGCATAGCCGGGGGACTGCCCCCGTGACACGTAGGATTAACAAATGGGTATGCAACTCGCTAGTTTCCCGTATCTTTCCGCTATTCTTCTCAGTTGTGTGGTAGGTCTTCTGGTCATCCTTTTCATTCCGCGCGATCGAGAGGCCTTGGTGAAGGGAGTGAGCCTGGTCTTTTCAGGGATCGCCCTGGCACTTTCTATCTATGTCTTTTGCGCCTATGACAGGACGCTTGGGGGCTTGCAATTCGTAGAGAAACTGCTTTGGGTAGAACCGCTGGGAATTCATTACTTCAACGGGGTGGATGGCTTCAGCCTTCCCCTGATCTTGCTCACCGGGATTGTGCATTTCACCGGCGTTTTGACCATGTGGGAGCTCCGGGGACGGGTGAAGGAATTCTTCGCCTTTGCCTTCGTGCTCGTGCTTGGTGTCTTCGGCTTCTTCATGAGCATGGATCTCTTCTTTCTCTTTGTCTGGTTCGACGTCTCTCTCTTCCCCATGTATCCGCTCATCGCTATTTGGGGGACGACGCGAAAGGAGTACGGGGCACTCAAGCTCTTTCTTTACCTTCTGGCAGGGAGCGCCCTAATCCTCCCTGGAATCGTCTATGTCGCGGTGGCCTCGGGGTTGCATAGCTTCGACATCATGGCCCTCATGCAGCCAGGGGCCCTGTCGCAAGGGCAGCAGAGGTTCGCCTTCGTCCTCTTTTACCTCGGCTTCGGGATCCTCGCGGGCGTCTGGCCTTTTCATACCTGGTCCCCCGTAGGCCATGCCGCCGCTCCCACTTCTGTGAGCATGATTCACGCCGGTGTCCTGATGAAGGTCGGCGCATTTGGAATTTTGCGGGTGGCGATCTTTCTCTGTCCGATCGGTTGGGAGTACTGGGCACCCGTGATGGCCGTTTTGGCGACCATCGGCATCGTGTATGGAATCTTTGTGGGACTAAGACAGACCGACCTCAAGTATGTGGTTGCCTACTCCAGCGTCTCACACATGGGGATTGTGGGGCTGGGGCTTTCTACGGTTACGGCGGAGGGGCTCAACGGGGCCGTCTTCCAGATGTTTGCTCACGGCATCATGACCGCCCTTCTCTTCTCATCCCTGGGCTACATCTACGACAAGACGCACACCAAGTTGATCCCGGATCTGGGCGGGATGAGCGGGGTTATGCCCGTGGCCTCGGGTTACTTCATCGTAGCGGCACTGGCCGGGATGGGGGTGCCCGGATTCGCCAGTTTCTGGGCGGAGGTAACGGTCTTCATCTCTGCCCTTAAGGTCTACCCCGCACTGGGCGTGTTGGCCATCTGCGCCCTGGTCCTGAGCGCCCTCTACATGCTGCGAGTGGTGCAGAAGACCTTCTACGGTCAACGGAACGAACGCTACGCTCAACTACCAGACGTCTCCTTTGGTCTCGGCCTGCCCAGGATGATTCTGGTCGCGGTGATGGTCCTTTTCGGACTGTTCCCCAGACTGATGCTGGATCTGATTCAAACGGCTGTGATTCCATTCATGGCAGGGGGAGGGCTATCCAGATGAAGTGGCTGACCCTCGGGCCGGAGATTTACTTCCTCGCGGTGGGCGCTGTATTTCTCATCCTCTCCATGATGTGCCCCAACAAGAAGCGTGATTTCTCGGCGGCCTTGTTCCTCGCCGGCCTTGGGGTGGCGGTTACGCTGGCAAGCGTCCGCCTGGAAGGCTCCCTTTTCCACGGAGCTTATCGGGTCGATCTCTTCTCCCAGCTTTTGAAGAGCCTGCTGTCCGTAGGATTCTTCCTCGTGGTCTGCCTCTGCTCAAGCCTGAACGGGATTCACGAAGCGAGGCATGCGGAGTTCTATCTTTTCTTGGCAACCTGTACCCTGGGCATGATGCTGTTAGTCAGCAGCCTCGAACTACTGACCCTCTATGTCGCGCTCGAGCTGGCCAGTTACTCGCTCTATGCCTTGGTCCCTTTGAGAAGAGGCGGCGGCCAGCAGATGGAGGCGGGGATCAAGTATTTTCTCAGTGGGATCGCCACCTCGGCCCTGATGCTTTTTGGCTTAGCCTCTCTCTTCGCGGCGACGCAGACCACCTTGATCAGCGAACTGATTTTGAAGCTGCCCGCCTTGCTCAACACCCCCATGGCCTTCATCGGGCTGCTGCTCACCCTGTGCGGCTTCTTCTTCAAGCTGGCCCTCTTTCCGTTCCACATCTGGGCACCCAGCGTGTACCAGGGGGCCGCGAACCAGGTGACGGCCTTTGTGGCCACTGCCACAAAGGTAACGGCCATGGCCATGCTTGTCCGCTTGGTGTCCATGAGCGACGGCAACACATCCTTAGCTCATGTGCTCATCGCACTCGCCATCGTCTCTATGACCTATGGGAACCTGGTCGCCATGGTTCAGAAGGATTTCAAACGCCTCCTGGCTTATTCGGCCATCGCCCATGCGGGCTACTCCCTCATCGGCATCCTCAGCATGAACCCAACCGGCTACGCCGCAGCGCTCTTCTACGCCCTGGCTTACCTCACCATGACTTTCACTTGTTTTCTAGTTATCGTGAAGGTAGCAGCGGACGGCCGCGACGTTACGATCGTCCAGTTCGCGGGGCTTCACCGCCGCTCGCCGCTCTTGGCCATGGCCCTCATGGTGGGCGTATTCAGTCTGGGGGGGATTCCGCCGACGATTGGATTCACCGGGAAGTTCTTGGTCTTCAATGCGGCGATGGAGAAAGGATACTTTCTATTGGTCCTCATCGCCATGATCAACGTGATCGTCTCTCTCTACTATTATATCCAGGTGGTGAAAGCGGCTTTCCTCCTCGAGCCGGACGAGGAGCTACCGCCTATCCACCTCTCTCCCCCTACAACCCTCCTCGCTGTGGCGATGCTTGTCGTGATCATTGTAGGGGGTATTTGGCCGAGCCACCTCTTCGAGTTGGCTCGGGCCGCCGTGCAAACTCTCCGGTAGAAGGTGGGTAGAGCCTGTTCGCCAGTCCGCCGAGGGATCTATTCAACATTTCAATCTGAAAGAGGTAAGAACAACTTCATGGAATGGGATCTCAGAATAGCCTATTCATAGGACTTCAACCCCAATGTCCCTTCTCTTCCAATGGTGGCATATGCTATAATGTCTTTAAAAATAGCAGAAAGGAGGTCAGCATGAGAACAAAAGTATTTTACAGATGGGTATTCTTGCCCTTGCTCCTACTTTTTTTTCTACTTCTTTCTAACGTGGAAGCTGCGAAAAAAGTAGAGTTAATGGGTAGGGAGACACTCAATTTTACCCTGCCATCCACGCAGGACCGGTTGATTAATTATGCCGATGAGTATTATGGAAAGTACCATCTGATCGTCACGTTCTTCCCGGCTGCTTTTACCCCTGTCTGAACGGGCGAAATGGAGGGTCATCAGAGGAACCTTTACCTCTATGACCGCTTCAACGCCCGGGTCGTGGGCGTCAGCCGGGACGATGTCCTAACGTTGAAATATTGGGGGAATAGTTTGGGTATAACCTTCCCTCTCCTTTCGAACATCACTTCTTTTTTAGGTGCCTATTTCGATGTTTCGCCTCAGGGAATGCCCATCTTTGCAAGGCGAACGGTGATTATCGATAAGACTGGAATCATCCGTTACGTCAGGGATGGTTCGCCCGACTTCAAAGACATTCTCCTCTTTCTCAAGAAATTGAACCAGGAAGGAGGAAAACAATGAAAAGAAAAGGCTTGACGATTCTATGTTTTGTGTTGGCGGTGGTCTGGCTTTCCGGATGTGCCACAATGGAAACCTCCAAGAAGGTTCCTTACAGATTGACTCCGCAAGGAATGGTCATATGGGAAGACGAGTTTGAGTTTAGGCCCCCTCCCCCGGATTGGAAATTACTGCGGGTGGAAACAGGAGAAAATGATATCAATTTTGGGTTTATGAGAACAGACCCCGGACCATTCCCATCATTAACGACGTTTGCTTATGATGAGGAGCCTTTCGGCTGTACAGCCGCATCCTTCGAGGGGAGGGAAAGGGAGTTTTTCAAGAGATTCCTTTTTAACGCCATCCTCCAGTTCCAAATCTTGGAGAGAAAACAAGTCCAGGTTGTTGGTGGAGAAGGGCTGGCAGTTTTGGTAGAGGGAAAGGACCCGGTGAAAAAGGAGAAGGTCAGAGCCAAAGTGGTCTTCGGTAAAAGAGGCGGCCGGATCGTAGGCTTCTATATTACCCAATGGAGACCCATGGATGGGTCCTACGATCTATCCGCTTTTGAGATCTTTGACAAATTTGTGTCTTCCTTTAAATTCTTGAAAAAATCGTTTTACGAAACCCTGTAAAGGGGCTAGCGAGATATTGAGTTAATAAGTTGTTGAGTTATTCTAAAGAAGGATGAGAGATTTTTTCACCCTTCTTTATTGATGGCGGTCAGGAGTATGCAGAGGAGAAAGCCGGTCAGGGAAACGATAAGGGTTAGCTGAAAGGTGCCCGTCAAATCTTTTAAGTACCCGCCGGAGGTCGTTCCCAAGAACTGTCCGGTGCCGTGGATCAGGGTGACCAAACCATAAACGAAACTCCTTTTTTCACTCACCTGATCTCCAATCGCCGCTGCAATGATGGTGACCGTTCCTAAGAAAGTCCCTCCAAAAAGAAGGGCAGAAAAACCCATGGAAAAAGGCTGATAAAAGAGAAGGGGAAGGAGAACCGAAAGAGAGATGATCGCGTTGTTCCAGAGCAACGCCTTTCGTCTGCCCAATCGGTCCGAAAGGAATCCCCAGATCAATCCACTCCCCGCACACATCCAGCCAAAAATGGCCCAGATATCCCCTGCCGTTTTCTCTGTAAGTCGAATCTCCTCTACCATATAAGCGACAAAGTAAGTCGCATAGATGTTATAGGCAAATCCGAAGATGAAATAGATGATAAAGATTGCCCTGAGGTTGAGTTCTTTTCCAGCAGAGGGAATGGATTCTTTGTATCCGGCGGGACCGGAAGGAGGGAACGTTGCCTGACTCGGCTTTTCTCTTAATAATATCGCTCCGATCACTGCAACCGAAAAGGTGATCAAGGCCAGAATGAACCAGCACTGTCTCCACGCCTCTTTCCCCAAGCTATACAGGAGATAGGGAAGCAAGAGACCCGTGACAACAATACCAAGACCTGTCCCGCCTGTCACAACGCCAAGGGCCCTGCCCAATCTCCGCTCCCCAAACCATGCCATGGGTAGAGTGGTTATGGAAATGTGAGAACCTGCACCGCCCGCTCCCATGGCAAAGCTGAAGAAAAGAAGAGAAGAGAAACCTGATAAGTTACCGATGAAGAACATAGAAAGTGCTCCACACAGGAGGGAGGCGACCACAATCCTTTTGGGACCAAATCGTGTTGCCAACATTCCACCGATAAGAGAGAAGAGAAGGTATCCCAGCATCATGGCTCCGCTCAAAAGTCCCATCTCGCTATAGTTAAACCCAAGCGACCGTCTCATATTCGGCAGGAGCATGGGATAGGCAAACCGGCCAAACCCCAAGCCCGTCATCTTTACGAGGACTCCCACCCCAACAATCATCCAGCCATAGTGAATTTTTCTCATCGTTTGAAACCTTACCCTCATCCTATTGACGATGTCAACTCTTTTTGGTATGGATAGAAAAGATTCCAGATGAGAGGTGAACGGGATGAAAGTCAACGTCCAGAAATCCATTTTAGAAATCGTGCAGGGCGATATCACCCAACAGGACACCGAGGCCATTGGTAACGCTGCCAATTCTGCATTGGCGGGAGGGGGTGGCGTGGATGGTGCCATCCA
>Ga0315282_10011717_pt1 | contig 13524 bp, 5 predicted proteins | sample YL17G07_20_MG_FD_203693 | JGI IMG/M metagenome (GOLD analysis project Ga0315282, IMG submission 203693) | Sediment microbial communities from Yellowstone Lake, YNP, Wyoming, USA - YL17G07_20 | ecosystem: Environmental > Aquatic > Freshwater > Lake > Sediment | place: USA: Wyoming | collected... | reverse complement strand
CCTGCAGCAGCATAGGTGTGTTCGGGGTTCTGAGCGCTGCTGTTGCCGCCATCGCCAAAGGTCCAGGCCCACGCCGTCGGACTGTTGGTCGACAGGTCGGTGAAGGCCACATCCAGCGGAGCGCACCCGTCGGTATCATTGGCGCTGAAGTCCGCCACCGGGGTGGCGGTTACCGTGATGTAAGCCGTCTTGGTCGTCACATTCGAGCCACATTCATTGGTGGCGTTTAGAGTCACATTGTATACCCCCGCAGCACTATAGGTGTGGGTGGCGTTCTGAACACTGCTGTTGCCGCCATCGCCAAAGGTCCAGGCCCACGCTGTGGGAGTGTTGGTTGAGGTGTCGTTGAACTGGACTACCAGCGGGGCACACCCGCTGGTCTTATTGGCGCTGAAGTCCGCCACGGGGATGTTTTTCACCGTCACGTTAATATTGCCAGATATATTCTGAGTATAGGGTCCAGAGGTGCTGACATAATACTGCACTGTGCCATTAGTAAAGGTATAATTCCCTGGGGTGGCATTGGCAGGCACAGTAGCCTGGTATTTCGCGCTGAAAGCAGTGCCATTGGAAGCATTTTGGGTCCACATAATTTCTATTTTATTGCCGGTAGCATTGGTCGTGTTTGAGACCGGTGTGCTCCAGCTATTATCACCGCTAACGCTCCACCCCGCAGGAGCATAATCCGTAAGTAAGAGGGAGTTAACATCAGTGGCATTAATAGTCCAGTTTACGGTGATATTAAATGAGGTACTGGGACAGAGTGCCCCCGTGGGTAAAGCTCTTGTCGGAGTAGTGAGATTATCCGCAAAGGCGAAATTCGTCAGGGGCTGCAACAGGATTGATACCGGGGCGAGAAATAGAAGTAAAACTAACGACAGGACAACAAAAGATGAAAGATGACACCAACTTTTCATAGACGACCTCCCCTACTCATAAATTTTCCCATACGGGACAGAAAAAATATTATACATCAAGTCTACAAGATAAGGCAACAACTTGTCAATAGTTTTAACCCTTTCGGCTCTTTTTTATCTTTTTCACACTCCCCTGCCAACTGAGGGAAGGCAGCAACTCAGTCAAGCTCAAGTATGATTCTCTTCATAGCGGTTATATCCAGGGCGTTAACTCCACCGTCTTTGTTGCAGTCAGCGCCCGGGGTAAGCTCAGCAACGCCGAGGATGATTTTCATAACCGTGACTACATCATCCTGGTTAACCACGCCGTCCCCGTTGGCATCGCCGGCGACCACGGTGCCTCCTCCATCCCCACCTCCCCCACCACCTCCGCCTCCGCCGCCACCCCCAGGCGAGGCAATATGCAAGGTAACCGGCACCACCTGCGGGCTGTTATTCGCCACCGGGGAAGTAATGTTTATGGTGGCGGAATAATCCCCGGCAAACATCCCGGTGATGTCAGCGGATACCACGATTACATTATGCTCGCCGGTGGAACTGCCCCCGGTGGAGTCCACACCAAGCCAGGAAGCGTCGTAATCCAATGACCAGTCAAGAGTATCCTCCCCGGAATTCCAGATTTCCAATTCCCGGTCTTCGGGATTGGCGCCGTCCTGGATAGCGGTAAATCTAATGTGCCCCGGACTGAACGAGATTTCCGGTAAAGAAACATAGACTTGCTTGTCGCCGCCTGTTGCTTCAGTGACGCCGGGCTCCGTAGGCTGGGCAGGGTCACAATGATAATAAAGCTTGCCGCTAAAAATATTATTCCCCCGCGAGGCATCGTCGGGCACGGTAACCTGGTACACCGCGGTAAAGGGAGTGCCCTGGGGATAGTCCTGAGTTTGCCAGAGGACCTCTACTTTGTTATCGGTAGCACTGTTCTTAGCCAAAACCTTGTCCGGTGGCGGGCTGCACCACTCTCCCTGCACATTGACCGTCCAGCCTAAAGGGGCATAGTCAGTGATAACGGGAGTGGAAAAGGTATCCAGAGGCGAGGTGAAATTCACGGTAACATTAAAGGTATCCCCCTGTTGCACAATGCCGGGCAGAGTCCGGGCAGGGCTTGCCGTCGGCTGGTCTGCTGAGGCAAAAGACAGCGAGATAAGGACAATAGCTGTTAAGGACAATATGGCGATAAACCTTACCACTAACCGCATCTCTTTTCCTTTAATATAAGTGTAACGCCCGAAGACGCCTTTTGTCCACTTTTTAAACAGCCGTCAGTTTTCAGCTATCAGCCCCCACCCGCTGCCCCCCTGTCATTGCGAGGAGTCCGTTGCTAACGGACGACGAAGCAATCTAAGGATGAGATTGCTTCGCTGCGCTCGCAATGACATAAAAAGGCTCGCAATGACATAAAAAGGCTCGCAGCTACATAAAAAACCAGCCCGTCAGCAAACGGGCTGGTTTTTCAAGCCAGTTAAGGCGTTATGAGGGATGCGTCCAGGCATAGAGCACATCGGACACCCTCGTGGCATTGAGTTTGAACCCCGCGGGGTAGGAATCCCCGTAGAGCCACAGGTTGGAGCACTTTAGGCAATACAAGCCGTCAGGTGCTTTGCGGTAGGGGGCATCCACACCCTTGAAGTCACAGGTAACGTTCTGCCCCATCGCGGTCACGTTAGCCCACTTCTCAGCGTAGGTGAGCCCGCTCTTGGTGACATTGACGGTGTAATTGCAGGTGGCGTTAACCGTGAAGTTGTAATAGCCCGTGGCGTTGGTGGTGGTGGTGTTCACCGTGGAGCCACCGCACTTCAGGACAACATCAGCGCCGCTAACCGGGTCGGCATTCGCCTCGAACACCGTCCCGTTTATGGTGGAAGTGGTAGGGGCGGTGTAGTTGAAGTTCGCCGTTACCGTCATATTATAATCCACGGTAACATTGGTTGAAGACGAATTGCGGTCACTAACAGCTGGAAAGTAAACACCGCCTGTCTCGCCCCCCACGCCGTAAAAGGTAGAAGGAAACATCTCGGTGTTATAGCAGGTGCTGAGCCACTCGGCGCTCCGGGCGATGTCGGAGACGCGGAGCTCATCTATCATGCCATGCCAGAACCACGCCTCATTGAGATTGAACTCCGCGCCGATATATAAGTTGGCTGGGTTGGAGGTTGGACTATCGTTAAGAGATACCGGACGCTCAAACTGACCATTGACGTAGCTCTGGAGAGTGGTGCCATTCCACCATCCGCCTACAAAGTAAGTTGTGCCGATGGTCAGGTTCGTTCCGCCCGCCTCAAACCGGTTTAACGTTACCGTCCCGCCGTGTCGGATTTCAAACTCCATTTTGCTATTGGTATAGGCGCCGAGCTTGTATCCATCGTTCACCGTTTGCCTCGACGAAATCTTCTGGTCGGCGGTAACATTGGTAAGATTGATTATCGCAGTAATGGTTATCGGACCGGTAATGTCAAGGCTCGGCGAGGTGGGAACTTTTACGAAATCATCAACTCCGTCAAAACTGTCAGCGCCGTTTATGCGCCCCGCAGTACCCTGAGTTACCCCACCGTACGGCGTCCCGTTATTGCCCTTAGAGGTAGAATCGTAGTGAGTCCCCGAGGTCTCCTTGAAGTGCTGGACCATCACAAAATGCGAATCCCAGACGCCGGTGGCGTTCTGCTGATTAGAGGCAGCAGCGTTACCGTAATACATATAAATAACGGTATCAGAGCTTGCCGAAAGCGAGGGGATTCCGACATGGGCGACAAGCGCCCCTGTGGAGCTATTGTATTTCTCTATCTCGTGGGCTAACCTGGTAGTCCCGTCCGAGGAGGTAAAGCGGATATCGGCGCCGTTACTTTGAGCCTTGTCCCGTAAGTCGGTATCAGTGAGGCTAATCACTACCGGGAAATCGGTTAGATTGGCAGCAACCTTGCTGTGGTTGATGGTTATCGCCTTGCGGTATTGCCAGTAGGGTCCCGTCCAGTTAGCAAACTGCCACCCCGGGTCGGCGGTGGCGTTTATGGACACATTCGTCCCCGGGCCGTAGGGATGGGCTCCTATCGCCGGGGTGGTGGTGCCGTTGCCGTTTACCGCCATGTTCAGGTTAACGCTCGCAAAGTTCGCCGTCGCCGTGGTATTGAGGTTCATAATGGCGTAGGTGGGGTTGGCGGTGGTGGTCCAGTTGGAGCCGACAGTGCCATTGTAGGAAACCACCACTTCCACATAGTCAATGCTCATTGGATATCCGGCGGTTAAAGTGCCGGCTGGACCACATACGCCCCAGATGAGCAGTCCGGTGGCATTCAGGTAGTTACTGAAGTTCACCCCGCTCAGCGTGCGGGTAAAGGTCTCATCCGCACCGGAAGTAATACTCTCCGCGGCGCCCAGTGTGTGCCCGGTATCCCAGTTGCCGCCCAGAGTGCGGTTATAGACATACATCTGGTGGTTACCGGTTGTGGACGAATATCCTTCAAAGGTGAAGTTGATGCTGGTTATATTGGCGGGGGGTTCAACGATGCTCATGTTACAAAAGAGGAACACCTCGTCATACGCCCCAGGGTTGGGAGTAGTCCAGCGCACATTGTTGCTGGAGTTTATCGCCTGATACTCCGCCGTGGCCGCCTCGGTCTTTTCGTTCAGGCTCCCGCCGACGGCGTCATAGGGGCTCCAGGCCATATCATCCACGTCGGTATACCACCCCCAGTGCGAACCGTCGCTCGGCGAGGTAACTTTCACATAGTTATAGGTATGCGTCAGCACCGCCGGGCTCACATTGGACAGGCTCCACCGGACAAAGCCCCAGCCGGAGCCGGGATAGGCGGTTAGAGTCACATTCGTCCCATTGGAATAGGAATGGACTCCCACTGTCGGGTCGGTGGTGCCGTTGCCATTTACCGCCATGGTCAGGGTACAGTTCCCCGGCTGAGCCAGGGCGACATTCTGCAGCGGTCCCAGCAACACCACCGCCGGCGCAAGAAGAAGCAGCATTGCCAGAACGATTAGGATTGAAAAAGAATTCCAGACTTTAGTCATAGTTCACCTCCAAGGAAAGTCTTAATAAAAAGAAGCTACTATTATAATTTCGGCGGAATCAAAAGTCAAATCCTTCGGGCGACAGCTTTGATTTTTGACTTTTCAGGAGATTGCTTCGCTGCCTCTTCGCTTCGCTCAGAGCTTCGGGCTCACCGCAAGGACATAACCAGGCGGGCAATGACATATTAAAAATGTAGTTGCCCAATTTATTGGGCGATTAGGCCTGATGAATCAGGCAACTACAAAATGCGGTGAAAGCCGGGCGGGCAAGGACATAAAAAAACCAGCCCGTCAGGCGACGGGCTGGTTTTTTAGTCAGTTAAGGCGTTACGCAGTAGGATGTGTCCAGGCGTAGAGGATGTCGGACACCCTCTGAGCATCGAGTTTGAACCCCGCGGGGTAGGAATCCCCGTAGAGCCACAGGTTAGAGCACTTCAGGCAATACAAGCTGCTTGGTGCCTTGGGGTAGGGAGCATCCAGACCCTTGAAGTCAACGGTAATTTTCTGCCCCAGTGCAGTTATGTTAGCCCACTTCTGAGCGTAGGTGAGCCCGCCCTTGGTGACATTGACGGTGTAATTGCAGGTGGCGTTAACCGTGAAGTTGTAATAGCCCGTGGCGTTGGTGGTGGTGGTGTTCACCGTGGAGCCACCGCACTTCAGGACAACATCAGCGCCGCTAACCGGGTCGGCATTCGCCTCAAACACCGTCCCGTTTATGGTAGCAGTGGTGGCAGGAACGGTGACATAAAAGCCGTTAGCCAGCGTCCCCGTCTGGTTGGTTGCACTAGCTTTACCGTAGGCAAAGCAGGCGGTCAGATTGACATCACGGTAACCTTCGGTAGCGTTAGCAGCAATACTGATGTTGACTGTTACGGTGTTCTCTATGGGGCTGGTGTTACCCACAGTCCAGCCATTGACCGTTATGCCCGGACCGAAGCTTATCGTGGAGCCGTTGATAAAGGAGCTGTGCCTGAGGAAGTATCTCCCCGAGATGGTCACATTCATTGTAGTGCCCGCGGTGCCGTTTGAGGAATTACAGGCGAGAGGCTTGGGAGTGGGGCGGAGGTCCCAGGAGCTGGTATTGGAGTGGGCGTCGTAGGGTCCCGAAAGGGCAGCCTTGAACGACATAATTTGGTTCCCCTGGGTCTCTATACCGACATAATCCTCGGTGGACAGGTTAGCCCCGGCAAAGTTGCACATCATAAAGCCATTCTGGTTGACCCAGGTGCCCGCACCCGCGCTCGTATAGGGCATATCCAGCGTCAAAGTCTGGTATAACCAGCCGTGGAGGCTGCCGTCATTGCCCGTGGCGGCATAGGTATCGTTAAGATATACTCTAGTGGTAACCACGCCCTCGAGCTGGGCGTTCAAAAGGACCCGTCCGGCGTCAACAAAGTTATTCCTGCTGTTGGCAGCGAGACCCCCGGTGCCGAGAGAAGCACTGACCTGAATATGCTGACTCCCCTCCTCTCCACGGGTAGCCTCCTCCAGTCCCGCATCGCCATAGCCGGAACTCTCGGTGTGATAATCACCCCGGAAGCTGTTGAAATACACCAGGTCCAGGCCCTCGGCGACCGTATCACGGGTGTCTTCCTTTACCTGCCCGTCGGCGCCGCTGTTGGAAGCGTTGGTCCAGCCCTGAGCGACGATTTCCTCAGTGGGATAGTTCCTCATGGTCATGGTGCCGCTGTAATAGCTGGCGTTGGTTATGGTGATGTCAAACTCGCCGCTTATCTGGCGGTTGGCATAGATGCCAGTCTCGTTGTAGCTCATCATCAAGCCCTTGCCGAGGGCGCCGGTAAAGTTTCTAGCGCCGTCCAGGTCGGCAATCATAACGAAGGGGAAAGCGCCGCTGGCCGTGGTAACCTCGCCTCTGCCGAACATGGTGCCGAAATAGGTGCCGCTCACATTATATACGGGAGTATAGGGATAGGTCAGGTTAAAACACCACATGTTAAACTTCATGCGGAGGGTCCCGCTCATACCGCCGGAGATGGTTCCCGAGTAGTTGGAATACTCCCTGAAGCCGCTGTTAGCCCGCGCGGCACTCTGGTCGACACCTTGCCTGGTAAACTGTTCTCCCCTCCATGGGGCGCTTCCGCCATCGCCCCAGTTGAAGTTGTACCAGGCGCCGTTGGTGCTTACCGTATTGAGGACAAAACTCGCCGTGAGCTCCTCGGTCACATTAGCCGCCTCAACGACGGTTGCCAGTGGTCCCAGCAATACCGCTGCCGGTACCATCAGCACCAGCAGTGCCAGGACGAGTAGGATTGAAAATGAACCTGAGATTTTAGCCATAGTCCACCCCTCCTTTAAATATATTACCTCCCCTCATAAATAACGCCCTTTATTGGCTTATTTATTTAAATACATTATAGAATTGGGGCAAAATTTTGTCAACAAATATTCACAATTTTTTCACTATTCCGAACAATCCCGGCTGTTCCCTCAAATGGCGGATGAGATTGCCACGCCTTCGGCTCGCAATGACAAGGACTGAGCGCTGTTTAACCTTTGCTCTGCTATTTTGATTTTTTAAGGAAGTAGAGCAGGAGGGCGATGATGAGCACCGCCACGAGCGTCCACCAGTATCGGTGGAGCCAGGGTGAGGCTGCCCCGGTGGGCTTTCCCGTCACCAGGTAATGGGAGACAGGTGCCACCAGGGGGTGGCTATCCGCCTGGGGGACAGCATGGTCGGTGGTTTGTATGCCGTAAGGAGTATCCCCGACCCCCGTTGACCCGACCTCGGCGGCGCCGGGATAGCTAGCCTGGTAATCGCCCCAGTAATTGCCGAGGTAACCGGTGTAGTTGGCGCCGTTATAGGAATAGGTCAACTTCTCCGTGGAGTTCCAGATATCGGCGATATTGGCGGATGAAGTGGATGAAGCGGACAGAACGCTACAACCCTGCGGGTTATCTACCACATCGTTGAGATAGATAGCGTTGTTATTGGAGTCTCGTACCAAGATGCCCCACTGGCTGCTGTTAGAGAAACTGTTGTTGATTAAGGTGTTGTTGTCGCTGGAGTCCAGCACGGTGCCGTAGGCGTTCCAATTTGAGGTGTTGTTGAGCAGGATATTATCAGTGGAGTTCCAGAGACGGAAGCCGTCGTAGATGTTGTTGGCGGCGATGTTGTTGACCACCGTATTATTATGGCTTTCATAGAGGAGGAAACTGTGCTTATCATAGCAGCCGGTGACATTTTCAATCCGGGAATTATTGGTGAAAGCGAAGAGGACGCCGTGCCCGCTGTGGGTGATGTTCAAGTCCTTCACCGTAATGTTGGTGGAATTTATGATGTCAACGTAGCCGGCGTTGGTGGAGGAGTCGATTACCTCGTCGGAGCGGTCGAGCAACAAATATACCGGCCTGCCATCCACGGTGTTGGAGGTATCAACATCCTGCCGCAGCTCGCTGTACTCCATAGACCAGCTATAGAAGTTGCAGCGATTATCAGCCATAGAGTTGTTACGCAGGGTGTTGGGGGCGGAAAAATACAGCCGGATGCCGAAGTAGTCGTTTTCATTGGCGGTATTGCCGGTCAGGGTATTGTTGCCCGAGAGCCCCACGATGATGCCGTCCAAACTGTTCCCCTTGGCGGTGTTGTTGGTCAGGGTGTTGTTGTAGGAATACTCCACTAAGATGCCGTAGTAGTTATCTAAGACAGTGTTGTCATGGATGTCGCAATAGCCGTCTCCGGTAAGGTATATTCCCGCCTGGTATTTCCCGGTGGCGCCGGTAACGGTAAACCCGGATATGGACACATGCTCCACCCTGACATCAAAGATGTCGGTATAGGGGTCCGCCGCCGCCACGACGGTGGAACCAGCGCCGTTCTGTGATTTGATGGTCAGGTGGTCCACGGTCACGGCGATATTCTCGGTGTAATTGCCGTCGCCGACGATTATGGTATCGCCGGGGCTGGAGGCATTGACCGCCCCTTGAATGGTGGGGTAATCATCGGGGACATAGATAATCGCCGCGCCGGGCTGGGCTTGAGCTTGAGGCGCCACTCCGGGGAGCAACATCAGCCCCAGGACTAGGGCTAAAGCGAATATTTTCTGCTTCATGGTAACAAACTCAACATAAGGGGGGGCATGGCGCCCCCCCTCTATCATCCAACAGACAGGGCTTTTACACCCTTCGCGTTCGGAAGATAAGCACCAGGGTGACAATCACCAACACCGCACCAATAGCGATAATTACCCATACATATGCCGGGGTGGAGGGTGGGGTCACCTCAACCGGTGCACTTTTGGTGGTGAAAGCCGCCGTAGCCTGGCTAAAGACCGCATCACCCTTCATCGCCTTCACCGTCCAGAGGTAAGGATTGTCGTAGGACAGCGTTCCGGTGTAGGTGTAAGTGGTGCCAGCTACAGGGGTGGCTGCGACAACATCAGTGCCCGCAACAGGGTTCTTCAGGCTGAACTCATATCCCGTGGCATCGGGAACAGCGTCCCAGGTGAACTCAATGTTGGTGGGTGAGACGATTGCGCCATCGCTGGGATGGGTCAGCGTTACCTTGGCTTCAGGACCGGCACTGATGGTGAAGGTGCGAGCTTCACTCCAGGAACTGCGAATGTCCTGCCCCGTTTCGGCAGCAGCGGCTCTTACCCTCCAGTAATAGGTGGTGCCGCAGCTACCATCGCCCAAGCCTTTGTTGGGAACCACATAGCTTGGGGTTGTTCCCTCAGCGGGGAGATAAGTAGTGATGTTGCTCACTATCTGGGTGAAGTCCGCATCCAGAGCTATCTGGATATCGTATTTACAGGCATCGCACTGCCTGTCCCACTTCAGGGTGAAAGCATCGTTCCAGCAGTTGCAGGGGTCGGAGTCAAGCACAGCACCATTCTCCGGCGCGGTCATCGATGGAGCTGCCTTGGCAAAGCAGTCCTCGAACTTCCACAGCCGACCCAGCCGGGGAGTGCCCGTCGGCTGCTCCTCGAGGAGAAGACCACCGTAGTAAGAGGCATTGAAATCAATAGCAAGGAGGACGCTGTTGGTATCAGGACTGAGGCAGCCGTAGATTTTCAAGGGCCAGGCTAACAAAAGCACATCATCAAAGCCGGCCTCTCCCTGCTCAAGGTAATCCCAGTCGACAGCGCCACAGCACTTCTCCGACGCCGGAGTGAGGCAGCGAGCGACACCGCTCTGGTTGGCAGTCCCATTATAGTAAAGGGCATACAGCACGCCGCCGGTGGTGGCACTGGTCTGGGGATTGCCGGCTCTATCCAGGGTTAAGCTAATGTAATCAAGCTCATCAGCGCCGAGGTTTTTCCACTCCTCGCTCTGGTCAATGACCCAGCGGTAAATGCCGCCCCCAGTTTGTCGGCTGATGGCAGCATAGACCACGCTGTTGGTATCAAAGTAGCTGTCAAAGGCGACAGAGACAACGCCGTCTTCAGGAAGACCATCCTTCAGCTCGGTGAAGGTCAAGCCGCCATCGGAGGAATAAGCGACATCGCTCTCAGTTCCGCCGACGAGCACACTTTCATTGTGCACAGCAATGGTGTTGCCCCATTTAAGCCCGCTGTCCACCTTGTGCGCCGAGGGCCAGCGACTGCCCTCAAACATAGCTACTCTGCCATCCTCAGAGAGAGCATAGACGGTATCGGCTGACTTTACGGCAAGGTCAAAGATGTCAAAGGGCGCCTTGGTATCCAGCTCCCACTCGCCGAGACCCTTGGAGTCGCTGTGATACAGCATTCTGGTGTTCCAGTCACAGAGATAAACATGTTCAATGTCCGTGGTCTCCTCGGGGGCAAGGCGCAGCAGACTTAAATTGCTGGTGATTTCGCCATACCAGACCCGGAGCCAGTGGTCATCGTAGCTTTTAGCCTGAGGAAGCCCGGCAGAAAGCGTGCTGGACTTGAGCCACAGGCTGTCGCATTTATCAATAAGATCATTGGGACAGTACTGTGGACTAAAGGGTTGTTCAGGCAAATTGATGCTGGCGAGATAGGTGGTGTTGCCATCAGGCGAGGGGGCGACATCGGTGAGGTTGTCAATATCGGTGTCAATTAAACTTAGCTGCTGCCAGGTATCTCCAGCGTCAAAGCTCACCTGGAAGGCACCCTCATCAAATTTATCCATTATATGTGTCGAGAGAGCGTCTATTATACCCATGGTCAGAGGGGTCACCAGGCAATAGACCTTGTTGCCCGCCGGAGGGGCGATAATGGGGAGGGCAGCCAGGTGTCCGCTGGGGGGCTTGGAAGCCGCCTTCCAGCGAGCCTCGGTAGTCATATCGGTGAGGTTGTTGCGATAGACCTGGGGACCCTGACATGTCCTTGGCGGGCATGCCGGGTCAGCCGAATAGTTCAGGTCAGTTATCAGGAACAGGTTCATATATGCCGGCTCGTCGATAATTGAAGCAAATCGAAGAGACTCAGGGATGTAACCCCTGCCCAGTGTTCCGGCAACGACATTACCCTGGGGGATGGTCCCCCAGTAATAGACCATTCCCAGCCAGGGCTGTCCCGGAAGCTGCTTCTCAAGAGGCTCAGCGATATCGTGGTCAATGGTATAAATGGTGCCTATGGTCTGCTGGTCAGTATAAGGAAGGCTGGTATCAACGACGTTTGACCTTGCCAGCAAATACCTTTTTTCCTTGTCCCGACCATCGTAGTCCAAAGGCAGGGTTATCCCCCCGGCGGTGCCTTTAAGAGTCCACCACATAACTGGCCTGTTGTCCAGAAGCACGGCGTCTCCCCGCTTGGCTTCCTTATTCCAGTAAACATCCTCCTCGGGTGTCCACACGCCGGTCTGAACATAGGTCTTGTTATCGCTAAATTTACCCCACTGTCCGCCGTTACGGGCAGTATAAGCCACCAGAGTATTGTCACTGAGGAACATGGTCTGGGAGAACCACACAAAGGGGACGGCGCTGCAATTGACCCAGCCGGGAGCGCCAGTAACCGCATCCTCCCAATATTCTTCACCGTTATATTGATAGCGATAAATTAGACCGTCCTCATCGCCATCGGCATTTGGCGCGAAAGAGGCCAGGTGGTTGCGAACGCTGTGGTCCGGGTCGGAAGTCCCGGCGACGGCGATCTGGCGCACCCCGTCAACTACGGAGGCGACGTTTATACTGTAAATATCGGTAAGGTTGGTGTGCTTTCCCGTATCTCTTATGGGCTCAGGGAGGACCTTGAACTTTTTACCGCCATCCTCGGAGACGAGCACCACCTGTTTCCAGTTATTCCAGTTATTCGGGTCAGACACACTGGTGTTCATATTGCCGAGGTAGCCGGCAAGAACGACAAAGTTGGAGTCGTCCATAGGCACAACGACATAGTTGAACCAGGCAAATTCATTTTCCCCCGCGGGTCTTTTTTCCACTGCCTTAAGCACATTATCGGTGAGGTCCTTCCAGGTAGCCCCGCCGTTCTCGGACTTCCACAACTTGGCGGTCTCCTCACTGTAGTTTACATATCCGTCTGAGTTGTTATCCACCCACATTGTTCCGATGACATAAACGGTCTCCCCGTCCAGTCCCATAGCGAGCAGGAAGGCATCGGAGCCCGGGGCGACCACCCAGTCGTCCATATTCGGGGTATCAACCATCTGCCACTCGGTATCCGGCCCAGCGGCAGCGACCGTCGGAACGGCGGCAGGCGATAGAAGCAAGCCCAGGGCCAGTAACAGGGCAACGCCGAGATAAAATAGCCTTCCGAAACAGAATCTTATAATTTTATCCATTTAAAATCCCCCCTTGTGAAGATTTCACCACTTTATATTTCGCAAACTGTAATCCTAAAGTCAAGATTTTGTCAAGACTGTTCGGCAGGGACAATTAAACAGTCTTCAGCGGTGGGCTGACGGATTGCCTTTCTCTTTTCCTCTCCCTCCCGCCAGGGGAGGGAGAATTCTGGTGAGATTGCCACGCCTTCGGCTCGCAATGACAGTTTAAAGGGGGCTCGCAATGACATATTAAACAGGGCGGGCAATGACTCTCCTCGGTCATTGCGAGGAGTCCGTTAGATAACGGACGACGGAGCAATCTCAAAATGGAGAAGGGGGGCATGATGCCCCCCTTCTCGGTCAAGCTGATGGGTTGTTACACCCTTCGCGTTCGGAAGATAAGAACCAGGGTGACAATCACCAACACTGCACCAATAGCAATAATTACCCATACATATGCCGGGGTAGTGGGCTTTTCAGGCGTAACTGGTGCACTTGCGGTGGTGAAAGTGGACGTAGCCTCACTAAAGACCAAATCACCCTTCATTGCCTTCACTGTCCAGAGGTAAGGAGTGTCGTAGGACAGCGTTCCAATGTAGGTGTAAGTGGTGCCAGCTACGTTGGTGGATGCGACAACATCAGCGCCACTAACGGGGTTCGTCATGCTGAACACATATCCCGTGGCATCGGGAACAGCGTCCCAGGTGAACTGGACGTTGGTGGGCGGGACAATTGCTCCACTGCTGGGAGTGATCAGCTTTACTTTGGCTTCAGGACCAGCACCAATGGTGAAGGTGCGAGCTTCAGACCAGGGAGTGCGAATGACCTGCCCGGTCTCAGCAGCAGTGACTCTCACCCTCCAGTAGTAGGTGGTGCCGCAGCTACCATCGCCCAAGCCCTTGTT
>Ga0315282_10011716_pt1 | contig 13525 bp, 5 predicted proteins | sample YL17G07_20_MG_FD_203693 | JGI IMG/M metagenome (GOLD analysis project Ga0315282, IMG submission 203693) | Sediment microbial communities from Yellowstone Lake, YNP, Wyoming, USA - YL17G07_20 | ecosystem: Environmental > Aquatic > Freshwater > Lake > Sediment | place: USA: Wyoming | collected... | reverse complement strand
TGTTGCTCGAAGAATTCATGAAGATGCCGAAATAGTTGTTCGAGTTGGCAGTGTTGTTCATGAGGTTGTTGTTGCTCGAAGAATCCAGGCCGATGCCGAACCAGTAGTTCCCGTTGGCGGTGTTGTTGGTGAGGTTGTTGATGCTCGAATAATCCAGGTAGATGCCGAACCAGTAGTTCCCGTTGGCGGTGTTGTGGGTGAGCGTGTTGTTGCTCGAAGAATCCAGGTAGATGCCATAGCTGTTGCTCGCCACATCGTTGCTGGAAATGTTGCAATGGCTCGTTGCGTTGAGATATATTCCAGCCTTATTAGTTCCAGTGGCATTTTCCACCGTGAACCCGGTGATGTTCACCCAATCCGCGGTTACATTGAGCACATCGTCACCTGGATTTGCTGCGTTCACAATTGTATCGGCGGGATTTCCGGAGGTTGAGCGAATAGTTAGTCGTTTGGTAACGTTCACATTCTCATTGTAGGTCCCGGCATCGACCGTAATCGTATGCCCATTTGTAGTATTAGAATCGTCTATCGCATCCTGAATGGTGGAAAAACTTTCGCCAGTGTCAACATTGTGGACTGGTGCGAGTGTACAGAAGCTGTTATCCAAACCATAGCTGGTGCCATCACCAATTGCCTCAGCCCTGAAGTGATAAGTGGTATTTGGCGATAGGCTGCCCAAAGCAAAGGTAAAGGCTCCTGTTGTGTTCTTTGGCTCCGGGGTAGTGGTATTGCCATAGCTCGTATTTTCCCCCAATTCAAAGGAGACACTCACAGTCGGGGCAGTGCCCAGGCCGCCCAGATTGCCATTCAAGGTAGCTGAGTTGCCGGTTATACCGCTGGCATCGTTTGTGGTTACCGATGGCATCGTGGAGGAGGCTAGCCGAATAACAGTAACCCCGTAGTGCTGCCTCCCGGAGTAAGTTCCTCCCCAGGCCATGGAATGGTCGCTATAATCCCAGGTATCGTGTATATAGATAATTTGCCCCTCGGTATCGTATCCGTAACCAAGCATCGTGTGCCCTGTGACCTGGATAAGCACAGGTCGCCCGGCATCAATTTCAGACTGGAAGTCACTAAAAGTAAATCCCTGGGTGTTGCCATTATAGCCATATATATACTGGTTGTAGTTTGTAACAACACTATAGCCACGCGATTCAGCAAATAGTTTCATCCCATGACAGCCATCCCGATAACCGGGCTCGTATCCAGTGTAGTCATACAGGGGGTCGCCATTTGAATAATAGTAAAACCTGGTCGAACCATCTGTGTTTTGCCAGTTATGATACTGGTTGGTGCCCATATAGTCAGCGGTGCAGTTCGCATATGTGTGCTCTGCCCAATTGCCATAGTAGGGGTCACCACTGCTGCCATAGAAATCCCAGTAGTCATCCACGTGTCCTTTTACCCCCAGTCCGTCATAACCATAATGCGTGGCGCTCAGTGGACACTCACCCGAACCCCAAACGGAATTGTTCATGGGACAAACTCCGCCATTGGTGGGGCCGGCATACATATTGGTATAATTGTGGTTGTCATAACAGCCAAACATCATAGCCGCGGAAGTTGCCGAGCACCCGTAGCTCCAATCGAAGGCAGGCATATTTGACAGGGTATTAATTCCCATGGCCGGATTAGGCTCGGGGACAGCTGCTACTGCGGCTTTGGTTTCCGGCGGTCGCCCGGGAACAATAATCTCGTCTATCTGCCTCCCCTGTTCATCAACGAAGGTTCCCACCAGATAGGGATTTCCAGTCTCGGCGATTGCAGGGCCTGTGCCTGGTATGAATGAGGCACTACCAGCTATAATAAGCAGTGCTACGATAATTATTATATCTAAGGCTCTTTTTCCCTTTGCCATTGGCGTCCTCCTTAAATCAGTCACCACAATTTTTGGAGAGTTAGATATATTATACCACCAGACTATGGCGAAGAGACGCATTTGTCAACAGCCTCCCCTGTCATTGCGAGGAAGTCCGTCACTTGACAGACGACGAAGCAATCTCAGAGCGAGATTCCTCGCTTGCCTCTTCACGTCGCTCAGAGCTTCGGCTCGGGACAGGCTCCGCAATCCCCTGCCCCACCGAGATTGCCACGCTTCGCTCGCAATGACACACCCCCTTTTGTCATTGCGAGGAGCGGCAGCGGTTGCGAGGCGTAGCCGAAGCAAACTGGAGCGAGATTCCTCATTTCACTCGGAACAAGCTCCGCAATCCCCTGCCCCACCGAGATTGCCACGCCTTCGGCTCGCAATGACAGGTAGAAGGGGCCCCCAATGACGATAAAAAAGTGGCAATGACACACCCCCTTTTGTCATTGCGAGGAAGTCCGTCACTTGACGGACGACGAAGCAATCTCAGAGCGAGATTCCTCGCTTGCCTCTTCACGTCGCTCAGAGCTTCGGCTCGGAACAGGCTCCGCAATCCCCAAGTTAGTGGCTATCAGCTATCAGCCTTCAGCTTTATACTTACTGTTTTTTCATTTTTGCTCTGTCATTTTGCCCTTTGATTTTTGAGTTTTGCTTTCCTGAGATTGCCACGCCTTCGCTCGCAATGACAGGTAGAAGGGGCCCCCAATGACAGGTAGAAGGGGCTCGCAATGACAATAAAAGGGCTCGCAATGACAGGTAAAGAGTGCTCGGAACAGCCTACACAATCCCAATTTCTTGATTATAACAACTAACCCCCTCCCGGTGGAAGGGGGTTAGTTATGTCCACCTCGCTAGCCAACTCTAGCCAGGATATTCCCACGAGCGATTGCGGAAACATCCTTTAAAAGTGCCCATAGGCGTCCCCCTTCTGGTTCCATTTAGCACAGAACAAGGACAGGTCACCACCGTATACCCAGTTATCACGGTTTAAGTCTGCATATGGATTCCATTTCGCATCACCAGGTTTTGTGTTCCAGGCTGCGCAAAACTTCGACAGGTCACTTCCGTAAACCCAATCGTCGCCAGGCTGATATATATCGCCCTCACGTATCACACCAAAATCAACATAAGTGGTATTACTGGCAGTCAACGTCACATTAGTTACCACCTCGCTCAAGCAGGTAGCATTCTTTATGCCAACATCATAGATACCCGGAGTAACATTGATGGAGAAAAACCCGGTATTGTTGGTGGTGGCGTTGGTTGTCCATAGCACATGGCTAAGATTACCAGACTCGAAGCCCTTCACCACAAACGGCTCTATCCATTGAGCAGGCGTAGCCCTTCCCAAGAAGGTTACATTCCCCACCAGGGTAGCGGTGATCGGTGACACGGCAACAGCGTAGTCGATAGTGGTCACCACCACAAAGCCTTGGTTTGAATTGTACGGCCCCGGAGGTGTCAGGCCGGGACCCGAGTTCTGACCTAGAAAGTTGACAATGGGTGTCCCGTTAGCATAGTTTAGCAGAGCCCAGCAGGGCCAGGGGTGGCCGGGAACCGGGGCGATGAAAGTAACATTGTAGATATCGTGGGACACAAACTGAGTATCGTTATGCACAGTGGTATCAGCGAGGTGTGCAGTATGAGGCACTGGTATATCACCCGGTCCTCCCGCCTCGGCGTTATCAAAGTAGGGGTCGCTGATGCCGAGCTGCGAACCGCCGGAGTTTACTCCAGCGACAGTGACATAGTGTCCGCCGACGCGCCACCAGTAGTCATAGCCATACTCGTACTGCCAGAAGCCAAGAAGCAGCACCACATCCTCACACCTCTCCACCTCCTCCTCAATCCAGCCGAAGTCCGGCCGTAGCACTGTCGTCTCATTGTAAGCGGCAGCATAGCCGGTGGCATTGAGGTATTGGGCTATCCCCGCTTGCATGTCCATGACATCGGTGCCACTCTTGGTCGTGTTGCCAGTTCTCTGGCCATCGGTGTCCATAAGCCATGACAGGTTGCTAACCAGCGGCATCACGTTACTGGCGTTGTGGTCATCCCACGGATGACTGAAGTTTGTCACCAGATTGTAGTGGTCGCTGATGGTAGATGGCGGCTGGGGATTAGGCTCATTCTTAGAATCGAACCACCACAGGGAATTAGCCACCGCCACCGGTCCGCAATACGTCCAGTTCCCCCCAACAGGAGGATGGGTCCAGTTATCCTGCTTCTGGTCGAAGTCAGGCATGCCGCTCGGGGCATAGTCAGTCCAGTTACCCGGCTTCCAGTACCACCCTGGCGACAGAGCGAAGTTCGCCGTTACCGTCTTGTTCTCATCCACGTTTACTGTGGTCGATGCCGCAGTGGCATTGTCTATCTCGGCTATATTCGCGGTGGTCCAGTTCACGAACTGCCATCCGCCACCTGCTGTGGCGGTTATGCTTACCACCGTTCCCGCGGTGTAACTATAACTTCCCACCGCTGGGGTTGTTGTCCCAGTGCCATTCACCGCCATGGTCAGGGTATAAGTAGCGGCGGTGATCGGTGACACATCAACGGCGTAGTCGATAATGGTCACCACCGGACCTGGAATAGGCCATCCACCCCCGTTCTGACCCACGAAGTTGACGATGGGTGTCCCATTAGCATAGTTTAGCAAAGCCCAGCAGGGGGGACCGCCAGGACCCGGGATTAACTGAGTGACATTGTAGATATCGTGGGAGACATACAGAGTATCGTTATGCGTTCCGGTGCCATTAGCGGTATGGTTATGAGCTACCGGCACTACTATACCCGGCCCTCCCGCCTCAGCGTTATCATAGTAGGGGTCGCTGATGCCAGTCTGATTACCCGTTAAGTTTACTCCAGCGACAGTGACATAGTGCCCGCCAATGCGCTCATAGTAGTATTTACCAGGTTCCATCTCTGTCCTATTATAGAAGCCAAGAAGCAGCACCACATCCTGACACTTCTCCACCTCCTCCCTAATCCAGTAGAAGTCCGGCCACTGCAATGTCGTCTCATTGTAAGCGGCAGCATAGCCAGTAATGTTGAGGTATTGGTCTATCCCCGCTTCCATGTCATGGACATCGGTGCCGTTATGGGGAATGCCAGTTCTCTGGCCATCGGTGTCCATAAGCCATGCCAGGTTGCTAACCAATGGCATGACATTCTGGGGGTCGTGGTCGTCCCACTGACCGTAGGTTGTCACCAGACCGTAGTGGTCGCTGATATTGGATGGCGGCTGGGGATTAGGCTCATTGGCAGAATCGAACCACCACAGGGAATTAGCCACCGCCACCGGTCCGCAATAGGACCACGCCCCCGCCGGCATAGGAGGATTCTTCCACATATCCTGCTTCTGGTCGAAGTCGGGCATGCCGCTCGGGGCGTAGTCAATGAAGTTACCAGGCTTCCAGTACCACCCTGAATCAGCCTGAACCGGTAAACCGTTACTGACAGGCATTACCGCCATCAGGAGCACAATAATACCGATAATAAATCCTAGCTTTCTCATAAATCCCACTTTTCTCATTTCAACCTCCTTAAATCATCCAACCAAATTTTCGCTAAATTTTTTAAAAATAACTTTGGTCACATTCTTTAGTCCTACGACAAGAGGTACTCTTCCTTCATATTATTAATGAAATTTCGCTTCCTTTTTTATCATTTATAATGTCCACCTCCTTCTCTCATCGAGGAGCACCCCCCCTGAGATTGCCACGCTTCGCTCGCAATGACACACCCCTGCGGGGAAATCCTAAACTCAAAGCACTAAATTCTAAACAAATGCAAAAATTAAATATAAAAAATCAAAATTACAATTCAAAAAGCAAAAACCTTCCTCATTTTTAAACTTTGGTCTGTCATTTTGAGTTTTGACTTTTGACTTTCTCTTGCTCTGTCATTTTGCATTTTGATTTTTGAGTTTTGCTTTCCCCGGGATTGCTCCGCAATCCCAACTCAAAAAGGGGGCAATCCGCTCCCTTTTATCATCATACCGAACTAACCTCATGTCCCGCGGCGTCTAACCACGAGGACCGCAACCACGATAATGGCGACAACAACGACGATGGTAACTATCCACCACATACCTATACTGCCACCTCCAACGACCTCTACTTGAGAGCCGCCGGTTACGTTTTCCAAATAAGGCCCTTCAGTGGCAACATAATATTCCAGAGAACCATCGAACGCATAAATTCCCAGCTCGGCATCATCGGGGACAGTCACCTTATATAACGCACTAAATGAAATATCTTTGTCAAAGCCGACACCTGGCTCCCCAAACCAGCCAATCTCGGCTTTATTGCCCGTAGCTGTAAACGCATCGGCATTCGGGGTGCACCATGTTTCATCAACAGTCACATTCCAGCCATCGGGGCAAAGGTCAGTGAGACCGATGGCATTGAAGTTATCGACGGGGGCGGTGAAGTTCACGGTGACATCAAATGTTTCCCCTCCCTGCACCGTGTCGGGCAAAACCCTGTCGGGATTGGCTTGCTGTGCCAGGGCTATGCCCAGAGGCATAAGGGCAAAAACCATCAATGCCACTACACTAACAAACAGCAGGAGACGTCCTTTAGAAATGTCCAAAGACATCCCCCTTCTGGTTCCAGTTAGCACAGAACAAGGACAGGTCACCACCGTATACCCAGCCATCACGGGTTAAGTCTGCATATGGATCCCATTTCACGTTACCAGGTTTTGTGTTCCAGGCTACGCAAAACTTCGACAGGTCACTTCCGTAAACCCAATCGTCGCCAGGCTGAAATATGTCGCCCTCACGAACAGTGCCAAAATCAACCACGCCGCCCGCACCCTCAGTCACAGTCACATTAGTCTTCAGCTTGCTCAAGCAGGTGCAGTTTTTAATTGCAATATCATAGACGCCGACAACAACATCGCTCACGTTGAACCACCCGGTATTGTTGGTGGTGCGATTCCCTTCCCACACCACATTAGTAGTATGTGGAGCGAATAACTTGACCTCGAATTGCTCTATCCACGTATCATTAGGAGGAGCAGCTCTTCCGGCAAAACTGACATGCACTACCAGGACATCGGTCACGCTCATATGCAAGGTAACGGGAACTATGGTGAGATTATTGTTCGCTTCAGTAGCATTGATGGTTATGTTAGCGGAATACTCGCCGCCGGGCATGCCCGAGCTATTCACCGACAGTGTTGTAAAATTATGCACATTGGTGCAGCTGCCGTTTGTGGGGCTTTCGCTGAGCCAGTCACGCCCGGTATAGTTGGCATCATCGCTCAGCGACCAGTTAAGCGGGCACGGGGTTGAGCTCCACAGCTCAAGAGTCTGGTCCAGCGGGTTTGTCCCATTAACAGCACCATAGAAGTCAATGCTCGCCGGGGTGAAGTTAATGGCTGGCCGAACAACCGTTACGTTAAAATCACCTGTTATGTTCACCTGGGTTTGATTTTCATGATCAACATCATAATACCCCAACCAGCCATCACCAAAGGTATAATCCCCCACTGAGGCATTACAGGGAACGGTAACCTTGTACAACACGGTAAAGTTAGTGCCATTAGCATAGGGGCCGACCCAGCCGTACTCTACCATATTGTCGGTAACCTTAGCCGCGTATGGTTTCGGATTGCACCAATCCTTACTAGCGCTCAAACTCCAACCAGCGGGGACCCAGTCGATAAGGCAGGTAGCACGGAAATCATCTGCCGAGGCATGGAAGGTCACGATGACATTGAATTGCTCCCCTCGCTCAGCTACCCCAGGTAAATCCCTAATGGGATTGGGCCCTCCCCCCCCCACAGCTATCTGAGCCACAGGAAAGACGGCAAACGCCACCACTAGCAAAAGAGTAACCAATCTCAATGGTCTCATTTCCCTACTTCTATCATTATACCACTAGCCCCCTTCCAATGGAAGGGGGCTAGTTATGGACACTTGACTACCTAACTCTAGCTAGGATTTTGCCAAGAGTCAACCGACTGCATAGCCTTCCACACAGTAAGACCCCACTCAGGGTTGCTCGTCGGCCAGAATAGCCACAGGTTCACACTCCTGAGGGCATAGGACATGTCGCATGCCATGGGGACAAGTCCATAGTCACCTTCGAAGTCAATAACGGCTCCCTGAGACAGTAGATATGGCGTTGACCAGTCTATGTTTGGTGTGAGGTTTATATTGTGAGGCGCTATTCCTCCTACGACCACCGTACTCAGAGGATCGTACCTGTTCTTAGTTGCAAGCAGCCAGTAGTCGCCTCCGGTGTTCCAGCATTTTATGCTGTAATCCGGAGTACTTTCGTCAGTGTCTACCGGGGAAGCACTTCTCTCCAGCGTGACAAGCGTATCCGGCAACAACTTGGTGTTGACGTCACGGGTCTCTCCAGTCGCGTAGCCGGGGACTGTTACCACCATCTGGTAATCGCAACCTATGCACGATGAGTATGACTCGTTCCGCCCATAGTAGTACTCAAGCCAGGCTTTAGTCATGTTAGCACACACCTCCCAGGTATTGATTCCTGGTGTCGCAGTCACCGGGACAGTAACCCTGTACGTTGCGACAAACGAAGTGGTGATATTATAGCTATCAGCCCAGAGATACTCTACCTTGTTGCCGTGACTCGTGTTGAAGGATGCTTCAGGTGTACACCACGAATTATCAGCCTGAACCGTCCAACCATCGGGAGCAACGTCAGTGAGACCGATGGAGTTGAACTCATCCACTGGGGCAGTCCAGCTCACGGTGACGTTGAACGACATTCCAGGATACGTCGCGTTTGTCGTAGTTGCGTTAGCAGGCAGAACCCGGCAAACGTCGATAGTGGTCGCCTCCTGAACCGTCAGAGTTACTGGAATGACAATAGATGAACTACCGGTTATGGTGACATTGCCATTATACACACCTGGAGACCCGGCACAAGTGGCATGTACAGTTATGGTCGCACTTACGCCTGCACTGAGGCTGCCACTTGTCGGGGGGACCACAGTAAGCCAGCCAGCATCTGAACTTGCGTTCCAGTTGACCACGTATCCACCTGTGTTCTTTATGGAAAGTGTCTGGTTGGCAGGGTCTGCTCCACCACACCTGCACACGAAGCTAAGACTTGTATTGCCTGTGTTAGTAAGTATCGGTGGATACTGACAGTAGTTAGGGAACACAGCCTTGTCCTTATCCATCGTTATGCTGTTACCAGTGCAATAAAGGTCGCCAGTCCAGTGGCTAAAGTACCAACCTGGTACTTGAGACGTTGCCGTAAGCGTTTTCACCGCATCCCAGTCCCACTGAGTGACATTGGGATAAGGCGGAGCCACTTGCCCTGTTCCGGCTATTTCCACTTTTGAAGCGCTAGCCACGGCAGCAGGGTGTATACCAGACAGCACGCTAGTCTCCGTAGCTTTAGCATAGCCGTGAGCGGCGTCTTCAGTAAAGGTGGCATAGTCTTTGATTTGCACAAGGCCAGTACCGTTCAAGGGGCCGGGAAGGTAAGGATTGGCAATCCATTGCTCATATGTAACGTTGCCTGTAACGTTGCCATCAACAGGGGCTGCATCCGAGTGAACTAGATGGATGCAATATACAGTGCCCAGAGGTACACCACAGCTAGACACAGCAACAGGGGCGGACTGAGATGTCACCACAACCCATCTCTGCGCGGTGGCGGTGAGAGGATATGGGGGCAGATCAGGTATGGTCATTGTCACATTGTATGACCAATTGTTCCCCACTGCACTGTAATTCCCGTGGCCAGGATCATAGACATAATCCTGAACGACCGGCGATCCCAGAGTATAGGTGCCATTACCGGCCAGGTCTGACAACATGTACGCTACCTGCTGGAGCGTCTCATAGTTGGACATATTAACAGTCACGTAAGCGTACAGCAACTTAACCGGGATCGTCAGGGCGGTACGATTGGCGGCGGGACAAAACTGCGCCAGCGCCGTCGCCGTATTGTTAACGATGTCCGCAGCAACTAACGTTGTATACCGGTTGACGTTCGTCGTGTTCGGGAAACTGACATCCATCGTCGTCCCGTTACTTACGGCTATGACCAAATTCGCCTTACCCACTTTCACCGTGGCGTTAACCACCCGAGCCGGGTCGATAACATTCGATGAGGTATCAGCGTCATAGACAGCAGTGTCCGGGTCGGGGAGGAAGTTAAGGGCAGCAATCCCACTTGAGCTCTTGCTCTTGAAGCTTATAGTGGCTACATTGATGGAACTAAGAGTGGTGTTACCTGACTTACCCTTGCCTAAAACTACCCACCCGCTGGTATTGGACCAATCCGGGTCCCCACCTATGCTGAACACACTTGTGTTCACAGTAACGCCCTCTACGGTAACAAGAGCAGAAGGGAAAGTAAGGTTAAATACATACGCGTTTATGGCGTGACTTGCTGAGTTGTTAATCACTATGTCCGCCGTGAAGGCTGTATTAAACCCCACTTTGGCCACGCTAGGGTGGATCTCTATGCCAACATCCAGGCCATTACCTACAACCGTCGGAACGGACATTGACATCGCTGGCACCAACAGCAGCCCCAGCAGCACTGCCGTTGTTAAAACTACCGTAAGAATTTTACTTTTCATACTTTGTATAACCTCCTTTTACTATTTACCGACACACGCTCTTTTCGATCTCTTTTTCACATAACCACCTCCTTCATCGTTTTTATTCAAAGTGCCCATCGGCCTCCCCCTTCTGGTTCCAGTCAGCACAGAACAAAGACAGGTCCTCGCCGTATACCCAGTTATTGTGGCTTAAGTCTGCATATGGATTCCATTTCGCATCACCAGGTTTTGTGTTCCAGGCTGAGCAAAACTTCGACAGGTCACTTCCGTAAACCCAATCGTCGCCAGGCTGATATACGTCGCCCTCAACCGTGTAACCAAAGTCAACCACAACGGTGCTATTTAGCGTTACATTAGTCTTCACCTTACTCAAGGAAGTGCAACTCTTAATTCCGATATCATAGCAGCCCGGAGTAAGATTGCTAATGATGAACCCCCCGGTACCGTTGGTAATCGTAGTGCCTGTCCAGTTTACAGTGCCGAGATTAGTACCATTCTGAAACAGCTTCACCACAAACGGATCTACCTTGGCAGTTCCATTCGTTCTTGCCTTGAACAAAACATTTCCCTGTACGGTAGAGTTTTCAAGCGCCTTAATGGTGAAAGCGCCAGGCAATTCGTCCGAAAAATAGGGGCCAGTGCCCTGACCACCTGCATAGCCGAAGCAGGAAGTCACATTCACAGTTCTATTGCCAGAGGCAGCAGGGTCAATGGTTATCCTCGCTATTATCTCGTTATCTATCGCGCTGCTGTTCTTGAACGAGTAGTTGTTCACCGTTATGCCCGTGCCAAAGCTCACTAAACCAGTATTGGCAGCATAATTGTCCGCCCTGAGGAGGTATTTACCCTTGATGGTCACGTCCAGCGTCTCTCCCACATACCCACTGCTGGGGCTAATTGAAGTCAGGTCGGGGTGGGGATATAAGCCGTAGCTCCGGTCCCATGAGTTCTGGCGTGCATTAGCATTGACCGACTCAATATCGATGGAGGCATCAGCAAAGACCTCTTCCCCGGCATAGCACTCAGTGGATAGATGAGGCAGTCCAAAGGGAGTGAAGGTAAATCCGCCCTGGTTAAAGAAGTAGGTAAAGGGCAGTTCCTGGTCGGGGATGTAAAGAGCCAGGAGCTCATATAGTTTCCCGTGTGCGCTGCCATCGTTACCCGTGGCCCCATAGGTATCGTCTATCACTAGATTGCAGCCAGACGTCCCTTGAATGCGAACCCTGCTATCTAACAGCTTGATTTCCAGATACAAGATGGTGTTCCTGCTGATATCCATTTTCCCACCTGTGCCCATGGAATCGCTGCTGTTTACGGTCTTTATGGGGTCCTTCCCCCATGCAATTTCCTCAAAGTCGGTCGTCTTGTTGCTCACGGTGGGGGTAAGGCAGGGACCATCTGCCCTGAAGTTGACCAAGTTCAGCCCCACATGAATCGGGTCTGTGTCCTCTTGCTTAACATAGCCCGTGACGTTCACCCAGCCGCGGGAGAAGACCTCTTCGGGTGGATAGTCTCTCAGGTGGAAATTGCCGGTATAAGTGGTGCCACTCTTGGTAATATCAAAATCGCCAATTATCTTGTGCATGTTCTCAGGCACATCCTGCCCACCAGTCGCATTGGCCCAACGCCCACTCTGGTTCACGCTCTCCATGAACCCCTTTCCGGCAATAGCGCTCATATCGCTATTGCTGTCGAAATCAATGAAGAACACAAAGGTGAAGTTATCATTGGGGTTACTACCGTCCTTAAAATAACCCCTCCCTACCATCCAGCCAAACTTAGTAGCGGTGAATGTTTCATTATATTTCGGAGTAAGATTATATGTCTGATTGAACAGAACGGTGTGCCATTGCATCCACAACGTTCCGTTGAGGTCTACGGAAGAAACAGTTCCGTTGCCTGAGGTGTAGTTGCGGAATTGACAACCGGGAAGGATTGAGTGTCTGATCACATGCTCTCTGGTGTACTGCTCCAGGCAAAGACCATAGGGTTCATCGATGCCAATACCACCGGCCGTAAAGGTCTCCCACCCGCCACCAGAGTCTTCAGTGAAATTGAAACCTGCTTCGATATCCTGTGTTGTATTCCCCCCTTGGCCTAGGGCAACATTTTCCCCGGGCAGCAACAGCACCGTAGGAGCCAGGAACAACAGCATTACTACAACAAGTAAAACAGAGAAGGACGTCCACAATTTTGCCACTCGGCACCTCCTACTATTAGTATTTTAGTACCAGGCTTTTCCGGTACTTTAGTAATAATCTTACCAGTCCCCCACAACCTTGTCAACTTTCATTTACTTACCGTTAGTTACATTTAGTTACAAAAATTGCATTTTTTTTATTTTTTTCCTTGCTCTATCTTTTTGCCTTTTGATTTTTGAGTTTTGCCTTTCCTGGGATTGCCACGCTTCGCTCGCAATGACACACCACCTTCCTGTCATTGCGAGGCACGCCCCTCTTATGTCATTGCGAGGAGCACCAGCGGTTGCGAGGCGTAGCCGAAGCAAACTGGAGCATGAGATTCCTCGTTTCACTCGGAACAAGCTCCGCAATCTCTCACACCCCACCGAGATTGCCACGCTTCGCTCGCAATGACAAATAAAAAGGGCACATCCCCCTTTGTCATTGCGAGGCACATCCCCCCTTTGTCATTGCGAGGAGCGGTAGCGACGAAGCAATCTCACACCCCACCGAGATTGCCACGCTCCGCTCGCAATGACAGGTAAAAAGGGCGCAATGACACACCCCCTTTCGTCATTGCGAGGCACGTCCCCCCTTTGTCATTGCGAGGAGCGGTAGCGACGAAGCAATCTCAAAAGGAAAGGGCGGCTACAAAGCCGCCCTTCCTGCCATATATCAAAACGAAGTTATACTGCTCTTCTCGTTCCCCTGAGTACGAACACCAGCGCCAGAATAATCACGATAACAATCACCACAATGACTATTATGCCGCCGGTGCCCAATCCACCACCAAACCAGCCGGTGTGCACCACCTCAAACTGTCCGCTTTGCCCCGCAATCAAAACGTCATAAACGCCGGCCTTCGATTTGCTCACCGCGAATATCACGTTCTTAGTCATCCCCGGGGCAACGGAGACCG
>Ga0315282_10011715_pt1 | contig 13525 bp, 17 predicted proteins | sample YL17G07_20_MG_FD_203693 | JGI IMG/M metagenome (GOLD analysis project Ga0315282, IMG submission 203693) | Sediment microbial communities from Yellowstone Lake, YNP, Wyoming, USA - YL17G07_20 | ecosystem: Environmental > Aquatic > Freshwater > Lake > Sediment | place: USA: Wyoming | collected... | reverse complement strand
CCTTTTTCATTCCCATCCCTCTTCCGGTAGAGTTGTTTGTTCCTACCAAAAATGAAGGGATGGGAATTAACTTTTACTGTTACTGAGAGTCAGTATTAAAACAGGGAATTTGATAACTACTGATAATCGATTTTTTAGAACAAAGGATATGCGTGTTGAGCATTGGCAGCTTTTAGCAGCGTGTATTCGACATAGTATTAAATGGTCGTATGTTTTTGCGGGGGAAAATCTTACGGCAACGAAGATGAACTGGTGGAAAAAAGCAGCGATAAAACAGGTTATTCGTATTATCGATCGACGCTTACAGCCCTATCTGAAAATGATGGATGAAGGGATTAATCCAATAACGCAAAATACCTAATACTATCGAATGTATAAAGAGAATAAGGTGTTGCTGATTCTTTTATGCAAATAAAAGTATTGATGAATAACACACAAGAGAAGGAGATTCAAACTAGTTTTTTTAACATATTTGTTAATTTTATATCTGTTGATCATTTTTTTCATTTTTTTAGATACTCCAGATGAAATTAGTGTGTATTGAGAAATATTCCTATATTTATTGAAAATGCGATTTCGAATCAAACATTAACATTTTTAATATCCAATGTATTTCTATTACCCAGAAAAGAGGCATTGTTTTTTTCTGTTTCCAGCCTCCTCAACCAGGAAACGAAGATAGATAAGAGGCTGAATAAAAATGTCAACAAAAATAAATGCAAAAGAAACGGAAAAAAAAGAGAGTCATCAAAATAGAAACATCGTTTTTCCACCACAGACCTCAGCGTTGTTTGTTATCGACATGCAACATTTTTTTTGCGACCCGCCCTCTCATGCATATTTAGTAGATTCAAAAAAGATAATTCCTAATATCCACAAACTCGTAATGATCTATCGACAACAAGCACTACCTATTATCTTCACTAGATATGCGCTTCTTCAAACGGAATCACCAGGAGCAATGGGGCGATGGTGGCATGATGTTTTATACGATGACAATCCACTCTCAAATGTTATCGATTTCCTTCACCCGCTCCCGAATGAACATGTGATTAGAAAAACACAATACAGTGCATTCTTTGAAACAAATCTTGGCCAGATTCTGAAAAAACTTAAAGTAACTACTATTCTCATAACAGGAGTATTGACCCATCTCTGTTGTGAAACTACAGCACGAGATGCATTCATGAGAAATTATGATGTATTCTTTGTAGTCGATGCTACTGCATCAGATACACAGGAATTACATGATGCAAGTCTGCGAACACTTTCCGATGGTATTGCCACCTTGGTAACTACCAATGAGGTTCTCTCATGGATCAGATAAATGAAGTAACAATTATTGGTGCTGGTCCTGCAGGTATTGCTGCAGCGATATACCTTAAAAGAGCAGGATTGTATCCAATTCTTCTTGAAAAAAATGAACCTGGGGGTCTTCTCAGAAACGCCCATCTTGTAGAAAATTATCCAGGGTTCCCAAAGGGGATTTCTGGATTAAATCTTATACATCTTTTCAGGAAGCATCTTGAAGAAGCATCCGTTACCGTTTTTCCTGAAGAAGTGATAAAACTTGATATCGAAGATGGAACTTTTCTTATACAAACTCAGAAGAGAGTTTTTCCTTCTCGTATTGTCGTTATTGGTACAGGTACAAAGCCAAGGGAATTTACGTCTTTTCAGATGTCCAAGGAAGTGAAGGATAAAATTTTTTATGAGGTTTATCCTCTTCTTAAACTACGGAGAAAAACAGTAGTCATTATTGGAGTGGGTGATGCTGCTTTTGACTATGCACTTCATCTCGAAAAAAATAATAGAGTTGTTATTCTCAATCGAGGACAACAGGCAAGATGTATTCCTATTCTCTGGGAACGGGCGGTGAATTCTCCCAGGATCACGTATTGTAAAAATACAGAACTTGTTGGGATTACATGTGATTCTTCAGATAGAATGCTTCTTGAATGTAGAGGTCCTCAGGGGAGGGTAAAACTTGATGCTGATTATGTACTCTTTGCTGTTGGGCGAGAACCGCAACTTGATTTTTTATCAGAGAAATTAAAGATGAATGTTCAGGAGAGCGAGCTGAAAGGAAGCATTTATTTTGTAGGTGATGTAAAAAATGTTGCCTTTAGGCAAACTGCAATCGCGGTAGGGGACGGAGTTATGACAGCGATGAAAATAATCGAGAGATTAAAGGAGATGTCTCTATGAAAATCCTTGCCTCAACAGGGAGGGAAGATATCGCCGTGGTTTATGTTGCTGAGATGAAAAAGGGGAAATGTGTTGAGTTTGTTGAATCCCTGCAACCTCCATTACCTCGGGAGAAAAAGTGGGTATTGATCGTATCAACTCTGTTTGGTTGTCCGGTCCAATGTTTGATGTGTGATGCGGGGAGTCATTACCAGGGGACGCTCTCTGCTGAAGAGATTTTTGCTCAGATAGATTTTCTTGTGAGGAAACGATTCTCCAATGGTAGTATCCCTGTAGATAAATTTAAAATTCAGTTTGCCAGGATGGGGGAACCGTCCTTTAATAGAAATGTGCTTGAAGTTCTTGAAGGTCTTCCATCCTGTTATGATGCTCCGGGGTTGATTCCCTCTTTTTCTACGATCGCCCCGGTGGGTACTGATAGATTCTTTGAAAGGCTTTTAGAGATAAAGAAGAAAAGATACGCTGACGGGCAGTTCCAGCTTCAGTTTTCAATCCATACGACAGATGAAATACTACGAGATAGACTTATGCCCGTAAAGAAATGGAAATTCGCCCAGATTGCTCGCTATGGAGAAAAATTTTATCAAGAGGGTGACAGAAAGATAACGTTAAATTTTGCGCTTGCTGAAGAAATGCCTGTTGAACCGAATATTCTTTTCCAGCATTTTAATCCTGATATATTCTTGATAAAAATAACTCCGCTCAATCCAACATATCAGGTCATACAAAATAGACTTACGTCATATATTGATTCTCTTCAAAAAGAAAAAGAGTACTCTATGGTAGAAGTTCTTCGTTCCTTTGGCTATGAAGTAATCATAAGTATTGGGGAAGTCGAAGAAAATCATATTGGGAGCAACTGCGGGCAGTATCTCATGAGACATTTGACGGCAAAAGATCATATAGAAAATGGATACACATATGAGACTAAGGATAGTATTGTGTTGTAATCTTTTTCATACAAATAAAAGTATTGATGATACTCCATGTAACAATAACATGGAGTAATCTGCTCTTTTTTCGAATCAAGAAATACTACTATAATGTTTTACTCTGCGGTTGCATGACGGTGCTTTGATCTTACATCTTCCACTCTGGAGACATAGACCACCATTGCAATCCAGATAACCACACATGCAATAAGCATTGCAGATCCTATTGTAGCCATCTCATGAAGCATGACTGCCGTATCTGATGGACTACTCATTGCAGTCAGGAATGGCGGGTATATCACAACTTCCTGATGTGCGATATGCTCAAATGCGAGTGCAGCGACTCCCCCACCAAGCAGCATGATGAGCCAGTTGATGTGGTATGACGCGGGTATTTTCTTTCGTATTGTTCCTATTCCTAGTGCCAATGCCATTGGCACAATAAAGCATGCCATTTTTTTTTCACCTCGTAGTTATTTTTCCTTTAAACTTTGAATGAATAAGTGAGATTTCCCATATGATAAATATTGGGATCAACATTGCGATTCCTAATACGATTCCATTTGGAATAAGCCCATTTGTTTCCATCTCTACGAATGCTCCGCCTTCATATCCCATAATATGGTCGACTAATATCATGATCGATAATCCCCACAGCATTAAACCTAGAAAACCTAACTGGTATTTCTTTGGAGCAAAGATCCATACCGCGGTGACCGCTATTGCTGCTATGAACGACGTAATCAACCACATATAATTATCTCCTCAATAGCAACTTTTACGTTTTCGTGTTACCCAAAACGATACAAACATTAAATAGTTTTTGGTAGCAAAATATTTAAATTCGTGCTACGATTATCAGTAGAACGTGCTACTATGGAAAAAATAACGCGATTTGGTGTCTCGATAGAACCTGATCTACTTGAAAAATTTGACCGAATGATGACGAAGAAAGGATATTCCAATCGCTCCGAAGCAATACGCGATATCGTCAGAGAACATCTTGTTATCGAACACGTAAAAGATCCATCCGTTGAAGTCATCGGGACATTAACCATGATCTATGATCATCACACTGGGTCGCTCATAGATCGGCTGCTTGAAATTCAACATGACCATTATCAAGAGATTCTAACTACGACGCATATTCATATTGACCATACCACTTGTCTAGAAGTATTGGTGCTACGAGGCAAAACACAAAAAATCCAAAAACTTGCTGACACGATAAAAGCATTAAAAGGTATAAAACACGGTGAGTTGGTTATAACATCAAAATCGCTGTAATACACATTTTCAAATTAACATTCATGAAGTATCCATCTTTCCACTTGAACCAGTTGCCTTTGCTCGGTAAATCGCTATACGTGCCCATACTTTTTTCCCAACGAAGGATGAGCAAAACCCAGTACCTGCTAAAAGTACAATAGTAGCACCTGAGGGCAGATCGCAAGCGTCAGATATGAATAGGCCGCCGACACAGAAAACGATTCCTAGAAAAACAGCGAGCATCATCATCCTGCGCATATCGTAAGTGAACAGTCCCGCCATGGCTGCTGGAATGGCAAGGAGGGCAACTACTAGGATGACCCCCACGACGTTGATAAGAAGCACAACGGTGAGGGCAATAAGACCGAGCAGAATGATGGACAGCATTCCCGTGCGGACCCCGGATATGCGAGCGAATTCTTCATCAAAGCTCAATGCCAATAATTCCTTGTATAAGAGGGTTACAACGATGATGATAACTGCGCATAGGATTGCCATAAGATAGAGGTCTGATTCCCGGATATAGAGGATGTTTCCGAAGAAAAGGGAATTTATCGAAATCCCGAGGAGATGTTCGGGAGGTGCTCGATAAAGGAAAACGAATCCAAGAGCCATACCCAGGACCCAGAGAATACCGATTACAGAATCTTCTCGGAGCCTTGTTCGAATGCCTGCGATGCCTACGCCCGCGGCCATAGTAAGGGACGCCAAGAGAGCCCCGAAAAGCGGTTGCGACCAGCCCAGATATACAGCAATGCCTATACCACCGAACGCCGCGTGAGATATGCCGTCAGCCAGGAACACGGAGCGTCTCACCACGACGTAAACCCCAATCATCCCACAGGCCACTGCGGCTAAGACCCCGGCTATCAATGCCCGTTGGAAGAAAACATAATGGATGATATCCATTCAACCACCCCCCGGATCATGGTTTTTATGGTCGTGGGGCTCGAACACGCGATGGGGGACGCCGTGGGCGATGAGGTCCACAGGGCATCGATAGGCATCTTCAAGCATCTGTGCAGTCAGTTTATTGTCATAGTGTGTAAACAACGTCTGATTCAAGCACGCCACCCGGTTCACCAGAGATGACACCACGCCGATATCATGGGTGACGAGGATCACGGTCATGCTTTTCTGGATGCACGAGAGAAGGTCGTAGATGCTTTCCTTGATGTTCTGGTCCACGCTCGCGGTGGGCTCATCCAGGAGCAGAATCTCCGGCTTGGATGCCAATGCCCTGGCAATGAACACCCTTTGTTTCTGGCCTCCGGATAGTGAAGAGATGTGTTGGTCGGCAAGCTTTAGCATCCCAACGAACTTAAGGGCATCCTGCGCGACGATCCGGTCTTCCTTGGTGTACCAAGATACTCGGGGTTTTCTGGAAAGGCAGCCCATGACTACCACATCAAGAACACTTATCGGGAATTCACGGTCGAACGAGGCAAACTGCGGAACATATCCGATATGGCGTCTACCCTGCTCTGGAGGCTCGCCGAGGATATGTATCGATCCTTGGGTGGGCGGAACCAGGCCTAAGATCGCCTTTAAGAGAGTTGATTTCCCTCCGCCATTTGGACCGATGATCCCGAAGATATCTCCCTTTCGCACGGTAAGGTCAACACCCTTCAGGGCTACCGTGGTTTCGTAATTGACCCACAGGTTTCGTATCTCGATGACTGGTTCGTTCTTCATCTTTCGAACCCTTTCACCAGTTCTGCGGTCAGGTTATGGATATTGTCAATGTAGTCCTCGGCCATGTGGTTTATGATCACGACATGCCCGCCTATTCCCTCAGCGACGGTCTCCGAGCTGGACGGGTCGTCAGCAGGCGACCTGTAAACAACGGTCAGATGAAGTGCCTTCGCCTCGTCGATGACGTTCTGGATACGTTGGGGGCTCGGTGTCTGCTCCTCCACTTCCTCGATAGGCAATTGTGCAAGATTGTAATCTCTTGCGAAATATGACCAAGCTGGGTGATAAATGCAGAATGTACGGTTGGAATACGGCTTTAAAGCATCCCGGGTTTCGTTGTCCAGTTGAGATAGTTCGCCAATGAACACGTCCCTGTTTGCCTCATAGATCGACTTTCCAGCAGGATCTGCTTTAACAAGTAATGTACATATGTTTCGAACGATGATGATGACATTCCGGGGCGATGTCCAAACATGTGAATTCGTAGCCCCAGCGTCGGTCAGTAGCGATATTCCTGCTGAGGTGTCCACGACGATCATATTTGGGTTCTGCTCCCGTATTTTATCCAAGTTTACCTCTTCAAACTCATGACCGGCACCAACCGCCACATACAATTTTGCACCTGAAACCACTTTCATCTGGTTTGGTGTCATCTCGTACTCGTGACCGCAACCCGCCTGGATAGGCACGATGTCAGTTACCTCACCAATGCGGTCCCCTCCGACACGCTCAACGAAGTTTTTATAGGGAAGCAGCGTGACGACTACAGACATCTTTCCGTTCTCATTTGGTTCAGAGTTCGTCCATATGAAATAACCTGCCGTAAACACAACGCCAAACAACAGTAATGCCCCCATGATCACCGCGAGTAATTTCATTTTTATAATCATTCTACCACAGTTAAAAAGAGATATACATAGTATATAAATATGTTATTGATTCTTATTATCAATAAGAGTTGAAAGACAACATGGTAAAAAAGTCAAGAAAGACCAAACAAAAGGAACTCATCCAAGCTGAAATATCAACATTCACATCACTGTTTACAGCTGATGAATTATTTGACAAAATCAGGAAAAAAGATGGTACTATCGGCATTGCAACGATCTACCGACTACTGAAAGATTTGAGAAAAAAGAAAGAACTGCATTCTTACGTCTGCGAACGCAGGATGATTTACTCGCGGGAGAAAAATAATCATTGTCATTTCATCTGTCAGAAATGTGATCGGGTAACCCATTTTACTATCGATAAAATTGATTTTTTAAAGACAAAGATCAAAGGAGATGTTTGTCACTTTCAAATCGATGTACATGGTATCTGTGAAAAATGTTTAAACCATGAGAAAATTTAAAGAAAAGTCGTGTACAGCTGTGATGGGCCTTCGAGAACTTTCCATTCTGCTTCCTTGAGGATAGAAACGCAATTCTTCACACTCATTCCCCGTTTCTTTTCTGTATCTATTATCGTATCTCTCGGGTTGGAACCAACTTCGGCCCATAACAAATTAGCACCAGCAAACGCACCAAGGACATTTGGCTCATGCGTACAATTTCCTCTTATATCATTACCAAGAGCAAGTCGTACAACAGCAAGATTAAACGCCATTTTTGCTTCAGAGACAATCCCATATTGTGCTAACGTTGTATGAGGAATGGGGATGCGTCGTGCCGCACCACTATACACTGGTTTTACATCACGTGTAATAATCGTTTTTTCAACAAGTTCATCAATGGAATGTTCAGTACCAACAGGTTCAACACAGGTACCAACAAGCAGTCCAGCCTCTTGCGCATTCCTCATTGTCTCAAGTCGCTTCTCCACGGGAATACACGTAACTTTACTTTCCCCCAATCGAACAGCATGATAGATACCAGAAAAACCTACGTGTTTTAATTCCTGCGCTTGCGCTATAGTAAAATCCCCAATATTTGCGACAAGAACCGTATCTCTTTTCAGTGCACGTCGTATTTCCTTTGACGTCTCAATAAATTTTTCAAACGGATAATTTGCTGTTGTCATCAGGTAAATCGCGTTCGCTTTATCTGCCTCAAATTGTCGAGCCTGAAAAATTGCGTCATCTATGGGACGTTCAAAAGAATCGATAAACACCTTGTTTTGTGCGGCAAAAGAACAAAATTGACAATTTTGTGGACAGGGCGCGATATTCAAACCGATTTGCGCATGAACCTCAGCGACACCATTGCTTACTCGAGTTGATTTTTCCCGAGCAGCCCAAAGAAGAAGCATGGCTTCCTTAGAAAAAACAGGAACCTTGAAAAGATCCCTGATTTCTTTTTCTGATAGTTCTTTGTTGTCTAATGATTTTTGAATGATTTTCTCGATCATACCGTTCTTCCCTTGAAAATTGAAACCTCAAGATTATGAAGGATATTTTCATCATGATGTTCTAATGGATTGTAATAGCTGTCGTCGGACATACGTTTTCGCAACCCTTTGATTTGTCACATTTTTTCTCATCAGTTACCTTACAAACATTATCTTGAATATACAGTATTTTTTTCGGACAGATTTCCACACATACTCCACAACCAATGCATTTATCCGAATTAATTATTACAATTTTATTCATACTACAAACATCTTGCCTGCATTCATTAATCTATTATAAACCCTATAGTTACTATTAGCTCTGCGAGAGAAAAAATGATCGAATGCTCCTGTCGTAATTGGGAATTCATGGGTATAAATCCCTCAATAAAGCCTCTGGTGGGCTTATGGAGTATGACTGTATAGCCCGTAGGGAAAAAACAGGTTATCTTATGGTATAAAAAAGATTAATCCCATTATAATAAATACAACACCTGCAATTCTGTTTAACAGTTTTTTATCAATTTTCTCAGAGATGATTTTTCCAAAATAGACTGCTATAATGGATAGCAGACTGAGTGCAATCATAGTACCACATAAGACCATGATTACGTTATATTTCGCTGCAAAAAGCGCTGCTGCTATTTGGGTTTTATCGCCCCATTCGGTTAAAAAGATTAAGAAAAAACCTGAGAGTAATACGTTCTTATTAAGTGTTTTTCTTTCGTTATCTTCTTTTTTCTTTCGTAATATAAGTATTCCGAGAATAATAAAAATTACACCCGATGCAATTTTTAATATTCTAATCGGAATTATTGTTGTAATCCATGAACCTGCTGCGATTGCAATTCCATCAACGATGAGAAAAGCAAGCATCACACCAATCAATAGATATGTTGGCTTATTCGTTTTTGAAGAAAGAAGCAAAATTGATAGTTGTGTTTTATCACCTAATTCTGCAATTGCTATGGTTATGAATGGAACAACAAAATCTTCGATGATATTTTATCCCTCACACGAAATTAGTTTCCAGATCTATTTAGGATATAATTAATTTAGTTATTGAGCTTTCTGATAATATCAATATAATGCAATACGAAAAAAAGACCCACCGGCCTCCTCAACTGTTTTCGTTACATGAACAGATTAAGTAATCTGAAAGCAACGCCACCGATGAGGACCGCCAACCCAATCTCTGTAAAGGTGATCAAACCTGCTTTTTTCCATCCAGTTTCACGAATCAACGCTGCAATCGTTGCAACACAAGGGACATAAATCATAATCACGAGTGCAAAGACAATCATTTGCACCGGAGACATCGCTGAACGGATATCCACCGTTCCCGCAGCAGTCATTAATAAAACGAGAGCTGCTTCTTTCCGTAACACACCAAAAATAAAGAGAAAACCAGTGAACGCAGGAAGACCAAGCCAGATAACAGTAACTGGACTTAAAGCATTAGATACAAGAGAAAGAACATCGGTGATTCGCATCGCTTCAATGATGATGCTACCAAAGATAATAAGTGGAAGAGCAGTAATGAGAAACGGTTTGAATCGGTTCCATGCCTGTTTAACCACTACTTTTCCGGATGGTAGTCGATAAGGCGGCATTTCCATGATGATGCCGACGGATACGCCAGGAAGAAGTCGGTTCAGGATTTTTCCGATGATGAAAATCAGCATGAAATCAAAGACGTAGAGAGCAATCGCCCATTGCACTCCGACATACGCACCGACAAGCCCAAGAATAACAACCGTTCGTGCTGAACATGGTACCAGTGTTGAGAGAAAAACGGTGATCAATCTGTCTCGTTTTGTTTCCATGATGCGGCATCCCACACAGGCGGGGACGTTGCAGCCGAATCCGAGCAGCAGAGGTATGCATGCTTTGCCATGGAGACCGATGGTATGACATGGTCGATCCATGAGATACGCGATCTTAGGGAGGTACCCAGAGTCTTCAAGGATGCCGAGGATAAGGTAAAATGGTAAGATGAAACCAAGGGCGACAGAAAGCGTTGCATAAAAACCTACAACTCCGCCATTCCACGCAAGATCTGGCCAGAGCCCGGCGATATGTGGATTAACGCTCTCAAAGAGGTTTCGTAATGTTTCAGAAAGCCATCCTCCAAAGAGCGACATGAACATGAGAATGGATAGCATGATGGTGAACATGAGAAGATATCCCCAGACACTATGCATGCTCAATGAATCCAACCGTTCGCTCATCGATGCTTTCGTAGGTTCTTTTGAAGTCTGGACTTCTTTTACGATACGTGCTGCAACCGCATATCGTTCTGATGCGATGACGTTTGAGCACGGCTCCTTATGAATCTCAGAGATTTCTGTAGCAAGAATGTTTGCAGCAACAATCACATCGGGATGCTTCTCACTGACCTTGTTAACGATCTCAGAATCTCCTTCTAACAGTTTTATCGCGGTCCATCTCGGAGGATATCCTATGTTTATGCCTGCGAGGACTCTTTCAAGTTTTTCTATCCTCTTTTCGATCTCAGGACCGTAGCGGATTACATTTTTGTTTTGTCGTGATTGTTTATCTGCTTGCTTAATAGATGCATCTGTGATTTCATGGACGCCGATACCTTTTGTTGCGATGGTAGGAACGACCGGGGTGCCCAATAGATGTTGAAGTCGTTCTTCGTCTACGGTCATGCCTTTCTTCTTTGCAACATCCACAAGGTTTAAGGCGATGACCAATGGAGTTCCCATTTCAAGGAGTTGCAGCGTAAAAAACAGATTTCTTTCAAGTGCGGTCGCATCAACGACGTTTACAACAACATCCGGATGTTTAAAAGCAATATATTCTCTAGAAACGATTTCTTCTTGAGAATATGTTGACAAAGAGTAAATCCCTGGCAAATCAATGATTTTAATATGTTTCCCGTGGTGGAGAAGTACCCCTTCTGCTATTTCTACTGTTTTTCCAGGCCAATTCCCAACGATCTGACCTAGACCAGTGAGTTGGTTGAAAATAGAACTTTTCCCAACGTTAGCATTTCCTGCGAGTGCGACAACAAGGTCAACTTTCATTGTTAATCACGTTTTCTGTACGAAGATTTTTTCAGCGATACCTCGTCCAATAACAAGTTTGCATCCGCGGACACAAATTTCTATAGGGCCGTGCATCGGTGCTTCTCTTAGTAGAGATATTGTGGTGCCATTTGTAAGACCAAGATCACATAATCGCTGCATTACGCCTCCGCCACCGCGGACAAAAACAATTTTTGCTTTTTCGCCATGTTTTAACGAGGTGATGGCAATGATGTCTTTGTCTCGTTTTTCAAGTGTGAGGTTTTGTTCAGAAAAGCATTCCTGGCAGTTTTTTACTTCAAGATTGCAAGGAGGTATTGGTGATCCATGAGGGCATTCGGTTGGTCCTTTGAGGGTTTTACAGAGAGCTATTTCTGTTTCATCAGTAAGCGTATGTTCCATTTTGCATGCTTGTTCATGAACCTTCTCACGTGGTAAATGGAGCATTTTATCTAAGAAAACTTCAAGAAGTCTATGTTTTCGCTTCATTTTTATTGCTGCTTTGTATCCTTTTACTGTGAGAGTGACTCCTTTATGTGATTCATATCGAACTAAGCCTTTCTGTTTCATTCTTTGAAAGGCTTCGGTGACACTTGCTGGAGCATTCTTGAGGCGTTCTGCGATTTCTGTTGTTTTTGCAGTGCCTTCTCGTCCTGCAATGTCGTAGATTGCTTCGAGATATTCTTCGATATGTTCTTGCGACATAATTTCTCACTATATTAGGATATAGTAATCCTTAAAATATAAATATTTCGGTCGACCTAAATTTAATACCGTTCTCTTGTTTACCATAGATATCAATCAGATTTACAGGTACCATTCAACAAAAAAACTCGAACATAACAAACATAATGTACACATTTAAAAAACAAGATTACAACGGAAACACAACGACAACAAAGAGTATTTGAATGAGTAAAATAGCGAACGCAGCAGGCAAAAACATCCGATACATCCGTGTCGTATCTGTTTTTAAATATTCACTACTCAGCACATTACATAAGTGAATCGGGGAAATCAAATATCCAATGATCGAACACATGAAAATGATGCTTGTTAGACCAATGATATTGACCCCGGTGAATGCGAAAAACGGTTCAACTAAGGGATACGACAGGGCGACCGCCCCAAGATTATACCCGGTTAACGTTCCAAGTAGCAACGGAATAACAATGACGATAACCAATGCTGGGAATGCAAGATTCTGCATCATCTCCGCAAGAAGAACATGCGTTTGTGATATCTTAATCATCTCACGCAGAATCATAATACCAAAAATAGCGAGGGCAAGTTTCCAGGTTACTGATTTTTTGAGTACACGAAGATATACCCTCCATTCAATTTTCAACAGACCGTATAATATAAGAAGGCTAACAGTCACACCAAGCAAGAAACATCGTGTTTCTGATACGCCCAGAAACTTCAAAGGATAAAACATTAGAGGCACAACGGGAGGAAGGAGATACACTAACCCCTGAGTGTTTTTTTTAGATACGGTCGTTGTTGGATGCGCGTTTTTTGTGTACTTGTGAAGATACAGATAACCAATGATAATCATCCCGACAAACGAGGGGAAATTCGCCAGCATCAGCATCTGCAGAGGAACCTCTGAGAACTTTATACTGCAGATAAGAATCATCGCTGAAGAAATCGGATAAATCGGGAGCCATATATGTCGAAACCAGATGTTTAAAAAATTTTTCTGATCTTTTTTTAGTTTATATTTTTCCCCCTCTTTATCGATCTGCGGAGCAGAAAACAATGCTCCACCCTGAACAGGCATCAATCCGTAGACCGCAGGGATAACACCTAAAGTGCCTCCTTTGGAAAAAAAGGTACTCAGACTTTCAATAAGTTTTGTAATAGCGCCGGTCTCCTGCATACATTTTGCTAAAACAAAAATCAAGGTCATTAGAAGGGCAAGTTCAATGGTCTCGGTCATCACTTGTTGCTCTTCAAAGGAATACACTGAGGCCTCGATCATCGCCTTAGGAATATCAATCGGTGCGATGACTTGCAGGGAAAACACGCCAACAA
>Ga0315282_10011714_pt1 | contig 13525 bp, 12 predicted proteins | sample YL17G07_20_MG_FD_203693 | JGI IMG/M metagenome (GOLD analysis project Ga0315282, IMG submission 203693) | Sediment microbial communities from Yellowstone Lake, YNP, Wyoming, USA - YL17G07_20 | ecosystem: Environmental > Aquatic > Freshwater > Lake > Sediment | place: USA: Wyoming | collected... | reverse complement strand
TCTGGTCGGGCACTCTTTAGAGTGCCATTTGGTTGGGCACCGTTTACGGTGCCGTCTGGTCGGGCACTCTTTAGAGTGCCATTTGGTCGGGCACCGTTTACGGTGCCATCTTCGTCACCCTAAAGGGTGACCGACCTGCTTGGTTGGTCTATTTTTTATATGTCTTTTCTTCCCAGTGGTATATTTCGCTTTCCGAAAAGAAGAACTTAACCTCCCTTTCTGCTGATTCATTTGAATCTGCTGCGTGAATGATATTGTGGCGGTTATCTTGAGCGTAGAGCCTTCTCAAGGTTCCCTGTTCTGCTTTCTGGGGATCTGTATTGCCCGCAATATCTCGGATTTTCTGAGTTGCGTTGTCTCCTTCCAAAACCATAACCAAACAGGGATTCGACGACATGAAATTAACTAAGGGTTCATAAAATTCTTTACCTTTATGTTCTTTATAAAACTCCTCTGCCCTATCTCGTGTAAGAAGAACCATCTTACAGCCAACAATTTTGAAACCCTTCTCTTCAAATGTGGTAACGACTCTCCCTACTATTTTTTTAGAAAAAGCATCTGGCTTAATAATTACTAATGTGCGTCCCAAGGTTCTGTCCTTTCACAAAAGGTAAATCTCACTTCAAATTCTTAATGATTGCTTTGGTCATCTGAGAAGTTGTAGCATTTCCGCCGAGATCATATGTAACTGTCTCTCCTTTGGCAATTACCTGAGCCACAGCCTTCTCCAACCGGTCTGCCTTCTCTCTCTCCCCCAGATACCTTAACATCAATACACCCGATAGAATCATGGCAGTGGGATTTACTTTGTTCATCCCCTTATACTTCGGCGCACTGCCGTGAGTTGCTTCGAAGACAGCAATTCCATCACCAATATTTGCTCCGGGAGCCAAACCCAGCCCTCCCACCAATCCTGCACATAAATCGGAGACGATGTCCCCATAGAGATTGGGCAGCACGAGCACATCGTAAAGTCCCGGCTTTTGAACCAATTGCATACACATATTATCCACGATTTTATCCTCAGATTGGATGTCCGGATAATCCCGGGCAACTTCGTGGAATACTTCTAAGAAGATGCCATCAGAATATTTCATTATATTGGCTTTATGTATCCCGGTAACCTTCTTCCTGTTATTATTCCTCGCATAGTCGAATGCGAAACGGATAATCCGCTCCGAAGCATGTCGGGAAATTGGTTTGATACTTATTCCGGAATCATCAGAAATCTTCACATTCTTTGAATTCCGAATAAAGTTAATGAGCTCACTGGTCTCAGGCTTTCCCTTCTCAAATTCTATTCCTGAATATACATCTTCAGTATTCTCCCTCACCACCACTAAATCCACCCCTTCATACTGCGACCTCACCCCGGGGTACCACTTACAGGGACGGAGGCAGGCGTAGAGGTCAAGTTTCTGACGGAGGGCGACATTAACGCTGCGAAACCCTATTCCTACAGGAGTAGTGACAGGACCTTTCAAAGCAACTCTATTCTTCTTTATTGAATCAATTACCTCCTCAGGCAAAGGTGTTCCATACTTATCCATAATTTCGGCTCCGGCATCGACTCTTTCCCATTCAATCTTTATCCCAGTGGCCTCAATACACTTTCGAGCAGCCTCCACTACTTCCGGGCCAACACCATCACCAGGAATTAGAGTAACTCTATGCATAATTGCCCCCCTATTACAAAATCCAAAATCCAAATTACAAATTTATAATACCCAAAGTTGGTTTGCGAGGAGCACTCCTCCCTCGGGGTCAGGGACGACCCCGAGTACCTATTCTTGCGTTACTAAATCTTTGCGAGCGAAACGGTGAAATTTCAATTGTCCGAGCCCCGATTTATCGGGGCGAGTTTTTGAAATTTAGTGAAGCGAACAACTGTCATTGATATAATGACATTTGACCGAGCGACCCCGAAAACTATCCCAACCTACTACAAATTCCAAAATCCAAATTACAAATTTCAGATTATTTACAGTTTGAAACCACCATGTTTCCGAATGTGTTCCACCAGGCCGCCATCGCGCAAGATTTTAAGCATTACCTGTGGCAGCGGGCGAAACCTTAGCTCCACTCTTTTTTCTTTATTTCTTATCGTGCCTTTAATTAAGTCAATTTCAAGTTCGTCTCCCTGAGCAATCTTCCCTGTTTCGCATTCCAGAACAGGTAGTCCAATATTGATTGCGTTACGAAAGAATATTCTGGCAAAAGACTGGGCTAAAATTGCACCTACACCACACAGTTTGATTATTGTGGGAGCATGCTCCCGGGATGAGCCCAGGCCAAAGTTCTTGCCTGCCACGATAAAGTCTCCCGACCTTACCTTCTTTATGAATCTGGGATCAGCATCTTCCAGTGTATGTTTAGCTAACTCCGGTAAATTGTTTCTCAAATGGAAAAATCTCCCCGGTGCAATCAAATCCGTGCTGATGTTATCTCCAAACTTATGTGCTTTGCCTTTAAGAATCATCATCTGCTCCTTTTTACATTATTTCTCTCGGGTCGCTTATTTTTCCTTTTATTGCTGTCCAGGTAGCTGTAGCTGGAGAAGAGAGATAAATCTCTGAATTGGGGTTACCCATTCTGCCTTTAAAATTGCGGTTCCCCGTTGAAAGGCATTTTTCGTTATCGGCCAAAATCCCTCCTTGTATGCCCACGCAGGGTCCACATCCGGGGTTTAAGATGACAGCCCCAGCTTCAGTAAGTATCTCAATAATTCCTTCTCTCACTGCCTGGAGATAAATTTGCCGGGAGGCTGGAGCAACGATCAACCTCGTTCCAGGAGCACATCTTCTTCCTTTCAATATCTCTGCCACCAGACGCAAATCTTCTATTCTTCCATTGGTGCAGGTGCCAATAAAAACCTGGTCAATTTTAATATTTTTAGCTTTTATTTGAGAAATTGGTTTAACATTATCAACGGTCTCAGGACAGGCAACCATTGGCTCCAATTTTGAGGCATCTATTTCCAAGATTCTTTCGTATTTTGCATCCTTATCTGCCTTAATTTCTCTATATCTATTTTCCCGGCCCATCTCCTTGAGGTAGGCTCTGGTTAAACCATCCGAGCCAACAAGTCCAACCTTAGCTCCTGCTTCTACAGCCATGTTGCAAAGAGTGAGTCTTCCCGAAATCGACATATTTTCGACCGTCTCCCCGGCAAATTCTAAGGCTCTGTAATTCGCTCCGTCAGCCCCAAGCATACCAATAATGTATAGAATCAAATCCTTAGCATAGACACCTTTGGGAAACGCTCCTTCTACATTAATCAACAAAGTCTGGGGAACATTAAGCCAAGTTTTTCCTGTGGCCATCACTACAGCCACATCTGTTGAGCCCATTCCTGTAGCAAAGGCAGCCAGGGCTCCAGAAGTGCAGGTATGAGAATCGGCACCAACGATAATATCGCCTGGATTAACAAAGCTTTCCACCAGCCTTTGATGAGAAATTCCCTCTCCTATTTCCGAGAGATTTGCTTTAGTTTCTCTTGCAAAATCTCGCAACTCTCTCTGGACATTGGAAAGTTCCATGCGGGGAGGAGGTGCCGCGTGGTCGAGGAAGATAATCGTTTTCTCTGGAGCAAAAATCTTACAGTCAACTCTTCTACCTGGTCCGCTTAATGTTCCACCTCTTTTCAATTTTCTTAACTGCTTAATAGTGAGGGGACCTGTACCATCCTGCACCATACAGAGGTCTACTGGCACAATCACAATATCTCCTGCAGTGACTTCTTTTCCCAAACGGGAGGTAATAATTTTTTCAGAGATAGTCTTACTCATAATTAATCCTCAAAAGCCAACAAGCGATTTTTCGTAGAGGGCCTCTATCCTTTTCAACATGTGAGCGAGATCAAAAGTAGGATAGACCATTTTCCTGCCCTCCCTGCCCATTCTCTGAGCTAAATTCCGATCTCTAATCAATCTAATTACCCTCTCAACAAATTTTTCTATATTGTGAGGCTCGACCAAAAATCCATTTACTCCCTCAATAATTGCTTCTTTAGCGCCGTCTACATTTGTGGCCACAACCGGCTTTCCAGAAGCCATAGCTTCGGCAAACACAATAGGGAGACCCTCCCACAGGGAAGTAAGTACCAAAACGTCAATAATCTGCATAATCTCCGGGACATCGCGCCGCCAACCAGTCAAAATAACCTTTCCTTCAAGTTCGAACCGCCTGATTAATTCTTCAACCTTGGGCCTTAACTCCCCATCTCCCACCAAAAGAAATCTTGTGGATGGTAAAACCTGGCTGACGCGATGAGCAAGAAAAATGAAATCTTGAGGAGCCTTTTGGGCCTTGAAACAGGCAATCATTGCCACCACAGGGCTTCCAGGCTCAATTCCAAATTCTCTCTTTTTTTGGTCAAAGTCAATTCTTATTTCAGAAAATGCTTTAATATCTGTCGCACAATGTATGACCTCATATTGTCTCTCTTTCCCAATCCTGTTAGCCAAGCCCTTTTTTGCATTTTCGGAAGAGACCACGATTAACTTGTCAGTAATCCAGGCAGTTACTTTCTCTACCAAGATAAAAGCCTTCCTTGTCCACCACTTCTGATAGTCATTAAACCCAAAACCGTGGTACGTGTGGAAAATATGATGCACACCAGCAAAATGGGCTGCCCAGCGGCCAAGAATTCCTGCCTTAGAGGAGTGGGTATGGACCAAGTCAACCCTCTCTGACTTCAAAAGTCTCCATATCTTCATTAAAGTAATCGCATCTTTTATTGGATTCACCATCCGTATCAGTTCGGGAATAAAAAATGAGTTTATTCTGGGATTATTCTTGACTTCTCCATCGAGAATCCCCCCACAGCCAGAGATTAAAATAGGGTCATATCTGTCTCGCTTGAGGTTTTCAGTAGTATAAATAACGATCTCTTGAGCTCCTCCCAGTTCCAGCTCTGTAATAATTGTCGCCACTTTATACTTTTTCATCTATTCATCCATTATCTTTTTAATCCATTCTATTTCTTTCACTATACCTTCTTTCAAATTAAATCTGGGATTATATCCTAACATATTCTTGGCCTTTTCTATATCCGCCCAAGTCGCCTGCATTTCTCCTTTTCTCTTTTCTATATATCTAATTTTGGCCTTTTTTTCAATAATTTCTTCCAGTAATTTGATCACGGCATTTACAGAGATGTAGCTGCCACCACCAATGTTAAAGATTTCACCCGGACAAGTTTTTTCTATTACCAAAATATTGGAATTCACAGCATCTTCAATATAGGTAAAATCTCGCGTCTGGTTCCCATCGCCGTAGACGGTAATCTCTTCTCCTTTTAAGATTGCTATGATAAACTTGTGGAAAGCCATATCGGGTCGCTGGCGGGGTCCGTACACCGTAAAATATCTTAAGGATACGACGGGAACTCCAAAATTCTTCCAATATGAATAGCACAAATTTTCACAGGCCAGCTTGGAGACACCATAAGGAGAGACTGGCGAAAGCAATTTATCTTCCCTCATCGGTAACTCACAATCTCCATAAACGGAGGAAGATGAGGCGAAAATAAATGATTTCAATAGAATTTTCTTCGCCGCCTCCAATAGTCTCTGTGTGGCCAGAATATTGTTATTTAAATAAGTCTCAAAACGCCCTCCCCAGCTGGCAGTAACCCCTGGTTGGGCAGCATGGTGGAAGATATAGTCAACCCCTTCCAATAATCTATCTAAATCTGTAGCCAAAAGGTCTTCTCTTATAAGAGTGAAATTACCTGCTTTCAAAAGGTCTTGCACATTCGCTTCCTTAATTCTTCGGTCGTAGTAATCCGTAAAAGAGTCTATACCAATAACCTCAAAGCCTGACTGGACTAACTTCTCCGCCAGATGAGAACCAATGAATCCGGCACAACCAGTAACCAAACAACGCATCTCTGTCTCCTTAATTGTAGCAGCAAAGCGTGAGCTTTGCCCACTCTTGTAGGGGCTCAATTTATTGAGCCCCGATTTTCAATCGGGGTTCGATGAATCGAACCCCTACATTGCACGGTTGAAACCGTGCCACGACAAATTCGCACGATTTGAAATCGTGCCTACAAAACCATTGTAGGCACAAATTCAATTTGTGCTGGTCGGGCACCGTTTACGGTGCCGATCCTACAGTTCTGAAGCTATCTTTTCTGCAACATCCCTACCTTCTAAAATCGCCTCTTCCATCGTAGAATACTTCCACCCACCATATCGTCCCACTGAATAAATATTTTTCTCCTTCAGGTAATCCTGAATTATTTTCAAGTTTCTATCTCGATTTCGATCGTAAATAACATAAGCATAGGGTATTGATATGCACTTACCCACCAAAATTTCATCCTCTCTTTCCAGAATCCCAGCCTTAATTAGGTCATCTTTTACTCTGGCGATAAGTTTTCCCCTTCTTTCTCGGGTTATTTCACCTGGCCTACAGGCAATCTCAACATATATAGAGCTTGTGCCAGGAGGGCACATCTCATCTGAAAACTTTTTTGGAAAGCCGACTCGATAGAAGACATATTTCTTCTCAGGAAAATAGACCCAGTGTCCATGGTCTATATTCTCCCGTTTAATTCCCATATTTAAATTCAAAACTGAGGTATATCTTAATTTGAGAGCGGCCTTCTTAATCTCTTCTGGAACATCGTCTATTATTTCTAAAATCAATTTTGGCAGAGGAACTGTCGACACTAGAAATTGGAACTTCTCTTTGAATTTTCCCCCGTTGAAGTAGGCCACTTTTTCCCTTATGTTTACCTTGGAAAGGCTTCCACGCAACTTCAAATTCTTAATCTTTGCTTTAAATGCATCAGGCAATCTCTGGATTCCTCCTCTTTGGGGATAGTAGAAATAGACATTGTATCCGAAACCCTTTCTCTCATCTCCCAAAGCTCCAATTACTACTTCTTGAATGTTGGGCGAAGGTACATATTTTGGGTTAACCATTAACCATCCACAGGTTAACTCCCGAGGATGGACTGTCCATATTTTTTGATTATAAGGAATCATAAAATACTTAGCAATACCCCTCCCAAAATTTCGCAAAATCCAATCGTTGAACGATTCTTCAGATGGACCTCTTCGGGAGTGAACAGAATGGTACTTCGCATCAATAAATCCAAAGACACATTCCTTCACCACCTTGGCTTCTAAACCATGTGTATTTGCCTGAAATGGGTATCTTGTATAGACACCTTTTGAATAGATCCACGAATTTCTTCTATGGGCCTTGAGATTCCCCTTAAGGAGTTTTTTTATCAATCCCTTTGTATATTCTTTTTTCAGGTGCAGTAGATGTCCTAATATGTCGAACGTGAAATTTCCTCCCAATCTGGGACATCTTACATACTCTGACCGACATAGGCCACCGGCCTCTCTCTCCTTCTCATAAACTGAGTAGTCTATTCTTCCCATCTCTTCCAGATGGAAAGCGGTGCTTAAGCCGGTTAACCCCGCTCCTATTATTAAGACTTTTCCAGCCATCACTCCACCCTGACATAAATTAAACGAGTCGCCGAAAGGATAGCAAAAGCGATAATCGCTGCATATATAATGACTGCAAGTTCAAATTTCACTATGGTAATAAGAAATGCTGTAACTCCTAAGATTACCGAAAGATAATAATTAATCAGAACGACTTTCTTCCTGTCATATCCCATTGCCTCCAGCCTGAAGGCAAAATGGTCACGACTTCCAGCAAATATCGATTTCCCTTTAAGCATCCGGAAAAATATAACCAATAAGGTATCATAGATGGGGATCCCTAAAACTAAAAGGGGAGCGAAAAGTCCAATATTATTTATTGTTGTGTAACTTTCCCCCAATGAGATAGCAGCCAGAATGAACCCAATAAACAGGCTCCCAGAATCTCCCATAAATATCCTGGCTGGTCGCCAGTTATATCTTAAGAAGCCCAGGCAACTTCCCGCCAGGGCTAAGGCAGCAAAGTTGACATATATCTTTTCCGTGGGTAAAGCAATAAAGAAAAAAGCCAGACCAGCAATAACCGCCACTCCTGCAGCCAAACCATCCATTATGTCAATAATGTTAATTGCATTAGTTACGCCCACTACCCAGAAAATAGTTAGAAAAATGGACAGGGGAAGATTAGGAATGAATTCTATTCTGATGTTGTAAATAATCAGGATGATGCTGGCAATGAACTGTCCAAAAAATTTTACCCTGTAGTCGAGCCTCCATATGTCATCAATAAGTCCTAAAATCATTATCATAGTTCCTCCATAGAAGATTCCACGGAGGTTGCGAAGAGTACCCGTGGGAAAATGGGTTAATAACCTGACTCCCAGAAGAGTAACAATAAGAGCTAACCAGATGGCTACCCCCCCCAAATAAGGAACTGGCTTTGGGTGAATTTTTATATTCGGGACTGGGTGGTCAAGAATTCTAAACTTGACCGCTATCCTCTGGAATAGAGGGGTCAAAGCATATGCCAGAGACAGAGCAAAGAAAAATGCTACCACATAGGAAACCATAATTAACCTCCCAAGTATCTATTTAAATATTTAACCCTGTTACGTGCAACATCAGTCCATATGCTTTCAGGATAATTCGTTAAAATCAAACTGTAGGCATTTTTTGCCTCTTGCCAATCCTTCAATTGCTCATAGCATTGCCCTGTATAGAATTGGGCGTAATCGGAATAGCCATATTGACTGTAATCTTTTATGAATTTCCTGTAGGCCTTAATTGCCTCTTGCCACATTTGCAGTTTACGACAACATTCGCCAATCTTAAATTGGGCATTAGCCACAAATCTATTCTGGGGAAACTTCTGAATAAGATTCCCATATTCATCCATTGCCTTACTGTAATCTTTAAGTTTAAAGTGATATATGTCACCCAGAAAATATAAGGCCTCGCCGGCCAGCCCTGATTTGGGATATTCTTCAATAATATTGAGCAAACCTTGAATGCTCTTTTCGTATTTGCCCTGTTCAAAATATTTCTCTGCAACAATATAACTATTTAATGCCTCGAGATATGTGCAATTATTTCTAATGAGTTCGACCCTCTCCTTGGCAATGGTCACCCATTTAGATTGAGGGTATTTATTGAGCAACTTTTGATATACGCTGCAGACTTTCTCATGGTCAAACTTCTCAAAGAAGAGAAGATTTCCCAACCTGAATAGACTCTCTTCGTAAAAAGGGTAATCCGAAAATTCCTTCACTATCTCTGTATAGCATTCAATTGCTTTCTCGAGGTAATCTTTCCCGCGATGCGGATTATTATGGTAAAATTGAGCCAGAAGCCACCTGCCCCAGGCTTTCACATCCTTATCCTTAGTCATCCTGATACATTCCTCATATTCAGAAACCAAATGCCTTTTCTCAGCTCCTATCTCCTTAGAGAAAGGTTTTATCTTTCTCCTTATTTTCTCTTCCACTTTCCTATATTTCCTTTTCCTGGAAGCTGAGTGTGATAGTTTTCTTATAAAACTGTATAATATAATGAAGACGCTAACTATTACAACCGCAATTATTAACCTAATAATCATTTTTCTTTTTAATTACCCTTGCTCTCGCAAGGACCCCAGCATACTGGTCGGTCGCCCTTTAGGGTGACGGAAATGGCACTCTAAAGAGTGCCCGACCAATGGGCGATCATAAAGGTCGCCACTACGCGATTTGGAAGCACCCAGCCTTTTGGTAGTTCAGGAAAGGGTATCTCTAAACCACCGAACTGTCTTTTCCAGACCGGCAGCAAAGCCAACCTCAGGTGAATAATGGAGAATCTTCCGAGCCTGAGAGATATCTGCCCAGGAATGTCTCACATCGCCCTTTCTCGGACTTTGATAAGTAGGCTCTATCCTGGTTTTCAGAATCCTATTCAATCTCTGCACTAAATTATTTATACTAATGCTCTTACCACAAGCAATATTGAATGCTCTTCCAGATACTCCTTTTGCCTCGCATGCTTCTAAATTTGCTTTTACTACATTATCTATAAAAGTGAAATCTCTCGATTGCTCACCATCACCATAGATAGGGGGCGATTCCCCTCTTAACATCAAAGTGATAAATTTAGGAATAACTGCTGCATATTGCGAACTGGGATCCTGCCTGGGACCAAAAACATTAAAGTAACGCAGACACACTGTCTCCAGTCCATAAATGGAATAGTATATCCGGCAATACTCTTCTCCAATCAACTTAGTAACGGCATAGGGAGACTGGGGACTGGTTTTCATTACTTCTTTTTTAGGTAAAGTTCGAGTATCTCCATAGACAGAGGAGGAAGAAGCATAGATAACTCTTTTAACTTTCGCTTCGCAGGCTGCTAATAAGACATTCAATGTTCCCAGAATGTTAACTTTATTAGTGGTGAGAGGCTCTTCTATTGACCTCTCTACAGAAGGTAGAGCTCCTTGGTGGAGGACAAAATCGACTCCAATCATTGCTCTCTTGACTACTTCCAAATTCCCGAGGTCTCCTTCAATAAGTTCGATACTATCCTTAAACTTAACAATGTTTTCTCTCTTACCAGTAGAAAAATTATCCAGTATTCTGACTTTCTCCCCCCTTTTAACCAGTTCTTCAGAAATATTTGAGCCAATAAAACCAGCCCCTCCAGTCACTAAATATAATGCCAATCTTCTCTCCTCATTTCCTCTCGTTTATGGCTACCAGAAAATACCCCCCTCTCCCCTCTGGGGAGAAACCCCTCACCTTCATCCTCTCCCCTCGGGGAAGAGGGTTTGGGGTGAGGGGGAGAAGCCTCTCGTCTTCATCCCTCTTTCTCACAGTTTTACTATCTTTTTATTTCTTATCCCTTTAGTTGCATTTCTGGAATCAATAACCAGCCTGGCGTTTTCTACAATCTCTTTATAGTCATAGCCACTATGGGCAGTAGTAATTACCACGCAATCAGCGTTTCTTAAGGAACTTCTTGTCAGAACAATTGATTTCAGTCCCTCTACTTCTGGCACATGGGGATCACTATACACTACCCTCCCTCCTCTTTCTCGCAGGAGCCTCATAACATCCAGGGCCGGAGATTCTCGGGTGTCCGAAAGATTACTCTTATAGGCTACCCCTAAGATGAGTATTTTAGACCCTTTTATGCTCTTCTTTCTCTCATTCAACGCAGCATCAATTTTGCCAACCAGAAACTCGGGCATTTTACTATTAATCTCACCAGCCAATTCAATAAAACGGGCATAAAAGTTTAAAGCTTTCAGTTTCCAAGAGAGATAGTGGGGGTCGACGGGTATACAGTGACCTCCTAAACCAGGGCCTGGATAGAAAGGCATAAAACCGAATGGCTTTGTGGCCGCTGCGTCTATCACCTCCCAGGTATCCAGTTTCAACCTATCGCAAATGAGGGCAATCTCATTAACCAATCCTACATTGACAATACGAAAGGTATTCTCCAGGAGCTTCACCATCTCTGCAGATTCTGTTGTGGAGACAGGAACCACCTCATCAATTATCTGCTTATATAGAAGGGAAGTAATCCCTGTACATTTTCTAGTAATTCCACTTACAATTTTCGGTGTATTCTTTAAGGTATATTGTTTATTGCCCGGATCAATCCGCTCTGGTGAAAAAGCCAGATAAAAGTCTTTTCCCACGAGAAATTTTTTACTCGCCAATTTTGGAAGAATAATCTCTCTTGTCGTCCCGGGATAAGTGGTGCTTTCTAACACAATCAATTGCCCCTTATGCAGGTATTTTGCTATTTCCTCCACTGCAGCCAAAATATAGGATATATCGGGGTCCCTGGTCTTACGTAAAGGCGTGGGCACACAGATGCTTACTGCATCCATCTCTTTCAAAACTGAGAAATCTCCAGTCGCCTTTAACTTGCCTCTTCTTACTAATTCCTTTAACTCATTCTGCTTGACATCTTGAATATAAGAGTTTCCTCGATTAATCATTTTTACTTTATCTTTATCGACTTCAATTCCCGTGACATCAAATCCCGCCTGGGCAAATTCAATTGCCAGAGGTAATCCTACATACCCTAAACCGATAATCCCAATCTTTGCTCTGTGTTGGAGGATTTTCTTCTCTAAAGACGGTTGATTCTTATCTCTATTCATCTTAGACTCCTTTTGTTATAATCTCAAATGTAACAGTCCCACCACCAGTCAACTCGCAGGGGTCAAGGCATTGAACGCAGGCTCTACCCTCTTTATTTGCTAACCCCAGAGTCTTAGGACTAATGCCATTGTATAATGCTACATAATATGGCATAATAGAAGCCAGAGAATGCATGCAGATATTGTCTGATTCCTCAAGATTTACCCGGTATCCTTCATCCAAGATAATCTTCTGGCCCACCTCATAGACAGGACATTTTCCCTCAATCTTTACTACTTTCACAACCAGTTTCCTGCCCATATCTTTCTCCTCCTTAAAAATAGTAGCAGCAAAGCGGAAGCTTTGCACAGATTGAATCTGTGCCTACAATGGCTTTGCACAATCCCGATTCATCGGGATGGGCACGGCTTCCACTATGCAATCATCTTTGCACAACATTTGTAGGCACGGTTTCAACCGTGCAACCATCAGCATTTGTAGGCAGAGCTCTCGCTCTCAAGCTACCATTTCAAGATTATATTATCACAACCTAAGCCTTAAGTCAAAACCTGAGCCCAGTAGGAAACTATTCTGGCTTTATAACTCTCAACAGAAAAAAGCTCTTTTCCAATTCTTGCAATTCTCTCCCGCTCAACATTATTTATAAATTGAATCAGATCGCTTTTTTTTATATCTAAATCTTTTAAATCTATCAATTTTCCTATTCCGTGCTGTTCAATGATTTCTTCTGTATCACCAATTCCCGAACTTATAATTACCGGTAACCCACACGAGAGATATTCGCCAAACTTTATTGGCGATGCAACACGATTAACTAAGTTCTTCTCCCTTAAAAGAATACCCATATCTGCCGCATTTAGATAGGTCGGAACTTCCCTGTATGGCACAGAAATTACTAAATAATCCTTATCATCTATCCCATTAAAATACTTTCTGGCCAAGGAAATATTATTGGTCAAAAAGAGCAAGAAAGCTTCTGAAATCATATCTTTTATCTTTTTGAAAAGTGCAACCGTTACCTCGGGGAGTTGCCATTTTACAGTGCTTCCAGTATAGACGAAAACTATCCGTTTCTCAATACTCAGTTCCTTTCTTTTTCTTGCCCGTACTTCGGGATTGAAGAAAAACAATTTAGTATCAACTAAACTGGGAACGACGGCTATCTTATCTGGACTAACTCTATATACCCTTTGTAAATACTGTTTAAAATTCCGGGAAACGCAGAAAATAAAGTCACTTTCCCTTACTACATAATCCTCTATTTTCTGGAATTCATACGCCCGAAGATTAAACAGGAAGTTCTTTATCAAATTTCCCTCTTTACCACAAAGTAGCGATTCTTGGGACACTAATCCCCGTAAGTCAGAGATTAGAGGAATATCCTTACCTATCTCCTTCCTGGCTAATAGCCCTAAATAACCCCCCGCTTCGCCATGACAGTGAAGAATATTAACCTTATCTAAATTATCA
>Ga0315282_10011713_pt1 | contig 13525 bp, 11 predicted proteins | sample YL17G07_20_MG_FD_203693 | JGI IMG/M metagenome (GOLD analysis project Ga0315282, IMG submission 203693) | Sediment microbial communities from Yellowstone Lake, YNP, Wyoming, USA - YL17G07_20 | ecosystem: Environmental > Aquatic > Freshwater > Lake > Sediment | place: USA: Wyoming | collected... | reverse complement strand
AGAGGAGCAGGCTCGACCTGGCTCGCGGCGTCACTACCGCTGCCGGTCGGGGCGACTGCCGCACATTGACGATGGCGCGTAAACGAACAACCCACATCGCGCTTGCCGGTTTCGGAGTGTTGCTGCTGGTCGCACCACTGGTGGTGCGCCAGCCGTACTACCAGAGCATCATGGTCGTCATCGGCATCAACGCCCTCGCCGTGACCGGGCTCAATCTATTGATGGGCTATGCCGGTCAGGTGTCGCTGGGGCATGCTGCCTTTCTCGGCATCGGCGGCTATGCGTCGGCCATCCTCACCGTCAACCACGGCGCCAACCCGTGGCTGGCGATACTCGCCGGCGTCGCGGTGACGTGCGTGGTGGCGTGGATCATCGGCGTGCCCACGCTGCGGCTGCACGGGCACTATCTTGCCATCGCGACGCTCGGATTCGGCATCATCGTCAACATCGTCTTTGTCGAATGGCGGGGGCTCACCGGCGGTCAGTCGGGCATTGCGGGGCTGCCGGAACTGCGGCTCGCGGGCATCGCACTCGACAGCCACTTGCGGCTGTATTTGCTTGTCTGGGGCTGCGTGTACCTGGCGACCATTGCCACCGCGAATATCCAACACTCGCGCGCGGGCCGAGCGCTCCGCGCCATCAGCAGCAGCGAGATCGCGGCCCAGACCGCAGGCATCAACACCGGACGGTACAAGGTGCAGGTGTTCGTTCTGAGCGCGGCGCTGGCGGCCGTGGCGGGAAGCCTGAGAGTGCACTACATGAGCTTCGCCAACCCGGAGCCCTTCGGCTTCGCCTACTCGATCGAGCTGGTGGTCATGGCGGTGCTCGGCGGGTCGGGCAATGTGTGGGGGCCGGTGGTCGGCGCCGGGGCGATCACGCTGCTGACCGAGGTGTTGCAGCCGCTGGGGAAGATGGTGCGGCCGAGCGGGGCCGAGCTCCATGTGCCGGCGTTCGGGTTGATCCTGGTGCTGATGCTCATCTTCCTGCCGCGTGGTGTGACCACGAGCTTGGCGCTCCTGGCGCAGCGACTGCGCGGCGCGCGGCGGGCAGGGTAGCTCAGAGGCCCGGCGAAAGAGGGATGGCGATGGCTGCCGCGGCGAACGGCGAAGCGATACTTGAGACCGTCGGCCTCACGAAGCGATTCGGCGGGCTGGTCGCTGTGGACGCGGTAGACCTGGCGGTGTGGCCGAATCGCATCACGGCCATCATTGGACCGAATGGCGCCGGCAAGACCACGATCTTCAATATGCTGTCGGGCGTGCTGCGGCCGACGGGCGGCACGATACGTTTCGGCAAGCGGCGCATAGACGGCGCTCCCGCCTACGTCATTGCACGCCTGGGCATCGCCAGGACCTTTCAGAACGTGCAATTGTTCGAGGGGATGTCGGTGCTTGAAAACGTGATGATCGGGCGCCACACCCGCATGCGCGCAGGGATGATGGCGGCGGCGCTCGGCTTGCCGGGTGTGGCCCGCGAGGATCGTACGGCGCGGGGTGCCTGCATGGAGGCGCTGGCATTCGTCGGGTTGGCAGAGCGGGCGAACGATGACGCCGTCAGCCTTCCCTTCGGGCAGCAGCGCCTCGCCGAGGTGGCGCGCGCACTCGTCGCCGAGCCCCGGCTGGTGCTGCTCGACGAGCCCGCCGCCGGCCTCAACACGCACGAGCGCACTGGGCTCGCGGCGATGGTGAGCGCGCTCCCGGAGCGGGGCATCACGCCTCTGCTCGTTGACCACGACATGGATCTGGTGATGGACATTTCGCATGATGTCGCGGTGCTCAACCACGGCCGCAAGATCGCCGAGGGCCCGCCGCGGCACGTGCAGTCGGACCCCCGGGTCATCGAGGCCTACCTCGGTGAGGAGGTAGCGGCGTGCTGAGGGTCACCAGCGCGGTCACCTATTACGGCCGCGTGCAGGCGCTCAAGGGCGTATCGCTGCACGTCGGCGAGGGCGAGATCGTGGCCATGATCGGCGCCAACGGAGCGGGCAAGAGCACCATCCTGCGCACGATAACCGGGGTCAGCCCCGCGGCGCGCGGCACGGTGATGTTCGGGGACTGCGACATCACGCGGATGTCGCCCGAGCACATCGTCTGCCTGGGCATGAGCCACGTCCCCGAGGGGCGGCAGCTCTTCCCGACGATGTCGGTGGCGGATCATCTACTGCTCGGGGCGTACCGCTGGCCGCGGCGGATGAAGCGCGACATGATGGACGACGATCTCGATCGGATTTACGCGCTGTTCCCGATCCTGCGTGAGCGGCGCAAGCAGAGCGCGGGCACCCTGAGCGGGGGCGAGCAGCAGATGCTGACGATCGCGCGGGCGCTGATGTCGCGGCCCAAGCTGCTGGCGCTGGACGAACCGTCGGTGGGGTTGGCGCCGATGGTGGCGCGCGAGATCTTTGCGGCGATTGCGCGTCTGCGCGACCAGGGAATCACCGTGCTGCTGGTGGAGCAGAGCGCCCGGGCGGCGCTCAACATCTGCGATCGCGGCTATGTCCTGGAGACGGGCCGGGTGGTGCTCGAGGGCACCGCGCGCGAGCTGCGGGAGGACCGCGAGGTGCAGCGCGCGTATCTGGGAAGAGGATATCGGCGAGTGGAGGAAAACCGGAGCTAGGGCACCGACCGAAGCGCCGTCTTGACGCTCGGACGGAGGCGCTAGCACGGGGGATGCGCTACGCGCATCTCCGGAGCCCCGACGTGTCGGGGCCAGAGATGCGAGAAGCTGGCGGCCGAAAAGCGAGCTGTTCGGCTGCGCTTCTAGCGGTGGCCCGTGGCGTCGGGGGCCAGGTGCCCCGATGACCGAGCGATCGCAGGCGACGAGCAACCGGGGTCAGGCGGACGAGGATGGCGATCTGGAATCCTGAAGCCGAAACCATGCCGCGCAGCGACGTGTTGCAGCTCCAACTGGAGCGGCTGCAGGCTGCGATTAACCGCGCCTACAAGAACGTCGCCTTCTACCGCAGGAAGTTCGACGCGCTGGACATCGTGCCGGAGCAGATCCAGTCGCTCGAGGATCTGCAGCGCCTGCCGCTGACGACCAAGGACGACCTGCGCGAGGCGTATCCGTACGGCATGTTCGGGGTGCCGCTGCGCGAGGTGGTGCGCATTCACGCCTCATCGGGCACGACCGGGCGCCCAACGGTGTGCGGCTACACGCGGCGCGACCTGCAGACGTGGAGCGAGCTGGTTGCGCGCATCATGACCGCGGGCGGGGTCACACGCGATGACGTCGTCCAGATCTGCTTCGGCTACGGGCTCTTCACGGGCGCGTTCGGACTGCACTATGGGGCGGAACTCATCGGCGCCTCGGTCATCCCCGCCTCCAGCGGCAACACCGAACGGCAGATCATGCTGATGCAGGACTTCCGCACCACGGCGCTGGTGGGCACACCGAGTTACGCGCTGCGCATCACCGAGGTCATGGACGAGATGCGCGTGACGCCGAGCGAGCTGTCGCTGCGTGTGGGGCTGTTCGGAGCCGAGCCGTGGTCGGAGCGCACGCGGGAGACGCTCGAAAGCCGGCTCGGTATTCGCGCCACCGACAATTACGGCCTGTCCGAGATCATGGGGCCCGGGGTGTCGGGCGAGTGCGAGTGCAACGACGGGATGCACATCAACGAAGATCATTTCATCGCGGAGGTCATCGATCCGGCGAGCGGCGAGCCGCTGCCGGTGGGCGCCGAAGGGGAGCTCGTGCTGACGACCTTGACCAAGGAAGCGCTGCCGCTGATGCGCTACCGGACGCGCGATGTGACGCGGCTGAACCCGGAGCCGTGCGCGTGCGGCAGGACCTTGATGCGCATGGCGCGGGTGCACGCGCGCACCGACGACATGCTCATCGTGCGCGGGGTCAACGTCTACCCGTCGCAGATCGAGGGTGTCCTGGCGGAGATCGAGGGGCTGGAGCCGCACTACCAGATCGTGCTCGAGCGCGTGCGCGCGCTGGACGAGATGGAGGTATGGGTGGAGGTGCCCGCCGAATTATTCCAGGGCGGGGTCGGGAGCCTGCGCCAGATGGAGGATCGTATCGCCGAGCGGATGCGCTCGGTGCTTGGCCTTGCCCCGAGGATCCGCCTGGTTGAGCCGCGCAGCCTGCAGCGATTCGAGGGGAAGGCGCGACGCGTGATCGATAAGCGAGATCAGGTCGCGGAAGGGAGGTGATGCCGGGAGCGGAGCGAAGTTGAGGAAGCCCGGCGCTTACGGCGTTGACCGCAGGATAGGAACGCATCGGTGAGCGATCGGGTGAAGCCGCGCATGCGCAGCGCAGTCGTCAATACGCAGTGACAAACGTGGAGGGAGTACCGCATGAACAGTCATGATGTGCGCGTCAAGTTGGTCGCGACGGCGTTAGTCTGCGCCGTCGCGGTTGGGCTCGCAGTGCTTCCAGTCATGGCGGCCGACCAGCCGGTTGAGATTCATGGCTGGATGCTCAATCGCATTTACGCGGAGCCGGGCAGCCTTCACCTCCAGGCGGAGCGGATCTCGCTCTCCGCGGCCAAGGACCTGGACAAGGACATCAAGGCGTACGTCGAGTGGTATTACCAGTACTGGCAGAACCTCAAGCCGCAGCTGGGCTCGCCCTGGTTCCTGGACAGCGCCTTTGCCAACTACACCGATAAGTCCGGCAACCAGCTGCGGTTCGGCGTCGGGCGCAACTACTGCTTCGGCATCGTGCCCACCTATGGCAACCGGAAGCACAGCGAGTATGGGCTGATCGCCGAGACCTTCACTCAGGACCGCATCATCGGCCTCCAGTATTTCGGCTCCACCCGCGACAAGAAGATGGACTTTGGCGTTGCGGTTCACAACTCCGATCTGCTGGGCACCCGCTTCTCGGGCACCGATCAGGCCTTCTTCCGCGACGACGACACCGTGCCACACCTGGCCGACAAGGGCCAGGGGAGGAATATGGCCGTGAGCACCCGAGTCGCCGTCCCGGTCATTAAGGGCGGCAAACTGGGCGCGTCCTTCCGATACGGGACGCTCCAGATCGGCGACCTAGCGTTCCTGGTGTCCAAGGCCCTGGTGGATGCCAGCGCCACCAGCAGGACGAACCAGCGCTGGGGCGGCGACCTCAGCTACAAGAGCCCCAAGGGAGTCGTCGCGCAAGCCGAGTACTACGGGGCCAAGGCCAGCGAGTTGGACTTCAACGGATGGGACGTTCTGGTCGGTCTGGAGCCGACCAACCCCATGGCGTGCAGGTACTACGCGCGCTACGGGCAACTCAACCTTGACCCCCCTGCCGTCACCAGCAGCACCTACACCTGGGATCAGCAGCAGCTGATCCTGTCGGTGGTCAAGCCGCTGCGCAAGGGTAAGCCGATCTGGCTTCAGCTCGAGTACATCAACAATCAGGAGAGTCCGCCGGCCGGAGTCCACAACGTGGCGGACGACGTGCTGTTCCTGGAACTGTTCACTGGTTTCTGAGGACGGCGTCGAATTGCGCTGGCGAAGGAACGGGGCATCCCGTCGTCCGGGGTGCCCCGTTTCCCCTGCGTCCCGGCAACCGGAGCCGAGGCGCATCTGCTCTGCGAGCGGGGGATGGCGCAGAGCTATCCGGCGGTGTGCAAGATGACACGAACGGCTCAACGCATGCTTCTATCGGGGAACGAGGCCATTGCCCGGGGCGCCTACGAGGCGGGAGTCAAGGTCGCGGCGTCCTACCCGGGCACGCCCGCGACGGAGATTCTCGAAAGCCTGGCGACGTACGAGGGCATCCACGCGCAGTGGTCGCCGAACGAGAAGGTCGCGCTGGATGTCGCCTTCGGCGCGGCGCTGGGCGGGGTGCGCGCCTTGGCCTCGATGAAGCACGTGGGCTTGAACGTCGCTGCCGACTCGTTCTTCACGATCTCGTATACGGGCGCCACCGCCGGGCTGGTCATCGTCAGCGCTGACGACCCCGGCATGCACAGCTCGCAGAACGAGCAGGACAACCGGCACTACGCGCGCGCCGCGAAGGTGCCGATGCTGGAGCCAGCGGACAGCCAGGAGGCGAAGGACTTCGTTATCGCCGCTTTCGATATCAGCGAGCAGTTCGACACGCCGGTGCTGCTGCGCACGACGACGCGCATCTCGCACGGCAAGTCGCTGGTGCGCTCGGGGCGACCGAAGTCCCCGCGCCCGCGGCGCTTCGAGCGGCAGCCCGCTAAGTATGTCATGGTGCCCGGCCACGCGCGGTTGCGCCACGTCGTAGTCGAGGAGCGCCTGGAGCGGCTGCGGCAGTTCTCGAATGCAACCTCCCTCAACCGGATCGAGATGGGGGACACCGACCTTGGCATCATCGCCGCGGGCGTGGCGTACCAGTACGCGCGCGAGGCGCGACCCGATGCGTCATTCCTCAAGCTTGGCATGAGCTATCCGCTGCCTGACGAAATGATCCGCGACTTCGCCTCGCGCGTGAAACGGCTGTTCGTGATCGAGGAGCTTGACCCGTTCCTGGAGCAGGAAATCGCTGCGATGGGAATCGAGGTCTCGGGCAAGCCACCCGCGATGCGGCTGGGCGAGATGGACGCCGGGGCGGCGGCGGTAGCCCTCGGCGACCAACCGCCGCGGGTCGAGCCGATCACCGATCTGCCGGCGCGGCCGCCGGTGTTGTGTCCTGGGTGCCCGCACAGCGGCGTCTTCTACGTCCTGCACAAGCTCAAGGCGATCGTGGCCGGCGACATCGGATGCTACACCTTGAGCGTCCTGCCGCCTTTGGAGACCATGGATACCTGCGTCTGCATGGGCGCGTCTATCGGCCACGCGCTTGGGTTAGAGCGGGCTTTTGCTGTGGCCGGCGACGAGCGCCCCGTGGTCGCCGCGCTCGGCGACTCGACGTTCGTCCACGCCGGCATCACCGAACTGATCGATGTCGTGTACAACAAGGGCTGCACCACCGTCGTCATCCTCGACAACCGCACCACCGCGATGACCGGGCGCCAGAACCATCCCGCGACCGGGCGCACCGCGAGCGGCGCGGAGACCTACCAGCTCGATCTCGAAGCGATGTGCCGGGCGTGCGGGGTCGATGACGTCGCGGTGGTCGATCCCTACGACCTGGATGCGACCGAGCAGGCGCTGAAGCGAGCCATCGCCGCGCGTCATCCATCGGTGGTGATCACGCGTCACGAATGCGTTCTGCTGCGGCGCGGGGAGCGGCGTGCGCCGCCGCACGTGGTTGAGGAGGCGTGCATCGGATGCGGCCTGTGCCTCGGGCTGGGGTGCCCGGCGCTGCGGGCCGCGCCCGCAGGGCCGAAGGGGCGCCTTAAGCCGACCATCGCCGAGGAGCTGTGCGCGTCCTGCGGCCTGTGCGCGCAGATCTGCCGGCGCGAGGCCATCGTATGGGAGCAGCAATGAGCGCGCCCACGAATGGCACCACGAACATCATGATGGTGGGTGTGGGCGGCCAGGGGATTATCCTGGCGAGCGAGGTGCTGTGCCATGCGCTGATGCACTCCGGCTGGCAGGTGAAGAAGAGCGAGGTGCACGGCATGGCGCAGCGGGGCGGCAGCGTGCGCACCGACGTGCGCTTCGGCCCGGAGATTCACGCGCCGCTGATATCGGTCGGCGCCGCCGACATCCTGGTCGCGTTCGAGGAACTGGAGGCGCTGCGCTACCTGCATGTCATGCGCCCCGACGGACTGGTGCTGATGAGCGCCGAGCGCATCATGCCGGTGACCGTGATCACCGGGCCGCACCCGTATCCCGACGATGTCCCAGGGCGTCTTGCGCGGCGCGGGGCGAAAGTGCTCGTGGTTGACGCGCCCGCCGTGGCGGCCAAGGCAGGGAACCCCCGAACCGCGGGTATCGTTCTGATGGGCGCTCTCTCGAACCACATTTCGGTGCCGCCGCGCGCCTGGCGCAAGGCGATCACCACGCTCGTTCCGGAGCGGTTCCTCGAGGTTAACCTGGAGGCGTTCCGTCGCGGGCGGAGGGCACGGCTGGCGGCCCCGAAGCCTGGTTGATGGCCGCGCTTGCAAGTTGAACATGATTCCGTCCCGCAGACTCGGACAGTGGGGCGCAGTTTATTCCACCGAATGGGCAGATATTGACACATCGCGGAGCCATGCTGAAGCCTAGAATGAACTTGAGGGGTGGTATGTCGCGCCAAACGTCCGGCCACACAAGTGTAGATGCGGTCGGCGGCGCGGAACCCGGTCACCCTGAGCACGCACCGGGCAGGAAAGGAGTTCGTCTTGCGCACAGCAACACTTGGCCGCACCGGCCTGGAGGTCGTCCGTCTCGGCTGCGGCGGCATACCCATAATCAACGTTCCCTTCGATGACGCGGTAGCGGTCGTACGGGCCGCGCTCGACGCCGGGGTCAACTACTTCGACAACGCGCGCGCGTACGGCGACAGCGAAGCGAAGATGGGCACCGCTCTCGAAGGGCGGCGCAATGAGATCGTGCTCGCGACGAAGACGGTGACCCGCGATGCCGCCGGCGCCTTGGCGGACCTGGAGACGAGCCTCACCAACCTGCGCACCGACTGCCTCGACATCTGGCAGCTGCACGACGTCAGCACTGTCGGCGATTACGAGCGCGTGACCGCGCCCGGCGGCGCGCTGGAGGCGGCGAAGCAGGCGCGGCAGCAGGGCAAGACGCGGTTCATCGGCATCACCAGCCATAATCCCGAGAGCCTGCGGCGCGCCATCGAGAGCGGCGAGTTCGACACCGTGCTCCTGACCTACAACATCGGGACGATATGGACCGAGCCCCTGATGGCCGAGGCGCAGAAGCGCGATATCGGCGTGGTGGTGATGAAGCCGATGTCGGGCGGCGTGTTCTTCAACCTCTCAAAGGAGCAGGAGGAGAGCCTGCCGTCGATCACGCCCGAGGAGACGCTGCGCTTCGTGCTGCTCAACGAGGATGTCGATGTGGCGCTGTCCGGATTCCGCCGCGTCGAGGAGGTGCCGCAGAACCTGGCGGTGCTCAATGACCTGAAGCCGCTGACGGCCGAGGAGCGCGCGCGGCTGCTCAAGTTCGGCGAGGACCTGGGGCTGGTCTACTGCCGCCGCTGCACGTATTGCATGCCGTGCACCGCGGGCATCGACATCCCCAGCGTGCTGGCGATCCTCGACCACAGCGAGCGGTTCTCATATGAATGGCCGAGCCAACGCCGAAGGTACGCCGAGCTGGAAGTCAAGCCGACGGAATGTGCCGAGTGCGGGGAATGCGAGGAGCGCTGCCCGTTCGACGTGCCGATCATGGAGCGGCTCAAGACGGCGGCGAAGAAGTTCGACCGGCCGTTCTGACCGCACTTCGGGCTCGCCGCGGATTCAGAAGTCGGGGCACGGCATTCAGCCTTCGTAGCCGAAGCTACTTCGGCGAAGTAGGCATGCCGTGCCCCGACATTCGTATCCCGTCCGCGTTGATCCGCGTTCATCTGCGGCCCTATCCTCTGCCGCTCCTCACCCCAACGGCACCGGCTTGCCCGACTCAGCCGACTCGTTGACGGCGAGCACCAGACGCAGCGACTTCGCGCCTTCCGATATCGGGGTGCGCGTCTTGCCGCCGGTCTCGATGGCGTCGAGCAGGTCGAGCATCTGCGCCAGGGTCATGTTCCGATCCGACGCAATAGTGGTGGTGCGCGGCCAGGGGGCGTCGGTGTGGTGGAAGACTGCGCTGTTGGCGTTCTCGAAGCGCATGGTGCGGTTCTTCGCCACCACCTCCCATTGCGACAGCCACTGGTTCGGGATCGCGCCATTGCTGCTCGAGATGGTCGCCCACGCGCCGCTGTCGAAATGCATCACCGCCGCGGCGACATCCTCTCCAATGTAGTCCGAGACCTGGCGATGGAACAGGTTATCCATGCCCGCGAAAACGAGGGTCGCCTCGCCGAGCAGGAACCGCGCCATGTCGTAGACGTGGATGATCTGCTCGACCACCTGCCCGCCGCTGAGGCGCTTGTCGCGCCACCACGGCGAGTGCAAGGAGTTGGTCATGTACTTCCCGATCATCAGGCCCGGTGGCCCGGCCTCACCCGATTCGAAGGCCCGCCTCGCCGCCTCGACCGCTTCGCCAAAACGCAGCACGAATCCAACCTGTGACTTGACGCCCGCCTTCTCGACCGCGGCGACCATGCGGCCGGCCACCTCCATGTTGAGCGCAATGGGCTTCTCGATGAAGATGTGCGCGCCCCGGCCGGCTGCCAGCTCGACCTCGTTGCCGTGGGCGAATGGCGGCAGGCAGATGCACGCGAGATCGAGTTCGATCTCATCAAGCATGTGGGCGTAATCCGTGAACACCAGCCCGGCGCCTTGACCGTACTGGTCGGCAAAGGCCTGGGCGCGTTCGCGCACGACATCGCAAAATGCGATCATCTGCACGCGGTCGGGGAGGCTCGCCAGCGCGCCCGCGTGAGCGCGCGCGATCCCTCCACAGCCGATGAATGCGGTTCGAAGTGGTGGCATGATTCCTCCTGAGCAGGATGGTGATGGGATGACGGCGTCGCTCGCCGGTCCCGGGGGATGATTCCAGGCCGCGCCAGGGATTCCTTGCCAGCGGCGTCAACAGATGCGCGGCATGGGTTCGCCGACGGGGCGGTCAATGATGCGTGCGGGGCCGACCGTGGTCCTGAGCTGCACGCGTCCTGCCGGGCCCTCGAGGACGCGGCCGATCACGGCCGCGCCGGCGCCGTAGGGCGCCGCGCGCATCGCGGCGAGCGCGCGCTCAGCCTGCGGCTCGGGCAGGATGACGAGCATCTTCCCTTCGTTCGCCACCTGAAGCGGGTCGAGGCCCAGCAGCTCGCACGCGGTACGAACGGCCGGGGCGATGGGCAGCGCCTCCTCGCGCAGTTCGATGCAGACGCCGGACTGCTGCGCGATCTCGTTAAGCGCGGCCGCAACTCCGCCGCGCGTCGGGTCGCGCAAGGCGTGCAAATCGCACCCTGCCGTGATGAGCGCTGCGACGAGACGATTCAGCGGCGCGCAGTCACTGCCGATGTCGAGGTCGAAATCCATACCCTCGCGCGCGCACAGCACCGCCATGCCGTGCTCCGCGATGCCGCCGTTGATGAGTACGACATCGCCCGGCCTGGCGTTCGCGGCTGATATGCGCACGCCCTCCGGCACCAGGCCCAGGCCGGTGGTCGTAACGAACAGCTCGTCGGCGGAGCCTCTGGGTACGACCTTGGTGTCGCCGGTGATGACGCGGACGTCTGCTTCGTCTGCGGCCGCACGCAGCGATGCGACGCAGCGCCGCAGCAGCGACTGCCCAAGGCCCTCCTCGAGGATGAACGACGCGGCGAGCGCGACCGGCTCGGCGCCCACCGCCGCGAGATCGTTGACCGTGCCGCAGGCCGCGAGCTTACCGATGTCCCCGCCCGGGAAAACCACCGGCGTCACCACGAAGCTGTCGGTAGTCAAGGCGATCCGCTTCCCGGCCAGCTCGATCACGCCGCTGTCCTCGCGCGCGCGCAAGACTGGATTGTCAAACCCGCGAACGAAGACCGCGTCAATCAGCTCGGCCATGAGCTGGCCGCCGGCGCCGTGGCTCAAGAGGATCACGTCGTCGCTCATGCCGCACCCCCTGCGCGCCCGTAGCGATACCGCGCCGCACATGCGCCCTCGCTGGAGACCATGCACGGGCCGACGGGATCGCGCGGAGTGCAGCGGTCCCCGAATAACGCGCACTGCTCGGGGACGAGCGCGCCCTTTAGCACCTCGCCGCAGCGGCATCCTTTCGGCTCTACCGCCGGGGACGGGGTAACATCGAATCGCCGCCGCGCATCGAACAGAGCGTGGTCGGGATTGATTGCCAGGCCGCTCGCCGGCACCTCCCCTAGCCCGCGCCAGCGTGCATCCGTCACGTCGAAGACCTCGTTCACGATCGCGCGCGCCCTGGGGTTGCCGTCGGGCGACACCGCGCGGCCGTAAGCGATCTCAACCTCCGCGCGTCCCTCGGCGACCTGAAGCAAGAGCATGCGCACGGCTTGCAGGACGTCCACCGGCTCGAACCCGGCGACGACGCACGGCACGCGGTGCTCACGGGCGATGAACTGGTAGGGCTTGCTGCCAATGATGGCGCTGACGTGGCCGGGAAGGATGAAGCCGTGCACGGCGAGATCGGGCGCTTCGACCAGCGCCTTGAGGGCGGGCGGGATCAGCTTGTGCGCGCAGAAGACCGCGTAGTTGGTCACGCCATCACCCTTTGCTTCGAGGATGGACATCGCCACTGCAGGCGCGGTGGTCTCGAAACCGACGCCGAAGAAGACGACCTGTCGCTCGGGGTTGCGTCGCGCCAATTCGACCGCGTCGGCCGGAGAATAGACGACGCGCACATCGGCGCCGCGCGCGCGTTCCTGCTCCAGGTTCGAGTGGCTTCCCGGCACGCGCATCATGTCGCCGAAGGTCGCGGCGATGACGCCGGGCAGACGCGCCGCCTCGAGGAACCAGTCGATATCCCCCTGGGGCGTGACACACACGGGGCAGCCCGGGCCGGAGATGAGATCCGCGCGGTCGGCGATCAACTCGCGCAGGCCGTAGCGCGCGATGGACATGGTGTGGGTGCCGCAGACCTCCATCAGGCGCACGCGGGGGACCTCAATCCGCTTGATGGATTCCACCAACTCGCGCACCGCCCGCGGATCCCGGAACTCGTCAACGAACTTCATGCGTCGCCCCCGGTGTCGACGCGTTCGCCATGATTCGGGACCGAATCACCTGCGGGCTCGGTCTCACCCAAGCCGCCGCCGGCCCGTGCCAACTGCTCGATCAACTCGAGCGTCCGCCGCGCCTCTTCTTCATCCACGCGCGTGATGGCATAGCCGGCGTGAACGAGCACGTAGTCGCCGACGCTGACTTCGTCGATCAAGCCGACGCTGATCGTCCGCCGCGCGCCGCTTTGCTCGACCACGGCGCGCGGGCCCTCTATCGAAACCACCCTCATCGGGATCGCTAGGCACATCGTCAATCACTCCATCGGGCGCGGCCTCGCCGAGGCCGCGTCTCGCCAAATCAGCCGCTCGACTTCCCCCTCCGAGACCCTGAAGGGCCCCATTCGGGTTCTTGAGGGGCGCTCGGGATAGACGTCCCCGCGCCCAATGCCAGCGCGCAACTGCGTTACGCATAATCCCAACGTAAACAGGCACGATCGTTCACGCCGCCGACGGCGGCAAGTCTCGTGCCACCGCGCCAAATGATTCAGTCACCATCCATCTTCGTCATCGCCCCTGCAATCACCGCCTGGCCGAGGGACAAACCACCGTCGTTCGGCGGCGCCTGGCTGTGCGTCAACGGTTCGAGGCCGCGCTGCGGCAGCATCTCTAGCAACAACTCCAGTAGGTACGCGTTCTGAAACACGCCCCCGCCGAGCGCGACCTGCGTCAACCTCTTCTCGCGCGCCATCATCTCGCACACGTCCGCGATGAGGCGAGCGACGGTGTGATGGAATCGAGCCGCTATGATGCCGCGACCGACGCCGCCGCGAATGTCCTCAACGACGCCGCGGATGATCGGCGCCGGGTCGATCTGCCACGGCATGCGAGAGGTGTCAACTGAGATCGGGTATGGCGAGAACGAGCCATCGGCCGCGGCCATCTCCAG
>Ga0315282_10011712_pt1 | contig 13526 bp, 13 predicted proteins | sample YL17G07_20_MG_FD_203693 | JGI IMG/M metagenome (GOLD analysis project Ga0315282, IMG submission 203693) | Sediment microbial communities from Yellowstone Lake, YNP, Wyoming, USA - YL17G07_20 | ecosystem: Environmental > Aquatic > Freshwater > Lake > Sediment | place: USA: Wyoming | collected... | reverse complement strand
TGCGCCTCGGCGCCATGGTCACGCTACGCGAACTTCTCGACCACGCCGACATGCGCAAGCATTACCCTGCCCTCGTCGAGGCCGCCGAGGGCGTCCGCAGCCCGCAACTCCACAGCACGGGCACGGTGGGAGGCGACCTCCTGCAGCGCCCACGCTGCTGGTATTTCCGCGGCGGCTATGGGCTGCTGGCCCAGATGGATGGCAAGTCACTCGTGCCGGACGGCGAAAACCAGTATCACGCCATCCTAGGCAATTCCGGCCCCGCGTACTTCGTGAACCCTTCGAGCTTCGCTCCCATCCTGGTCGCTCTTGGGGCAAAGGTCCGCCTGCACGGACCGGAGGGCGCGCGCGAAGTGGGTCTGGACAAGTTCTACACGACCCCCACGAGCGGCGATCAGCGGGAGTACGACTTGAAGCCCAACGAGATCCTCACCGACATCCTGGTGCCCGCCCCGGACGGGGCGAAGATGGCCGTCTACGAAGTTCGCCAGAAGGAAGCGCTGGACTGGCCGCTGGCGGCCGCCGCGGTTGTGTTGAATCTCGACGGCAAGTCCGTGAAGTCCGCGCGTGTGGTGCTGGGCCACGTGGCGCAAGTGCCATGGCCTTCACCCGAGGCCGAGGCGGCGTTGGCCGGGAAATCGGTCAGCGAGTCGGTCGCCGACGAGGCCGGCAAGGCCGCCGTTGCCAAGGCCACGCCGCTCTCCAAGAACGCCTACAAAGTCCAACTGGCGCGGGTGGCCGTCAAGCGCGCGGTGCTCGCCGCCGCGCAAGGAGGTGCATAGCCATGGCCGAACCTACCAGTCTCCCCGTCGTCCAGAACTCCTGCCGCTTCCTGCGCTCGAAAGAAATGTATATTCACGCGGAGCCCGACCCCAGCGTCCCGAGCGGGCGCAGCGGGCACTTCTGGTGCGTCCATACGCAGACCGTCATCGGCCCGGACGGCCGCGTCGTCCACCAAGAAGAATGCAATTCCGGCCGTATGTGCTTCGAGTCGATCTGAACCTTCACAGTGTCGATCTGAACCTTCACAGTATTGAGGGTCTCTGACGGCGGAGTCTCGTAGGGGCGATTCATGAATCGCCCCTACCCCTTCCACCCCTAGCCCCCCAAAACTTCTCGCATTTCCTGTTGAAACAGCTTGTGGGGATAGGTACAATTAGTCGTTCAGGGCGACCTGTAACAAAACTGGCAGGAGGTTCAGGATATGCGGAGAATCTTAACCGCAGGGTCGGTGGGGCTTTTTGTCCTGGCTTTGGCCGCCGTGACGGCGAAGGCCGCCATCCGCGGTGATTACGTGGAAGTGCGCAGCGCCGACGTTTACGCCGGCGCCTGCTTTGCCAATTCCGAAGTCGGGCTGGTCGGGAACGAGGCCATTCTCGCCTGGAAGGTCCAAGAAGGTAGCTGGAAGGGCGTTGACCTGAGCGGACTGGGCGTGGTGGCAGTCGTCCGAGCGAAGTCGACCCTCGGCGACCCGTACCACAACCCTTATCCCGCCAAGTCCGTTCTGATTCTCGACGAGCGCGCCACGCCCGCGCAGCACGAGGCGCTCGAAGCATTTGCCAAGTCAATGGCCGGGCCGCTGGTTGAAAACGTCGTGCGCGTCGAGACCGCGCCCATCAGTCTGGAGGTCACTCCGGGCCATCACGAGGCGCATGCCAAGCTCACGGCGGGCACGCTCGCACGCATCGAGACGCGGGCCATTTGCGCGGGCGATCATCTGTGCGGAAACGAATTCGTCTACTATCCGCCGCTCACCGAAATCGCGCACGCCATGCCCGCCTATACGATTGAAGAGGCTTTCACCGGCAGGGGTTTGGACGTGGTCTGGCGGCGCGCTGACAAGCGCAGCGCCTTCATTGGCAACTTCGCCCAGTAGTCGGTGTTTCTGTAGCGGCGGTGTCCTCACCGCCGACATCAGTTCCGCAGTCAATTCGGCGATCAGAGATCGCCGCTACAAAACGGGAAGTCCGTCAGGTGACGGACTTCCCGTTTTTTGCTTTCTGCATCATAATTCCTTAAGGAGGCTCTCATATGCGACGAATGCTTCGGGTGTGCCCTGCTCTGGCGACCGTGCTGTTTCTCGCTGCTTCGGCATTCGCGCAGGGAAACTACAAGGTTGAAACAATTCCGGCACCTGCCGCGGCGGATGTGCCGAAGGCGTTGCTCGATGTCCTCGACGCGCAAGGCGCTCGCGTTGCCGGCGACCAGGGTGTTGCGTGCGAAGTCTGGCTGCGCAAAGGGATGGAGCTCGGCCAGCCCGCGGGCGGCCTGGGCGATATCCTTTACGGTCAATTGGGGACAGGAAACGTGGTAGGCCTGCTGCACTTTCCGAATCAGTCCGCCGACTTCCGCGGCCAGACCATCAAGCCGGGCTATTACGTTCTCCGGCACGCGCTGATCCCCCAGGACGGCGCGCACATGGGCGCCTACGCGACGCGTGACGCTCTGCTGCTCATCCCCGCGGCGGCCGACACACAAATCGACCAAACCCTGAGCTTTGCGGATATGGTGAAGCTCAGCCGGCAAGCTTCCGGCACGCCGCACCCGGGCTTTCTGGTGATGAGCGCGACGAGTGATGGCGCCTCGTTCCCGTCCCTCGTGAAAGACGACCTCGGCCACTGGAATCTCCAACTGAAGGTGCAGGGCAAGAACGGTGAGCTGCCCATCGGCATCACCGTGGTCGGGAAATGGGAAGGCGCGTAGCACTCACGGCTGTGACGGCGGTCTCTGATCCCACATAGCAGGACGGTGGGGACACCGCTGCTACAGCGACAGTCTTGAGAGAGGCTCCTGTGGTTCTGTGGCGTTTCTCATGCGACCCCCTGTCAAAACCCGCAACGTGCTCACACTCTCTGGGGCGGTGACGTTCGTCCTGCTCGCAAGCCCTGTCCTCGCTCAAACCGCCACCACGAATCCGCAACTTCCGCTGGAAGGCAAGCTGGTTCAGCTCCCAGGCACAGGACCCGTCCTGCGAGTCAAAGGACGGGACTTCGACCTCAGCGCTCGAACCACCTGGCTCTTTCACACCCTTCAGGACAAGCGCCTTGCGAACCGCGAAATCCGTGTGGAAGGCGAGTGGCAGCCCGACGGCACACTCAAGGTGAACCACTTCTTCACCGTGCGCAACGGCAAGCTCTTCCGGGTGCGCTACTTCTGCGAGGTCTGCAACATCGAGGCGCTCGAACCCGGCAACTGCGTCTGCTGCCAGCAGCCAACCGAAATGCAGGAAATCCCCGTCTCGGAAAAGCCATAGGCGTGGTCCACCGAAGCCCATGCAGCCCCGTCTTGCTTCGCCGCACATAGTGTCTGTCAATGCATTTGCGGTTTAGACGAGGGGGGAGGCGTACCTTCCATTGCCTGGCGCACGCGGTCAGATAGCGCAGCGAGTTTGTCTGTCTCGCCTTGCGCACGGTACACCTGCACCAGGACTTGCGCCACGGGCAAGAGGAGCGGGTCTAATTTGAGAGCTCGTTCCAGATGGGGCACGGCTTTGTCCATCTGCCCGGCCTTGGCCCAGGCGCTTCCCGCGTTCCCCTCATTGATCGCCGAATCCGGGCCCAGCTGCAGAACGCGCTCGAAAAGCCCGGCAGCCTCGAGCGGCCGGTTCCCGCCGAGGAGAGCTTGGCCAAGCGCCGTGAGCACGGCGGGATCGTCGGGCGTCTCTTTCGCCACCTCGGCGAGCATCTGATAACCTCGCACCACCTGCGGCTCGGACTGGTTCTCAAGACCCGCGTTGATGTAAGCAAGCCCGAGGTTCCGCTGGCGCAGAGCGGCCGGGGGCTCTCGCCAGGCCACCAGGTCACCGTTCTCAGGAATCTCCGTCTCCTGGTCTGGTTCCGGGCGCCGGGAGATCCGATGGTCCGTGAACACCGTATGTCCGCCGTCCTTGGCGTTCCGCTTGGGCATGTGGCAGCCCACACAGTTCCCGCTCAGGCGCTCGGGATGCGACTTCGACAGTGTCCCTTCATGACACGATAGACAGCGAGCTCGGTAATATTGCGGAGGGTGCTTGGAAAGATCGTGCGGGTCGTGGCACGTCCCGCACCACAGACGCCCGCTGCTCCTGCGCGCGCACGTGCTCAAAGCGAGTTGCTCGGCATGACTGACAACTTTCAGAGCCTCTCGTGGGCTGGCGGGCGGCACCGCGGCGGTGTAAATCGTAAAAACCTGTTCCAGGGGTTCGCCGGGATGGAAATCTTCGGCTCTCTTTCCGGGGTTTGGGATCCTCGCGACGCCTTTCAGATGACACTGCTCGCAAACACTGTTCCGCGCTGCCGGCGCAAGTGTCGCGGGATTGACGATGGAGCCCGGCAGGGGCGCCTTGAGGTGCTTTGTCGGGTCGCCGTGACATCGCTCGCAGGAAATGGCTTCCTGGGCGAACGCGGGGGACTGGTATTCGTTGAGTGTGCCCTCGATGTGCAGCGGCTTGCCGGAGTGGCAGAGCAGGCACTCCTCGGTCACCGCGCGGACAAAATCCGGAGTGCGATTTTCTTCGTATCCAGGCACCATGTCATAGTGCTTGACCCTCGGGTAGTAGCAGATTGGAGATTGGAAGAGGTGGTCGCCCATCCGGACGAGATAACCGGAGGCGTGGTTACCTGAGCCGATCACGTAATCGACGCGGTATTCCGAGACTTCTCCGCCACGCTCCATGCGCTGCCAGAAACCTTTCGCGTTGGAATAGATCGTGAACTTGGTGCCGGAAAGGGAATGGTCGAAGGACCCTTCGGGCTCTCGGCCAGGACGCCGGAGGGAATGGGCCATGGCCGAATGCGAGTAGCCCTCAACCTTGTCGGGATGACAAGTCGCGCAGGGATTCGCGGCAAAGGAAATGGAAAGGAAGGGTGGCAGCGGCAGGAGCAGGCTGATCAAGAGGCACTGCCGTAATGCAGAACGACTCACGGACGTCACCTTTGAAGGATTACAGCCACCCCGACGCAGCCGAACACCCCGCTAGACATTTTAGTCGTCGAGTCCGCCGCTGGCAATACCGAGTGGCGCGTGTCGAGCGTGCGGCTGCGGGGCGAGAATGTATGTTGGAATCAGTAATTCAGATTCCCGGCCCGCGAGGGGAGGCGGAAAATCTGTGGAAACAAAAGTGGTCGACAGAAGGAGGCCGGGATCATGATCAGAGGCTGGAGGTAGCGGTCGATCTCATGCTCAACCATCCGCAAAGCTAATTGCCGGGAGTAAGCCCCTGGCTCGGCAGCAGGTCAGCCGCGGTCAGGTTCGGTTGACAGCCTCTGCTGCGGGGTGTTACAAAAGTGAGAAGGCCGGTCCGCACCAGCCAAGGCCGAGGTGGTGAGCGTAGCTCAGCTTGGTAGAGCGCCAGACTGTGGAACACGCCGCCGCACCTTTGTCACTTCCCATAAGTTGAACTAAATGCTGTCTATTCAACAACATCCTTTGGGTTGCAGCCCAACGGTCTAAGTGCAAAAAAGGCACATTCTAGGGCAGTTTGGGCATAGTTGGCGATGGGCACATGGGCGCAGATCGGACGCAAAGGCGAACAAAAAGCGAGATGTCGAAACGCTGCGAAATGTGAGAAAGAGACTGAAACATGGTTCTGCTGCCCTTTTGTCTGTAGCCCTGAGTGCGGAGTAGACACTCCTGGCCCGAAAGCGGCATGATCACACTGCAAGCAGAACTACTGGCGTACTACCAGAGGGCCAAGCACGACCGAGATGCGGTGTCGGCTGGCTGGCTCTTGTGATCCCCCTTGCGCCTATACAGGTTACTCACGATGCAGTAGACAGAAGCAGGTCAACTGTGCTACCATACAATTGCTAGCCGGGGTGTATGACCTTCCATCTCCAACCCTTCTGATGTCTGCGCTGGAAATCGCGGTGGAACTTAGGTTTACTCCCAAGATTGTCCCTAATATATTGGAACGATTGAGAAAATGGGCCGAAGCGGGGATATACAGACCATATATGAGGGGTATTGAGAGAGATTTCTAGCTAGGGAGTAGACACAGCCCTATGTTTTGTGATAGTATGAGAACAGTCCAGAGAAAGACCCACCAATGGAAAACGCCCTATTGACCGCCAAAGAAGTTGCCCGCATCCTCGACATCTCGCCCGCGACACTCCATGCACGTATCCGCGACGGACTCATACCGAAGCCCGCCCAATTTGTGACCAGCGGCGCGTACAAGGTGCGGGTCTGGAACCGTGCCGATGTTGAGGCCGTCCGCATTGCTTTGGCGTGTCGCCCGCGCTCGCCCTACGGTGCATTGCGCCGGATCATCCGTGAGTTCAAACAAGGACGTGCCCGTTACCGTGCCGAGGAAGGTCGCGTGAACGCTGTGCTCGCAGGCTTCGTGGGCGACGATGACTTGATTCCAGCCGACCGACTGGCGAGCATCCTCAAGGTCTCAATTCAAACCGTGTATACGTGGACGAAAACGGCAAACACCATCCGGCCCCAGTTCTATCGCAATGCTGAAGGGGCGCTGTTTTTCCAATTGGCCGACATCGAGCACTGGCTTGAGCGACTGGCGCTAGGCATGACCGAAAAGTCCGCAGAGAAAACCGAACAACCCCCTAAGAAAGAAGTAGTAATCCGTGAAAGCCCGATCAGAACCGCCGAGACGAAGTAGCCTTCAACAGTTGTTACGGATTTCAAAATCTTCGCTTGACCTCATTGGCAGCGAAATCTCCGCCACGTTCACTCCGCGCCGAACGTGTGCGCGAATTGAAAACCACCGCCACAAGCGACTTGCCAAGGCGGAATGGCATATTCAGGTCGGAGTTAACACTCTCGAAAGGCTAGTTAATCAACTCATTAAAGACTGAAGGGAAAAACCCGTGAATAGCGCTGATATTAGCAAAGAACAGATTCCGACTTTTCTGCAAGAACTCGAAGATGAGAAATTCTTCGGAAAAGTCATCATTGAATACAACCGAGGCGTGCCGTTTTTGGTGCGCGTCGAATCCACTAAAAAAATCAGGGAGAACATCCGAAATGCAAGCCGAAACTCAAGTTAATGAAACCATCATGCCGCCGCTGACCCTGCCATCTTCCGAATGGCAAGGCGTTGAGGCTGTTTTGCACAAACATTATCACAAACCGGACATCCAGGCCGCCCGGCTGATCCTTGCTGCTGTCGCTGCCCATACATTCAAAGCGCATGTACCTGTTTGGGTGCTCGCCATTGCGCCGCCTGGGTCTGCGAAAACAGACCTACTAGAGAGTCTGCGAGGCTTACCTCGGTCTTATTTCCCAGATGAGATCACACCTAAGACCTTTCTATCCGGCAAACTCGATCAGGAGGGGCACAAACGAACCCGCCCTGCTGGATTGCTACATCGCATTGGAAACGATGGCATCTTGATAGCCAGCGATTTCAGCACTTACACCGCTGACCCGCGAAACTTCAAAGTGATTCTTTCGCAGCTGCGGCGCATTTACGACGGGAACTATTGCCGCGAGTTCGGTATTGATGAGAACCCCGAAGAGCGGGTGTGGCACGGCAGACTCACGATCTTTGCCGGGGCGGTGCCCGACATTGACCGGCACTATTCACTCTTTCAAAAGTTGGGTGAGAGATTCGTGCGCGTTCGCTGGCCCCGACCCGCAGGAGTTCAAGCGGCACTTCAGGCAATGCGCCACACCGATCAAGTAGCGGCGGAACTTCAGGCCGCCGTTCATGGCCTTCTAATGCCAATACTGGTAGTGCCAGAACACGAAGTCTTCGTGCCGTCCGAGACAGAATTGCGGATTGCAAATTTGACCGAACTAATCGCCGTGGGCCGGTCGCATGTCGAACGCGAGAGATACAAGCGGGAAATTATCGAAATTCCGGTCACAGAGGGCAACACGCGCTTGCCCATGCAGCTTGTACAGTTGGCGCGAGGTTCCGCCCTACTGGACGGCAGAGCGGCGATAACCGAGGATGACTACAGGTTGGTTTGTCGCGCCGCCTTGGATTCACTTCCCCCAGGCCGGGCCGCTTGTTTGATCGCTCTGCTTCGTGGCGAGTCGCCCTACGCTTCCGGGCTGCCTTATAGCGTTCTGTTCCTGGCGCTGTCAGACCTGCTAGCGGTCGGTTTGGTCGAGAATGTCGGAGAGGATGGAAAGCAGGCGCGGCTGTCTGAAACCGCCGAGAAGTTGCTTTTCGCGTCTGACCTACGTCAGGTTCTTTCTTCACACACTGTCGCACATACATAGGAAGAGAGAGGGGTAATGTTTTATCCACGGTGTGTGAAGAGAATTGAGCGTCAAAATGTCCTCCTATGGCTTACTCCCACTTTGCGGGAACTCGGAAGCTGTGGAAGTCGGGCAGGCCACTCAGCATGTGCACCTGCCTTGTGGCTTTTCGCGGGGCTTTCGGGGCTGCTCGACGATAGCAAGCCCGTTCCAGCCCCCTACTCCCGACTTCCACTTAAATCCTATCACTTGCTAAGGCAAGAAGGAAGCCGATGAGCCGACCGCCAAGTACCCACGACTTATCCGAGGGCAACAGTGACCGGCGCGCTTCGGGACGCACCGGAAGCGAGAGGACGCGGCGGTTCGGTCATGTTCCTGTCACGTCCTCTCCAAGATCAAAGTAGTGGGGTTGGGCCGGGCACGATTCCGGGGCAACAGGCACGGCCTAGTTGACGGCTACTCGACTCAGCCCCGCACTTAAACATAGAAACGGAGAAACGACTGTGACCGTGATGATAGCAGCATTCGTGGGAGCCGCGTTCGGCGTGCTCTTGGCGAAGGCAATCAGTTTCACATTTAGGAAATACGGCGTAATCCGCCGTTAATCAACTTCAATACAAGGAAAGGTGAACAACCATGCCCAATGTTTCAGACCAGGATGCGGTGACTCTGACCGCTTCCAATCGACCGTCAATTGCTAGGCCGGACAGCCTTAGTCTCGATGACGAGTTTCTGGGTGCCCCTGCCCCGTCAAACAATTCGTCCGCAGCTTCGCCACAAGGTAACGCCAGTAACGGCGAGCAAGTTGTCGAAATTGATGATGTAACCGTTGACGAACTCCGCGAGATTGTCAGCGAGCGCAGAGCAACCAAGGCCGCAGAGAGTTTTGTTGTGGATCACCAAAACGATTATGCGCCGATCCCCGCCAACTATGAGCGTCTCCAAGCCTACCTTGACGCAAACAGCCTTGAGTTCAACCGTCAGAATCTTGAGGTCGCATTCGAGGCCACGAAAGGCGACCTACAAAAGCCCGGCACGCGACAGACAGCCGCCCCACGGAAGCCCGCGCAGTCCGGTATTTCAGATTCGGCCAGTCACGGCCCCGAACCTGTGCCGACCGCAGAGCAGATTGAACAGCACGCCCGTACCATACCCCTCGACCAGTTGCGCCGAGAAATTCAGGCCCGCGCATTCGCGGCGGGAAAGTTCGGGCCTCGTTCGGCGCGGTTTAGCCACACGTTGGAATCCGCTGACGAGAACATTTAATGGCAGACAATCGCACGTGTATTCATGCGGGTTGTCGGGCGCGACCTTTGGCCGATTCTGAAGCGTGCGTGTTCCACGACCCACGATATGCAGAGCAAGGGAATATTGCACGGACAGCGGGCGGAAAGAACTCCCAGCGTGGCCGGAAACCGCCCGCAAATATCACTGAAGTCCGTGAAGCGCTGGCCGAAGTCGCAACGGACATGCGCCGGGGCAAACTTAGTGCCAAGGCCGGGCAGATCATCGTGTGTGCCCTCAGAAGCGTTTTGCATGGCTTTGAGGTTGAGGAACTGAAGCGAGCGAACGACCTTGTAGGAAGGAAACCCCATGCCGAACCGTGTTAGTGATGCACTTGCGAAAGTCCTCAATACCGAAAAGCTGTCGCCCGATCTCAGTAGTGTTTTGTTAGAACTTCGCACGGTCTATGGTGATGACTTGGCTGGACATTTCGCTGATATGCCCGTAGAACGCCAGCGCGAATTGGCCGCGCAGTGGAAGAAATGCTTTGCGGTGTGGGATAAACACGAGGCTGAGGGCAACGCCGATCCAGGCGGGCGGGCCTTTCGAGAAACTTTTGGCGACCTTCGCCAATCGAATCCGTTTTTGAACAATCAACTTCCATCTGACTAAAGAGGACATCATGGGAAATTCAATTCAAACCAACGCACAGCCGAACGCAGCTGTTAATCAGAAGCCGCCCCTCTGGAAAAGCATCTTGTCCGGGGCACTCCTCGGACTAGGTGCTGGCATGGCCGCTGAGGAACCTGAGCAAGCCTTTGGTGCGGGTATGCAAGCCGTCGAAAGCGCGAAAGACCGGCAGCTTAAACGGCAGGCATTCATTGCGCAGCAACAGCGGGAACAAGAGCAATTGGGCCTTGAGAAGCAGAAGGTGGGCCTCGATCAACAAAGGGTGGATTTCGAGCGACAGCGTTTGGGAATTGAAACTCGGAAAGCCGACGAACTATCTGCCCTGACGACCCTCAATAAATTGCACCTTGAAAAAGAAATCGGACAGATGGACTCCGAGCAACAACGGGCTTGGACTGATACTATGAGCCACTATATCACTGCTCTAAGTCAGGCCGGGGGGCGTATTAAGTTTATTACCGACGATTCACATGAGGCCATGTCAGCAGTGGTGCAAGAACTCGGGCCTAAGCAAGACAAGAAAGTGTTTGTGCCGGGCCAAGCCTACAATCCAGTACCGACTGAACAAACGATCAAAGAATCCCCGTTGTTCAATCAACTTATGCCTATCCATGACCGGGCGAATCACCGCATTTTGTACTTTGAAAAGCCGGATGAGTTCAAGAGATTCCCCAAGGAAACAGAGGACATCGTACTCCCGTTCTCAGGCCGTCATATCGTACTCGCCGGACAGCCGATGGTTTTGGTAGATGCTCGACTTCACTTAGAAGGAGTCATTGAGGCCGCGCAGGTAAACGCAGCCGCCGACCGTGAACGATACCGCCTTGGGAAAGAAGCCGCCGAAAAGCCGTTAAGTACAAAAGAGGCATTACAGCAAGCGAGACAAGAAATTTCGCCATTGATCGAGTCAGATAGTTATCTCCCGCAGAGTCGCAGGCAATATCCTGATCAAGCTGCTGTCACAAAAGCCGTCAACAAGCGTGCTCAGGAGTTGCTCGACCTCGACAGCCAGTTACGGCGTTCGGGCGTCAAACAAACCGGAAATGTCATCGGCGTCCTTGGCGCGTTGAAATCGTTGCGCCAGCGCGGGGCCTCCGACACGCAACTCAAACAGCAAATCGCCCAGGCCGCAAGTGTCGGGCAATTGACAGCGCAAGAGATTGTTACGCTCTATGACCAGCTTGGACTCGTTCCCGGCATCCAGCCGAAGCCACAGCAGCCGCAACCGATTACACCCGTGGCCGCTCATACTGTGAACATCGAACCGCAGCCGAACGCGAATGTGATTACACCGGCCCCACAAAGTATCGCAGTCACACGCGGCCAGGAAAAGTGAGCGCGCCCTGCTGCCACAGTCAACCCCCTTGGAGCACGTACATATAGTATTGCAATACTAGATAAGGTCTAATCGATGTCAACTGACGCACGCAGTCAAGCGATCCTTGCTGAGATAGCCGGTCTGAATGCCGCGCCACAGACCGCAGTACAACCCGAATCTGCCTCTATTGCGCCCGCAGACCGCGAAGCCGCGATTCTTGCCGAGACAGCGCAACCCGGAACGCAGAGGGAACCAATGAACCGCGCCGATGCGATTCTTGGCGAAGTCGGGGAAATTGCCAAGACCTTACCGCAGTCACGCCAGCAAGCAGTATTGGCAGAGCAAGGGGCGCTGATTGCACGGCGGAATCAGCCTGTGATCTCTGGCGGCTCGTTTCTTGAGAAATCGCTGGACGTGCTCAATACACCGCAACAGATGGGCTTCGGATTGATTACCCGCGAAGAGAACGAGACACCTTGGCAGGCAATGGTACGCGGCGCTAAGGAAAATGTGCGGTTCCTTGACGTGCTCCAACGCCTTTTTGATTATGACCAGGCACTTTTTGCCAACCGCGCTGTCGGATTCGCTGGCGACGTATTGCTTGACCCCCTGAATTTGCTCGGCCCACTTTTCAAAGGCGCGGCGAAAGGTGTGAAGTTGACCGGCGCTGTCGGGGTTGGCGCGGCTAAGGCAGTTGCGCCGAATCTTTCACAGAAGTTGTACGAATCCGCCGTGCTGCCAGTTGTCCGCGCTTTCAGTAAGACAGCCTTGCGGAGTACGGCAGAGAAAGACGTAATCGCGCTGGCTGATTTTGAAATTGGGAAAGCGCAAGCCGCGACACAACGAATCTTAATTCAAGAGAATCAGGCCCGACAGATCGCCGTTAACTTGGCAAGGAAACTGAACCTGCCCGAAGAAAACGTACTCGCTGAGGTCGCCCGGCGTGTGGAAGTTAAGACCGGCGCACAATTAGCATTTCCGTACGCGACGATGGGCGAATCAAAAAAGTTACTCGACTCTCCGCAACTGGACTTCTTTGCGAAAAGCGAACTCAGTAAAGAAATCGTGGGCATCGAAGCAACGCTCAAAGCCGCTGGGGATGACCTTGCGGGCACAATAAGTTTGCCCGGCGCTGAAAGCCGCGAGATCGCTTTACAGGTGACCAGTCTCAAGCAGCGACTTGAAAATGCTTTTCTCAGGGAGCGTAGTTTCGGCGTGAAGATTAACCGATTAGATGACAGTACGGTTGACTATCTAACGCACTTGACCACACCGGAAGCAAAGAAAGAATTGCTCGACCTGCCCGGCTTCCGTGGCTTTGGCCGCGAGTTTAATCCAAGACACGCTTTCCAACTCGCCCGGCAATTGACCGAAGATCATCCGGCCATTGCTGAAGCAATCGAGCAGGGCGGCTCTGCGAATATCGGAACGCTCAACCGGCTGTGGCAAGAAGGGAAATTGTTCCCGCAGTTGGGGCCGCAGACCTCGAAACTGTTTTTGGATGACCCCTTCTTAGCCTCTGCCGTGCGGCGGATTCGCGGAGAGAAAGCTGTCGCTGACGCACAGGTTTTGATAAAAGCAACGGGCGACCGGCGTTTTGCTTTGCCGAAAGCGGAAGCGCCTGCGAGTTACCGTCCGCTGAACCTTCCGACCGATGCTAGATTCGATAGACTGCGAGGCTATACCGATAAGTTTCGGTATAACTCTGAAATAGCTGGCCTGCTTGAATCCAGCATCGAAACAACTCTCTTGCCAGAAGGCTTAGATAAGTTTCTCAAGACATTCGACACCGCGCAGAACATTTGGAAACAGTTAACACTTGCCCCGTTCCCCGCGTATCACTTGCGTAATGCGGTGGGCAATTTCTGGAACAATCACCTTGCAGGGTTGAACTCACCGAAATGGTACTTTAACAGTGAGAGCGTTCTGCATTGGACGCGGCGACATGCGTTTTGGGAGAGTGACCTTGCCAAGCGCGGCATCCCCGCAGAGAAAGCAGCGGAATTGCTCACGGAGTTCAGTGAGTCTCGCAAGTTTGCTGTCGGCGGTAAACAATACAGCATCGGTATGATGCGCCAAATGCTAGAAGACTTTGGCGTGACTGGCGGAACTTTCGTGAAAGGCCAGGTCTTTCGCAAGGCGA
>Ga0315282_10011711_pt1 | contig 13526 bp, 11 predicted proteins | sample YL17G07_20_MG_FD_203693 | JGI IMG/M metagenome (GOLD analysis project Ga0315282, IMG submission 203693) | Sediment microbial communities from Yellowstone Lake, YNP, Wyoming, USA - YL17G07_20 | ecosystem: Environmental > Aquatic > Freshwater > Lake > Sediment | place: USA: Wyoming | collected... | reverse complement strand
TCTGGTCATATGGGCGCAGATGAAAAGGTTGGGCTTAAACGAAATATATTCGCGAGACGCTGATTTCGATTCGATACCTCAAATCAACAGAATCTTCTGATTCACGCAACTTCTGGAAAAACGCTGCAGAAAAGGTGGGCCCGTAGGGACCCCTGCGTAGTTGAAGGTCGGTATCAGACGGCGGCGGTGTCCATCAGCGAAGTTGCGTGCGCAATGACTTGCTCTGCACGGGAAATGGTTACTGATCTTTCACTTCGGGGAGAGTGATTTGTAAGCCTCAGAGAGCCGTTCATATCTCGTGCGCCACTTTAGTGCTACGCGAAGTTGCAGTAAACCTATCAGTGTCCAGAGAGCAGCGAATCCCAGCAGATACATAGTAATCAGTACAATTGTGATAGCAGATGGGCGATTCCAATAGGTGAAGGCGGGTTGATTGACGAGTGATAATACGCTTCCGCCAGCCCATATCGCAAAAGGTGCCGTCATTATGGTTGCTAGACTCACGCCCATTATGATGCGGCTATCATGACTTTGAGTCTCAAATAACTCATGAAGGGTTGAAACCAAGCTGTCTGACATGCCGACCACCTGTGCGATTATGGATGCAATCATCGTCACCTATTTCTTGGAAACGCTTCATTTTGTCGAGACACTCCTGCAGCGTTCCGACAATATGCTTTGCGCTATACCTTTGAGGAGAAACAAGTTCATGCTGTCCATCATGTTCTTTGCAGGTTGCCTACTCAGGAAGAAGCAGGCAAGCTAGAGATCGGAAAGAGTACGCTTCACTACTTCTGGACAGAATACACAACAATTCTCACAATCGCAGTCAACATGAGCGATAACAGCAAACGAAAATCGCAGACAAAGCTTATACAAGCAGAGAAGCGCTCTGCATTTAGGAAGAGCAAACCCAACTTGAACTGTTTTAGAGTGCAAAGTATCAGAGCCAGAGAAATTCTGGACAGCCGAGGCCATCCCACCATAGAAGTCGATGTTATGACCGAGGGCGGTGTGCTTGGACGTGCGGACGCGCCCGCTGGTCGTTCAAAGGGAACTTACGAAGCTGTCGAAATGAGAGATAGAACCGAACGGTACCACGGGCTGGGCGTTCAGAAGGCAGTTGGCGTGGTGAACCGTGTAGTCGCCCCTTTACTCAAAGGCATCGATGTAAGAGAGCAAAGAGAAATCGACCACGTGTTGATAGAACGTGATGGCACGGAAAACAAATCAAAGATCGGAGGCAACGTAATAACTGCAACATCGTGGGCTGTCGCAAAAGCTGCAGCAAACGCACTTACACTTCCAATCTATCGGTATATCGGTGGCTCGAATGCACATATTTTGCCAGTGCCAATGTTCCTCTACGTATGCGGCGGAAAGCTAGCGGCCACCGACTTCGATTTTCAAGAGTTTGATGTGATGCCAATTGGAGCAAGGAATTTCGCCGAAGCCATGCGCATGGGCTCCGAGGTGTATCACACTTTAGGCGAAATGTTAGCCAAAAAATACGGAAGGTACTCGCTGAATACTGGCGACGAGGGGTCTTTTTCGCCTCCTGGTCCGAGTGACCCAAGAGAAGCCTTTGACATAATCTTGAAGGCAATTGAGGAAGAAGGATATCAAAAGCATTTCATATTAGCGTTAGACGCCGCTGCAACACACCTGTATGATGCCAGAAGGAAGAAGTACACGTATATGGGAAAGAAAATTACACGCGAGAAATTAATGGAAGTTTACGAGGAACTCGCAGAAACTTATCCGTTGAGATCAATAGAAGACGCGTTCTACGAGGACGACTTTGAGGGTTTCGCCGAGATAACTAGAAAACTTAACATCCAGATAGTAGGAGACGATTTCTTCGTTTCAAACGTAAAGCGTCTCCTGAAAGGCATTAAGATGGGTGCCGCGAACACTGTTCTCTTGAAAGTGAATCAAATAGGAACTCTAACTGAGGCTTTGGATACCGCTTCATGCGCTATAAAGAATGGGTATGGAGTTCTCGTCTCAGAAAGGTCTGCTCAAACCGAGGATACATGGCTCGCTGACCTAACGGTGGGGATAAACTCTGGCCAGATCAAGAATGGCGCACCAGTTAGGAGCGAAAGGGTCGCTCAATTCAATCAGCTTCTCAGAATAGAAGAAGAGTTGGGAAAATCGGCGACATATGCAGGAAGGAACTTCAGAAGACCACTGTAGCCAGCCGACGATCGAAGTCATTCGAAAGAACAAGAAGAGCGAATTGGAGCACAATTCGACAATATGATAATTCGCAATCGCGCCAGCTTAATTTCGAAAGGCAATGCTCGCGGGCGAGAATTTGCTCTCAGCATCATTGAAACTGCTTTGCAGGAAGTAAACTCCTTCAACCTCGTTAAGAGTATGGTGAAATTAGAGAACAACCAACTAGCTATTGGTAAGCTCAATTTTGATTTGAACAATATAGGTGACATTTTCGTCGTTGGAGGCGGTAAGCAAGTGACTTTTGTTGCGGCAGCCCTCGAAGAATTACTCCAATCCAGAATCCGAGAGGGAGTCGTGGTAGAGAAGAAGGGATGGGGACGCAAACTAAGTAGAATCCGCGTAGTCGAGGGGGGTCACCCAGTCCCAGACGAAGGAACACTGGAGGGAGCAGACTCCATTATTCGTACTGTCAAGAAAGCTAAAAATGACGACCTTGTGTTAGTCTGCGTAACTGGAGGCTGTACGTCTCTCACGCTCTCGCCACCCGACGGCATCACGCTGAAAGATGTAATCAAAATCTCTCAGTTGCTTCTTGAATCTGGCGCCACCGTAGAGGAAATGAACGCAGTCCGCAAGCATCTGTCAAGAATCGGTGGCGGAAAACTTGCCCTGCTAACTCCCCAGGCAAAAGTTGTGTCGCTAATCGCTGTTGATGAAGTCGCTGGCGTGCCGTGGGGTCCCACCGTACCAGACGCAACTACATTCTCTGACGCAAGAAATGTCTTGATGAAATATGGTTTGTGGAATAAGACGCCAAGAACGATAAGGGACTATCTCGCAAGAGCGGACATCAATCAGGAAACGCCGAAATCAAGCGACTTTGTAAATTCTGGCGTGAAGGTGACGAACATAGTCTTTGCTGAAAACGGAATGCTATGCAAAGCTGCGGAGAGGCGAGCAACTGAACTTGGACTGAACACGACCGTTCTGACGACCCGACTCGAGGGTGAGGCCAAGGACGTTGGAATAGTCTTAAGCAGTATTGCAAATGAGATTGAAGCACACCAACGTCCGCTGAAAACTCCCTGCGCTTTGATTGCAGGAGGAGAAACGACTGTTACCATCAGAGGTGACCATGGAGAAGGAGGCCGCAACCAGGAACTGGCGCTAGCGGCTGCAATCAAGATCTCAGGAAACGAACGGGCTGTACTCGTCTCTATTGGAACAGATGGAACGGATGGACCCACAGACATCGCGGGGGCGATAGTCGACGGCTACAGCACCGAGGAGGCCAAACACAAGGGTATGGATCTTTTTCGATATTTGAAGAGACATGACTCTTCGAATGCGTTCAGAAAACTCGGGGACGCAATCTATACTTCAAACACTGGTACGAACCTGATGGATCTAACAGTCTTATGCGTAACTTGAGAAAGGTGTGTGAACCATCAGCCTATATGCGGACTTATGAAACCTCTTTTCACAAGTTCGGCTCTATTGAGAATGTTCTTCGGTGTCTGACCCTCTAGCATTCGCTTAGCCTCTTCGTAAACAGTCCAAGAGGTTGCCTCAAGTGCTTCCCTAGAACTGCCAGCACAGTGCGGAGTCAGTATTACATTGTTCAATTTCATTAGCGGATTCTCAAGGCCGAGCGGTTCTTGGTCGAAAACGTCAAGTCCTGCTCCCGCGATCCTCGTCTTCAATGCATCGATCAAGGCTTCCTCATCAATGACAGCCCCTCTTGATGTGTTAATCAGGTATGCTGTGGGTTTCATCATCTCCAGCTCGCGAGCGCTAATCATTCGTCTGGTTTCGCTGGTTAAAGTGACGTGAATAGTAACGAAATCAGATTTCTCTAGGAGCGTCTCGAGTTCCACCAGCTCGGCACCTCTCTCTGTCGCTTGTTCGTTAGTCAGGAAACGGTCGTAAGCCAGAACTGACATGCCCAGGGCGTGAGCTACTTGGGCGACACGGCCTCCTATCGTGCCCAATCCGATAATTCCTAAGGTTTTCGAACTTAGGTCGAGAGTGACCAATTCGGTTGGAAGGCCTGTTTCCTCGCGGTTTGTCCATCCGCCTCCTCTGACAAAAGCGTCCGATTGACACACCTTCCGCGATAACACAAGCATTAGGGCGATTGCATGCTCAGCAACTGATTCCGCATTCGAACCTCGAGTGTTCGCTGCGCATATTCCCCTTTCAGAAGCCGCATTCAAGTCGACATGATCATGACCAACTCCCCAGACCATGATACCTCTGAGTTCTGGTGATGAATCCATTACACGGCTAGTTATCTTGCAGTACTCAGATACAATGACTTTGGGTTTTGAGATCCTGACCTCGGCAACTAGTCTGTCTTCGTCTTGGCTTTCAAGCCAAATGATTTTGCTCACGCGTCCTAGAGCCTTCATCGCAGCTTCAGTCATGTAAGAGTGATCGGCAAACACCACTGTTGGTTGGATTTCTTTGTCGATAGCAGTCAATTTTGGAACAAATCCAACTGAGGGGTCTTTGATGGCGGTTTTGGTGCCTTGCTTCCGCGAGGTCTATCTTCGTCCGCACTTATGCCCAATGATTTTGTAGCTCACTGGTCTTCATTGTTTATTCCTATTGGTGAGACTAGAGCCGCTAGTGAAGGACCTGCTTGACGATCGCAATGAATTCTTGGTCGTTCAGATTCTGATTCGATTTTGCGGCGTGTTCCTTGACTAGGGCCAATATTTTCTCGACTTGTTGATCAGTAGCTGATTTCCCGAGTTCTGTGAGTCTTGAGCGTATGCCTTGTGGCCCTGTTTTCTGGTTCAGTAATATGTGGTATCTGTGTCCAATGAACTCTGGAAGGAACGGGGCTCGTTGGCTTCTATTCTCATCGATTCTTGCATCGGAGTCGTATGCAAACGCTAGCGCACCGCTAATTGGTTTGTACGGACTTATCGACCATTTTCCGGACTCGCGTATTGTTTCGCACGTTTCGTAGAGCTTTTCGTATCTGATACCTGAATCCTTTCCATAGAGTACTCGCAAGGTTGTTATGACATCCTCTGTGGCCGCCATGCGACCTATTCCGTTCACTGTCGTCTGTGCGACTTGGGCCCCCACCCCCATGCCAACAATCGTATTGGCATATGCCAATCCGAAATCGTCATGCATATGGAGTTCAATCGGAACATCAATCCAGCTCTTGATTAGTTCGACGAGGTAAGCGACGCCTGCCGGAGACACAACCCCCAAAGTGTCAACTATGCTGACTGTGTCAGTTTTCGCTTGTACCGCAGCCTTCAGAAGCCTCTCTAGAAATACAGGATCCGTTCTTGTTGTATCGTATTCAAACAGGTTGACGAATAGGCCGTGCGCTTCGGCATACTCAACCATGCCGACGGATTTCTCCAGCATCTTGTCTGGAGTCCAGCCAGGCAGATATTTGTCAATAAGGTATTTGGATGCTGGGAAATTGCAGATTATTCCAGAGAGGTCCGCTTTCAGGGCGATGTCGACGGCTTTCCATTCATCCCAAAGGAAACCTGCTGTCGGTATCATGGCGAAGGTTTTCGCTTTCAGTCCCGCGTTAGCGAGTGTCTTGAGATCTTTGGATTCAGCATCGTTTGTCGCTCCGACTTCTATTCGTCTTATGCCAAGCTCATCTAGGGCTTGGGCGATTTTGACTTTCTGATCTATGGCTATGGAGATGCCTCTGGCCGGGTCACTGATTCCGTCTCTCAAAGTTGTGTCGTGAATCTCCACTTTCTGGGGAAACTTTGCAAGTGCTTGTTTTGCGAAGTTGTAAGGGCTTACGCTCCAGTTTGCGTTTTCCCAAGGCGTGTTCATTTCGCAACACTTCCTATTTGATCCCTATAGCATCCAGAGATCTCTGCTCGTGGTAGTGAACAGTTCATACCCGTTCTTCCGAACTACCAATGTGTCTTCTAGTTGGATGCCCCCTAATCCGAATTCAAAGTAATTTGGTTCCAAGTTGAATACCATGCCTTCCTCTAGATGGGTATCATCGTTGAAAGCAAGGATGGGTTGGTCGTAGCCAGAGGTGAGGCCAGTGGCGTGACCTACATGATGTCTCCTATAATGCGGTATACCGCCGTTTTTGACTGCCTTCTCGCACGTGTAGTAAATCTCCGACGCCTTAATTCCTGGCCTTAGGGCTGCGAGCTGGGCGTTCTCTCCCGCCAGGCATGCGTTGTAGTACGGCTTCAGCTTAGCATCCTTCGGCTCGCCCAAGACCGCCGTTCTGCCCATGTGGAAGGAGTGGTTCTTGTAAGTGATTGTAGGGTTAAATCGAATCATGTCGCCTTTCTCAAGTTTGGTTGACCGATCTAGGCCGACTCCGCATGTGGGCATTACGCTCCTGTGTCCTACTTCCAAGATGAAAGTGTAGGGTATACCAGCGCCCTCCGATACCACGGCCCTCTTGTACTCATCAAGGAGTTGCTGTTCTGTCATGCCCTCTTTAGCAATATCACAAACGGCTTTGATACCCCGCTCAACTATGGGAATGCCTTCTTTGAAAAGATCGAGTTCATACTGGGTCTTAACCATGCGTGCATGATTGAAAACGTTGTCCGCGAACTTGAACTTCGCTTTAGGCAATTTCTTCTTGAGAGCCTTGAAGCCGGAAACTGTGATTCCGTTCTCTTCAATCCCTATCCTCTTCTTATTGAGACCCCGTTCATGAAGACCTTCAACCAATTTTTCTAACAGTCCCGGTACACCTTTCTCGGCGCCTCGCTGAAGTTTCCACCAATTTTCAACATCTTTCTGAATTGGGGTGATTTGTTCTCTCATTTTCTCTTCGAGTTCAATGAGCTTTGATCCAGGGAAGTATTCGAAGAAGAACGTGCCGCAGTATTTCACGTCCTTAATCCAGGTTCGTGAATCGACAACTTTGTCCGCATACGCAACCCAAGTGACAAGGAATGGGTCGATAGTCTTCTCCAAAGGCAAAACCGCGTAACCCAACAGCGGAGAATTGCTAACGTATTGTACGTGATCCGGAGTCGACGCCACGATCGCGTCGAGTCCTTGTTTCCTCATGAAGTCCCTTATTCTCTGTTCATTCAAAAGCAAGAGTCCATAAACCTCTTTTTTGACCTAGGGTGTCCTAGCCCTGACATAAGTTTGTTGTAGGATTCTCAGAATGTAAACCAGCATCAAACCGTCTCACTGATTTGATGGCTGCAGGTGAGGAAACTGAATCATCACGTGTGAAAGTTCTTCCAGGTGGGAGTTCTCAAACTATCGATTGAGATACCTTCGACAGATCCAGCTCCTCCGCTAGACTTCGACCCAGTGCCCTCTCTTCGCTTCTATCATCCGATGTTCAGAATCAGGTGCATTGTTAGAGTTAGAAGAGGGCAATGAAGCGGGCTTTGGGAGTATCGCTAGTTCTTCGTCGTAGATGACAGGTAAGGCTGACAATAATGTCTTTGTATAAAGATGTAGGGGGTCGGTGAATATCTCTTGCGTTGTTGAGGATTCCACAATTCTGCCGCGATACATGACGCACACTGTGTCTGCAAAGTTGCGTACGACTGAGAGGTCGTGAGTTATTAGGACATACGTTAGGTTTGACTCCTTCTGAAGTCTATCGAGAAGCGTTAGGATTTTCGCTTGGACGGAAACGTCTAGAGAGGATGTGGGTTCGTCTAGTAGTATAAGCTTAGGGTTTAACGCCAGAGCGCGAGCTATTGCCACTCGTTGCTTTTCTCCTCCACTCAGGGCGCCAGGCGACCGATTTATGTAGTCTTCTGAGAGTTCAACAATATTCAGCAGCTCCTTGACCCTTTTCGTTCGGTCTACTCGGGTTCCAACATTGTGAACTTCAAGCGGACTACTGATTATGGCCTTGACATTCCTTCTCGGGTTAAGCGAAGATGCGGGATCTTGGAAAACCATTTGCATCTCCATTCGCGCTTTCTTGAGTTCGGGTCCTTCGAGTTGAGAGATGTCGTGGCCATCGACCCATATCTCTCCGCCAGTAGGCCGGTACAGTCTGATTATGGTCTTTCCTAGTGTGGTCTTTCCAGATCCTGATTCGCCAACGATGGCGAGTTTCTTTCCTCTTTCTGCACGTAAACTAACGCCGTTAACGGCCTTGACAATGCCGGCCGATTTACCCAGTATTCCCTTTCTTACTGAGAAGAATTTCTGTAGGCTCTTCACTTCGAGGATGCTCTCGCCCAAAGCCTCATCACGTTTCAATTGTAAAGGTGGCAAGCCACCATGCGACCGTCTTTGGTCTTGGTCAGTTCGGGTTTCTTTTGTTTGCATACTTCCATTGCTTGTGGGCATCTTGGGTAGAAGCGGCAACCATGAGGAGGATTAGTATAGGCGGGGACTCTCCCGTCTATTCCTATCATCGGGGTGCCGAGGAGCGTAGGGACGGCCTTCTTCAAACCCTGCGTGTAGGGATGAAGTGGGTCCACAAAAGTTTTGTCTGCATCAGAGACTTCCGCAATGTTGCCCGCATACATCACGAAAATCCGCTGTGCTATGCGCCTCGCAACGGCTAGGTTGTGTGTGATGAATATCACAGTTAGGTGCCGGGCTCTAATCCTCGCGATCAGTAGGTCAAGCATATGCTTCTGGGTGGTAACATCCAGATTAGTTCCAGGTTCGTCGGCAATCAGCAATGATGGTTCACCTTGCAGAGCCATTGCAATGCAGACACGTTGTGCCATTCCACCACTAATCTGGAATGGGTAGCTTCGCAAAACTCTGTCTGGTGGGGTTAGTTCAACTTCTTCCAGAATTTTCGCCGCGATGTCTCTCGCGCCCTTCTGCTTCTCAACTCTGCTTCTTCTGGCGTAATACGAGAATATGTTGATCTGCGGCATGTCCTTGAAGCAGATCAGATCCGTCAATTGGTCTTCAATAGTTAGAAGAGGATCGAGAGAAATCATTGGATCTTGAGGGATCATGGCTATTTCGCTTCCTCGAATTTTAGCCCGTTCTTTTTCGGTCAGAGCAACAAGATCCATGCCTTTATACCGGATGCTCCCCTCGATCTTTATCTGAGGCGGCAGTATTCCCATGATCGCCTTCGCGGTCAGGGTTTTTCCGCATCCGGATTCGCCGACAATTGCCACGACTTCTCCTTTTCTTACTGTACAGTTAACGCCGTCTACGATCTTTGCTAAGCCTTCATAGGCGTTCAAGTAGATGTGGAGGTTCCTTATCTCCAGTATTGCGTCGTTTGATCCATTTTGCATATTCCTAACGACTTCTAAATCTCTTCTATGCCTAACACGTTCCTTAAGCCGTCGCCCACGACATTGAAAGCGAAGACGCTTAGGAAAATGAATATACCAGGCATTGTGGAGATCCACCATGAATTTGGAAGAAACGTTCTTCCTTCCCCTGCTATGGTCCCCCACTCTGGTGTGGGTGTTTGGGCGCCAAGTCCTAGGAAACCTAGGGTTGCGAGCAAGAGGATTGCGTAGCCTAAGTCCGTTGTTATCTTCACAATGTATGGTGTGAGTGCATTTGGAAGAGCCTCTTTAACTGCAATATACAACTTGCTGGCGCCGATTGATTCTGCTGCCTCCATGTAGGTTTCCTGTTTTATGTGCCACACTTCGGCTCGAATGAAGCGAGCATGCCATGGCCATGCTGAAAAAGCGATAGCTATCACACTGTTGGTCAAGGATGGGCCGAGTATTGCGGATACTGCTAAGGCGAAGACAAGTGATGGAACTGCGATCCAAATGTCTGCCAGTTTCATTATGACAGATTCCACTTTGCCGCTCATCATTCCGGCTATTAACCCTAAGGGCATGCCAAACATCATCGAGGTGAGCACGATGACAAAAGCCATTGGGAGTGAAATCCTGGCTCCGATAATTACTCTGCTCAGAAGATCTCTTCCTGCCTCGTCAGTCCCGAAGAGATGCGTTTGGCTTGGAGGAAGCAATCGGTTCTGGAAATGGGATACGTATGCATCTTGAGGATATGGTGCAATTTGATAGGCGAAAATAGCTATGAAGAATAGGCAGGAGAGTATTACTGCACCAGCAACTGCCAGGTCATCTTTCCGGTACAGTGAGAGAGAATATTTCATCGCTTCTGTCCAGTCGTCTCCTTTTCTTCTCGCCTCTTGAATCAAACGCGATTTGGCCATTTACCGAACTCTTCCGTCAAGATCACTGTTCTTTGAGCCTGATTCTGGGATCTATGCGTGTATGCAGAAAGTCTACGACAGTATTGGTGAGAACGAAATATAGAGCCGCCATGAGAGCAACTCCCTGTATCATGTTTACGTCTTTCGCTATCATGGCTTGAACGCCCAGCCAACCAACTCCGGGAAAGACAAAAATTGTCTCTATCACGAATGATCCGCCCAATAGCTCCGCGAATTGAAGACCGGCTAGGGTCAGCGCTGGGCTGACCGCGTTGGGTAGCAGATACCGCCAAGCAAGAAGACTTCTAGGAAGGCCGTTTGCGCGAAGATTAGCGATGTAGCTTTTTCCTTTCTCTCGCAGTGTATTCGCTCTAACTAACCTCATAATCGTGGCCAAAGGGCCTAGCATAAGTGCGGACGCAGGCAATATCAAGCACTCTAAAACGCTGAAGAATGCTGCTGAATTTGCCGCGAGCAAGCTGTCAATAAGGTCAAGTCCTGTTACGCGCGGGATATTGAAGTTTGACCCGATGCGTCCTGTTATAAGGAAAGAAGGGAATAGGTTTCCAACAATAACTTGGAGTGTAATGGCCACTAGGAAGGTGGGGAGTGAGAGCCCACCTATGGAAAGGAAACTCAGAAGGCCATCTAGCTTCTTATTTTCCGTTAGGCCGGCGCTGACACCTATCAAGACTCCTAGCACGAACGCTAACGTCATGGCGACGAGTGTAAGTTCGAGCGTTGCAGGAAAGTAATAGAGAATATCCTTCATTGCATCGTGGAATGTTATACCGGAAAGCCCGAGTTTGCCTCTCAACAGACTCGAAATGAAGATCAGATACTGTTGGGGGATGGGTTTGTCCAGCCCCATTTCTCTTCTGAATTGTTCAATCTGTTCCCGTGAGGCTTGGTCGCCCAGGGCCGCTGCCGCAGGGTCACCTGGGATTAGTCGTACTAAGGAAAAGATGATGATTGAGACTGCAAAAAGAGTGAGGAGGATGCCTAACGCCTTTCGTACCACGTACGTCTTGAAAGGCGTTTCTAGGCACCGCGCTCTTTCATATCAAATGTCTAGTGTGGATTGACGGTGAAGTTCGGGAGGTAGAGGAATTCTCCGAGGCAGCTTAGCCACTTGAAGCCGTTTATCCAAGTGTGACTGCAGATGTTGCCATATGGGTTTGAAAGCCAAACCATCACTGCGTCGTCAACCAGCATCTTCTGAAGGTTTGAGTAGTCTTGCAGTAGCTTGTTCTGATCTGTCTCAGCACGACTTTGGGTTAGTAGATCGTCGTAAGTCTTGTTCTTGTACCACGCTTGCCCTTGCCATGTTCCCCAAGAGGAACTGTTGAACGGGCTCAGGTACGCGTCTGGGCTTGGATACTTAACTGTGTTTCCCCACCAAAGCATAGCAGGGGCCTGCTGCGGGTCCCCTGACGTGATTGAGGCAATCATCTTTGTGTAAGTCGTATCCTCTAGTTGGAGGTTAAGGCCGATAGGGGCTAGCGATTGTTGAGCAAGGAGGAAAACGGCTTTGATGTTGTCGTTGAAGGATGGGACCACGATAGGTTTAGCTAATTCCGACGCAGAGTACTTTGATTGTGCCAGTTCCGCTTTGGCCTGAGTGTAATCCTGTTTGTACTGAAATAGAGTATCGTCGTGACCCCATAATCCAATTGGTATCGGTCCTTGAGCTTGACGCGCATTGTACTCCAGCATCGAATTGTATGTGGCGTAGTCCATCGCCCACGACACTGCTTTTCTAACGTGGATGTCGTCGAGGGGCATTTTCTGATTGTTCAGCGATAAGACTCTCTCTTGAATCCATGGGTTCCTTTCGATAACTATGTTCGGCTGACCATTCAGGGATTTGTAGGCATCGGTTCCCATCCAGCCGTCGTCCATGTCTCCCTGGCCTGAGAGTAGAAGGGTCTTCATCGTAGCGATTTCTATGATTGGTTTCCAGTGATATTCGGTGACGCGATTTCCTGGTTGCCACCCTTTCCAATATCCGTCGTACTTCGTTAGCACAACCTCCTCGCGTGGTTTCACAGTTGTCAGCGTGTAAGGTCCAGATCCCGCTTCGTTAGAGTCTAACCAATCATGCGCGTATTGTCCTTCATTCATGTGTTGGCTGACGAGGGCCTTGTTCAGCACGTAGAACCTGCACAAGGAAGCAGGAAACGGAGAGTAGGGAAGTTTGAAGTTGAATTGTACGGTATATTTGTCAAGCGCCTTAGTGCTTCCAGGGTCAATATATCCTTGGTACAAGTAGGAGAAGCCTTTGCCGAAATTAAGATACCTGTCAAATGAAAAGGCGACGTCATCTGCAGTGAGTTCCGTACCGTCATGGAATTTCACTCCCTGCTGCAAATGCATTGTCCATGTTAGACCGTCTGGAGTGACATTGTAATCAGCAACTAAGTCCGGCACGGGCTGCTCCTGGCCGTTAACAATGTTTGGACGGAAAAGGCGGTCATACATGTTGATTGCCAAAGAAAAGTCTGCACCAGTACCTCCACTAAAGTGCGGGTCAAGCGACTCGTATTCCTCAGTGGACAGCGATGTGAATTGAACCAGTTGGGCTAGCTGGCTTGAGGTAACAGGAATCGCAGAAGTGGATGTGACTGCGGAAGTCGACGGTGTTCCTGGTCGTGTCAGATAGTACGCGGCTGTCCCTGCTGCCGCCACCACGACAACCCCGACACCCATCTTGAAGAACTTTCTTCGGCTTACTTTCTTATCATCTTTCGTGGTCATAATAAAACAGACACCTAGAAATTGGTTTGTTGGTACGGCGAATTTAACGGTTGTCTCTATTTTTTACTGTATTAGAAAGCTCATAGTGAGTTGTTCTTACTATATATATGCCGCAGAAATCTGTATTCGTTGTGCTATACCATGACATGTGGCACACTTCTGAAGTAGACTTCTGCTGGCGTTTTATAGTTTAGCGACATGTGTGGGCGTTCGTAGTTGTAGTATTCGATGAATTTCCAGTGGACTAGGTATCGGGCGTGTTCGAGGTCGTAGGTTCGGAACCAACGTTCAATCTTACCCTGCGTCGTAGGCTTCCCAATTCCTCCGAGGATATGTTTGATGCCAAGCTGTTCGCAGTACCTGTCGAAGCTTGATTCACCCTTCCGCACGCTCCAGAATACGCTGCCATGATCCGTCAGGGTCTCTCTGGGTTTCCCGTACTCATGAATCGCCCGGT
>Ga0315282_10011709_pt1 | contig 13527 bp, 15 predicted proteins | sample YL17G07_20_MG_FD_203693 | JGI IMG/M metagenome (GOLD analysis project Ga0315282, IMG submission 203693) | Sediment microbial communities from Yellowstone Lake, YNP, Wyoming, USA - YL17G07_20 | ecosystem: Environmental > Aquatic > Freshwater > Lake > Sediment | place: USA: Wyoming | collected... | reverse complement strand
CCGTCGAGTAGGTGTCCGACCGCACGGCACGCTTCGAACTGTGGGGGACAAACCGGGGGGCAACGATGAAACTGAGCGTGGCCCCCCAGGTTGTCGGCAGTGCGGAACCGGCGATCAGGCCGCTTGCGGGCATCGTCCAGGATGTTCCGATAGCGATGGCTGCGGCGTTCTGCCGGGTCTCCGTTCCTGGAGCAGTACTGGCATAGACATTCCAGCCCGTGGCCACCGTGGGTGCAGCGGGCTCGGCGGGAGAAGCCACGCGGGGGAGATTGTTGGCGGGAACGACAGCGCTGAATTCAATCGAGGGCAGCGACTCGCCGTAGGGCGTGCTGTAGGTCACGCGGAAATAGTACGTCGTCTGCGCGAACGTTCCCCCCGCCACCCAATCTACTGCCGGGGGATCGGGGATGCTGGGCTGCGTCGGGTAGATGATCTTCGGATTGCTCATGTCACCTGCTCCAGCTTCACCCGTATGTCCTCACGCCAAGCGGCTTCGGTGGCGGCTCGTTGCCGTGCCGCATCGAGGTCGGCCTGCAATTGCTCGACGGTCACCTGGGGCCGCGGACCATCCGCCGCGCCAAAGGTATGCCGCAGACGCACCACCATCTGCCCCGCCTGGGCAGTGATCTCTCGCGCTGGACAATCACCTTGCAGTGGTGTGTCTGTCACCGCCACCGCCATGCCCAGAACCGTCAGTACCGTCTGTTGCTCTGCCATCTAAATTCCTCCTGGTTCACGCACTCACCATGGCTGGCACTTCATACAAATACAGATATGACACGCCGCTGCTATTCTGGTAACCGTAAGCTTCCACTGCCAGCGATCCCAAGGGTGTTCCGCTCACGTCAATCTCGTCCGGTGTTACCGAAGCGTCCCAATCTGCGACACTATTTCGCACATCAGTCCAGGTTGCACGTCCGTCTTTGCTGTAGCGGATGATGCCCTGAGCGGTGTTCTGATGAACGAACTTTGAGTAAATCCTGAGTTTTACCCGAGAACCACCGAAGGGCGAGTTGGGGTAGCCAAACACATCTAACCCCACCGGCGCGCCATTCTGAATCGTCAGAAGTGCATATGTAGCCAATATATTGTCGTAACTCCTCTCCGGCCAAGTTGCATGGGCAGCCTCAAGGTGTGCATATTGGGTCGGGAGAGTTGAGAAAGAGAATCCGGTTTGCGCTCCAGCCCCGCCATCGTTGTTCCCAGTCGTATTCGGCAGCGTGGCCGCTGGCGTCAGAATTGATCCCAGAAAGATTCGCCCCACACCGTTCAGGGCCTCTTCTTTCGTAACGGTGGCATTATAGGTCTGCGCGCCGCCACGCAGCGTCGGGTCGTCGCAGTAGATGAAGTACAGCGTGTTGAAAGTCAGTGAGGAGATCGACCCAAGGCTGTAGCTCACATCCGCCTGGCCCGCCACGCGCAGCGTGAATGCCGCCACGTTGACGGTGGCCGAGGTTCCCGCATCAGTGGCCGTCAGCATGTTCGACGTGGGGCGCACGGCCACCGCGCCCGGCTGGTTCGAAGTCTCGCCCATGTTCTTCAGCGTGGCGGAATCCGCGATCACGGTCGAGGAGATGTTCGGCTGATAGTTCCCCAGCTCCAGGAACACGTAGGCGGGATCGTAACCCAGCGGCCCGCCCACAATGGTGAGCGAGCCCCACTTGCCCGTCTGCATGTTGAGATCGCCCTGGAGGGGCATCACGAGGCGCGACTCGAACTTCTGCTTCGTGGTCGTGAGTCCGATGCGGTTGATCAGCGTCACGTAGACATCGTTATCGAAATTGGCGTCGCGGAAATGCAGGCGCACGCGGAAGCCCGCGCTGATCGCCGGATTCGCCCTGGCCAGGATCGAGAAGTAATACGTCCCGCCGGGGAAGATCGCCACGGGATACGACAGGCAGGTCATGTACTGCGTGCTCGGCGCGCCGTGCGCGTCCCCTATATTCAATCCCAGGGCGTAAGCGCCTTCCAGTCCCGGCTGCTGCGTGGGGTAGCCGTCCTGGGTGTTCTGGTCGTAGCTCCACAAATCCGGCAGGCCGACCATCTGCACGCCCGCCGTGAGCAGGTGCGACCATATCTCCATCGCGCCGTTCGGGATCAGGTTTACGTCGCCCGGCGGCGCGGGCGTGGCTTGCCCGACGATGGGAATGATGCTCACGCCAGAAAGCAGCGTCTCCGCCTTGCGGAAAGCGAGCGTGAGAATTGAAAACACGCCGTTCGTTGTTGTGGCGGGATTGCCTTCGCTGAAGTAATCAATCCGGGAAGTCACGATGCCCAACTGCGCGTCGGTGTAAAACAGGATGTCCCGCAAGGAGTGATTGAAGCTGAGTCCGGTTGCGATCCCGGTGTCATTGAGGATGGTGAGATAGAGCAGCTCGGCGCGGTTATAGGCATATCCATCGGAGGGGCTCGTGGGCAGCGGAACAGCATCGCCGTTCACTTTGCCGCTGCTCAGGAACGCCTCGGGGCGCAGCCGGGCGAAGTTGATATTCTGGTTGAGCGTCTTCAGGTTCACGTCGGTGGGCGGCTGGCCTGGCACGAACTGGCTGCCATCCGTCTCGACGTAACTCGAAGCGGGCGGGCTGATGGCTCCCGGCCCCGCGCGCACGCAGATCGCCATGATGCCGAGCACGCCGTCGTTCGTGTTTATGAGCGCTGTGCCGCCCCAATAGTCCACTTGGCTGCTCACCACGCGGGCCACCACCGACTTCCGCAACCGCCGCATCCTCGGCGTTTTCACCGAAGGTCCGAGGGGTATCTGCGTTCCCGCCTGCACCGCGCCGGTGTAATACCACCAGGGCAGGTAGTAGCAGGCATCGCTCGCGGAATAGGCGTAGCCGTCAACCGGGCTGACCGGATAGGCCATCGTCTGCCCGTGCTGCGCGCCGAAACCGACAGCAATCCACAATACCGTGCCTTCCAGGATGACCGCGCCCTTCTCGCCCGGCCACTCGGGTTCGAGCGCGCCGCTGGTACCCGCGATCAGGACTTCATACCAGCAGCCATCCTCGTGCCCGTAGTTGGGCTGCCGGATGTCGCCGGACGAATAGGCGTGGTTGGGCTGCCAGAAGGCCGCTCCCGAGCCGTTCAGGATGAACGCCTCGACTTTCGGCACGGACGCCCGCGCGTTGTCATTCAAGTTGCGGATGCGCGCCTGAGTCAGCGCGTTGTCGGTGTTGAATTGGGAATCGGCAATCGCGGCAAAGCTGGGCGAGCCCGCGATCCCGAGTCGGCCGCGCCCGCGCTGCCCGACGACCCAAACGCCCAGCGTGCCCTGGTTCGTGTTCGTCCAGGTTTCTCCCGGAACGTAGTAGGCCTCCATGATGGAGGCTTTGCCCGTCTTCTGGTTCAGCCTGTAGCTGCCCAAGACGAAGCCGCCCGGACCGGCGGGCAGGCCCGACACCGGATCAACGGTGGTGCGGATCTCGGGGAGGTAGAGCAGTTCGCTCCGACGGTAGCTGTAGCCATCAACCGCCGACACGCATTTGTCGAGCGGCACCTCCTGACCATCGGCAACCTCGAAGTAGAAGATCTCGAAGCCGACGCAGGCGAAATCGGCGTTGGATTGCACGGCGCTGAGCGCAAGCTGGTTGGCAATCTTCCCCGCCGCCAGCAGAGAATCCGGCAGGTCGTTGTATCCGGCCACGTTAGCGAGTTGGAAGAGGCTGCGTTGCGTGCTCATGGGAAAAGTGGGTGTCCCGGCGTCCCATCCGAATACTGCTTTGTTGTGTTGTCGGCGATGAACATATACGTTGCCTTCTCCGTCGGCGAGGCGCTGGTCCACGCCGGAGTCGCGTCCAGCGCGATCAAGTACGGGCCCTGCGCAAGATAGTTCACGTCGAGCAAGCTCAAGCTGACCGTGCCCCGCTGCCAGTCGGGCGCAACGCCGTAGACCTCGAACATCTCGGCGGCCATGCTTTCCGCGCCGGTAAGCTTGTTTTTGATCTGCGCGTGCGTCACCGTCACCAGATCGCCCGGTTCGAGTTTGATCGCTTCCCAGTCCGCATCCGGTTGCAGGATACCCGGTCGCAAACCGTACCGCTGGAAGAGTGTCCAGGCTACCAAGCGGGCATACAGCGCCCCGCCCAAGGGCGACCGCAAACCCTTTGCCTGGATGATGTCCTGCGCTGGCAGGCCGTAGATGTTCACCCCCGGCGCGTACAGTGAATCAATGCCAGAATTGAAGTTGCTGCCGTCATAATCCAGCCGGTAGGAAACGACGTTGTAATAGTCGCCCGCCGTCTCCACGGGCAGCGGCGACCGGATGTTGTTCGCGGTCAGCGCCAGGGCGATGACCGGGGCCGTCTGCGCCGCGTGGAAGTGCGGCGTGTAGCGCCCGAGATAGTCCCAGAATCCGAAGCCGAAAAAGGGCTTGAACAGTTCCGTTTTCAGGAACTCGTCGGCCTGCGGCGGCTTGTCCAAGCTGAATTCCATCGTCAGGCCGGGAAAGAGATTCGTCTTGTAGGCGGCTATGACCGTGGCGTTCAACCATCCGGCGGGATAGCCGATCTCGTTCTCCAGGATGTCCACCAGGATGTCCATCGGATTGCCCACGACGGTGCGCTTGTGGTCCTGCGAAGTCGGATAGCCGTCGTCGCCCGTCCGGTAGATGACGTTGTTCAGCTCGACGCCGAGGTCGCGCAGGACGAAATCGTAAATCGTGCCGCGCTCGGCCACCTCCACCTTGTCCATCTTCATCACGACGACGGTGGCGAAGTCGCTCTGCGGAAGTTCCCGGAAGCCGGTCTTGAGCGTGGCCACCACGCCTTCGAAGATGATGGATTGGAGGTCGCGGCTGATTGTTCCGTCCTTGTCCAGCACGCGGACCGTCAGCTCGCTCCGCGAGGCCGAGCCGTTCAGACAATCAGCGTCCAAACTTCCCCCGGAAATCTCCTGAATCCAGGGCTGCTGGCCCGGAATGTTCGTGGTCTGTGAGGTGAAGACCCGGCTGTATCCCGCGATCTCCAGCAAGTGGACGCAGCGCTTGTCCTTCAGGGCGTTGAACTTCGCGAAGTTGGTGCTCAGTGGAATCATGTTCTCGTCACCGGCGTCGCCAGGGTGGCCGAAGAGATCAGGCGGATGGTGCCTCGCTGGACGTTCTGGCTGATCTGGCCGACAAACTGGGCCAGGTCGCGCGCGCCCACCACCCCGCCCTGCACCGTGATGTTGATGGTCGTCCCGCCCGCTGCTCCGGCCGCCGGCGCGCCGCGCGGAACCATGTAGGCTCGACTCTCGCCGCCGTATCCACCCATGCCGGCTCCAGCATAAGCTGCCGCTCCGCCTCCGCCTCCGCCGCCTCCCGCACCGCCAGCGATCTTGAACATCTCCACCGCCGCTATGGTGTATTTCGCCGCTGCCAGCCCTGCGGGCACATCCGTCCCCCATGAGCCTATAAACCTGGCCCACATCTGGATTGCCATTGCAGCATCAAATGCACCCTCCACAGCCGCCTGGGCTCTCCGTCCGGCAATCAGCCCGGCCACGCCCACGGCGATGCCTTCAACCCCCGCCACAGTGTGCTGTCTCATTGCTTCTATTTCCGCCTCGATTGCACTACGCCACTGCTCGGAAATACCGATGGCGTAGTTTTCGCCGGTGGCCATTTGATAGGTTGTTTCGAGTAGCTTCTGCCGGGCCTGTCGAAGATTTCTGGTATCGTTGATCAGGCCTTGAATGACTGGCCTGTGGGCCAATTCCAGCGCTTTTTGGCGAAGCTCTTCGCCAGACATCTGCGGAAAGAGTTTGGTGAGATTCTGCCTCACGATCTGAATTTCGTGCAATGACGGCAACGCCGCGCGCTCGGCGGCGGTCAGGGTCTTTGTCGCGTTCGTGACCGCCAGCATCGGGGCCATCATGGCCAGCAACTGCTTGCGCATCTGCTCAAGAGTTCCTGCTGGCAATCCTTTTGCGAGCAGTTTTTCGAGATCCTCTTGCTGCTTTGTCACCGCAGCCATGTTGTCGTGCATGAGCTTGAGGATGTGCTCGTGCGCTGCCCGCTCGGCCTTCATTCGCCGCGCCGCAGCGCTTTCGGCGGCCTTGGCTTTCTTATCCTCAGCCTTCTCAGCTTGATCCGCCACATCGCGCAGCGCTGCCGCATCCTTGTTCCGCTGCGTCGTGAGCGCAATCACTTCATTCGCCAATTTCTGGGACTCTTCGCGCGCCCGGCGAAGCTGGTTGATCCGGTTCTCGCGCAGGGGCGCGCCCATGCTCAGCGCAGCCATGTCGCCAGCATCAGCATCCCTGGTTTGTTCGAGAGATCGTACAAGCCTTTCCTGCGCCTCAATCGCCTTGTTTGTCGCCTTGATCCGCGCGTCACTGGCATCTATGGCCGCCTTGACTTCCATCATCACGAATTCGCGCTCTCGCTTGGCACGCAGTTCACGATCCCTGATGTCACCGTACAAGGCCTTTGCCGTCTTTTCAGCGACCTGCCGGATGTTCTCTCCCGCCTCCTTCGTGAACTTCACAGCCTCGGCCATCGTGTCTTTGTAGATTTTCGTGAACCCGCCCAGCCAGTCGCCAGCCTCTCGGATCTTGCCGATCACCTTGTCCATGTGCTCGACGAAGAGCATGAGGATGCCGATGGCGAACGCGCCTTGAAGCAGCGGCCCGATCAGCTCGCTTCGGGCGAGCATGGCGTTTATGGCGCGTGGCATGTGGATGCCGAACTGTCGCTCCAAGATCATCGCCGAGGCTTGGGCTTGGCGGAGTTGATTGCCAGTGCGCGCCGTGGCCGCCGCGGCTCCGTCAATTACTGGTACTGCCGTGCCGAAGGCCGCAGCGATCTCTCTGCCCGCCTGCTCGCCGCCGAGACCGAGTTTCTTGTAGCCCAGAGCGGCTTCCTCCGCCGTTGCGCCCGCCTGCTTGAGCGACTCGGCGATGGTCTTGCTCATCTGCACGGCGGTGGCATTCACGCTCTCCGCCGTCCGCTGCATGGTTCCGTCTATGGACGCCCCCATGCTCGCCATCTGGCCTTCGGCCTTCGCCGTGTCGGCGGTGGCTTCAAAAGCAACGGAGATCGCATTTTCTGCCATTGTTCTACTCGTCGGTCCTTGCTTGCTTTTCTATTTGCTCGTTCTCCCAGTTCCTCAGCCGGATCGCAGCCGCCGCGTCGATCTGCCAAGCCAGGGCGCCGCGCTCCAGTATCTCGCTCGGGAGCTTCCCGAACGTCTGCCCGACCTGCGCCAGCAGGATCAGGTCAGGGCTCGACAGGAACTCCCGCAACTTCTCGCCGAACGGACCTCCCGTCGCGGTCTATGACGCCCGCCAGGTAGTTGACGATGAACTCCGCATCGCGCTCGTCGAGGTCTATTGGGTCAAGCTCGCCCGCCTCCTTGTTCGCCGGACGGCGGATCTTCGGCTGGATGACGCACTCCTCGATCATCTTGCGGCGATGCGCGTGGAACGCCGTCATTTCCTCCGGCGTGCGCGGCACCGGGGCGGGAGAAGCCGTGTCCAGCGGATTCCAGTTGAGGGCGCGCTCGATCAGTTGCGCGGGCAAGGACCCGGTGTTCTCTCCGTACCAGAACAGGTTCGGCCTGCGAATGAGGAACACGACGCCCGAAGGCAGCTTGACCTCGTACTGCTCCGCCTGCTTGCGCATGTATTCCTCGGCGCTCACCGCGCCGTTCCCGGCGGTTTTCTCGACAATCTCTTCCATGTCTTCCTCCTGAAAAAGCGAAAGGCGGGGATGGTTTCCCCGCCTCTCGTCGAATAGGGTGGCAGGAGCACGAGGATCGCTCGCTCGCCCTGCCGTGACCGTCTGGCTTCTTTTCACTCGCCCGAAACGCTACTTCGGGTCTTGCTGCCTGGCTTCGTGCCGCGCGAAGCTGATTTTCAAGTCCTCCAATTCGCCGTTCTTCAGCTCATGCGCGCGCGTGTGCGATCGTATCCAGTCCTTGATCGAGTTGATGTCGGCCCCGATGCGCGTCCAACTGACGCCGAAGCCGAAAATCATGACGCACAGAATGACAACGTTCCCGAACGTGACCTCGCCAGAGAAGTGCATCGCCCCCCCGCTACTTCTGCCGCCGCGCGTTGATCGTGCCGTAAGCCTTCAAGGTGCTGACCGTGAAAGTCGCTTTTGTCACCAAATAGACCGTGGTGGTCGTAGTGAGGCTTAGCCGCACCACCGGGGTGGTCAGCGCCGATTCGGGCGTAGCAGTGGGCACTTCGGCCGCCAACGTCAGGCTGGAGAAAGTGTCTTGCGCCCCGAGGGTTGCCGAAGTGGTGCTGATTCCCTGCGTCATGTTGGTGATGCTGGTCGTGGCTGCCGGGGTGTAATCGACCACACCCGAAACGTCCCAGTCACCGGCTCCCAGGCTGATGCTGGTCACGTTCGCAGTCGTATTTGTGGTCAACGAGACCGATGAGCCCGTCGCCACCGTGGCCGTCACGAATTCCGGGTTCCGGGGAATCGCGTTGGGCAGAGCGAGCGAGGCCGGGAAGATGGCCGTGATCAGACTGCTGCCGTCCGTGGTGACCAAAGCCACCACGACGTTGCCCGCAGCCGCAGCCGTGCCGTAGGCGTTGCTCTTCGCCAGCGCCGTGCCCGAGCCGGGCCAGTAGATGTACGCGCAGGCGTCCGTCCCGGCGACGATGCTCGCCGTCGAGCAGTCCGTCTTGGACGCGCCCAGGGTCGTGAGCGTTCCTGCGGCAATGGAGTTGGCGTGCCCAGCGTCATAGACGCTGCCCGCCGTGTACGTCAATGTCGCGCTGCCGACGCCCGTCATGCGTGGCGCGGCCAAGCCGCCCAGATAGGCTTTGTAACTCACCTGCGCGAACAGCGAGACCGCGAACAGCAGCGCCGTCGCCAGAAATCCGAGTTTCTTCAACATGTTTTTTCCTCCGTCTTGCAATCTCAAAGGATCGTCAGTTGCGCGCTACAATTGTCTGTAGGAGGCGCCAACCTGATCACCGACCGTTCTGGTCGTGACCGCCAAGCCGTCGAACCGGCCCTTTACGATGACTTCTTTCGTGCGCGTGTACTGCCGCTCCAGGAGTGACACACCCTTCGTGCTGTACAGCACCGCAACCTCGTACTTTCCCGGAGCGGAATAGCCCCGGATGGGGGAGATGACCGCGACGGAATGGCTCGGATAGGCGACGAGCCCGCCGAACGTCAGTTTCTCATATTGCTGCGCGCCCACAGGAAGCCCCGCGTCGGTCCCCGTCGAGTACGTGGCGTGGCCCAGGAACTTTATCAGCTTCGAGAACGCCGAGGACTTGAGGCTGAATTCGATGAAGGCGGTCTCCGCCGTCATCACCTTGTCGATGGGTGCCGTCACCTGGTCGGCCAGGATCAGCTCTTCCTTGGCCGAGGCGTGGAATGTCGCATGACCGTCGCCCGGCCCCATGCCGAGCGGCGACCCACCCTGCGGGATGCCGTCCGCATCCACGAGGAGCAGGCTTCCGACTGCCGGAACCGTCACATCCACCCACAGGAATCCCGGCCCTACGTGGACTTCGCTTGGCGTTATGAGATAAGGCATGGTCACCTACCCTTCGATCACCGCGAAGCCGAGTTCGACCAGCCCGCGCAGATTCTCCTCCACGGGTTTCTGCTCGGCGTCGAGTTCCGCTTCGATCAGATCGCCGTCCCGATATTCCACTCGCACGCCGTCAACGGGCGAGCTGATCCAGCGGCTTCCGGGCAGAAGCTTGAGCCTCACTTTGCCCGCCACGGTTTCGCCCATCGTCGCTTTTCTCCTCGCTGCCATCCTGCTTCCTCAAACTCAGGCCGCTGAGATTGCCCTATCGGGCAAGATCACCAAACTGAAGGTGTCACCCGTGAAGCCTCCCGAGATGCTGACCAGCGCCGTGCAATCGCTGAAAGTCAGCGTCGCGTCGTCTCCCGCTGTCAGATAGTTGTTCGTGGTCACATTCACCGTGAAGACCACGCTGGTCGCCACGCCCGACTTCGTGCAGGTCATGGTCAGGACGGTGCTTGTTAGTCCCTCGGTTTTCGTGTTTAGAACCGCGATCTTGCCTCTGCCGTACAAAGTCAAATCGAGTGCCGCAACGTGCGTGAACGTCGCGCTAGTCGCCCCAGTCACGGCGAGCGTCGCCAGCGTGAAGGGCGTCGGCACGAAGACGTTCCCCGGCGAGAGATTGCCGAAGTACTGATTGAACAGCCCGTGCGCTCTTACGGTGGGCGTGGTGGCGTTCAGAACGCGCAGCATCGCGTCCAGGCCCGAGAGATCGCCCGTCGCCAGAGAATTGTACCGCAGCCCGTGAATGTCGAGCGCCTGCCTCAGCGCGGCCCAGAAATTGTAGCCGAGGCTTCCCAGCGCAGGCTGTCCGTCATTCAGAGCTACCACGGGCGGGATGAAATCCTCCTGCTGATGAACGTCCGTGAATCCGCCGACCAGAGTTTGAAGCGCCGCGAGCACGTCGGTGTCCGCCACGGCGATTCCGGCGTTCGGGCTGGTCGCGGCATACACGCCCCCGGTGGCCACCGCCGAAGCCAGCGGAATGCCCCCCGCCTCGCCGCCCCAGCGCCCCATGCGGTCCAAAATCGTGATGAGGTTCGCATTCGATATTTGCGCCATCAAAGCCTCACTTTGTCGTCACCAACGGATTTCCCTCTTCCATCTCGACCGTCACGACCAGCGTCACCAACATCGCCAGAAGCGAGGAGCGCGCCCGCCGCAGCTCGTCGTAATCTATCGAGGCGACGAAAAGTCTCGTCACATTTGTTATCGATCCGTCCATCTGCACGGTCGGGGCGGGCGACGGAAAGCCGCTTATCGGCGGCAACTGCAAAGGCGCATAGAAATCCGCCAAGGCCACGCTGTTCACGATCCTGTCCAAAGCCAGCGCGTAGTCCTCGGCAAGCTCGGCGAGCAGATTCGGATCGGAGTGGGTGACGCCCGCCGCAACGAACAGCGCGACCATCTGCTTGCGGGTCAAATCGGAGCCAGCATCGAACACGTCCGAGGCCGGGGCTATCAGCACGCAGGGCCAGTTGCGGATCGGCGCCAGCGCGATCTGGAACTCCTGAAAGTGATGCTTGGCCTCGGCCAGCCCGACCGACGCCAGAGCGTCTGCCTGATCGCGGTAGATTATCGCCGCGAGCTGGCGAACGAGAGGCTTGACGAACTGCGCGCTGTAGTACGATGCCCACGGCATTTCCTATCCTACACATTCCGCATCGCGATGTCGCCGATGTCCAACGCCGTGGCACCGGCACCCGCCATCTCGCGTTCCTCGGGTCCCATCAGGGCGAACCCCGCCCACCTGGCTGCCTCGCGCAGCTCGTGACGCACGATCGTCATCATCCTGTGGTTCCACGACGTCCTGCGCGACTCCTTTGTTTCTGCCCAGTACAGGTCAAGGATCGGCCGCTGCGGCATCCCGCGACCCTTTTCCGTCGGCTCCCAATGCCCGCCGGCATGGATCGCGCCATACCGGAGGCGTTTTGTGACCACACCACCACGAAGCGATTCCTTGAACTCATAGCCGCGCGGCGTTGGATCTCCACGCTTGATTCCCGTTCCTGTTTGGTGGAAGAGCGCGTAGGGGGACTGGCTTCCCCACTTCATGCGCTTGGCATCGATTTCCTCGATATGGTCGGGGCCTCCGATGAACGACATCTGCAGCATTCCCGTCTGCTGGAGGATGGGCTTGCCGGGATAGAGTCTCCGCCTCAGTGTTGTCGGGGCCAGTTCCGCCCACTGCCTGCGGCCCTCGCCGCCCTGACTCCCGAATTGCCTCACGACGAACGGCATGAGGACTTCGGAAATCAGCCGCCGCCAGGCTTTCGTCCAGTCCGACATCTGCCGTTTGAATCTCTCGTGCCAGATCATGTAGGTGCCCCGTTTGGGCTCGACATCGTGCTCGCCTTTATATGCCCACGCGATTTTGAATTCCAGAATCGCCATCTCAGTAGTTGTTCGCCTTCCCGAAAGCCACGTTCAAGCCCAGGCCCGAAGGCGTTGCGCCGACGAGCGTGTCGCCTCCCGCGTATCCTTGGAGCCGCGACGCGTTGCCGAATAGCGCGTCGTAGAAGCCGCGCGCGATCTCCGTCAAGAGCTGCTGGTACTCGCGCATGGCCCGCGACGCCTCGCTCACCTCGCCAGCCTGGAGCGTGATGCTCGATTGCAGCGCATTGAGCACGTCGGCCAGCGCCCCCTTGATGTTGGCCTCGCGCAGCCAGGCGGTGCCTGCGGCGATCTGGTCGGCGGTCAGCCCCATGCTGTTCAGCTTCGAGCCGTCCCAGCCGGGATCGATGCCGCGATTGAGCAGCCGAGCGTAGATTTCGCTGGCGCGGTTGTCGATCCACTGCCCGATCTGCGCCGTGCTGGGGTTGTTCGGCAAGTCCACCGTGAAGCGGGGAACCCGCGCCGTGACATCCGCGAGCACGCAGAAACCCATCCTCAGCTCCGCCTAGTCGCCGTACATCAGACCGACACGGAATGCCGTCGGACCTCCGGCATCCACGTGGATGTTCAAGACGATGTTCGGAACAGCGGCCGCATTAAGGCTCGGCGCGGCACTCTCGTACCATCCGCCCGTGGCTGCCGCGACGTATTTCGGCACGTCCACGAGCTTCGCCGACGCTCCCAGCAGCGGCGTGCCCGCACTCGTTCCGTCACTCGTCACGCTCACGGCATTGTCGGCATTGGCCGTCAATCCGGTGATTGTCAGGATCGCCACCGCCAGCGGCACCCCGTCCTGGCTTCGGCCCAGCTTGTAGTAATTCGCCGTGATCGCTATCGCCATCGCTCAAGCCCTCCTGAAAGTCCAACTATCCGACCCGGATATGCTGCTCCATCGCACGCATCCGCTCTTCCTGACCGGCCTGCCGTTCCGCCAATTGCCGTATGGCCTCGCGCGGGTCGTCCGGGCCTTCCAGGTTCCCGCGCGCCATCGCCAACTGCTCCTGGTCGATGATGTCGATCAGCCCGCTCGGCACCGGCGGGGCGTCGGCGTCGATGGGCTCGACCTGCCCGTGCCGGAGTCCCATGACCTCTTCAGCCGTGAGCCGGATCTCGCCGCTCAGGTCCACCGGAATCAGCCCGCCGTGCCCGCCAGAAGGAACCATCTTGTTGATGCAGCCCGGAATCATCTCGAACGTTGTCGGAATCATCTTGCCGTCCACCACCGTCTCGTGCGGCCAGTAGCACGTTTCGTCGTCAATCCCGCCAGCCAGCACTTGCCGGTTTCCCGAAACGTCCACGCCGATCTTGCCCTTCGTGCCGTGGGCCAGATGGATGGGCTTCAGGACGCGGTAGCGCCAGCGCGCGGGCTCCGTCACAATTGCCGGGGCTTCACCGTTTGCAGGCGAGAAAGCCGCGTGATTTTCCTCAGTTGCGTCTGTCGGTTTGCGAGCCATGCCCGCTCCTTTGTCAATCAGAATTTACACAGCCAGCGTTCACGCGATCGCGCTCTGCCACAAATAGGCCGCCTGAGCGCGCACGAGCCGCACATCCCAGAACGACCGGCACTCGATGAACTCGCCTTCGCGGATCTCCCAGCGATAGCGGTACACCGCCGGACCGCCCCCTGGAACCGTGTCCGAGAACC
>Ga0315282_10011708_pt1 | contig 13528 bp, 14 predicted proteins | sample YL17G07_20_MG_FD_203693 | JGI IMG/M metagenome (GOLD analysis project Ga0315282, IMG submission 203693) | Sediment microbial communities from Yellowstone Lake, YNP, Wyoming, USA - YL17G07_20 | ecosystem: Environmental > Aquatic > Freshwater > Lake > Sediment | place: USA: Wyoming | collected... | reverse complement strand
GGGGATTCGCATGACGATCATCTTTGGTCTTTGCCTCCTATGATTTCCAGAAAGATCTGAATTTGCTTCTCAACCTGGGCAGGGGCGTAACTCCGCGAGTCGGTATGGTCTGCCTCAATGATCAATCCGGGTTTCCCGGTAGCCTTGGATATTTCCCTCTTGAGATCGTATTGACCGAGTGAGTACGGTTTACAACTCCGGTTCGAATGCATGATAAATCCATGGGCGCCGTAGGTTTCAATTAAGTTCGCTATTTTCTCTATCTTGTACTCTAAGCCGCGATTAAGATGGATAGTGGCGTAGGCCCTGGCCAATGCATTCAAAGGTTGGGTCGAATCAATCTGATCCAAAGACCAGGCCGAAGTGTAAGTATCCGCTACAAGAACAGCTCCGCGGGAAGAAAGCATTTTGGAAAGGTTACGGATATCATACCAGATGGGAATGTTGTCCCAGATGAGTCGTATTTCTTCGCGGGCAAAAGCTCCCTCTCCTTTCTTTACTCTCTCTTCCAATTCTCTCTTCAGTCTTTTGTAATATCGGGCTGCCCAGGCAGTTCCCCTCAAGGTGACGATAGGAGCCATATGGATGAAAGCATCAAAGGCAGCAAAAGGAGATGGATGGTGCCGGGAAAGTTCAAGGATCTCTTTCCATAAGGTGATAGCCTCAAAGGAGCGAAGACATACCTGTTCGAAGCGCTTCTCTGAAAAGGGACGGTGAAGCTGTCTCTCGAGAAACGCAATATAACCTTCCATTTGCTTCTCAACATATTGCACGGTGTGTTCATTGATATGGTCATGAATGAAAGGGGTATCCAGGAAAAAAACCGGTACGTTAAAAGCGCGGGCCTGAATTTCATACCATTTGATAACTGTTCCGCAGATATTGTTTCCGCACACCAGAAAGTCCGGTTTAGGGAGAGGCCCCAGCGGGCCTTTGCCGGTGAAGGAAGATCCGATATCGGTCAGGGCATAAGAGCAGAGGTCGCGGGAGTATCCCTTGTGTTCAGCAGCCTCACAAAGGGATACCGACATCCGGAAGGCTCCACACATGGCTCCATAATTTTCTGGATAGAAAGGGAGGACTCCCATTGCGTAAAGGGGTTCCACTGGCCCACCACTTGTGATCCATGCCACTTTCTTATTAAACCATTTTGGATGCTTCGCCATGAAATAATATGCCGTCATCAGGCGGCGATACGCCCGGGTGGATTCAATCTCTCGATATGGATTGGGCTGTAATTGCTTTTCCATAGCTCTTCTAATTGGGATTGATTGAAAAACCCGAAATCCTAATTTCGGAACTCGAAACAAATTCTAAATTCAAATGACCAAATTTTACAAGCTTAATTCGTTTGTTTTCGGATTCCGTGCTTCAAATTTAGAAATGCATCCCTTTTAAAAGGGCTGAAGCATTTCCACAAAGGCCTGAATGCGAATCTTTAGCTGTCCCAAGGAATAAGACGGATCCTCCACATCCAAAAGCAGAGTGGGGATTCCCTTCGATTCGAGAGCAACTTTCAGGTCCGGATAATCGAAGTAATGAGCTTCGCAATATTTATAAAGGAGAAAGATGACGCCTCTGGCTCCGGATTTTTGCACATCCCCCAAGAGGGTTTCTACATGGGCTCGATACCCTATATGCTTGGTGGGACAGAAGAAGGATGTAAAGTAACGCTCGGTCAGGGCTTCTATGGGATCGAGATTTTCCGGCACCATGAGTCGGAGAGTCCGTGCTCCGCTACAGAGATCATCCTGGACTACCATTGCACCAGCCTCTTCGATGAGGAAGAAATAGGATTCGGAATGAGCCATATTTCCCGAGAGGTAAACGGGCACCAAGTCCTTACTCTCCTCTTTTTTGTCAGGTAAAGCATTCAGCAACTCTTCGAGGAGTTCGAGATATCGAACACGGTCCATCAGGTATCCCGCTCGAATGGTCTGAGCAAAAAGACTACCGGGCAACTGGCTGAGTCCTTTGCGCCTGCGGGTATAGATCTCCCCAAGTTTTTCTCGTATGCGATTAAAAAGCTGGATGGAGGCCTTTATCCTTTCAGGTGTAATCTTTCCTGAATGAGATTCAAGAAACTCCTTGAAACGCTCCATCTCCGCTTTCAAGTAAGGATGGGAATGTTCTGAATCCAAATTTGTGGGAATCATCAGATTGAAGTGGAAGGGAAGACGTCCCTGGTGGGCCCAGATATCAGAGAGTCCCTGCATAGAATCGCAGGAGTGGCTAAAGATGACTCCCTTCAAAAAATCGAGTTCTCCCTGGAGCAAGCTTTCAAGAGAAGACTTAACCAAATGGCAGCAGTTAGAGGGAAGATGGACCTGCACATGGGACATCTTAATGGGTGTGCCCATGAGGCGGAAAGGAAGAGCACCAGCAGCATGAATGAGCTCTTCAGGGACATAGGGACAGAAAAAGCCGATAAGGATACAATCCTTGGGGAGATGGGAAGCGATTTCACGGTATCCGTGGGAGGTTATGGCCTCGATCTCTTTCTGTACTTTCAAAAGTGTAGTCTGTCTATCCACGGAAGTTCCAAATTTTTGAGAGGAGTTAATCTCAATCTAACCCAGAGACCTGGGCTATTTCAATAGAAGCCCGGCATCTTCTTTCCGCTGCAAGATCTGCGAGATCGGATACTTGTGAGTCTATTGCTTTTTGTACTATAATGGCGGCAGACCAGTGAGGTGAGTGAAAAATATGTTTCCTTAAAGTGTCATTCCTGCCTGCCTGGGGTAGACAGGCGAAAGCATGAATCCAGGGTTTCCTGTGTAAACAGGAATCCAGTTCTTAATGGTTCCCTGCTTTCGCAGGGACGGAGTCTGGATTCCCACTTCTGTGAGAATGACACCCTTAATAATTTTTAAATGCATTAACGACTCAGGATACTCGTGCCAGCAAAAGGAGACGATAAAATGGCGCCACACACCGATGGACGTACATCCGACGTTCCTGAGTTTCGCCCGTGGTTCAAGTACTATGATCCGCAAGTTCCCCACCGCTTGACCTATCCGCGTATTCCGCTCTACTCCCTGTTGGACGAGACCGCTGCCAGGCATCCGGCCAATACGTGCACAAACTTTTTTGGCAGACGGCTCACCTACCAGCAAATCAAAGGACTATCTGACCGCTTTGCCGCGAGCATGCGCAACCTGGGCATCCGGAAAGGTGATCGAATGGTTCTTCTCCTTCCTAATTCGCCGCAGTTTATCGTCGCCTATTACGGTCTTTTGAAAGCCGGGGCCGTGATCGTTCCTCTGAATCCTCTCTCCGCTGAGCGCGAACTCGAATTCTACTTGACTGATTCGGGGGCTGAAGCCGCCATCACGATTCCACTCTTTTTGAATAAAGTAGCATCGCTCGGAGGTAAGACCCCTCTAAGACATATCGTCTACAGTCGCCTCGCTGACTTTCTTCCGTTCCCGCTGAACCTCGCCCAAGGTTTCCGGGAGCGAAGACTCATGGACGGGCTACACGGCGCGGCCTTGGTGGATTTCAAAGAATTGCTGAAGCAAGGGCTTCAATCTGATTGGTGTCCAGAGCCAGTTCAGCCAGACGAGATGGCCGTCCTGATCTATAGCGGCGGTACCACGGGCGTTGCCAAGGGCATCATGCTTTCTCACTTTAGCTTAGTAGCCAATGCTCACCAGATCATCGCCTGGGGTCATCTCACCGACGAGCAAGGGGTACTGGCTGTCCTGCCTCTCTTTCACGGCTTTGGCATGAGCGTTACCATGAACGCGGCAGTGCTCGCCGGGGGAGACATCATCCTGGTCCCCCGCTTCAACGCAAAGCGAGTGGCCAAGACCATCCAGAAATACAAACCCTCCTTCCTTATCGGCGTACCAACGATGTTTGTTCAGCTGAGCAACTTGTTGGCCAATCAACGCTACGATTTCAGCAGTTTGCAGGGAATCTTTGTCGGTGCAGCGCCCCTGACCCGCGCTATCAAAGAGGGGTTTGAGGTCAGCCTAAAGGCCACAGGCAAGACAGGCGGACGGATGATCGAAGGCTACGGCCTCACCGAAGCGGTGACAGCCATCATGGCGAATCCCTACCAGGGGATGCACAAGGTCGGCAGCATCGGCATTCCGTTTCCCGATGTGGATGTCAAAATCGTCAGCCTCGACGACGGACACGATCTTGCTCCGGGTGAGTTGGGCGAGATTGTTCTCAGAAGCCCCACCGTGATGCTTGGCTATTACAAAAATGCCGAAGAAACCGAAAAGACAATTGTAGATGGCTGGCTGTACACGGGCGATATTGGCTATGTGGACGAGGATGGTTACTTTTACATTACCGACCGCAAGAAGGACCTCATCATCGTCGGCGGGTTCAATGTCTTCCCGCGGGAGATTGACGAACTGATCTATCAGCACCCCAAGGTCAAGGAGGGCATCACCGTCGGCCTCCCTGATCCGCGTAAAGGGGAGCGCATCAAAGCCTACATCGTCCTTAAGGATGGCGAGACGGCGACCCCCGATGAGTTCATCGCCTACTTTAAAGAGCGGCTCACGCCGTACAAGGTTCCGTCTGAGGTCGAGTTCCGCACGGCATTGCCCAAAAGCATGATTGGAAAAATCCTCCGGCGCGCCCTGCGAGAGGAAGAGAGTCGTAAGGGGAAAGAAGCTCAACCGGATGTGGGGACATAGGTAATATTGAAGAACTTATGGCACGGTTCTACAAGGAGAATATTTTTTAGCTGAGAATAAGGGAGGGAATATTTAAATAATTTAACTACGCGTTTCGAGTCCCTTAGCGCTTTGAGAGCATTCGGACAGATTTTTTGACCTCCCCTCCGAATCTATCGTACAACACGAGGAAGAGCCTTTTCGCTTAAGTTTTGAGTTGATGACTGCCACTACACAGCCCACCCCTGCACGCACGCTGAAGGCTTCTGCGGGACAATTTCTGGCACAGGCGCCACATTCCATGCAGGCGTCTCGATTTACTATGTCAGCCGTGCCGTTCGCCATACTCAAAACAGCACGGGGACAAACGAGCAGACACATTCCGCAGCCTATGCATTTCTCTTGATTAAGTCTTAATGTGACGACATCCTTGAGATAGATCAGCTGTCCCATGATTTAAACTCCTTTTGTAATGAAGTGCGAACTGATCCAGAGAACGAAACCTACAATGCCTGAACCAATCTCTAATGGCAAAGCCCAGCGCATCTCTTTCCTTACTCCCGAGAGAGAAGTATAAGTTGAAGCTCCGGTGAAATTCATCGCCAGAAAAGCTGAGAGTGCAGGGATGAGGAGAAACCAGCCCAATATTTCGAGACGTCCTACATTTGAAATCCAGTTTCCCCAGGATAAAGAGAGAAGCACCCCAGTGGATAAAAACCCTAATATAAGCCCTTTCAGCGAAAAGGCCCTGCCTGGCAACCAAGGCAGCAGTAAAGGTGTTAAAACAGAACCGGAAAAAATAGCCACGAGGACGGCCAGAGCAGAGAAGAGGCTATGGTTCATAGCCGTTATCCAACCCCCTTCTATCCTCCCAAGAAGAGCGAGAAGAAAGAGGATAAGAATAAAAATTACACCTGGTTTTAGGGCTCCTACCAGCTCCATAGGGATGAGTACCGTCCGTTCCCAGGTTGTAAAAGTCTTGAGTCTCATCTCAGGGGTCGCGTTAAGTCCGTTCTGGAAGAAGAGTGGTAAATCCATTGCCCGGATGGGGCCATAGATCACTTTAAATCCAGAAAGTTTCTTAACGAGATGTGCTGCAATTCCTGGACCTGACAACTGTGGAAGAATCAATTCCCTGTGTGAGACAATCTGGTCCAATCCACTCGATTTAATTTCATTAATAAGTTCTGTTGTTCCAAAGGTTCCTTTTCCAGAGGCGCACCAGACATTGATACCTTTTGTATCGAGAACTAAGATCCACAGGTTCCGGCCTGGCAGCGCCTCTCGCAGCTTGTCAAAGCTCATCTTATAATTAGCCGTAACCAAGACCGGGGACTTTTCATCAGGCTCCCCCAAGGCATAAAGGCCGGGTTCCACAGTATAGTGCATGCGACCTATTCCCCAGCGGGCCTTAAGAGCTCCGAAACGATCTGCCCAGGCCAAGGAGGACGAAACCTGTGGTACAGGACCCACCTGGGTTAAAATTGAACCCCTTATAAAAGGTTGTTTTAAACTGGGAAGGCTCAACTGAGCTTCTCCACTTTTTTGTCAGCAACTTGTAGCCTTAGAAAGGCCCTCCGGTTCTTTAGAAAGGGAACTTTTAGTTTCATCCATAATCGTATCTCCCTTAATTTTGGAGAATTTATAAATACTCCTTCCAGAATGTTGGTTTGGCATTATTTCTTCGTTATCCATTTTCGATCACCTCCATGTTATTTGGCAGCATCACTTGCCATTACTTCCTTCATCATAGGACCAAGCAAACCTTTCACCATGTCTCCAAAATCACCGGCCTTTATTAAAGTAAAACAACACACTTTCCCTTCCTTTTCCCAACTAACAAGAGCTAACTTATCCCCTGCATGGATATCGGCTTTATCTCTTATCTCTTTGGGGAGGACCATCTGCCCACGTTCATCCACGCTTATTAATGCTTCAACCTTACAGCAACTCATTCTCTCACAGGTGAGTCCAGAGAAAGACGCTTTTTCAGACTTTTTGACCATTTTTCTCCCCTCCTAAATGATTTTCAGTTTAAGCAAGCTATTCTTATTTATCAGATTATGCTGATTAATATAAACGATCAGAAAATATTTGTCAAGTCCTTTTTTTAAAATATTCACGGAGGAGAAAAGGGAATGCTTCCATTTATTACCCATCTTCTTTTTGGAGATGTGGGGGCATAGTTAGATTCATTGCAATATTAAGTGTTAGTTATCCAAAATAGGCTTAAAAGTGGTTGGTTCCTTTTGCGGGATTTAGTTTTATGTATAATTCTTTTTTTAATTGATGTGCAGAAACGAAATGGATGCCTTGCATGCCCAAGGAGACTGCTACCTCGACATGTTTCTTCATATCGTCGATAAACAGGATCTTCTCCGGTTCGACAGAGGCCCATTCGATTGCCTTTTGGAAGATTTCAACGGCGGGTTTTTTGAATCCAGCCTCGTGAGATAGAATCCATTTGTCAAAAATATGGATGACAGGAAATTTTAACAAGATGTAATCGAAATGAAGGGGATTGGTATTTGAAATTAAACCGAGTTTCTTTTTCCCCTTCAAGGAACGCATGATCTTGGAGACCCGTTGATCTTCAGTAAAGATATCATTCCAGATGGGGATGAATTCTTCGAAAGAAAGGGAGAGATGAAGGTATTCCTTCAGGGATTCAAAAAATTGGATAGAGGACACTTTTCCTACTTCATAACCATTGACAGCCCCTTTTTCAAAATCGAAGAGATAGGAAAATATCCTTTGGGGATCTTTAAATTCTTTTCTCTCAGAAAATTGAGAAAGTTTCTCCGCAATCTGATAATGCTCAAAAGGGAGAAGGACCTTACCTAAATCAAAAAGGATGACGTCGATTGAAATTTGCTTCATCTTCGTCCCCTCACTCCCGCCCTCTCCCCTCGGGGGAGAGGGGAAGTCGCCGACGCGTCCTAGCCTGCCTTCGCCGAAACGCTTCGTGCAGGCAGGCCGCTTTGGCGACGGCACGGTGAGGGGCGAAATAATCTGCAATGGCCTGAGTCAGAGCAGCAATCGTGTATTGCTTGGGCTGAATTTGAACTCTCATTCCCCATTTCTTTGCAGTCTGTGCCGTAATCGGTCCAATGCAGGCGATGGTGATGCCTCTCAAAAGTTTCTTAAGATCGTTTTCATTAAGGAGTTCAGTAAAATGATTGACAGTGGAGGAGGAGGTAAAAGTGATGATATCCATTTTTCCATCTGTGAGGAGTTGTTTCAGCCGCTTTTTCCCTCCTCGTGGCTTGACTGTTCGGTAGGCTTCAACGACATCAACCTCTGCACCCATTTTCCTCAGACCCTTTGGTAAAACATCCCTGGCCACTTTGGCACGGGCCAAGAGGATTCGCTTCCCCTGAATCATTATCTTTCTAAATCCCTGGAGAATGGATTCAGCAACAAACTCCTTAGGGACATAATCGACCCCAATTCCTTTCTTCTTCAACTCCTTGGCTGTAGCTGGCCCGATGGCACAGATCTTTAATGGAAACAGGAAGCTGCTGTTCTTTCTTTTGTCAGTCAATCTCTGCCAGAAAAAATTGACTCCGTTTGCACTGGTAAAGATAATCCAATCATAAGATCTCAACCCATTGATAGCCCGGTCGAGTCCGTCCCAGCTGGGTGGCGGTAAGATTTCTATGGTAGGGTATTCAATGACCTCTGCTCCAAGATTCCTGAGCCTGGCTGCAAATTGAGAAGACTGGTCACGGGCTCGGGTGACAAGAATCTTCTTTCCAAGGAGCGGCCTTTTACCCATAGTTCTGTTCCTCTATTGAGACATTTGGAGCTGATCTCTTATAGATCTCCTCCAAGATCTTTCCTGCCCCCCTTTCCAAAAGGATGGTCGCCAATCTGATTCCGAGTGACTCTGCCTCCTCCGGGGTGTCTTCTAAAGAATGTCGGATCAACGTCTTCCCATCTGTTGTCGCCACCATCCCAGCGATTTCCAGTGTGGAGCCGACGATTTGGCCAAAGGCTGCAATTGGAACCTGGCATCCTCCTCCCAGTTTCCTTAGAAATGCCCTCTCGGATGAAATTGCAACCGCTGAGGGCGGGTCATTAAGGAATCGAATTTTTTCTTCAACTTCCTCGTCGTCCATCCTTGTCTCGATTCCCAATGCCCCTTGCCCGATAGCAGGAAGGGAAATTTCAGTGGATATGATTTCAGTAATCTTCTCCTCAAGACCCAATCTCTTTACTCCTGCATAGGCCAGGATAATTCCATCTAAGTTCATCGTCTCTAACTTCTTCAGTCGAGTATCTAAATTCCCCCTCAAGGGGATCATCTCAAAATCCCTTCGAAAAGAGAGCAGTTGGGCCTGCCGCCTCAGGCTGCTCGTCCCGATCTTTGCCCTTTGAGGAAGATTCTTCAAAAGGGTTCCATCCTTAGAGATAAAGACGTCCCGTGGATCCTCCCTCTTTGTAATGGCAGAAAGATGGAGACCTTCTGGCAATTCAGTAGGGACATCTTTGATACTATGGACTGCGAGGTCGATTCCTCTCTGCATCAAGGCCTCTTCAATCTCTTTGACAAAGAGACCTTTTCCTCCAAACTTTGCTAAGGGAGCGTCTTGTATCTTATCACCCGTCGTCTTAATTTTGATCAAGGTCACCTTGAGATGGGGATAGGCCTGAACCAATTTCTCTTTTACCCAATTTGCCTGGTAGAGGGCGAGTTGGCTCCCCCGGGTTCCGATTCTGAGTTCTTGTAAAGTCATTCGATTTAAAGCCCCTTCAGGAGTTCAGCCTGTTGATCCAATTTCAATCATCCTTTTCATTCTCTTTGTCAGATATTTCCGATGATTTTACCAGAAGTCCAAAAAGGGTACAGAGGGTATCGAGGTAGAGGTCGGCCATTGCCTCCTCATTCTTCTGTTTGAGCAGGGTGAGGGGATCATGGAGGATCTTGTTAATGATGGAAGAGGTGAGAGCCTCCAAGGATTGCCGCTCCTTCTCTGAAAAATTAGGATGGATGGAGAGGGTTTTTGCCAACTCCCTGTCACGGATTTCTTCAAATTTTTTCCTTAATGCAATGATCGTGGGCGTGACCTCCAGGGATTGATACCAGTTGACAAATTTAACCACCTCATCTTTAACAATGGCTTCGGCCTTTTGGGCTTCTTTTTCTCGGTCTTGGATATTGTCATTGGCCACTTTTTGAAGGTCGTCTATATTGTAGAGGTAGACATTCTCAATATCACCCACTTTTGGTTCGACATCTCGAGGATCGGCAATATCAATAAAAAAGATAGGCTTCTGTTTTCGATCCTTGATCACCTTGGCGACTTCTTCATGGTGTAGGAGATATTGGGGAGAATTGGTAGCGCTGATAACAATATCCACCATTCTTAAACCCCGATGGATCTCTTCAAATGGAATCGGTTCTCCTCTAAATTCCTGAGCTAATGCTACTGCCCGCTCATAGGTCCGGTTTGTCACTACAACCTTCTCGATTCCACCTGAGACAAGGTGTCGCGCGGCCAGTTCACACATCTCGCCCGCACCGATCAATAAGACGGTTCTTCTTTCAAGGGTCCCGAAGATTTTCTTGGCCAATTCGACGGCAACGAAACTGACCGAGACAGCACTGTTGCCAATCTTAGTTTCTGTCCTCACCCTTTTTGCCACATGGAAGGCTCGGTGCAGAAGTCGATGGAGGATGAGTCCGGATGTTTTTGCATCGGCAGCTATGTTATAGGCCGACTTGATCTGGCCCAAGATTTGAGGTTCACCCACGACCATTGAATCGAGGCTTGAAGCGACTCGAAAGATGTGCCTCACCGCCCCTTCGCCCTTGAGAAAATAGAGGTTTTTCTCAAATTCCTTTATGGGCAGGCTATGGTATTGGGAGAGAAAGTCCTTTAGATCAAGCATGGCTTTTTCTGTCTCTCGAGCGGCTGCATAGATCTCTACGCGGTTGCAGGTTGAGAGGATCATGTTTTCCTTCAACGAGGGAAAGGATTTGACTTGGGAAAGAGCCTTCTCAATCCCATCCTCCGGAAAGGCCAATCGTTCCCGAATCTCAATGGGCGCGGTCTTATGATTCAATCCGATGACGATCAGTTCCATGTGAACAAGCAAGGTTAAGGTTTAGGCTCAGGTTAAGCGCTTATTGAAAAAAAGAAAAATCAATGCTTCTTTGTAAGAGAACTAATTAAAGAATTTAATTCTTTCCAGATATCCTTGATGAGACTCGATAAATCCTCAAACTCAGCTTTATCAAAGTATCCCACCCTATGGCCATAAATAAGGTGATTCTTTGTTTCTCCCAGAGAACCTCTCGCATTGTAATAAAATTTTAACTTATCATTAGTGTGCTTTCTTCCAAACCCTTCTGCAATATTTCCCGAAACAGATAATCCTGAGCTTCTGATTTGTGATGTTAGGCCAAAATCTTCTTTTCTTGGTAGTCTTTCCGTGAGGTTGAAAATTTTAACAGCCAAATCCATGGCCTTCTGCCATACTGGCATCTCTTCAAACGATTTATAATCCATCTTTGTTTTATCGATATTTCTTTCTAAACCTAAACCTTGACCTGCTCCTCAATTACCAATTGGAATAAGTATGAAGTCCAGAGAGAAGGAGGTTTACGCCCAAAAAGGTAAATAGGGCAGCCAGGAATCCTACAATGGCCATGATGGCTGCCTTCCTGCCCCTCCATCCTACGGTCAAACGCTGATGAAGCAGGGCCGCATAGAGAAGCCAAGTGATCAGTGACCATGTCTCTTTAGGATCCCAATTCCAATATCGACCCCAGGCATATTCTGCCCAAATGGCGCCCGTGATGATCCCCAAGGTCAATAGGGGGAACCCAAAAGTCAAGGACTGGTAGTTCAGATCGTCGAGAACCTTCAGGGGAGGAAGCCTTTTCGTGATCGCCCCCATCCTTTTCGATTTGAGTTGATGCTCCTGAATCAGATACATTATTCCGCAACAGAAGGTCAGGGTGAAGACGGCGTTGCCCAGAAAGGCGAAGATCACATGGAAAGGATGCCAGAAGCTCTTTAGGACCGGGGCAAGGGGTAGAATCTCTTTAGGAAGCGCGAAAGCGAAGAGCATGAGGATAAGGGCAATCGGTGTAAGGAAGGAACCCAGAACCTTAACTTTATATTTCAGATTGGCGATCAAGAGTACTCCAATAATCATCCACGCAAAGAAGGAGAGCGATTCGTAAAGATTGGTGACAGGGGTATAGCCTGCTTCCACATATCTTGTCAAAATAGCAAGGGTATGGGAGGCGAAACCGATAGAGACAATGGTCATAGCCAATTTGGAAAGGGATTCCTTGAGAAAGATGACATAGACTGAATAGGCCAACACACCCAATAGGTAAAAAAGAGAGGCAAATTTAAAGAAATAGATATTCATCTTCAGGGGTTAGTTTATTTAAAAGAAACAATTTCATTTTAACAAGGTTGGAGCATACCGTCAACTGGTTGAAAGACCGTAAAACCTATCTCTTTCACATATTTCATTGCCTAGAAAATAGTTTTGTCACCCCCTCCCTCACCCTCCCCCTCGGAGACTGTGTCATAACCGTAAGCAAAGGGGAGAGGCAGTCGGGTTCCAAAGCTTTAGAATGGGGGTCTTTATAAATAGTCACGTAGTCTCTTAGTCTTGTAGTCCTATCGTCAATTGACTAACCGACTATCTGACTAAAGACTATGTAACTACTTGAAAGGTTACCGCCCTAAATCTTTTCCACCCGACCGCCTCTCTGCTCTTTCAAAATGTCTGTTTTTTTCATATTGCGACACAGCCACTCGAGAGGGAGGGGCTGGGGGGGGGCATTTTCATCGTTCAAGCCTGCCTACCGGTAGGCAGGGGTGACGGACCCGTCATGTAAAATTTTTTTATCATTTCCATGCCTATTGTCTGCTTTCGATAGCGACACATGGGTCAAAAATTTTCTTGATTCTTTATATGTTTTAGGTAAAGAATTCATCAAGCTGAGATTATTTAAAAATGGAGACAACACCTTTAGGGAGAGGAGGGGAACATGTTTGATATTCTTTTAACGAAGGAGGAGAGGAAGTTAAAAGAAGAGGTTAGAAGGTTTGTCAGGGAGGAGGTTCCGAGTTCACTGATTCGATCGATGGATGCTGATGAGGTGAAATATCCAAAAGAGTTTATCGAAAACTTGGCGGCCCATAACCTCCTCGGCCTTCGCTTTTCAAAAGAATGGGGGGGAAGGGGGATGAAGTGGACAGGAGAAGTGGGGGCCATCGAGGAGATCGGCGTCCTCGGATCTGGAATGACCTGTCTCTACTCGTTGGTGAGCATTGTGGGAGAGGCGATCCATCATTTTGGCACTCCAGAGCAGAAGGCAAAATATCTGAAGCCAACTCTTGAGGGCAAACTCTGCTGTGCGGAGGCACTCACAGAACCCCGAGGAGGATCTGATTTTTTTGGTGCGACCACCATAGCGAAGAAGGATGGGAACCATTATTATCTCAATGGGCAGAAGCGTTTCGTCGTGGGTGCAGAAGGTGCAGACTATTTTTTGGTCTATACGAAGACGGCCCCGGAGGCTGCACCCCACAAATCTCTTTCCTGTTTCATCGTCGAGCGGGAGATGGGCGTGGAGGTCAAGCATGTCTACGGGCTCTTGGGCTCCCGAGGAGGAGGGACAGGCCGCCTCTACTTTCACGATACCAAAGTGCCAGCAAAAAATCTTGTGGGTCCTGAAAATGGAGGTGCGCTGGTCTTCAATCGGATGATGATTCCGGAGCGATTGACCACTGCAGCAGGAGCCCTGGGTATGGCCCGATGCTGTCTGGAGCTCGCCACACGATATTCCGACCGGAGGAAGGCATTTGGCGAAACGATCCGTAGATTTCAGGCCGTCAGTTTTAAGATTGCTGATGCTA
>Ga0315282_10011707_pt1 | contig 13528 bp, 8 predicted proteins | sample YL17G07_20_MG_FD_203693 | JGI IMG/M metagenome (GOLD analysis project Ga0315282, IMG submission 203693) | Sediment microbial communities from Yellowstone Lake, YNP, Wyoming, USA - YL17G07_20 | ecosystem: Environmental > Aquatic > Freshwater > Lake > Sediment | place: USA: Wyoming | collected... | reverse complement strand
CGGCAACTGCAGACGGCCCACCAGGCCGCGAGGCAGGCCCTGGAGGCGGTGAAGGCCTACGACTTTGCTTTCATCTACCGTTGTTTCGACGCCGATACCATTGACGACCCCAATGGACCAGGTACCGCTGAGGCTCTTCTGCCGCCGCTGAACATCGTGATTGAGCAGACGGGTGGCAACCCCGAGCTGACAGCGCTGGGTGACGACGTCGGCAACAACTTTGTCGTGCCCGGGCTTCGGCCGCAGGCCAACGACCCGGACGGGGTTGTGGGGGCCATCCTCTTCCCCGAGGCGACGGACGGCACAGGCAAGGTCGTCCTGTCGGAACGGGGGCAGGACGCCTTCCTCGGACCGCCTCGAGACATGAACGGCAACGGTACGACCAACGACCTCGATGTAGGCGCGGACTACATCATGCTCCCGGTGACTGTCCTGGTGCAGTGGCAGGGGCTTTTCCGTGAAGACCGTCAGGTGCGCTTGGACACTGTGCTCCATTCCAAGTTGCGGTAGGAGCAGGGGGAAAGACGAGAGATGATGACGATGAGGCCAACTGAGAGAGGAGAACGGTCAAGGGGACTTCTCCGTCGGCGGCTCCGCCGACAGGCGGGCTTCTCCCTTTTGGAGACCATGATTGCGGCCAGCATCCTGCTCATTCTCCTCGGGGCGCTCATGGTCGTCATGGTCCGCGGGCAGGACATGTTTGACGTCCTGGCGACCCGCACCGCCACCCAGATGCGGGTGCAGGGCGTGCTGGACAGGACGGTCAAGGAGCTGCGCGGCAGCGCCTTGGGGCAGCTGACTACGGGCGACCCGATTCATTTCCTCGTGGAGGGACAGCCCTACGACAACATCAACTTCATCCGCGTCGCGGACGTGGTTGGCGGTGTCGTCACTTGGACGGCGCCGGTGACGTACCAGTTTGTCTATGACGACGGCGAAGGTGCCCACCTGGGCGTGGACGACGACGGGGACGGCCTGGTCGATGAGGGGACGCTCTTCCGGATCGAAGGGGGAGAGCGCATCCCCGTCTGTGGCCGGGTGACCGGTGTGGGCTTCACCCTCTCCCCTCACAACCAACTGGTCATCGTCCTGACCGCTTGTGCGGTGGACGAGAAGGGTTACGTGTACACCTACACGGGATATGCTTCCGTTTCCTTCCGCAACCAGTGAAGGCACGCGGAGGGAAACCTCAGGGTTTCTGTCCTGGAAGGAGGGTTGAAGATGCGACGGAAGATTGAGTCGCAGCGGGGGACGGTGCTGATGGTGGCCATGATCCTGGTGCTGCTCCTGTCGGGGCTGGCCGTGGCCTACGTGGCCATCACGGGGAGCCAGGCCCTCAGCACGAACGTCAGTTACAAGAGCGACCGCGCGCTCTACCTCGCCGAGGCTGGTTTGGCCGATTCCATGTACGCCATCGAGCATAAGACCAGTGGGAATGTCGCCGAGAGCCTGGCCGGCGGCTCCTACGCCGTCGATACCCATCCCGACGGCACCATGAACCTGGTCATCACCTCCACGGGCACCTTCGGCGACACCGAGCGCACCGTGGAGATTGTGGCCTACGATGGCACCCACCCGGTCTTCTTTCACGCCATCTTCGCCGGCGACTCCACCGAGGACGCCAACTACTGGATGAAGTTCGGCGGCGTGGACGGTGGGTCCAACCAGCGCTGGCAGGACGAAGTCACCGGGGACGTCTACTCGGGCGGAAACATCCTGGTCAAGGATGACGCGGAGATGAACGGCAACCTGCGGGCGGAAGGCGACATTGTGGGCGCCACGGGAAGCCACATGACCCTCCCCATTCCTGACCTCGTCGCGATGGACTACCCGCACAACAACGACATCAACGTCAAAAACCAGTTCCAGCAGTACGGCTCCTACAGCACCAAGAACTCCTCCAGTTACGGCAAAGGGTACACGGTTCCGGAAAGCAACCCGGCCCACATCTTCCACAAGAACCCGTCGGACCGGGCCACGGAGTGCGCCATGACCCCGGGCGATGACTACTTCATGGAAGACATTTACGAGAACTGCCCGAACCAGATGACCCGCATCAGCGTGGCGCCGACCGGTAACGACAAGGTGTACTTCGTCGAGGGGGACCTCTGGCTGCACAACAAGAACACCTATGGGTTCCAACTGAAGGACCCAGACACCCACATCACCATTGTCGTCCAGGGAAGCATCCACCTTGCCGACGACTTCCATTACCACAACGACGTCAAGAGCGGGGTGGCCTTCATCGCCATCAAGGCTCCCAACGACCCCCACGGTGAGTACTCGGGCAACGTCTACATCGGCGACCCCGTCTTCGGCACCATCGAGGAACTCAACTCCTTCCTCTATGCCGAGAACAACTTCGTCGATGAGAACCTGGACGAGGGTGGTTCGGCCGAGTTCTACATCAATGGCATGATGACCGCGGGGAACTGGGTGACCATCAACCGCGATTTCAGCGGCACTGGTGGCTACTGGAAGGGCGCCTACCCGCACCGCACGTGGGTTTCCACGGGCGGCACCGGCACCCACCACTCCAAGATGGTTGTCAAACTGGATGACCGCATCCTCACCGGGAAACTGGTTCTCCCCCGGCTCCCCGAGATTGACCCGGGAACCGGTCAGTGGGCCATCATAGCCTGGCGGGAACGGTCGTAACGTCTGGCCCTCCGGGGTCATGGGAGGCGGAGGCCGGCCCCCGCGGCGGCCTCCGCCTCCTGCATCTTCCCGTGCGGGGCGAGGGAACTGTTGTCGCAGGAAAGGAAGGGCGCATGGTCCGCAGATGCTTCCCCTGGCAGGTGGCGCTCACGGCCTGGGCCCTGGTGGCGGTCGTCTCCCTGCTCGCCACCTGGGCAGAGGCCGACGTCGTGTACCTGAAGAACGGCTCCCGTTTTGAGGGTGTCGTCACCAAAGAGACGGATACGGAAGTGGTGCTGGCCACGGAAGGTGCGACCATGCACTTCCCCCGGGCGGACGTGGAGCGCATCGAAAAGAAGCCTTTTGCCCCGCTGGAGAAGCCTGCACCCCAACCCGCACCGGCAGCGGAGCCCGCACCGGCGCCGGCGCCGGCGCCTGCCCCGGCCCCGGCGGCCCCGGGCGCTCCCCCAGCGGCCACGACCCCTGGCGGGGCCCCAGCGGAACTGCAGTTGAGCAGCCTCCAGGAACTGGAACTCCCCGCCCGCGACTACTGGCTCGCGGCAATCCTCCTGGCCAAGGACACGGGGGTGGACGAGGACTCGGCCCGTAACCACCTGGGCTACACCCACACCACCATCTCCCCGCTCGCGGACAAGTCCGGATACCGGGTCACTGTGGAGTCCGTCCTCCTCAAGTACAGCCGTCGGCTGGAGGGCTACTTCCTCCTGGAAGCAAAGACCAACAGGAAACTTGAACCTCTCTCCTTCACCGCGCAGAGCATCGCCGGCCGGGAGCGGGTGAAGACGGTCGGGGTAAAGGAGGGTGACAAACTGGTCCTCACCGTCACCACCGACGCGGGCACGGAGAAACGGACCATCGACTACCCGGCCGACGTCGTCTTCGCCGACAGTTCGCTCTGCCACCTCGCCGCCGGGAGTTCCGTCGCCCCGGGCACCAGGCGGCAGTACCGGTACCTGGACCCCATCAACGGCCTGAAGGGTGTGGAGCAGGTGGAGGTGGTGAAGGCTGAGCAGGTGCAGGCGCCCCAGGGCAAGTTTGACACCTGGGTGGCCAAGAGCAGCACCTTCTTGCCCGACAGTCCTCCGGCGGAAGTGACCCGCTGGGTGAGCCAGCGCACGGCAAACGACCCCGGGGGCGTGGTCCTCAAGGTGGAGATCAGCGGCAGCACGTTGGTGTACGAAGCGGCGACCGCTGCCCAGGCCACGGAAGGGGTGGAGGACTTCGTCAAGACCCTCGGTGTCCGTAAGCAACTGTTAGGCGCCGAGGAGGAAAAGCCGGGGGCGGCGGAAACGCCCGCCGGTGAAGAAAAACCGGCGCCGGAAGAGAAACCTGAAGAGCCGGCGCCTTAGGGGGCTTGCCTGAGGCTGAGGTCGGGAGCGCTGCACTCACCGTCGTCGGGGGGCGCGGCCGGCAGGGCGTTTCTGGCTGACGCCCGCCGTCGGCGCCGCAGCAACCTGGGCGGAGGCGTCGGCCCCGAGGCCGAGGGCTTGTTCGGCCAACCTGAAGCTGCTCGCGAGCACCCGGAGCCTGGCGTCATAGTCCGTGTGGTAGCCGGATTCCCGGGTAGTGAACTGTCGGCAGACGGCCACCTCCACGTCCTTCTCGGTGCTGTATTCCACCACTTCGTTGCCCACCTTGCTCACGTCCCCTAACCTGCCGCGCAGGCCGAAGGCCGGCCGAGCCAGGAGCACGCAGTAGAGGTAGGGGTACGCCGCGCCGACCCGGTTGATGGAAAGTTGCACCTGGACGCCAAGGAAGTCCTCGGGTGCGTCAGCGAAGCGCACCTGGAGGCGCGCATCGCGGGGGACCTGGCGCTGCGGTTCCGCCTCAGCCAGGCCGCGCTTCTTTGCCGGGTTGGCCTGTGGCGGGCAGGTTGTCACCTCCATCTGGGGGTGAAGCGTCCAGTTGGGATGGCCGCGCCCCTGGATGTACTGAACGGCTTCGAGAAGGCACTTCACCTTGATGAGGAGTTCTTCTGGCGCCCATGCCGTCAGGAGTCCGCTCAGCCAGATGGGCACAGCGAGCGCCGCGGCATCGAGGAGCCAGAGCTTCTGCATGGGGGTCAGGCCTTCGTCGACCAGATTCCCGAGAAGGACAAGCGGCCCCAGGGGATGGAGCCGTCCGAACTCACCCAACGCTCCGCCCACCATGAGCACCAGGTACAGGGCAGCAAGAAGGCTCAGGACCCCGCGCGCGGAAGCAAGGTTGAAGATGCTCCGCGTCCAGTGCCGGGACTTCTCCACCGTCTCCAGTACCCGCTGAAACTCATCCAGGGTCACCGGTTCCCAGTGACGCTCCCCCTGCAAGGTCGGCTTGTTCCGGACGCCTCGGGTGGTTGCGAACAGCGCCCCGACCAGGAGCACGCCCCACCCCACCCACAGCGACACCAGGAGTTGGGCGGCCAGCCCGAACACGAGACAGCAGGCAATGACGGCCAGCCTGCTCGGGTAGGCCAGGCGGGAACCGAGGAGGAAGCGAACCCGGTACTTGGTCTCACGCTCGGGCCGGTAGAGCCTCACCACGTCCCTTGCCCTCCGCAGCCTTGGCGAGGCGGGGCGTTCACCTCAGAAAGTTCCGCGTACCCCATGCTTCGCCAGTAGATGGGGCAGGCCCCATCACAGAGTTCAAACAGCGCACACTCCCGGCAGACCTGGTGCGCATAGCCTCGCTCCTGGTAGTAGCGCGCCCGGTCGCTTCGCCAGATGTCCGCAAAGGGTTCTCGCAGAAGGTTCCCCACCGGTTCGGCGAGGCTCGAACAGGGGAGGACGTCGCCGTTGGGGGCCACGGAAAGGAGCCCGTCGCAGGCGGCACAGCCCTTGTGCCCCAGGCCTTCGGCCACCGGATTGAGGATGCAGCAGGGGGTGGGCGAGTACCAGAGGAACTGGACCTCGCACCGACGGGCAGCCTTCCTCACCTCGCGGACGATGTCGCCCACCTCACTGTACCGCACCCGGAGCGACTCGCGGGGCTGTTCCGCGCCCTGGCCAGGAGCGGCGGGACCCGCTGAGCCACAGGGGATGACCAGGTTCATGGAGAAGCGCTTGAGCCCCAGTTGCTGCACGAGCCTGGGGATTTGGGAAGCCTCGGCCAGGTTTCGCCGGTTGAGGGTGGTATTGGTGTGGACGGCGAGGCCCACGTCTCTCAGGTGACCCACTCCCGCCAGGGTGGCCTGGAAGGAGCCCTCGACCTGGGTGAGGGAGTCGTGGGTGCCGGGGGTGACGCCTTCCAGGCTCACCTGGGCGCTGTCCAGTCCGGCGTCCCGGAGGGCGCAGGCGGCATCGGCGTCCACCAGCGTCCCGTTGGTAATGAGGTTCACCCGCAGGCCGATGGACTTGGCATAGGCCACCAGGTCGATGATGTCCGGGCGAAGCATCGGCTCGCCACCGGTGAAACTGGTGGAAGGCACCTGGGCATCCCGGCGAATGACGTCAAGGATGCGCTCCAGTTGGGGGGTGCGAAGTTCCTCGCTGCCGGCCGCCTGGTGACAACTGCAGGAGGCGTAGCAGAACAGGCAGGCGAGGTTGCACCGGTAGGTGACCGCGACTTCGCTCAGCACCGGGAGAAGGTTGTACGGCCGATGAAAGGGCACCGTTTCCACGGCGCGTCTCTCCTGCCCTTCCCCCAGGCAGCCCACCAGGAGAGCCCTCAGGTCGCAGAAGAAGTGATGGACGTCGGCCCGCTTCGCCGGGTCATGGGCGTGAGCGCCCAGGACGGCCAGCAGGCTTTCTCCCTTGAGCATGCGTCCCAGGAGTTCGAGGCCGGTGCTGTTGAGCTTGTAGGCCTGGTTGGGGAGGAGGATGAGCAGTTCGTCGGCCTGGCGCACGCTCAGGTAGGGACGGACCTGCCTGACGAACTCATCGACCCAGGTCAAGTCCACGTTCGCCGCGTCGGTAACGGGGAGCTGCCCGCGCCCCGACGGGACGCCCGGGTGCCCGCCGCCAGGACGGCCGCGGCCAAGCGGTTCGCTCGCCCGCCCGCCGAAGGGCGGGCACCCGGTGGGCACCCGCGTTGCCGCTTCTCCCCGGCGTTTTCCCATCAGTGGGCCCCTCCACTGACGCAGGCCGAATGGCAGGCTGAGTGGCAGGCGGAGTGACAGGCCGAATGGCAGGCGCTGTGGCACGCGGAGTGGCAGGCATCATGGCACGCGGTGTGGACGTAGCAGGCGCTGTGGCAGGCGTCGGACTTGATGAAGGTAGCGTAGGAGGCAGCGGAAACGGGCTGGCGGGCCTCCAACGACTGACGCATCCGCTCGATACGGTCCTCCCGGTCGTAGGTGTGGCCCAGGTAACCGTAGTAGTAGTACCCGTACCGTCGCGGCCAGGGTTCGCCCGAGGGCGTCGGGGCCTGCTCGTCCATGTTCTGGGGGGTGGTGGTCTTGGCCAGGTCCGTGACCAGTCGGCGGTAGTACATCTTGGTGGCCTCCAGGTCACAGTCCCAGCACTTCCGCTGGGCGCCGTCAGCCAGTTCGGCGTAGAGTTCCTTGAGCCTGTCGGCCGAGAAGGTGCCATCGGCCTGGACGGCATCGAGGAAGAGTTTTTCGTAGGGGTTTCGTGGCTCATACTGGAGGGAGGTGCGCTCGACCGTGAGGGGGTCTTCGCCGCGGATGTAGAGGGCGCCCTGGCGTTCCAGGTCGGCGCCGATGAGGGCGGTGATGGTGCTGAGGGGGATGTCGAGCAGAAGCCCGGCTTCCACCACGTTCAAGGCAGCAATCTTCCCCTTCTGCCGAAAGGTGGCCACCTTGATCTTGGGTGGCACCCAGATGCCCGTGTCCCAGCGCACTTTCTCCAGGTCCTCTCCCGCCTCCTGCAAGGACCCGTGCTTGAGGGCCATGGCCACCAGGGCGGCCACCACCAGCGCCACGAGGGCCAGCGCCGCGCCCAGGGAAATGCCCCTCCCCAGACCTCCGGCGACTTGGGTGAGTGAGGGGCCGAGGATGTCACCTCCAGCCCGGGTCCCTTCGGCCTCGCGGGCCTCGCCGAGGGTGGGGAAGTACTTGGCGGCGATGTACTGTTGGATGCGGAAGTGGAACTGAGCCCCCGGTGACTTCTTGTGGAGGAGCACCGAGAGCCACTTCTTCCCCTCGCTCTCGGTGGCCCGGTAGTCGATGAGGTACTCCGCGTTCATGAACTTCTCGGTCCGGAAGGTTGCGGCCGAGAGGAAGTCGGGAGAGACCTTGAGCACCTTCCCTTCCGCGGTGACTTTGTCGTCGGGGACTTCCGCCGGATAGTAGACGGTCACGGTGTAGTGGTCGAGGGCCTCGTCCCATTGGCTGGGAGCCCAACCGAGGACCACCAGGTCCCCCAACTCCGGCGACTTGGTGAGCCCGAGGTTCTTGCTGGCTACCAGGTCCGCAGCGTAGTGGACAATGTAGGTGATCTCCCCCGGGCCGAAGGCCTCTCCCCGGGCGAGCACCACGTCATACCGGCTGCTGCTGAGCGGAGTGATGGAGAGCGGATACTCTCGCCCGGCGGCTTCGGCGTGGGAGGTCTCGAAGTTGAAGACGGGCGTCTCCTGCATCCCCTCCAGGTAGAAGCCATGCATCTGGCCGCTCGCCACGCTCCAGTGCACCTTGTAGACGACGTCGGCCTTGCCGTCCTGGCGCAGGGCCAGGTCCACTTCCACCCACTGGAGGTCAGCGCGAACTGCTGCACGCGCTGGAGAGGTGAGACACCCGAGGAAAGCCACGACGAGGGCCAGGAGTGCGGCCACGCAGCCCACAGACGCTCTCTTGACCACGGCGCCTTTCCTCCCCCTGCTCAGGCTCGACGTACGAACCTGGCCCGGGCCGTCCGTTCCCCCGCCCTGGCTGAGGTCACTCCCGCGTGCTTTCCAGCCGGGCGCGAAGCAGGTCCGCCTGGGCAGTGATGTAGTGCCCGAAGGCTTCCTTGCTCTTGGCCCAGTCGCTCTCCGGCGGGAAGGTGTTGACGATGGCCTCCCAGACTATCTGGTAGGTCCGCTCCAGCACCGGCGTGGCCGGGTCGCGACCCAGGTACTGAAAAGAGGCCTTGATGGCCACCGCCTGAAACACGGGGGTGGGCCCGGTCGCCACCTCGGTGGCGATGCCCAAGAACACGACCCCCATCTCGTTGAGCATGTCCAGGTGTTCCCGCAGAGCGGCCAGCACGCTCGCCACCGAGAAGTCGGCTGAAGAGAACCGCATGTCCAGCACCGCCCCGTCGATTTCACCAAAAGGCATTTCCACCGCTTTCCCTCCTTACCCCTCTCGTCTCTTGGGGGCCTCGGGCCCCCACCCAGTAGGGACAGGGCGGACGCCCGTCGGCTGACGGACGCCCCGTCCGTCCCCAGGAGCGGACAAACCCGAAGGTCTGTCCCGGCAACTCCGTCATCTTGAGCGGGCGGTCGTCCCGGCCCGACGCCTCGGCTCGCCGCTCGTTGCTTCGTCCTCGCACAGGATGTCGCGAAGTACCTCCGACGGGAGGTTCGCCCCGCTCAGGACCAGGGCTACGGTTTTCCCCCGGAGGCGCCTCTTCAGTTTCAGTGCTGCGGCCAGGGGCGCAGCGCCCGCGCCCTCGGCCAGGGTGTGCGCGTGACGGACGAGGAGCCGGACGGCCTCGCGCATCTCCTCCTCCGTGACCAGGAAGAAGTCGTCGAGGATGCGGCGAAGGAGCCGGAAAATCCTGGGGAAAGGCACACGGGTGGCCAACCCTTCCGCGAAAGTGCGGAGCTCCTTCTCCGGGAGGATGCGGCCGGCCTTGTAGGAGCGGTAGACGGAGGGGGCGCCCGCAGCCTGCACCGCGTACACCCGGACGCACCTGGCGAGGGCCTTGGCCACCATCCCCGAGCCGACCGCCCCCGTCCCACCCCCCACGGGGATGACGAGGACGTCCACGTCTGGCTGTGCTTCCATGATCTCCAGGCCGATAGTCCCCACGCCCTCGATGAGCAGGGGTTCGTCGGCATTGTGGATGTAGCGGGCCCCTCTCTTGGCGGCGACGCGCTCGGCTTCCTCGCGTGACTCGTCGAAGTCCTTTCCGTGACAGACGAGCCTGGCCCCGAACTGCTCGATGGCCCGGGCCTTGTCGGGGTTGGGGTTTTCCGGAAGGTAGACGGTGGCCGGGACGTCGAAGAGGCTGCTGGCGTAGGCGATGCTCTGCCCGTGGTTGCCGCTGGAGGCGGTGATGACGCCCGATCGTCGCTCTGCCGGCGAAAGTTGGCTGAGGAGGTTGATCCCGCCACGAACCTTGAAGGCACAGGTGGGGTTCAGGTTCTCATGTTTGATGAGGACCCGCGTGCCCACCAGTTCGCTCAGACCCGGGTACTCCCGCAGCGGCGTGGGGGTCAGGTAGTGGCGAAGGAGGGCACGGGCGCGGAAAACGCCCGCTACCGTCGGCCCCTTCCCCCACCGGTCCGGCCCGCCCATCACCGCCTCTCGCCCTGTCCCGATTTCCCAGGCCCCGGGGAGCCTTTTCGGCTCCCCTCTCCCGACGCCTCGGACGCCCTTGGCGTCCTAAGACGCCTTGGTCGAGCCCCGCCCCGTGCCCGGCGCTTCTATCCTCAGGGCGCTCTCGTGTCAAGTGTGAAGCGCTGGCCAGGAAGCTCAGCTTCCCTTGGCCTGCTGGCGCCTGCCGCGGAGGTTCAACTCCGAGCGAGGGGGAGTCCTGCGAACGCGTCCGGGCCCGCAGGCGGGCACCCCAGCCGGAGGCTCCCCGCCGAGCGGGCACCCGCCGAAGCGACCTCGACCTCTTTTCCCTTGCCAGGCGAGAAGGAAGTCGGTAAAGAGAGGAGAGCGACCCTGTCCCTGAGGGAGACCCCGTCTCTTCTGGCCTGCTGCCGCCCGCTGCGGAGGACCGAGCGCGGAGCGGCGTACCACTCTGGCACCGCGTGCCAAGAGACCCGGAGGGTCCCGAGGTTACTGGCGACAATGCTGAGTAGTCGACGCTCCTCCCCTACAGGCTCGGTAAGTCCGGGCGGGCCGGTGGGCCGGAAGCCCACCATCCGGGCCTTCGTCACCGACGACAACCACCTCCTCTACCATCTCTGGATCTTCGTGTGCGGGCTGACGCTCGTGGTGCCGCTGTGCGTGGGCATCATCCAGAGGTTTCCGCTCTCCTTCCAGTACGAGCCTCCCGGGCTGGGCATCGTGAGCGTCACCACTTTGAGCAACTTCCCGGTGCACGAGGAGGTCTACTACTACGTCCTCGCCCTCCTGGTCCTCATGCTGGGGCCGGGGATGCTCTGGCTGACCTGGCTCGTCTTTTCCCTCTCGCTGGCGCGGCTGCTGGGGCGGGACTTCGGCACCGTGGCCACCCGGGGCTGTTGGGCCTGGCTTCTCTTTCCTCTGGTCTTCCCCTACGCGCTCCTTCGGCCGGAGGTGACCTTCGCGCTCCTGGCTCCGTCGGCGGTGGCTGTCCCGCTCCTCCAGGTCTTTCTGGTGCTTGCTCTGCCCCAGACCGTGGACCGGCAACTGAAGGGGGCGCCCGGGCTGAGGGTGGTGGAGCGGTGGCGGCCCCTGCGCGCAGTGAAGAGCAGCAAGAGGCACGTCTACTTCCTGCTGCTGGCGGTCGCGGTCAGCTGGGCCCTCTTTCTCGGGTTGGCCGGGCGGGGTGAGGGCGGGGGTATCGCGGTCACGCTCATGGTGCTCCTCACGCTGGCGCTGCCCGTGCTCTTCCTTGCGGAGTGGGTGGTTTTCAACCACTGGATGGCGCGGGCCCGCGCCCAGGGGGCGCTCGGCATATTGCTCATGGACTTCGCCGGCGTTGTCGTCGCCGGATACCTGTACTTTGTGGCCAGGCATCCGGAGGTGATGCTCGCAGCGGTGGCTATACTGGCGGGGCTCCTGGTCAAAGAACTGGTTGCAGAAAGCCTGAGCCGAGCGGCGAAGGCGGCCAGGGTGTTGGGGTGGGTCGCCGTGGGGGTGACCCTGTTCCTGGCTTTCGCCTTGGTCACCTGCGACCCCTCCTTCCTCCGGACGCCTCCCGGCCTGAACCCGGAGTTCCTCCGGGAGGACGGAGCCCACCTCGCCTGGGCCGACGCCATACTCCACGGCGAGGTGCAGGGCCGGGACTTCTATTCGATGTACGGCCCCCTCCTCCACTATGGGCTGGTGGGGATGATGAAGGTGGTGGGAGTGCGGGCGGAGGCGGCGCCCCTCTACTGGTGGCTCGGGCGGACCGTGGGGGCCTTGGCCGCTACGTTCCTCCTCTGGGAACTGACGGGAAACGGCCTGTATGCGGTGCTGGGCCTCCTGGTGCTCCACACCGGTGTTGGCTGGCGGACAGGCTTCGCCCTGGCGGCCCTGGCTGCTTTCACCCACGCCGGGCGGACCCGGCGGATGAGGTGGGCGCTCCTGGCGGGGCTTCTCGCCGGCGTGGCGCTGGCGGTGAGCCAGGAGATGGGCCTGTGCGTGCTTCTTGGCTGCCTGGCGGGGACAGCAGTCCTTGCCTGGCGGTACGAGACCCGACGGTTCGCCGGCGAGGTGTTCGGCCTCCTCCTGGTGGGCGCTGTCCTTGCCCTTGCCCCTTTGGCGCTGCACTTTCTCCTTGCCGGCGGGTTGGGTGACGTGGTGCGGGACCTTGCCGCCCACCCCCGCTACGTGATGCTGGGCTACGGCAACCTCCCCTTCCCCGCGCTCTTTCCGGCCTTGGCCGAGGGTCGGCCGATATGGGCGCTGGTGAGCGAGATGGTGGGGGGTGGCCGGCTCCGCTGGTACTTCCCCATCATGGCCTGGGTAGTGACACTGGAGCTCGTCATCCTGCGCTACGTGCTGGGCAAGAACAACGTGCGCGACCTGGGCGCGCTGATGGTGATGGTGTTCGGCGTGTTCGCGTTCCGGGTGGTGCTCGCCCGCTCCGACGTGGTCCATCTCCACCTGGTCATGCCCGTAGCCCTGGTGCTCTTTCTCTGGCAGTTCTGGCTCCTCGTGGGACGGGTGGAGGTGGCGCTCACCCGAAGCTCCTTCCGGGTGGTCAACGTGGCCGAGTTCGCGGCCCTTGCGCTGGCAGCGGTTTTCCTGTTCGACGCGGTCACGCTACGGGGCGGCCGGGTCGCGGTGCTCTGGGGGGAGTGCGGGGAGGCATGTCGGGCTGTCGCTCGGATCCCCGGCTTCCTCCGCAGCCCGTCGCAGCTGGAGCGCGCCGTCGTTCCTCCGGCCACGAGCAGCGTGGTGGCCGACGTCGTCCACTATGTCCAGGCCGAGACGGCTCCGGCCTCCCCCATCCTCGCCGTCCCCAACATCCCCGTCTTCTATTTCCTCGCCGACCGCGCGAACCCGGTGCGCTTCGCCGAGATGGCGCAACTGGTCACTAACGAGCATCGGGTGGAAGCGTACCACGACCTCGAGCGTCGGCCTCCCGTCCTCGTCCTTTTTCACGGCGGCGACAACAACGTCGACAACATCCCGCCCGCTCGCCAGTTCCCCAACGTCCTGAACTTGATTCTCCGCTGGTACGGGCCAGCGGCCAAGTTCGGACCCGTCTACGTGCTCGCGCTTCGAAGGGAGCCAGCCCCGGCTCGACCGCCGCTGGTCTGGCGGGGCGCCAAGGAGCTTGCCCGCTGGCAGGCGTCCGGGGACGGGAAACGGGTCGGTACGGACGAAACAGGCACGTTCGTCATAAACCCGGGCAACCAGAGCCTGACCCTTGCCGCCACACTGGAGGACGTTGGTGGCGCCGCGTACCGTTCTCTTCGGCTCGACCTTGTCACCCAGACTGGTGGGAGCTTGTCGGTGGGCTGGCGTACGCGCGAGCCACTCGACGCGCAGGAAAAGCCACAGGCTACGGTGGCTTTGTCGCTCGTTGGCGCCCGGGCCCAGGAGGTCGAGCTTGACCTCCGTGACTACCCCTCCTGGCTTTTCAATCACGTATGCGAACTTTCGGTCACCATTGCCCCTCCGCTCCAACTGAGTCTGGAG
>Ga0315282_10011706_pt1 | contig 13529 bp, 13 predicted proteins | sample YL17G07_20_MG_FD_203693 | JGI IMG/M metagenome (GOLD analysis project Ga0315282, IMG submission 203693) | Sediment microbial communities from Yellowstone Lake, YNP, Wyoming, USA - YL17G07_20 | ecosystem: Environmental > Aquatic > Freshwater > Lake > Sediment | place: USA: Wyoming | collected... | reverse complement strand
TGATGAAGAGCATGCAGAAGAAAGCGGACGAACTGATAGTGGCATACGAGAGCGAGAGGAAGAAAAGGAGCAAGTTCCAGTACGACATAGGCGTCCAAGCGAAGAGGGGATACGCTCAGACTTCGCTTGAAAGGGCAAAGGAGTTCGTGTTCGAGATAAGGAAGATACTGAAAGCCTAGTGCAGAATATTATGCACTCGGATGCATAGTCAGTCTGAAATGAATCAGGCAGTCCTCCTCCTTATCGCCCGCTATTTCCATTCCCTAGTCTTGCAAGACGGACATTCCTTGACTGATTCCAATGACTTCCTAGGCTGCCACTTGTATCTACATGCCGTCTGGATTCAATCCATTGCATTGCTCGGAGAATGAAGCTTTAAGTTACCTTATGATATATATCATAATAGGGCACTTTGTGTCCGGTCGTGATATAAATGCCAATGAGTCACTTGCTGAGAAAACTGTGGATGGACAAGAAGGAGTTCGTGACAGCGGAGGAGCTGGAACGCTACTGTAAATCGCTAAGGATGGATTACACAGCGGTCGTATCGTACTTTGTCAAGCGTAAGTATTTCGTTAGGATACTAAGAGGGATCTTCTACGTCAAATCATTGGAAGAGGCGAAACTAGGACGCAGCCGTTACAACCACCTAGAGCTCGTAGCAAAGGGGCTTGAACTGAAGAAAGTAAGCAACTGGTATTTCGGCCTGCACACCGCGCTCAAGCTCAACAACATGACCCACGAGACCTTTGCGGTTGAAGATGTTGTTAATGACAAACTGTTCCGCGCGAACCCTATCGCTATTGCGGGCTACAAGTTCAAGTTCTCCAGATTGTCGCCGTCTCTGCTCGGTTTTGGCATAAGGAAGGCAGGGAACGGAGTCAGGTATTCCGATCCCGAAAAGACTCTTCTTGATTTCATCTACCTATGGAGGTACAACGGGATTCCTGAAGAGAAGATTGTGGCCGATGTCAGTAGCTGGGCGAGGGGCACGTCGAAGGAGAAGCTCATGGCGTATGCGAAGAAGTATCCGAAGACTGTGGCGGAGATTGCAGCGAGGCTGGCAAAGTGAGAGCGGATTTCGTAAACGAAGTGGCGAGAGTTCTCAAGATCAGCAGAAGGGATCTAATCGAGAAGGATCTCATTCTTCATCAGATACTGGCGGGCTTGTCGCAAGATAATTTCTTCGCTGAGAACTTCCTCTTCAAGGGCGGCGGGGCACTCATTCTCAACTTAGCAGGAATGAAGGGGTGGCAGCGCAAGATTCTGGTTTCATTCGTTCTGGCCAAACTGGACGAGGTGGCGCAGATAATCGGTTCGCTCGCCGTTTTCTTCGAGGAAGCTCACCTGTACGTGGAAAGCCAGAACATAATTGACATTGTAACCAGAATGCGGCATCTTGGAATATACCCGACCTTCATCACGAACGTACCGAGCACTCTTCCTGACGAGATCTATACTCTGCTCGACAACCTGGTAGAGTTCCTCATTTTGAATGAAACTGATCTGAATCATATCGCTCGTTCCGGTAAGATCGACCTAGAGACGATCGCGACATTGAAATTGTTGGAGCAAGGCAAATGCATGATGGTTGGGCGCGCTACCTCAAACTATCCTCTATTCGTTCATATCACTCCGGTCCCCAACGTGGTGATGGGTGGCGACACCAAGCCGCCGGTCCGGACTTAGAGCAGACCCTTTCCCTGGAGGATCTTCTTGTACCGGCAGAAGATCCCTTTCGAAACCCCGCTCTTCCCTATGAGTTCCTTGTCGGCAGGTAGACTATACTTCTGTACTCGGTGGCGTGCGTTCGCTTTCTGCTTCTTCGATCTGGCCTTCGCAGGTCTGCTGAGGATTTTGGTCATGCTCTTGGGTCCTCTCCCGCCGTGAATCGACACCCTCAGTGAGTTCACCTTACGCCTGCTATATCCACTCAAAACGTTTGGGGGGGCGGCCCTTGATTTAGGTCCATAAGTGGAACGACCTCTAGTAAGAGTGATTCTCCAGTCTTGAGACGATACCAAGCGGATCAGGATCACTCTACGTCAAACTCATCAGAGACGAAATGCTAGAACGTATTCGAAAACTCCCTTCAGAAGAACGATTGCAGTTGGTCTCGGAACTTAAGAAGAAGATCAAACTTGCACATGGTTACCACCAGAAAGCTTCCAGACATGCTGAGCAAGCTCGGATCAGTTGAAGTCGATAACAATCCGATCGAAGTCATACATCCTCCAAGAGACCGGTCCACAGAAATCCACGCGTGCACAAAACCCAAGGTGACTGAGGGAGGGATCTTCTAACGAACCCGTCCTACGGCGGGTGCTGAGATGCCTGTTGAGCCTTTTCCCTTATTTCCCTGAGCACTTTCCTCATTTCGTCCGCAAGATATTCGGGTTTGTGTGTCTTCAGAATCTCTTGTACTTTCTCGCTAGCTCTAGCTACCGCGTCTTTACGTCCCTTTCTCTCCCAAGTGTCCCTCGAAAGTCTGTCTGACAGCGTGGGCATGTACAGCTGCTCACGCGCATTTTTCAAGGTGTGCTTCTCAGCTAGGAACTGCCCTCGAGGACCGACATGCATTATGACATCCAGAGCCAAGTGCTCGTCATCGACATTGATTCCTCTGAGACCGTGTAGAACCGTTCCGAGTATCTCGTTGTCGATTACTACCTGTTCAGGGCTCACACTGAGTATGAATTCGAGCATCCCTGATGCGAGATGTATGAGGTTCGCTCCTCCGAGCGCACCGTACAGTGCCGTCAGGGCTTTTTCATAGCCCGCTTGCTCGTCTGGGACTTTGGAGTCACTTATGCAGCCCCCACCCACGTACGGAATACCGTAGAACTCACGGAAGATCTGGGCGGCAGCAGCGCACATGATGCCTGTATCTATGGAACCCAGAACTATGTTGGCTGTCCTCATATCCATGATAGATGGAAGAGTGCACACGATTGTAGGCATGCCCGGATTCAAGAGATGAGCTACAACTAGCCCGCTTATGACCTCGGCACATTGCTGAACTAGTGAACCTGCAAGCGTTACAGGTGCAGTGGCTCCTGTTATGGTTTCGCTAGATATTATGGCCGGTATACTCTTTTCAGCGCAAGCTTTGAGGGTGCCGAGCGCGTTCTCACTCCACGACAATGGGCTTGTGATACACGGTGCAAGTGAAAGTATAGGGCGTCTCCTTAGATTGTCTTCTCCTCCCATGACCACGGAAGCCATTCTGATCTGGTCCAGAGCCCCTTCATAGCCTTCGGAATCGTGATAGAAATGTTTCTCCGTATAGTTCAAGGCAACCTCGCACTTGACGCGGTCTACGCCTCTCGGAGTTGTGTCCTGAGGATAAACCGGAGCCAAGTAGCAGTGTATGTTTTCAAGCGCATCCGTCAATAATGTTAGATTCACCAGGTCTTTTGTGGTGCCCGGTCTGGCTTTGAATCCTGCATTCGGATCGTACTCTATGACTTTGACAGCGTTGGCTCCCCCTGCGAAATATACCCTCGTACCCTCGAGCTTGAGATCATATCTTGGGTTTCGTCCGCAGAGTCTGACGACTCTCGGGGACTTGTTAATCGCTTCGTCTATCAGATGCTCAGGAATCGTAGCCCTTTGAGCAGAGTAATCCACATCACAGCCCGCTTGCCTTAGCAAATCTAGGGTCCACTTTGCCTCGTATATAGCGCCTACTCGACCTAGGATCTCTGACGCCGAATCATGGATACGCTGGATCTGGGCATTGTCCAAGAGCCTTAGAGGTTTAGGAACGACCACACCTGCCTGCATTCATAGCCACCTGGCAAGATCGTAAAGCGTAGTTCCTAATGGAACTTCTCCCTCTCGGCTGAGCGGTCGACATGTTCAAGCCTAGGTATCAAAGCTTTGCACAACTAAGACCGGTATCGGCTCGCGAGACTTCCGGAACTCGCGAACCGCTGGTGCCCGGACTGTCAGATGTCGCCAGGAGCGGGGAACCCGACTGGTATGCTGAATACTATGTCAGGGTTGTTTTCTACAACCTCTATCGAAGCCATGTTTGAAAGAAATAGGCGAACTCTAATTATCTGGAGAGCGAGGATTAACTTCGAACCCGGAGGGCTCGCTGTGGAAAAGGAAGAAGACGAAAAGAAGGCTGTGGTTTCACGTGTCAGGCTGACAGTGGAGGACCAGTGGAAATATTCGACCGAATTCTGGATAGAGATCTTTCTCGGTTTCTGTAGAACTCTAGCCGAAGAAATGGGTCTGGGCTGGGACAAAGTGAACGAAGGGCTTCTGAAAGGAAGCGATGGCTGGCCTGGAGTTCTGAAGACTGTTGACATGCTCAAGCTTTCGCATACGGATTCGAGAGTGTGGGCTTCGACAGAGGCGTTCGCCGGCGTGAATGCTTGGCCGGGTTACATCGATGAGGTAACTGAGTATTCGCCAAACCGTACAGCGATAAAAGGACATGGGCCGTCCACCGGGGGTCGATGTGTGATACTTGACATCGCTATGAGACTTGGTCTGGACAGGAAGATGGACTTGGCCTCCTGGTGCGCAAGAAACGCGGATGCCTATCTACGCAACATCAATCCAAAGCTAAGATTTGTTCAAACAAAGGCCATGTGCAGAGGAGACACTCATGACTACGGATACGCCGAGCAAACCAACTTCGATATTCAGGGCTCACAACATTCGTGCGAGCAGCTGAGACCGTTCGACGAGTTCAAAAGAAGCAAATTGAAACCCTACGGTGAGTAGATGCGAGAAGCGGTCTTCTTGCTTTCAGGTACAGTGACATGCCACATAATGATGTGGTCTAACTTCAGCCAACTCAGGTGTCTCATGGACGCATTTCGTTCCGCTAGACTGACATCTCGAACTGAACTTGCAGCCTGCTCCGAGGCACATTGAAGATTCCGGAATCTCTGCAATGGTTTCCCTTTTCTGGGCTCCGGTCCAGTCCGGCTCAATTACTGCTGAGCAAAGAGCACGCGTATATGGATGCAGAGGATTTCCGAACAATTCCTCTGACCGTGCGAGCTCCATCAGTCTACCCATGTACATGACTGCGACTTCCCTGCAAACATGTTTCACAACGGCCAAGTCGTGAGAGATGAAAAGCAACGTCACCTCAAGATCCCTCAGTAGTCCTCTAATGAGCTCCAGGATCTGGGCTTGGATGGAAACGTCTAGATTCGACGTAGGTTCGTCAGCTATCACAAGCTTGGGACTAGTTATCAGAGCTCTGGCTATTCCGACCCTTTGTTTCTCTCCCCCGCTGAGTTCGTGAGCGTACCTGTCCATATATGAGCCCGGCAGATTGACGAGGTCCAGGATTTCACTGACTCTCTTTCGGATGTCGTCTTTCGTCACACCGGTTAGCTTCAGTGGTTCACCTATAAGACTCAATACTCTCATCCTAGGGTCCAATGCTGATGATGGGTCTTGGAACACCATCGCCATCTGTTGGCGAATCTTTCTCAGTTCTCTCTTGTCCATTGAGAGAATGTTGTGCCCCATGAAAGTGACTGAGCCACTCGTAGGCTCTATGAGCCTCATAACCAGTCTAGCGACAGTAGATTTTCCGGACCCGGACTCGCCCACCAGACCTAGGGATTCCCCCTCATCCAAAGTGAAGCTCACATCGTCCACGGCGCTGACGTAGAGACTTGAGAATAGTCCGACTCGTGCAGGGAAAAGTTTCTGCAGATGGGTCACTTCAAGGAGACGATCGTTAACCATGGCTTCAACACTCATTCAACGGGGTCAAAGCAGGCCACCAGGTGATCCCGCTCGACTTCAGTCAATGTCGGTTCGCTATTCCTGCAGATCCCTTTCGCATAGTCGCACCTGGGATGGAATCTGCATCCACTCGGTGGATCAGTCAAGTCCGGCGGATTTCCCTTGACAATGTACAGCGCGTCCGTCTCCTTGTGCAGTAGGGGCACCGCTTTTAGGAGAGCAAACGTGTAGCGATGTCTCGGTTTTGTGAGTATTTCATGCCTCCCTCCACATTCAACGAGCTTTCCAGCATACATTATGGCAATCCTGTCACACATATCAGCTGCTAGACCAATGTTGTGGGTTATGAGCAGAACGGAGAATCGAAGCTCTTCTCTAAGTTTGTGTAGCAGATCCAGTATGCGCGCTTGGACAGACACATCCAAGGACGACGTGGGTTCGTCGGCTATCACAAGCTTTGGATTAGCTGAAACTGCCATAGCGATCATGACGCGCTGCCTCATGCCGACACTGAACTCGTAGGGATAGTTATGCAGCCTATCTTGGGCGTCCCAGATTCCTACCTTCCTGACAATATCGACGACCTTGGCTCTGACATCAGACTTGCGATGAAGCTGTTGATGTAACCTAATGACTTCGGAGATCTGTTCGCCTACAGTGAGAGCCGGGTTTAATGACGATGTTGGGTTCTGAAATATCATTGAGATTCTGCCGCCCCTGACCTTTCTCATCTCGTTTTCGTCTTTCTCAATGAGACTCTCGCTCTCAAAGAGAATATCTCCGGAGACCGTCTTTGCGTATGGAGGGAGGAGCTTGAGGATGGCACGGCCGAGGGTACTCTTCCCGCAGCCAGACTCACCTATGAGTCCTACTACCTCTCCCTTCCTAATGTCCAAGCTTACTCCATCAACAGCTTTGACGATGCGCCCGGAGAGATCGTAGTATACTTTGAGGTTACGGACTTCAAGGAGCGTTTCAGCGGTGGGCGTTGCGATGCCGCGCTCCATCAAGTTCTACCTCTTGACAGTGAGAAAGTCTGAAAGGGAGTCTCCGAGGACGTTGAACGAAAGGACCGTGAGGCATATGAAGACGCCCGGAAATACGGAGATCCAAGGTTGGGTACCGAGGAATCCGCGACCAATGTAGAGAAGCCGACCCCATGAAGGTATCGTGGGATTTCCCAAGCCGATAAACGAGATTGTTGCCTCATAAAGAATGAACCATGCCATATCAAATGTTGAGATCACTATGATTGTGGAGACTATGTTCGGCAATATGTGTCTGACAATCACGTACAGATCGCCAAAACCCATCGATTTGGCGGCAACCGCATAGTCTTCCTCTCTGACACGCAGACTCTCAGCTCTAATTGTCTTTGCCAGCCATGTCCAGTTGATCAAGCCCATGACAAGGATGATGGAGACTAGCGACTCGACCCTAAGAAGGGTTACGGCTACTATGAGGAGAACTATGGTTGGCATCGCGAGTATAGCATCAGTGATTCTCATCAAGAGTTGATCTACACGACCTCCAAAATACCCCGACAGCAGCCCCACAGGCAAGGCTATGAGTAGCTCTACTAGAAGGGCCCCAAGTGCTATCAGAAGAGAAGTACTGAATCCCCAAATGATCTGACTCAAAACATCGCGCCCTATATGATCTGTCCCGAAGGGGAACTGCAAAGAAGGAGGTGTACCGGCATTCCCCGGAAAAATCTTGTTGGGACTATATGGAGCTATGGCAAAAGGAAAAGCGGCCATCAAGACGGTGATGATCATCCACGTACAGGCGAAAGCTAGTAGCTTGCTTCGTCTCACTTCCGTCCATACGATGGCTAGCAAGGCATTCATGTTACAGTCCAGCGCCCCCGAATCTTATTTTCGGGTTGAGGTAAGCATACGCGATGTCTATCGTTATGCTTGAAGCGATTACCATTGTTGCGGTAATCAGAGACACACCCATGACAACCCAGTAGTCTCTTGAAAGAGCGGCGATAACAAGTAGAGAGCCCAGGCCCGGCCACGCGAATACGACTTCGACAACATAGCTTCCGCCAAATATCAGCCCAAGTGATGTGCCTACGGCTGTCACCAAAGGTATCAGGGCATTTCTCAAGGCATGTTTGTAGATGATGGTGCGCTCCGTCAGCCCTTTCGATCTTGCTGTGACTATGTAGTCTGATCTCGCTACCTCGATCATGCTGGATCGAAGAAGCCTGAAGTAATATGGCGTGAATTCGATGACTAGCACAGCCGTGGGCAGAGCTAGGTATTCTAAGTGAAGCAGCACTGAACTCAAACCGGAGATCTTAGCGAGTTCTATTCCCATCGAAAAGCCGCCCACTGGGAACCAGCCCAACGCTACAGCGAACACGAGAATCAAAACTAGCCCCAGCCAGAAGTTCGGGATAGAATACCCGATCAGGGCAAGAAACGACAAAGCCCTATCCAAAGTGGAATCATGTTTGTACCCCGCGAGCGCGCCTAACGCTACTGCCAACGTAGCCGATAGAATCTGCGATACGAGCATTAGCTCGATTGTGTACCATATCCGCGGAGCTATCACATCTACCACAGGAAGTCCGTTTACAGATATGCCTAGATTGCCGGTAAAGGTGTTGTACAGCCACAAGAAATATTGAACATATAGAGGCTGGTCTAGGCCGAACCGATGCATTAGAACTTCTCTTACCTCACGGGATCCTCTGCTCGTTGCGAGCATGATGTCGATGGGGTTGCCAGGGGCAAGATGAAGCAGCAAAAAAATTACGGAAGTTAGGAATACTATTGTTGGGACTATTAGCGCGATCCTTGTTAATGCATAACGCCTGAGGCTCGTGGCTCCTCTTCTCTCAGGTAGGTCAGCTTGATGGTTTTGTCGTGCGTTTCTTGAGCATGAATCCCAGACCGGTCCCTGCGACTGCACCGATTACAAGGGCTATTACGATGTAGTAGTACGTTACCGTTGGCACTACGCTAGGTCTGATGAGTCCAGCCATCGTGAGGTACTCTTTGGCCTTTTCCGGGTTATACTGCGCCATAGGCGCTAAGTTAGGGTTGTAGGCCCAAGAGCCAGAGTAAATAGGTCCGCTAGCAGCGCGTCCGTGTCCTTTCAGGGTGTCTTTTATGATGTTGTCTATGGGTATCAGGTTAGCTATAGCCAGCCTCACGTACCTATTGTTGAGGACTGGATGATTGAGGTTGAATCCCAAGTAGGACGTTGCCGGCCATGGGACAAAAGTTGCGTCTATAGTTGGATCGCTCTGCAGATTCGGAAGTTCGGCGAGAAGCTCAGGTCCGGTGTACTCTGCAACCAGAATGTCGACCTCGCCTGTCTTCAGAGCGGAGAGTGCGGTGGTAGCTTCGGGGATCACCACGATCTCTATGCGATCCACGAAGGGCTTGCCTTTCCAGTAGTTCGAGTTGGCTTCGAGGACCACCCGCTCATTGGGGACGAAATCGACCATTCTGTATGCACCTAGACTCACTATCTGGTTTGGTTCTGTCCAGTAGCCTTTCCATTTCTCACGAGGCAGTTGGCCAAACACTTGTGCTGGGATTATTCCTCCCGCAATGTAACCTCCTAACGCTGCTAGGAGAAGCGCGTTGGGCTCTTTCAGGTGAAATAGCAGAGTGTAGTCGTCCAAGATTTCTATCTGGTCTATATCCTTAAGGTCCGCGAGTGCGGGCACTCCCGTATTGGGATCGAGCATACCATCGTAGGTGACCTTTACATCCTCGGCAGTAAATGGATGACCGTCAGACCATGTAACGCCTTGCCGTAGATGGAAAGTGATCGTTAGACCATCCTTAGCGATTTCGTAGGATTCAGCTAGGTCAGGCACAAGTGCGTAAGTTCCATCGGATTGGCGTTCGCTCTTCAGGAGCTGTGGATAGACCGGCGCGATAGTGGCATAATTGGGCATCGAGCTTGTTCCACCAAAAAGCGGATCAATCACGTTCTCTGTGAAGGGAATTGCCACTCTGATGGTGACAAAGTCCGCCTCGGTCTTTCCTGCCACTTTCCAGTCTGCTGCGTTTGCCGTGTAGAGAATGGGATCATAGTTTTCGATACTCGCTCTGGCAGCCTTGCATACGTCAAAGTAGTAGAGCGCTATGAAGGCAGGATCACGCTGGAACTCTTCCGAGAATCTCCAGTAGTACTGAGTACGTTCGGCCTTGTCATAAGTCCTTGTAGCCGCTAGCAACATGTCTTGAGCGTAGGCATTGTTATAGCTCCACTCGTTCCAGCCGTCTGGCGGGAATCCGCGGGATGTGAAGCTTGAGAAGAACAACATGTCTTCAGGTCGCCAGTACCACCAGTAGCTATCCGCATCCCATCCACCTTCCAAGGACGTTAGACGGTAGGTGTCTGCACCCCAGATCTTGGCAAAGAAAGTCCCTCCTTCTTCTCGAACCACCCCCATGTCTATGCCAAACTGAGAAAGTGAATCCTTGATTATCAAAGCGGCAGCGTATTCTCTTTCATAGCCTGTCGGAACAGTGACGCGGAAACTAAAGATCGGCTGCTCCTGAGCCATGGCGGCAGGTATTAAGCCGCTAAGAAGTAGCAAAGCGGAAAAGAGTACAGAGGCAATCGCTCTCATCTTTCTCACAAATTCCCCTTTCATTCTTTACTGCTGTTCGCCAACGAAATCCCGGCGAACAGCTCGGTAGGTATCTCATAGTCTGAGAGTATATGACACTTGTGCAGTTCCTCGGGCCGTGTTCTATCCACTATGATGTGTCCCGGAGGTCTCTGAAGTATACGTCTGCTGGGTATAGATAGCCTATTCCTTGATGCGGTCTCTCATAGTTCCAGTAGTTCACGAATCCTTTGTGAGTTGGATAGATTGAGGCTTCAATGGTGTAGGCCTTGTGGAACGCTTTGATCTTACCGATCGTGGATGGCCTCCGCACACTCGCGACGATATGCTTAATCCCGCTTCCACTGCAGAACTCTGTGAACTCTGACACACCTCCTCGTGCAGGATAGAACTGCGAACCACGATCCGTCAATACTTGGTCAGGCTTCCCGTACCGGTTCACAGATTCCTCCAGTAGTTTGATCGCGTGCTCCGCTGTGGGGTTATGATGAACCCTCGAACTTGGAACGAAGCGTGAATGGTCGTCTAGGTAGCTGATCATCCATCATTCTCCGTGAGCTTGAAATCTGCTTGCCAGAGGCTGTTGCTGTGCGGCCGCTCGAATCTGTGCTTACCCCAGGCCTTCCTCGGCTGGGGGATTGGGTTGTTGAGTCCAGCTTGGTTGAGGATCTTGTGGATGGTTGTGTGGCTTATGGATGTGGAGTGGTAGTTGCGGAGGTATCCTTCGATGCGGCATGGTCCCCAATTCCTCGTCCTTCTGAGTTGAAGCATGAGGTCGATGGTGGATTGTGGGGTTCGATGGATCGTGTGGGGTTTGTGGGATTTGACTTGTAGGCCCGCCCACCCGTGTTTCTTGTAGATGCTGCACCAGCGGTCGATTGTTTTCTCGTTGGTTCTCACTGCTGTTGCGATGTCTTGGACTTTCCATCCTTCCAGTCTTCTATGGATTATCCACCGTCGCGTCTTCTCGGTTCTATCCATCACGCCACTTTTCCCCGGACTTTTCCAAACCATACGGTCCGCGACATATCAGGGTGGATAGCTCAGCCAAACCTCGGGAACAACAAGCGCTAAATATGGTGGACCGGGCGGGATTCGGACCCGCGACCTTCCGGTTTCTTGGTTGGCGTTTCTTGCAAACCGGACGTTCTTCGGCCCCATCCATGGGCATACCAGGCTGAACTACCGGCCCTAGGTGCCGATACGAGGAAAAAGCACTTTTAACCTTTCGGAGACCACCCCGTACCAGGCATCGCGCTTCTCGGCGATTGATTCAATGAGGCCTTCTGATGAAAAACCATAACAATGCGAAGATACCCATCGGCATATTCGTTCGTTATTGGAAGGAACTCGTATGCCGGTTGTAGCCAGTAGAGATGGTGAGAAACAGGGCCTCCTGCGTGCGGCAGAGCTGATGATGGTTTCGTCTCGTACTGCTCCAAAATCAGGGGGAGTTGACGATGTCGACACCGTCCTCGTCACCGGGAGAGAGAAGGACAAGATTGCTGCCGAGATGGACAAAATGGGCGCCAAGCGAAAGATCGACGGCTTCAGACGCGACGCCGACAACGTGAAGCGGTCCGAGGCGCTACTTCTCGTGGGCGTCAACGGCAGAAAGAATTTCGGTCTCTCCTGCGGCGCTTGCGGTCACTCGACGTGTGAGGAGTTCAATCGCGCGGCTCCGGTTAGAGGAGTCGACTTCGAAGGCCCAAGTTGTATCTTCAAGGCGCTTGATCTAGGGATTGCCCTCGGCTCCGCTGTGAAGACGGCAGGCGACCTGAACGTCGACAACAGAATCATGTATCGGGCTGGAACCGCTGCGAAACGTCTGGGCTATCTTTCCAAATCAAATGTCGTGATGGGTATCCCCATCTCCGCTTCTGGGAAGAGTATCTACTTCGACAGGAAATGGCCCAAGTAGACACGCGCGTTCCCGCGAAGCCCATATCGTATCTTGGTCTGTGGCTAGGTTGTTGCGCAGGCTAGCCAGACGATTCCCCAGCCATGGCTCGTATGCGCCGGCTATTGTGAGTGGGCCATCAGATGGCCGCCGAAAGCTACCTCCCACAGCAGTACTGGGTACACGATCATTCTCTCCATGCCGCCTGGACCTAGACCCAAGAAGTATTGCTCCCCAAGGCCGAAGGAGTACTGGGCTGACAAGAGGGCCATCGCCGACAACGAGAGCAGACCCATCACGACGGAAAGGTAGCTGAAGGGTTTTCTCACCAATCTGTACGCTGCGATAGGAAGTAGTCCTCCGAAGATGAAGGCGATGTCTGAGACGACCTCATGCATGGCGGGGCTATTCTCTGGGAATACTCCGACTCCCATCGCTCCGACACCAGCTAGCACAAGCAAAATCGTGACCAAGTGGTTTCTGAAGGAGCTGTGGACGAAGTATGCGCTAGTAAGAACCAGAAGGCCAAGCAGGAAGACTGATGAGTTGAATATCATCGCGGAAGGTCCGACTCCCAGGTCACTGATGTAGTTCTGCGAAATACTGTACCCCGGGTACAAGGCCTCCGTCACCAGCATTCCCACCACGAACTGCGATCCACCAACGAATACCAGTGCCCCAGCCACTTTCCGGTAATCGTAATGCATGCAAATCACCACAAATTCTGACTGGTCATGGAATTGCTGAGGATTTAGCGCTTTTCCAAGAACGCAGACCGTGTTCGATCAGTAGTGTCTCACGTCCTTGCGGTCCAATTCAAGGATGGCGGGTTGTGAGATGTGGTTGTTGAGGGCCGCCGCCGGGACTTTCCCATCGCGAGAGCGACGTTTTGAACCCGGCCTCTAGGGTCCACAGCCCTATACGCTACCAAGGTCCGCGGAATGTTCTTCCTCTACGTTACGGCGGCCATCAGCCCAAAGGCGGTTCTATCCTGCTAATTGGCTTTTCGCAAATGCTCAATCACGAGTTACACTTGGGTTGCACTCGGCAAAGGTCGAGCAAGTCTCAATGCACGAGCACTAATCACCTGTGTGAGAACGTTAGTTCGAGAGTTGACGTAACTCTTTTAAGGAATCAAGCGGCCCTCTCGGGCTTGCGTTCAGCAATCCAACTGCTCGGGAGGTGAACAGTGCTTGACAGAAAAACCAACCAGTGCGGGTCCTTCTCCGGGTCGTCCTAGCGGTGTACCTTCGAATACCGTCTTTATCGGCAAGAAGGAACTCATGGCCTATTGCACCG
>Ga0315282_10011705_pt1 | contig 13530 bp, 14 predicted proteins | sample YL17G07_20_MG_FD_203693 | JGI IMG/M metagenome (GOLD analysis project Ga0315282, IMG submission 203693) | Sediment microbial communities from Yellowstone Lake, YNP, Wyoming, USA - YL17G07_20 | ecosystem: Environmental > Aquatic > Freshwater > Lake > Sediment | place: USA: Wyoming | collected... | reverse complement strand
TGCTCGTAACGATACTCAATCTTGTAAGGCAGGGTCCGATCGATCGACAGGATTAGCTGGCCCGTCCCCGAATACTTTTCGATTCGGTTCTGACTAGTGAAAGCCACAAAAATGTTGTCCTTGTCGTCGACGGTGATGTGGAGGAAATTGGCGTCCCAGGTCCTCTTCGCCGTTTCAAGGAGGAACGGTTCCCCGAACTCGTGCTGGACCTGCCCCTTGAAATCGTAGATCTTCAGGATTTTGTTGTCGCGACCGTTCTCCCCTCTTGCCTCAAACGCGTAGCCGACGAGCCGGTCGGAGTTCAGAATAGCCGGAGATATTCCTTGATACGGGGGCAAGCGGAAATGATCGGCGAATTTCCCGTCGAAATCGAAGATATAGAAATCCGAGGACATCGAAGACACGATCAGCCGGCCCCGGCCGCCGACCCCGACGGTCATCGGGTACTGGAATTCTCCGGGTCCTTGACCCCGGCGACCGAACCAACGTATAAAAGTCCCGTCGGCTCCGAATTTCTTCACGCAGAAGTCTTTCGTGTCCAGGACATAAATATTCCCTTCATCGTCCTCCGCGACGCTCATGGGACTCAGGAACAGGTAATTGGGATCATTCGGCTCGAGTTCACCGATTTTCCGGACGAAAGAGAGGCTAACCGCCGGCCTCTCGGAGACCGGTTTGATATTGTGGACGTATCGGACCCCATCTCTGACCTCGACGAGGTACGTCCTTTCACCTCGACAGGAGATACTCACCGCGGCGCAGAATGTGACTATAACCCCGATCAGGACAACTTTTTTCGCTGGAATCCTCCCTCGCTAAACACCATATAGCAATTGGCTATTTTGTATGGCGCCTTCGAATGCTGGTTGATAAGGAAACTTTCCTCCTTTTCGCCACCATAGAAATGTAATCCCGGCCGTGGTCCGATGTCAAGAACATGAACAAGGAAATGGCTGTGAAAGAAGAGCGACATCAGGCGGAGCGGCTATGGTTGAAGCTGTATAGAGAATTGATTGACGTCAACGATAGTTGACGTACTCGGCGCGCAATAACGAAAAAGCGGAGCTTACCGTAGCGTACCCTCGTAGTGGGTAGGAGCCAAACGATCGAACTACTTCCCTGTGATCGTGATACAGGACCGGTTATTGGTCTCATCCTGCTCAGGGATCTTATTTTTCGGGTCGATCGTCGCGCAGATCTCAAACAACCCCATCCCCAGCTTCAGAGGGGACGAGAAACCGAAACTGTCTCCGGGGGTCAGTTCTCTGATCTTTTTCGCGAATTTTCTCATCAGCTGCCGGGGGGCATGGGCGTTTCTGACCGTGATTTCGCAGAGCGATTCCGGGGACGGTACCGTTCCTATGTTTTTGACGGTGACCGTTATGGAGAAGCTTTTGATAAAAGCGACTTTCTCAGACGATTCAACGCTCGTGGCCAAATCCGGCCTGGCATCGCGCTTCGTAATGGTGAAGATTGAGTCGCTTTGATCCCGGGCGCGGTTGCCCTTCGAGTCGGAGACTTCAATCAGCACAAGACAGGTCGTGGACGTGAGATGCGGGACGTCCCACGTATAGGAAGCAGGATTCCCCTGGATGCTCGTGACGAGCTCCGTCGTGGACCCGGAATCCGTGGAATAGCGGATGGTGCTGCTGGTGATGTCAGCCCCTTCGGAGACGACCCAGGTGATCGCCCGCTTTTCTCCGGCCTTCCAGACTTCGCCGCCGTTGGGAGAAGTCAGCCGGACGGAGAGGACCGGGAACGTTGCCGCGGCCGCGTTCGCTCCTAAGTGCGGCCCTTCCTGTCCTGCCGCTCGAGTAAAGACCAGGAACGTGAAAAAGGCGGCCGCTCCCAATCCGGCCAGGAGTCTTTTTATCGTCGGCCTGTCCTTTCCAGTCGAAGGGTTTTTTTAGGCTCGGAATCGATACTCCCCATCACGAAAAAAGGCACAATTCGATCGCTTCACGAACCCGCTTCATGAGCACGTCAAGAGTTTTTTTCCTGGGTATGACATCCTTTTAATTCCGGGACCGTGGCCACAAAATATCCGTCTTCATCTCGTTCAATGATGACATTGAATTCCCTTTTCATATATCTCCTCACTATCATTATATCTCTTGGAATTTAGGGTTACAAGCGTCCAATGGCGTTGCGGATTTGCAGCAGGCGGGCGTGCGAGCTTGCTCGTTTCGACGGCTGACTAAAGAGGAGTTTTCTGCAGCGTGCCCTCGTAGTGGGCGGTGAGGCGATTCCGGCCGTGGACGCCGCCCGAGGCTTCCCCGGCGACATACAGGCCTTTGATATTCGTTTTGCAGCGGTCGTTGATCTCGACCCCGCCGCGGAGACTGTCCGTATGCATTGCCGAATCGCGAAAGAAACGTTATTTCTCTTGTAACAAATCCAGGAGATCGTCCTTTGTCAAGCCGCACTGTTTCAGAATTCCAAGAAGCGTTCCTTTGGCCAGCTCATCGTGAAGCGGGATGACAGTTTTATGTTTATCTTTCTTCAAGCTGACATGGCTCCCTTTTTGTCTGACAATATGAAATCCCATTTTTTGAAGGTGCTCGATCAGGTCGCGGCCAGAAAGGACGGGCAGCTTAGCCACTGACTATGACCTCGAGTGGATAGAAAATCACTTCGCCTATATTTTCCGGGATGTCTTCTGTGCCAAAGCTCTCGATATAGAGTTCGACGGCTTCTTTAAGATTTGCTTGGGCTTCTTCGATCGTCTTTCCCTGACTTACAACTCCCAGTTCGACGCAATGAGCGACATACCATTTTTCTTCTTTGGTGATAATGGCCGTGAATTTCATCGACATGGTTTTACTCCCTGAATAAATATATCGCAGAGTGAAGCTTTCAGTCAACCATCAAAAATATCGTTCCTAAAATCAAGAAATTAAGAATCTAACCATTTTCATGAAGGAGGCAAAATCAGTCAGAATGGCGATGGCTATGAAGTTTCAGGCAAGAATTATCTTAACGGACGTCAACGCGCGTTGTAGTATTCGTAATAAGAGGTTAAGAAAGGAATTTACGGCAGCGGACCTTCGTAGTGGGCCGTGAGTTGGCGCTTCTTGACCTCGTCCGATGTGTACAGCGGAAGGAGCACGGGCGCGAGCCGGTCGGTCTTTATCCGGGCCCGCTTGAGCTCGTTCTCGTAGGCGGCAATGTGCTCGAGCGTCAGTTTGCCAAGTGATGCGGATTTCACATAATCGGCCGCGAATTTCCCCGCCCGCCGACCGAAAACGTTGTAATCTTTGTCATTTTGTCTCTCCGGGCGTGGCCCGGCGTAAGGTGGCGTGTAGGCGATTTAATCCGCCCTTCTCAACCTTATCAAATACGTAGCCGACCACGGCTCCCGTTTTTTCGTTAACGACTTTATGGAAGTGAACAATGTCGCCCGTTCTGACCATCTCGAGCGTCTGCCCATTATCTGAAATGTTCAGCTCGATGCGTATGGCCATTTCTCCCTGCGCGCGCTGGAGAATTTCCAGAGGGGCCTGTGGCAACAGCTGCCTTAGCTCGTCTAAGGTGAGGACGTGCGTATTCTGGACGCTCGTAGCGGACCCGCGGTACACCACGCCGCCCGCACGATAGCCATCGCCTTCGTGCTCGATCGCTATTCGCGCGCCGACCGGCATGAAGTCGGAAGATTCGAGAATCCAGTCGCCCTCGAAGGGATAGTGGGCGATGCCGCCATGTTCGCGGATATAGCGACCGAAAATTCCCGGCCTGTTGCGGCCTGAGTAGCTCCAGTTCAGCGGGAGCTTAACGCCGGCGGATTCAAGCACCGTCTCTGCGAAGTCGCCGCAATGGTGGTCGACCCACCAAGCTTTGTTGGCGATTTTCCAAGCGAAGATGGCCTCGTCTGCCTTAAGATAGGCATTCAAGTCGATGTTATAGATACGCTTCACGTCCCAGTCCGTTTCCGAGTCGTCTCGGACTTCTCCGCCGCCCAGGATAGCAGGCGCGAGCGCCTTATTCTCTGAATAGAAGCCGTAGTATTTCGTATTCACTCCGTCTGAGAGACTTATGAACACATGGCCATTTAGGGAATGACGTCCCTCTTCTACAAAGACTGTTATTTGGTGCCCCTGCGCGCGGGCTGCCGGCACAGTAAAAGCGTTCAGGAGGACCACAAGACCAGCAACGCTAAAGAGTGAAGTAAGTTTAAGCATGATGTTTCTCCGATCTCCCTTAAATGCGATTGTCAGTCAATTTCTTTTTCCAAATTAGGGATAGGATTTTCCTTTTTTTCGGCGAAGCATTTTCTCTCCCGTTAGGCTCAGAATCGATACTCCCCATCACGAAAAAGGATATATCCAGTCGCGAATTGATGTCAAGAACAAGGAGATGGCTGTGAAAGAAGAGCGACATCAGGCAGAGCGGCTATGGTTGAGACGGGAAAGAGAATTAATGTACGTCAACGGATATTGACGCGCTTGGCGCACAATAATAAAAAAGCGGAGCTTACCGCAGGGTGCCTTCGTAGTGGGCCGTGAGCTGGCGCTTCTTGACCTCTTCCGAGGTGTACAGCGGAAGCAGCACCGGAGCGACCCGGTCCGTCTTGATCCGAGCCCGCTTGAGCTCGTTCTCGTAGGCGGCAATGTGCTCGAGCGTCGGTTTGCCCAGAGATGCGGATTTTGTGTACTCGGCCGCGAACTTGCCGGCCCGCCGGCCGAAGACATTGTAGTCCAGGACGGAGTTGCCCATAAGCCGGTTCCGGCCGTGGACGCCGCCCGAAGCTTCACCGGCGACATACAAACCCTTGATATTCGTCTCGCAGCGGTCGTTAATCTCGACGCCGCCGTTCTGGTAGTGGAGCGAAGGATAGACGAGCATCGGCTCTTTGGTGATGTCGATCCCGTAGCGATTGAACTGCCTGTACATGGCCGGGAAGTTCTTGTTGATGTAGCCTTCCCCTTCGATGATATCGTGGTTCGTCGTGTCGAAACCGCGGATGTGGAGCCGGCCGTAGCCGCCCGTGGCGATAATGACCGCCTTGGCTTTCACCGTGAAATATTCTTCGGTCTCCAGGTTGTAGAGCACGGCTCCGGCGCAGCGGCCTTTATGATCCATAATGAGCTCGATCGTCGGCATGAACTCCAGGACTTGGATGTCGTCCGGGTGGTTGCGGACCTCGTCCATGAGCGTCCGCATGCTGATCGCCCCTGTGCAGTCGCGGCAGGAATGCATGCGCTTCCGCGACGTTCCTCCGCCATGGAGGACGTACATCGAGCCGTCTTTATTCTTATCCCAGACGACGCCGAGCTCTTCGAGCCACTTGACGACTTCGGGACCGTCCTCGGTCAGGGCCCGGACAAGATCGGGCTTGTTATCGAAATGTCCGCCGCCCATGGCATCCAGGTAGTGCATGGTCGGCGAGTCTTTTTCCGTGACCGCCGCCTGCATCCCGCCCTGGGACATCATGGAATTGAAAGCCTTCAATAAAAAGATAAAACCAAAGCTAATGGAAATCTGCCAAAAATTCCTGGCAAAATAAAATGCCTTGCCAGGCTAATCCGCCTTCCTTCCAGGAGCCATTTCTGCGAAACCCAGCCTAAAAAATACAAAAATATTTGCGTTAAGATTTAAAAGACCCCCCGCCGACTAAATCTAGAGAACCTGCGCCAATTGCCGGGGGATCTTTTTCCTGTTCAGTCTTTTCGCTTTTTTGATATATCTCATATCGCGAGGGATGGATGGAATCCGAGACGAGAAGGGAAAATTCTACGTCATTTCGTAGGAAGGTTCTTCCGATAAAAGCTTCCTCCGTTGAGATTCCATCGTAATGCCAAACCCTCGGATCTCGGAAACGTCTCATTTGAACGGCGTTTCCTCTGTTATCGAAAAAGATCGCCTCTCAGTCACCCTCGGAGGCTTGGAGTCGTCGATTCGCGACAGTAATTTTGTCACAACCCTGATAAGTGACAACTCCATTTTTAAGGCTAAAATACAAATTATAGGCGTTGGCCCCGTCGTCTCCGATCGGAGGGAAAAAGGCGAACGAGAGCACGGCCAACAATAAGGCGAACTTTTTGCACCATCATATCCTATCCTTTTCATTGAAAATCATACAATTACACAAACTAAAATTATTGACCGCCATGACGAGCGGAATTCTGTTTGTATATAATATAGACTTCGACGCACCGATCCTCGGGATGACCCTTGATATAATACTCATCGCCGATATAAGTTGCTCCAGATGGGAATTCAATTATTTTGTTTCTTGGCAGAGCCGTTCGGGCCGCTAATTTGTCAGCGATATGACGTGCGCGAGCATACGCAAGATTTGTATTCGATTCATACTTTTTTTCATTCGAAAGTGATAGAGGCCGCAAATCGGTATGTCCAATAACAAAGACAAAGCCGACATTTTCTTTTGGAATTGTCGACAGTCTATCAACGACGTCGTTCAAAGTCCCATTAGCACTCGGATCTGAGATTTCTTCGCCCCCATCTGGAAATGGATATATTTTCCCGATTTTTTTCGCGTCATTGAGATATCCGAAACCACCTTGATTTAAATTGATCTGCTTGGAATACAAGGTCAGTGAATCTAGGTTTAGCAAAGTAAGTCCGCCGATAGAGATGATTGAAGCGATCGTGAACCAAGGCGGAAATTTCCCGAATTTAAACAATGCAATTCCGGCAAATAAGGTAAAAACTCCGCAAATGAGAATTAATACGATTGAAACGCATCGTTTCCTGGAAGACCCGATCGAATTTGACCTCCTATTAATATTGGCGATTTTTTCAACCGAAGTACGCAGTTCCGAAATATTTCTTGAAATTTCTTCGGAGTTTTTTTCTATAGCTTGAACGAGCGGAAAAGAATCGAATTTAAGGGTTTCCTGGATAGGGACACTGCACGTGGTCGAACGAGAAGAAAAAGATAAAGCAATAGCGAGAAGGATGGTCAGTGACACCGTAATAAAGAAATAAATTCGTTCATCGGCTAAGCGCCTTATAGAGTGGTATTCCATTAAGGGCTTTTCGTTATTAAATTCAATATTATTTTGCTTTTTTCTTTGCACTTTATTGCCAAATATTCGAGTCCTTATTTGAGCGATGAACGTGATGCCGAAATGGATAAGCACGAGAAGAATGATAATTGAATGTCTTAACGGCAATGGCTGATTTTTTATTAGTAATAAAACGATAAAGACGAGCCAAATACATAAGGATAGCGCAAAATATAAAAGCCACATCCTTTTATATTTTTTTTCGATTTCCTTTTTTTCCAAAAGACGATCATTCATATTAATTGCTCCTAAACGCGAATTCGATTTTTCTATAGCTCATGAATGATAGGAGATTGTCTTTTCTGCACGTTCGAGATCCTCCCCCTATTTCGATTTTCTTTCTGCTGCTGCCTACGACACGAATTTTCATGGTATAAGAAATTGCTTTTTAGCGTTGCGCTACTTTCGTTCCCCTTAAGCTCGGAATCGATACTCCCCATCACGGAAAAATGATAATCCCGGTCGTAGATCGATGTCAAGAACAGGGAGATGGCTGTGAAAGAAGAGCGACATCAGGCAGAGCGACTATGGTTGAGGTTGACGTGCTCGACGCGAAAAAGTTTAAAAAGACCTTACCGCAGCGTGCCTTCGTAGTGGGCCGTGAGCTGGCGCTTCTTGACCTCGTCCGAAGTGTAGAGTGGAAGGAGTACGGGGGCGACACGGTCCGTTTTAATTTTCGCCCGCTTAAGCTCGTTCTCGTAGGCGGCAATATGTTCGAGCGTCGGTTTGCCGAGTGATGCGGATTTCACAAACTCGGCCGCGAATTTCCCCGCTCTCCGTCCGAAGACGTTGTAGTCCAGGACGGAATTGCCCATGAGACGGTTCCGGCCGTGGACGCCGCCCGAGGCTTCCCCGGCGACATACAAACCTTTGATACTCGTTTCGCAGCGGTCGTTAATCTCGACCCCGCCGTTCTGGTAGTGGAGCGAAGGATAAACGAGCATCGGCTCTTTGGTGATGTCGATCCCGTAACGATTGAACTGCCGGTACATGGCCGGGAAGTTCTTGTTGATGTAGCCTTCCCCTTCGATGATATCGATGAGCGGCGAATCCAGCCACACACCCCAGCGGCCGCTCGGCGTCTGGATACCGTTTTGTCGCTCCAGGCACTCGCGGATGATGGACGCGCTTTCGACGTCCCTCGGCTCCCTCGGCCAGACAAAATATGACTGGGGTTTATGCGGTGATTGTCAGTTTGTTACTTGCAGGCGGGGTATACGGTTTAGTTTATTGGATGAAGAAACGGAAAAAATAAACGATAATGAATGATGTAACAGTCCCGAAAGGGCTGTTTTTTGATTTTTTACTTCGTAAAATATCATCCCGCCGCATGGCGGGATCTATATTTTCAAAAAGAAAAAGCTCTCGACAGAACTTCGTCGAGAGCTTTTATGATTATTGGGCATAGTCTATACGATTGTCTATCCCGGGATTGTCCCGTGCCCTTGGCACCTCGTACATTCTATTTCATGTGCCACGAGAATTTTTTGCATGCCATGACATGAAGTGCAAAGATGCCCAAGAACTGACCCCGAACCATCGCAAGTTGGGCATTTTTCGTGTGTCTGCACGACGATAGCTTTTTTGCCCTTGCATTCAGGACAAGTGACTGTTCCCATTTTAATCTCCTTATTTTGGGTATAAGAAATTGCTTTTTCGCGTTCCACTAAATTCCTTTCCAAAAAGCTAGGAATCGGTACCGCCCTTCATGAGAAAAGGATACCCCGGCTGCGGATCGATGTCAATAAAAAGGAGATGGCTGTGAAAGAAGAGCGACATCAGGCAGAACGGCTATGGTTGAGGCGGGAAAAAGAATTAATGGACGTCACGGATGTTGACACGCTCGACGCAAAAAAAGTCTAAAAAGACCTTATCGCAGCGTGCCTTCGTAGTGGGCCGTGAGCTGGCGCTTCTTGACCTCTTCCGAAGTGTAGAGCGGAAGGAGCACGGGCGCGACGCGGTCGGTCTTGATCCTGGCCCGCTTGAGCTCCTCCTCGTAGGCCGCGATATGCTCTAGCGTCAGTTTGCCGATAGATGCGGATTTCACATGCTCGGCGGCGAATTTCCCGGCCCTCCGGCCGAAGACATTGTAGTCCAGGACGGAGTTGCCCATAAGCCGGTTCCGGCCGTGGACGCCGCCCGAAGCTTCGCCCGCGACATACAAACCCTTGATATTCGTTTCGCAGCGGTCGTTGATCTCCACCCCGCCGTTCTGGTAGTGAAGCGAAGGATAGACGAGCATCGGCTCCTTGGTGATGTCGATCCCGTAGCGATTGAACTGCCGGTACATGGCCGGGAAGTTCTTGTTGATGTAGCCCTCCCCTTCGATGATATCGATGAGCGGCGAATCCAGCCACACGCCCCAGCGGCCGCTCGGCGTCTGGATGCCGTTGTGCCGCTCCAGGCATTCGCGGATAATGGACGCGCTTTCGACGTCTCTCGGCTCCCTCGGCCAGACGAACAGCTCGCCTAATTTGTTGATCGGCTGTCCGCCAGCGCCGCGGATCTTTTCAGTGATGAGGAAACCGGCGATCTGCTCGGGAAACGCGGCTCCGGTCGGATGGTACTGGACCGAGTCCATGTAGAGGAGCTTGGCCCCGGCGCGGTAGGCCATGATCAGCCCATCCCCCGTCGCACCGTAGTGGTTCGTCGTGTCGAAACCCCGGATGTGGAGCCGGCCGTAGCCGCCCGTGGCGATGATGACGGCCTTGGCTTTCACCGTGAAATATTCTTCGGTCTCCAGGTTGTAGAGCACGGCGCCGGCGCATCGGCCTTTATGATCCATGATGAGCTCGATCGTCGGCATGAACTCCAGGACTTTGATGTCCTCCGGGTGGTTGCGGACCTCGTCCATGAGCGTCCGCATGATGATCGCGCCCGTGTAGTCGCGGCAGGAATGCATGCGCTTACGGGACGTTCCTCCGCCATGGAGGACGTACATCGAGCCGTCTTTATTCTTATCCCAGACGACGCCGAGCTCTTCGAGCCACTTGACGACTTCGGGACCGTCCTCGGTCATGGCCCGGACAAGATCGGGCTTGTTATCGAAATGTCCGCCGCCCATGGCATCCAAGTAGTGCATGGTCGGAGAGTCTTTTTCCGTGACCGCCGCCTGCATCCCTCCCTGGGACATCATGGAATTGGCGTCCCCCATCCGCAACTTGGTCGAGATGATCGATTTGGCCCCGTGCTCGCGGGCGATGACGGCCGCCGCGCAGCCCGCTCCCCCGCCCCCGACGATCAAAAGATCGGTCTCGTAATCGGGAGTCGCGAGATCGAAAAGACGGGGCTCAATCCGGCTGTGGGATTCGAGCATGTCGGCGACTTCGGTCGTCAGGAGCTCGCCTTTGTTCGGCCCGATATGGATCGTCCGGCGGGCATCGGGCTTTTCGTCCGGATGAAACTTCGTCAGGACGTCCTGCCGCTCCTCGGCCGTCATCGGCGGGAAGACCGCCTTTCCGGATTTTTCAAGCTCGAGCCTTCGCGTCCGCGTCTCGTCGACTTTTTTCAACGAATCGTGCATATATTCTGGATACATCGGCCTCTCCTTTATTCGATATCCCGGGCGTAATATTTCTTTTTGAGCTCGTCCTTGGTCATCTTCCGCATGTCCTTGTATTCCTGGTCGTATTTTTTGCTTTTGACTTCCTTGATGCGCTTCTCCAGATGCTCGCTCTTTTTGGACAGGTATCGGCCGTAGAGCCGCCGGCCCAGGATCCCGACGTTGTAATGGACGATTTCCGCCGGGCAGCGGATGGCGCACAGGCCGCAACTGAGGCAGTCGAAGGAAAGGTCCATGATTTTTTCGATGTCGCCCCGCTTGGCCGCCTGGATGTAATCCATGACCTCCAGGTCCTGGGGGCAGGACTTGGTGCAGGTGTTGCAGGCCACGCAGCGGAAGACCTCGGGATAGAGCTTTTGGAAGACGGCGACGTTGGGCTCGAGCTTTTCGACATCGTAGACCGGCCGCTGGCCGGGAATGGCCGGAAGCTGGGATAGCCACATCCCCTCCTGGACGAGAGTCATGCAGGCCATCCCGGTGTAGATTTTGAAATCTCCGGGGAGGCGATAGACCGTGGCGCAGGCTCCGCAGAATCCCTCGCGGCATCCGGCGCCCCGCTTGATCTGATAGCCGGCGTATTCGATGGCGCCCATGATGGTCGCATCCGCCGGAACCCGATGGGCCTTCCCCATGATATAAACCGTGACCATCGCTTTTGCGGGCTCCTGTTTTTCGACTTTGGCTTTAGCGGATTTCACGGGCTTCTTTTTGGCTGCTTTCTTGGTTGCCATCTTCTTATCTCTCCTTCCTTGGAAAGTGAGCTTTCCTCAATATTCCTGGGGCAATTTCTTGAGCTCGGCCCAGGAATAGACCGGGCCGTCCTTGCAGACATAATGACGGCCGATGTTGCACCGGCCGCATTTGCCGATGCCGCATTTCATTTTGTTTTCGACCGTCGTATAGATTTGCTCATCCTCGAACTTAAGGTCCTTGAGGGCTTTGATGACGGTCTTGATCATGATCGGAGGACCGCAGGTGATGGCCACGGCGTTTTGGGGCGACGGTTTCTTGTCCAGGACGTTCTGGGCCACAAAACCGACAAACTCGTTCCAGCCGGGCTCGGCCACGTCGATCGACAGATGGACGGGGATCCTGTTTTTAAGCTCCTGCAGCTCGTCCTTGAAAACGAGGTCGTTGGAGGTCCGGGCCCCATAAATCAACATCAAATCACCGTAGTCTTCCTTTTTCCCGGTCGTCAGGTGGACGAGCCCCCATAGAGGAGCGAGGCCGATTCCGCCGCCGGCGAAGATGATGTTCTTGCCTTTCCATTCGTCCAGGGGAAAGCTGTTTCCGTAGGGGCCGCGGATCCCCAGGACGTCTCCGACGTTCAGGTCATGAAGGGCCGTCGTCACCCGCCCCATTTTCAGGATGCTGAACTGAAGATAGTCCTTGACCAAGGGCGAGGACGAGATGGAGATCATGACCTCGCCTCGGCCGAAAACGGACAGCATGGCACACTGGCCGCAGCGATAAGCAAACCCATTGCCGTCGAGAAAAGCCGTCCGGAATGTCCTAATCGGCCGCGGGCCGCCCACTTCCTCCTTGATCTCGATGATCTTGGCCAGTTTTGGCAGATAGACATTATGAGCCATAGTCTCTTACCTTTTCGACGACTTTGATGATATCGATTCCCACGGGACAGAGGGAAATGCATCTCCCGCAGCCCGTGCACTGGTAGTTTTGCCAGACTTCGATAAAATACTGGAATTTATGGTTGATTCTCTGGCGGAGCCGGGCGGCCTTGTCCGGCCTCGGATTGTGTCCCGAGGAATGCATGGTGAAGTCGGGAAACTGGCAGGTGTCCCAGGTCCGGACCCTTTTTCCGCTTAGCGGCGAAGACTCCTCGACTTCATCGTTGATGTCGAAGCAGTGGCAGGTCGGGCAGAGGTAAGTGCAGATGCCGCAGCGCAGGCAGCTCATCGATTCGTCGTCCCAGAAGGGAGAAGCGAAAATATCCTTGAGCTTGAGAGGAACTTTTTCAATTCGGCCGAGCTCCCGGGGAATTTTTTTGTCGGCCTCAAAATGGATTTTTTCGGATTTCTTTTTATCCTCGGGCGACGCCTCGGCAAAGAGCTTTCCTCCGGCCTGGATGAGTTTCTCGCCCTTTTCCGTCAGGGATTCGACGTAATAGGCTTCGCCTAGGTCCGTGAGAAGGAGGTCCAGACCTTCCTTGGAATAAGGGGAACCGCCTACGGAACGACAGAAACAGTTCGCCGAGGGCGGGTTCGAGCAGGCCAGGCCGACGAGCGTCGTCGCCTTTCTTCTCTTCCAGTAATAAGGATCTTCATAATCGCCGCCGAAGACTTTATCCGTCAGGGTCAACGCTTTCCCTTCGCAGGGCCGCGCGCCCAGGACGACGACGGGCGTCTCCTCCGGCCAACGCTCGGCGAGCTGGCAGCCGTTTTCGTCCGTCTCGTTGAATTCGAAGAAAAGCTCCCGCTGCGGAAAAATGATTTTTTTGGCCGGGACGGCGGTCATGACGTCCTCGAGATGGAAGCCGTCCGAGGGGCCTACGACCTCGTAATTCCAGACGTCATCCCGTTTCCGAGGGGCATAAATCCGATAGGCTTCAAGTTTTTTGAGCCACTGAGGCATGTCTTTTTTGGCCAGCTTCTTTTCCATCGTCTCACCTGATAAAATCTTCGGGATCTCCGTCCTTGAAACACGAGATGAGCGCCGGTTGGTCCGGGTCGAAGCCGACATCGTAGCCGAAGAGCTCTTTGGCTTCTTTTTCCATCTTCTTATTAAGCATCCGCAGCGGGATGTTCACGGGGCAGGCCCGTTCGCACTCTCCGCAGTCGATGCAGCGGCCCGCCAGATGAATGGCCCGGACGAAATGGTAGAACGTGTTTTCCGAGTCGACGGGAGACTTCTCCAGCCATTTTATCCGTTGGGCTTTTTCCTCGGCCGTCGTCTCGGCCGTCACGGCGAAGTTGATCG
>Ga0315282_10011704_pt1 | contig 13530 bp, 15 predicted proteins | sample YL17G07_20_MG_FD_203693 | JGI IMG/M metagenome (GOLD analysis project Ga0315282, IMG submission 203693) | Sediment microbial communities from Yellowstone Lake, YNP, Wyoming, USA - YL17G07_20 | ecosystem: Environmental > Aquatic > Freshwater > Lake > Sediment | place: USA: Wyoming | collected... | reverse complement strand
CTATTAATTCCCAATGCATTTGCAACAAAAGTAGCAGGAAAAAAGTCCTCTGAAGTATTGTCTCTTTCTGCAACATTTTGCGACTTCCTTACAATATTTTGAGACATAAGTACATGAACGCATAAGAATGTTTTATGAGCATCTCGTTACTAATAACCACAAGAAACCTAAAGTTGCATTAGTAGCCTGTATGAAAAAGCTTCTTCTGATAGCCCATTAAATCTATGTAAAGAATTGCAAAAACAGCAATTACAAAGAAGTAAAGTCAGAATACAAACCGCTTTACATAGATAACAAAAATCTATGTTTACCCTCTTGACACGGATCGTAGTTCTTTGATGATTCAATTCGCCCTCTTGACAAGAACCTTTATTTGTATAAAACATAATCAAGAGATGGTTATATGATAATGGGACATTTTGGGATGCTAAGACTTTATTTAAGGGGTTTCTATGAAACAATTTTAGCTTATGCTAGCGTAAAACTATTACCTGTTGGTCAAAGGAAATTTTTTGTTGCAAAAAGAAGGTATCTCTTAGAATTATCATTTAACTTTTTACAAGAGAACCTTTTGACGCAAGGAGAGCATTGTTGAAAAAAAACAGAATTGGTATTTATTGTGATTGTTTCCATGCTTTTGTTGAAGGAGAAAGCTTCTTTGGAAAAGACACCGATAGATTACTTGTTAAAATATTACCCGGAGTATCAAATGTATGAAATGTATGCAACGCGTACACAAATCTAAGAACTTAACCTTAAGGAGGTTAAAATGTCTCAGTATTATGAGTATGAATTAGGAAGAGCAGCTAAAATTCTTTGTGAAGATCTCTTTAAATTGAAACCGGGAGAAACATTTGTCATTACTGCGGACACGGAAAGTGACGAAAGAGTCGTTGATGCCACAGCCAGAGCTGCTTTTGCGTGCGGTGCCAAACCCATGGTCATTTATACAGCATCCCCACTGGGAGTGGGAAAAGCAGCCGATCCCATGCTCCCCGTAGAAGCTCTCACTGCTGCGCTTGTAAAGGCTGATGCCTGGGTGGAATTTAATAATGAGTGGTTGCTTTACTCTACGCCTTACGATATCGCAATGAAAGAGAACAAAAAGCTCCGCTATCTGAACTTGGTAGGATTGAATGTGGATATGATGGTCCGCAACATTGGAAGGATAGACTACCCAAATCTAGAGAAATTTATGAAGCAGATTGCCAAAAAAACCTTTTCCGCCAAACATATGCGCATTACCACTCCCGCTGGCACAGACGTGGAGTTCGATAACGAACCTGGTCACCCGCAACTTCTGGACCTTGGTTATGCTGACACTCCAGGGTCCCACATGATGGCCGGACAGATCGGCTGGTCTCCAAATTTCGAATCCATTAACGGGAAAATCGTTTTTGACGGTTCTCTCGTTCCCCCTATCGTTGGCATTTTGAAAGAGCCAGTTCACTTAACGGTTAAAAAAGGAGAAATCGTGAAGATTGAGGGAGGGAAGGAAGCCACAGAGTATGAGAAGTGGCTTAAGAGCTTCAACGACCCACAGATGTTCAAGCTGGCCCATGTATGTTATGGATTTGGCCCTGGGGCAAGACTGACAGGAAACATCGTAGAGGATGAAAGAGTCTGGGGTGGGACAGAATGGGGTATTGGCAATGTTGGTGCAATACTCGTTCCCGGTGGGATTTCTGGATCTTCGCACTCTGATGGCATTTGCTTGAATTCCTCCGTATGGCTGGACAAAGTCCAGATTATGGACAAGGGCCAACTATTAGACCCAGAGCTTAAAAAGTTAGCAGAAAAATTAGGGAAATGAGGCTTTCAGTGACGATCTGACCTCACTAGTTGGAATTGCATATTTGCATGTTAAGTGATTTGGGGTATATGTTCTCAGTTTCCCGGATGATTCACTCGCATGTGATTTTAACTTCGGTTTACCGGTGAGGTTATAAAATTCCTATAAAGAATAAAACTGGAGGGTTTTATGGAAGAAAGGTTGATAAAAACTCTGTGTGAGCTGGTGGTCATTTCCAGTGAGTCCGGAGAAGAGAAGGAATTTATTGAATTTCTTAGAAATAAGCTCCAACAGGAACTCAATGGACAATGCCAACTTGACAGTTACGGAAACCTGATTTGCAAAATACCCGCTAAGGATTCTTCGGCCTCTGAGCCGCTCATGCTTGCCGCTCATGCCGACACAGTGAAACCCGGTAAGGGCGTCAAACCAATAGTAAAAGATGGTGTTATTTATTCCAGCGGAGACACAGTACTTGGAGCAGACTGCAAAGCAGGAATAGCGGAGATTCTGGAGGCTGTTTCAAGCTCACGAAGGCACCCACCATTGGAAATTGTCATTACTCGCGAGGAAGAAATTGGGTTTGTAGGGGCTAAGAACCTTGATTATTCCCTATTAAAGGCAAAACGTGGTGTCCTGGTGGACATGGATGCCTTAGATGCCATAGTAATCGGTGGCCCATCCTATATGAGCATTGATATCGAGATCACCGGAAAAGGCGCTCATGCAGGAATGGAGCCAGAGAAGGGGATATCTGCCATTAAAGCAGCCAGCCTGGCCATAGCGACACTGAAAGATGGCAGGATAGACTCCGAGACCACTGCAAACTTCGGCATTATCCAGGGTGGTTTAATCCGGAATGGTGTTCCAGACAAATGCACCATAAAAGCGGAAGTAAGAAGCCTGAACCACGACAAGTGTATAGCCTTGAGCAATACTTATAAAGAAGTTTTTGAGGTAATGGCTCGTTCCATTGGAGGTAAAGCAGATGTAAGTCTGAATTTGGCATTCAAGGCAACTAGAATTCCAGAGGATGCCCCAATGGTTCAGGTCGCAAAGAAAGCTTTGAAAAGCTCTGGAATTGATGACCCCAAAGTGATGGTAATCACCGGTGGCCTGGAATCAGCAATTTATAGCGAGAAAGGAATAAAGACAATCCCCATCGGAAACGGAGTTAGAAGCGAGCACTCAACTTCCGAGAATGTGTCTGTTGAGGACATGAAGAAGGTAGTCCAGGTTCTTCAATATATCCTTGAGCAATTTGCTTGACGACTTTGAGCAATGGACATCTGGACTGCGAGTAAGAATAGAAGGAGCATAAGGAAGTTTACTGATGATCCGGTAGAGAACAAGGTGCTTAAGAATCTTATCCTGGAGGTGGGGAAAGAAGGGATAATGCGGGACCTAAGTGATAGGGAAAAAAGTAAGAAATCAAATAATTTAAGGAGGAAAGTTATGAAGACAAGTAAATTTGTTAGGTTTTTAAGAAATGGATTGTTTTTAGTTTTGGTAGCGAGCCTGGTGTTGAATCTTGTCGGATGCAGACAACAGACTCCTACTGTGGCAGAGGTTAAGGTCATTCGCAATACCACTTCGTGGCCTTGCTATATCGATCCAGCAGTTGGATCAGACGGTACAAGTACCCTTATTCTTTGCAATATGTATGATACGCTGGTATTTCCAAATGTGGATGGCAGCGTAAAACCCTGGCTGGCAAAGAGCTGGGAAATCTCTGCGGATGGATTGACTTATACATTTGACTTGGTACAAGGAGTCAAATTCCACAACGGAGACGAGTTAACAGCAGAGGATGTGGCTTTCTCCCTCCAGAGAATCTTGACTATCGGACAGGGATATGGGTATCTCTTTACCACTTCCGTCAAAGAAGTCAAAGCACTTGACACACACAAAGTTCAAATCACTCTCAAACAGCCCTTTGGACCCTTCCTGGGCGAGCTAGTAAGGCTTTACATTGTTAATAAAAAACAGGTAATGGCAAATCTTCAACCTGGTTCCTACGGAGAATTTAAGGATTATGGTATGGGATGGTTAGCCACCAATGATGCTGGCTCCGGACCTTACAAAATTAAGGAGTTAAACACCATGGCATATCTCGTGATGGAGAAATTCGGCGATTTCTGGGCCGGATGGGAGAATAAAGATGCCCCGCAGTATGTGAAAGAGATCGGAACCGTTGAGCCGGCAACTGTGAGGACGCTCATGTCCCTAGGCGAATTAGAAATCACTGACGATTGTCAGAGCGTCGAAAATCTCGCTACCCTTGGCAAGCTTCCCAATGTCGATGTGTCCTCTCACTTTGAGGGTTTAGTTGTGAACATCGAGCTTAACACCAAGAAAGCCCCTACAGACGATATTCACTTCCGCAAAGCCCTTGCTTACTTAACTGACTACGAGAAAATTCTTGCCAATTTTATCCTTGGTTCCCATCGTTCCGGTCCTGTTGGTCCCGCTACCCCTGGATCCGACCCCAATCTGACACTATATACATTTGATATGGCAAAAGCAGAAGCGGAATTAAAGCAGTCTCGCTATTACGGAAAATTGAACCAGTACCCCGTTGAACTCGGTATTTCCGCGGACGTTTCGGATCAAGAAAAAGTTGGTTTGATAATTCAGGCTAATGCCAACAAGCTGGGAATAAAGGTGAACGTCGTCAAGCTCCCCTGGATCTCCATAGTTGCAGCCCTGGCTAAACCCGAAACTACTCCTAACGCAATTCTCATTGCTGACGCCCCTTCTTATGCTGAAGCCGGGTCCCTTTTGCAAGCTCGTTATACTTCTAAGTCTTGTGGAACTTGGGAGCAGGGAGAATGGCTGCAGAACCCTGAGATAGACGCAATGGTTGCAGATGCGCTTGCTACCATTGATCAAAAAGCGCGATTCCAAAAATACTATGCAATTCAGGAGAAATTAGTGGAACTTTGCCCAACAATATGGCTTATGGAGTGTGCAGTAAAGCGAGCCTACCGAAGCGATTATGTTGTTTACCCTGCTGCAGATCCTGCTAATGTTAACCCTGTTACGGGTTACAACATGTATTATCGGGATTACAAGGTCTTTCCCGAGAAGGCACAAAAGCCATATACACCGTTCGTACCGTAGTTATTATGCTTGCCGGGTTGCATAAATCAGGCTACTACAATGAAATACTGGGGCTCTGTTGTAATCAGGAGCCCCTTTCTAGAAGGAGGTAAAACAATTGAAACTTAGCAGTTTTCTTTTTAAGCGATTGTTACACTCGATCTTTGTAGTTTTTGGCCTGTCGATAGTGATTTTTATAATTGCGCGAGTTATCCCGGGTGACCCGGCCCGCTTGGCCCTGGGACCGAGAGCCCCTGAAGAGGTAGTTCAGAGGTTGAGGCAGGAAATGTATCTGGACAAACCCTTACCAGAGCAATATTTTTACTGGATTAAAGGGGTTTTATCTGGGGATTTTGGTCGTTCTTTGTATACTAAAAGGGCGGTATCAGTAGATATTAAGGAATCTTTTCCAGCAACGATGGAGCTGGTTATTTTTGCGGGGATATTGATGGTTATTTTTGCTATTCTCCTCGGAATCCTTGCAGCCCGATATAAGGACACCTGGGTGGATAATTTAATTAGGACTCTGAGCTATTTTGGAGTGGCTATTCCATCTTTCGTGGCAGCGATTGTTTTTATGCTGCTGTTTGGAAGTTACTGGCCAATATTACCAGTCTTGGGCAGGCTGAGTCCTGGAATAAGCCCGCCTACGAGGATCACGGGTCTATTTACCCTTGACAGTTTAATTAAGGGAAACTTCGTGGCTTTCTGGGATGCGTTCAAGCACCTAATCCTACCTTCCGTTGCCTTATCCTTAGGACCTCTTTTTCAGGAAGCTCGTATTGTCCGCTCTTCTATGGTTGAAAATATGCACAAGGAATTTCTTGAGGCAGAGCGGGGCTATGGTATCCCTGAGAGAGTTATAATGTTTAAGTATCTTTTTAAATCTTCACTGATCCCCATGGTATCGGTGATGGGTCTGGATCTTGCTGCCTTATTTTCTGCTGCCTTCCTGGTGGAAATGGTTTTTAACTGGCCCGGGATTTCGCGCTATGGTACTCTCGTGATGCTGAACAAGGATTTAAACGGTATTTCCGCAGTGACCATTGTACTTGGTGCCGTTTTTGTGATCGTGAATATTATCGTCGATATTATTGTAGCGCTCCTAGATCCCAGAATTAGACTAGGCACCAACCGAGGTATATAAAATGAGAAACTCGAATCAGCCCAATAATTCAATAGCTATCAGTTTAGTAAGACCCAAATCCATATTCTGGCACAATCTTGGAAAAAATTGGTATAAGTTTTCCCGGAATCCCTTATCAATAATAGGGTTAGTAATTGTCTTGGCAATAATTATTTCAGCAATTTTTGCGCCCTGGATTACCCCTTACCCTGAGCACGCTGGCCCCTTTGTTGATTTTAAGAGCGCTGGGCAACCACCTTCATTGCAGCATCTTTGTGGGACAGATAACATAGGAAGGGATATCTTCTCAAGGATCATCTTTGCGTTTCGTGATGCTTTGATTATGGCAGTCGTCGTCCTGGCACTAGCAGTACCACTGGGTGTTCTCCTTGGGTTAATCGCCGGGCAATTACAGAGTACCTGGATTGACATCGTAATCATGCGTATCACCGACGTATTCCTTGGCATCCCGTCCTTGATTCTGGCGCTTGCAATAGCAGTAGTGTTAAAACCAAACTTGATGAACGCAATGATCGCAATCTCGATTACGTGGTGGCCTTGGTATACCAGGTTGGTATATGGAATGGCCTCTTCCGTAAGGAACGAATATTTTGTTATTGCAGCAGATTTAACGGGTGCGAGTAAATTTCATATTCTCTTTAGAGAAATTCTCCCCAACTGTTTGTCTCCAGTTTTTACCAAGATAGCTTTGGATGTAGGGTGGGTAATTTTAATCGGGGCTGCGCTGGGCTTTTTAGGTCTAGGAGCACAGCCACCTACTCCTGCATTAGGCCAGATGGTTTCGGATGGAGCGAATAATATTACCTTCTGGTGGATGACCATTTTCCCCTCCATAGCTATCGTGCTTGCCGTTATGGGTTTCAACCTAATGAGTGACGGTCTTAGGGATATGCTCGAGACAAGGATGGAATAAAATATAAAAACCATGGAAAATATTCTATTAAATATAAAAGATTTACACATTTGGTACAGAGTGTATGGTGGTTATTTAAAAATAATTAATAGCGTTTATCTAATGGTTCGAGAAGGTGAGCGAGTCGGCCTTGTAGGAGAATCCGGTTGTGGAAAAACTACCGTCATGAAGTCGATCCCGCAAATTCTTCCGCCAGGGGACTTCCTCATTCCAAAGGGAGAGATCTATTATAAAGGAAAAGACATTTTGAAGATGAACTTCAGTGAAATTCAAAGACTTCGCTCTAGGGAGATTGCCATGATCTTCCAAGACCCTACTGCAGCTCTGAACCCGGTGTTTACAATAGGAACTCAAATCGGCGATGTTATTAGGTATTCCGCCGCTTTGGAAGAGAATGTGCACCAGGAGAAAATCAAGATGCTATCCATAAAGGCACTAAAGGAAGTATCCCTTCCGGATCCTGAAAGGATGCTGGTAAATTATCCCTTCCAATTAAGCGGGGGTATGAAACAAAGGGTTTGTATCGCCATGTCAACATCCTCTCCGAGAAATTTAATCATAGCGGATGAGCCTGGGACATCGCTGGATGTTACCATTCAAGACCAGATTATGCGGCTTTTGAATGAGATCGTGAAAAAGAGGAAGACCTCCCTTCTTTTAATTACCCATTCTTTGGGTGTAGCAAAAGAAATGACGGATAGAATATATATTATGTATGCGGGAACGATTGTAGAAACCGCTCTCACTAAAGATCTTTTTCAAAATCCTGTGCATCCCTATACTAAAGGTTTGCTCGCGTCTGTACCCAGATTATCTGGAGGTGGCATAGCCAGAGGCATTCCTGGAAGAATCCCAGATTATTTGAATCCTCCACAAGGGTGCCGATTCCAGCCCAGATGTGAGTATGCGACTTCTTCCTGTACAGAAAACCCGCCGCAATTAATTGAGGTTGAAAAGGACCATTTCGTCGCATGTTATTTGACTCAGAGGTGAACACAATGACCCAGTCAGAAAATAACGAAATTTTAAAAGCTATAAATTTGAAGAAGTACTTCCGCATTGGTAAGGACAAGAAAGGCCCGATATTCGTCCGAGCCGTAGATGGAGTGAACTTCAGCATCAAGTATGGTGAGACTCTAGGATTAGTAGGAGAATCCGGATCTGGTAAAAGCACTATTGCCTATACCATTGTAGGCATGTACCACCCTACTTCCGGCCAAATTTTATTTAAGGATCAAAACATCGGTATGGAAGCCGTGAGAAGGTCATTATCTCTAAAAAAAGAAATCCAAATTGTTTTTCAGGATCCTGGGTCCTCCCTGAACCCCAGGCAAACGGTTGAACAAATCCTGGCCTTGCCCTTCAGGATTCATACCCAGACGCCTAAAAAACAGCTCCGAGAAAAAATGGTTGAGCTGTTGCAAAAGGTAGAGCTTCCTCCAGACTTCCTCTACAAATCTCCTCTCTCAATCAGTGGAGGACAAAAACAGTTGGTCGCCATTGCCAGAGCTCTGGCGTCCAACCCCTCTTTGATTGTTCTCGATGAGCCAACCTCATCTCTAGATGTATCAGTACAGGCCAAAATTATAAATAAATTAATGGATCTGCAAAAAGAGATGCACTTGACTTATCTATTCGTCACCCATGACTTGAGCTTAATGAGAAACGCTGCTAGCAGGATTGCAATTATGTATTTGGGAAAGATTTGTGAGATAGCTGATGCTACTACTTTTTTCGAAAAGCCTCTTCATCCTTATACCCAGATGCTAATTTCCTCGGTTCCTGTGATTACTGATGAAGAAAAAAAGTTAAAGCCAAAGAAGATCGTTTCTATTGGTGAGATTGGAAGTCCTGTCAACCCGCCTTCAGGATGTAGCTTTCATCCAAGATGTCCCTACAGGATGCCCATTTGCTCGGAAGCGGATCCGGAGATGATTGAGGTTTCCCCAGGGCATACAGTACGCTGCCACCTCTTTTCTAGCCAGAAAAAAAACTGATAGTACAGGAGTTTCAATAAAAAAATAAAAGAAAAGTAGTTATATGTTTCTTAGAAATGGTGAGATTTGTAGAAAAGAGAGAAAGAATAAGTTTTAGATTTCATTTCAAGCGAAAGTATTAAATTTTTAAGGAGGAATTCATTATGTAGCAGCTTTGAGAGATATGTTCGGTGAAATTAATTATGGGATTGCTTTTACCAAGGGAGTGAATTCTAGAATAGGCGAAATAGATTCTATGAGTTTTCAATTCTGTACGAGTAAAAATATTCATGGTGTACTTAATGCATTTTACAGTTCAAAAGGTTATGAACAAGATTGTATTTTAATTTTTGGCTCAGAAGGAAGTATTTTAATTGAAAACAATAAGCTTAACTTGGAAAGTGAAAAGGGAATAGAACTCGAGGAAGCAGTAGAAGATGACCAGGGATATAGAGAAGAGTTTAAAGATTTTTATAGGGGCATACGTTTAGGGAAAAAAGTAAGAAGTTCATTTTTTGAAGGGTATAAAGATTTACAGGTTATTATAGGAGCCATAAATTCCACAAATAAATGGAAAAATTTAGAATTAAAATAATTTAAAATAAAATGTAAAATTAAATCATTAGTTAGTTTGAAAAATGAGTCATTCTCTTGCCTACATTCTCCCGGAGTTGCGATATTTCCATAGGAACAGGTAATGATATCTTATTAGGATCATAAACAAAGCCTTCATTGTTCCTTTCTCTTATCCTTGGAAGGATGTATACCTTCAAACCCATCCTATGGATAAACTCTCTGTTCTTTGTAGAGTTGTAGAGAGCGCCTGTCGTAACTGCGTTTCCTTCTATCCCTTTTATCCTCTCTTTTTCGAGAAGTTCGGGAAGATCCATACTCTCGCTCTCGTTTCCAGGCAGGGTATTGATAGAAGTAACAATTCCGCTCTCGTCCATGGAGATATGGACTTTATAACTTACGAACTTTTTCTTGTCGCTCCATACATGCTCTGAATAAGTTACGATACATATGAGACTACTATCTTGGTAAAAGGAGAGTGAAATATGTTGAAGAAGAAACTGTTACCGTTATATAATGAAACCATGGAAAGATTGGTAAGAGCTTCAAAGTTTTCAAAGAGCGAAGAGGCTCAGTTCAGGCTAAAAGTAATTGAATTCTCAGAGAACTATGGAGTAAGACCTACTCATGATGCATTTGGCGTATCAAGGACAACTATATTTAGATGGAAGGCATTGTTAAAAAAGGAAGGAGGTAAATTAGACAGCCTGATCCCCAAATCGAGAAGACCCCATAGAGTAAGAAGGATGTTTGTAAGTCCAGATATTGTAATATTCATAAGAGATAGGAGAGAAACATCCAAGAATAGGCAAAGAGAAGATAAAACCATTACTTGATGAGTATTGCAAGAAACATCTCTACTGTATCAGTATCAACAATAGGTTAAATCATTAAAAGATATGATTTAACATTTACTCCTCTTAAACTATGCTATCATAATCCTGAAAGTGGGTGGGTAAAAAGAGAGAAAATCTACAAAAACCATGTAAAACATTCTCCAAAATACAGTGAACCAGGCTATATTGAAATAGATACAATAGTAATGTTTGTAGATGGAATGAAGCGCTACATCTACAATGCGGTAGATGTCAATACAAGATTCCAATTCTCAGTTGCTTTCACATCGTTAACTTCTAAGAATACTGTGAAGTTTATGCAGAAGTTTGAAAGTGTATTCCCATATGAAAGTGGCATTCATACAGTCCAGACTGATAATGGCTCTGAATATCTTGGAGAGTTTGATAAATATCTTAAAGAAAAGAACATCAAACACAATTTTATTTACCCAAGATGTCCAAGAATAAATGGCTATGTTGAAAGAGCGAGCAGAACTCCACAAGAAGAATTTATTAATAGTTATCTTAATTTATTAGCAGAAGATTATGGCAAATTCAATTTGTTACTCACAGATTACCTTATTTTCTACAACACCAAGAGAATTCATAGAGGATTGAATAATTTGTCCCCTATAGATTTTGTGTTAAAATGTTATCCAGAGTCCCAGATGTATGTGACCCATACAACTTATTGACAAGATTTTTAGTTTTGGTACAATAAGTATAGATAAAGATGGTAGAAAGTTTTGTAGTCACCCAATTTAGGGAACACTACATAAATAAAATAAAAAAAGAGGCTTAAATGATTAATCCAGTAAACGAATCTTCACACATTGGTTACACAGCAGGTTGTTCATGTTGCAGTCGACAACAGGATCAACTGTCAAATGAAATTCCCAGGAGGAAATTTGTTCAGGTCATAGGTACTTCAGCTCTGGGTGTAGTAGCTTTATCAGGTTTATCCTGGTCAGCCCTTGCTTCTATTCAAGCAGGTGAAAAGAATGAAAGAAAAGAATGAAATCAAACGCAAAGCTCTGGTTGTAAAACCAATTTTTGTATATGCGGTACCAACCCGGCGTGACCAGACAAGTTGGAGATACTGGGGAGGGATACAATCCGAAAAAGATGCGGAACAGGAACTCCTGCACATCCAGGACGAACTTAAAAGTTTGCAATCTAAAGCAGATTTCCCGGTTGAGTTTCTGCCTGTGGCCCATGTCCTCAAAACACCCGATTTGAGCAACATCACAGATCTTCAATCTGCTGATTTATTCCTGGTTTATGCTGCAGGTGGTAGGAGTACGGATATTTTTGACTCATTAAATAAAATGGGGAAAGATATGATATTCTTCTTGCGTCATAAATCAGGTCCGGTATACTTATGGTACGAGCTAGTAAGTCCAGCATTTTTGAGGAAACAAACCGATAAACTGGCTGTTTCAGGAATCGATGAGAATGATGTTATAATTGATAACCAGGATGAAATTCTTTGGAGATTAAGAGCACTTTGTGGTTTGAAAAATACACTTAATTCAAGGATAATCGCTATTGGAAGAGCTGAAGGATGGGGTCAGCCAAAAGATGTCGTTCCAAATTTGGCTAGAGATAAGTTTAAACTCGATATCCAAACTGTTTCTTATGAAGAGTTGGGCAAATTGATCACTGAGGCACGTGCCGACAAATCAGTTGTTTCCCGCATAAAAAGGCGTGTTGATGAATATCTTAAAGATACAACTATAAAACTTGAAACAAAACGTCAATTCGTTGAAAACTGCTTTGTTCTCGAAGATGTCTTTACACGGATCATGAAAAAATTTGATTGTAGGGCAATCACAATCGTTGATTGCATGTGGACAATTATGCCATTGTCCGAAACCACCGCATGCCTCACCCTTAGCCTGCTCAATGATGTGGGTTACCTTGCATTCTGTGAATCGGATTTTGTAGTGATTCCTTCTGGCATTTTGCTGGCAAACATATCAGGCAGACCCGTATTTCTTTATGATCCGACTTATCCGTACAATGGAATGATTACCGGGGCTCATTGTACTGCCCCACGACGGATGGATGGTCAAAAACTTGCACCTGCAAGGATTCTTACCCATTTCGAGTCTGATTACGGAGCAGCACCAAAAGTGGAAATGCTTCTGGGTCAAACCATTACCAATATTATGCCTGACTTTGCATTCAAGCACTATGTTGGATTATTGGGGAAGATCGTGGATAATCCATCCCTGGATATTTGCCGCACGCAGATTGATATAAGCTTTGACTGTGACAGCAAGATAGTGGCCGAACAGATGCAGGGTTTTCACTGGGTGACTGTTTATGGTGATTATATGCGGGAAATGGGCTATGCCCTGAAACGGGTAGGTATAAATTTTAAAAACCTGGTTTGACAGCCTATTTTTAAGAGGTTGAAATGATTCCGAAAACAGATCAACCTATACTTAAATTTTTCAATTATATTGCATTTCAACCCTTTTGTTTTATTTATTATTAATTCTAAACGTAAAATTTTATCTATGAAAAATCTAATTCTTTTACTCTATTACTTTTTAATTGCAGGAATGCAATTATCACAGGCACAGGGAGTTGCGATTACTGGTAAAACGACTGACCAGGCTACAGATGAGCCTTTTCCAGGGGTTACTATCATGGTTAGAGGTACTACTGTAGGTACAACTTCTCTGGCAGACGGTACTTACAGTCTGCCTGTCCCTGCCGGTGGAACTGCTCTTGTTTTCAGTTTCGTCGGCTATCAAACACAGGAAGTTGCGATTCTACACGAACTTCTTTCAGCCTTCAATGAAACTCATAGAGAAGATAAGAATTGGAAGTAAGATAAAGAAGAGATATGATGAACCTAAAACACCTTATCAAAGAATTCTTACTTCAGTTACTGTATCAGAGGAAGTTAAGGAGAAACTCAAAAGATATATGAAGAACTAAATCCTTTTGAACTTAAGAAGAGAATTGACAGGATAAAATCAGAACTTGAAAGAGCATATACAAGAAAGGCAAGGTTTGATATAAGAGAGAGGACAAAAATATATGCAATAGAAAAATATTGCATACCATAACAATCACCGGGGTAAACAAAACACTTACCTAAAAGAAATCAATAGAAATGTGGGGTTTGATCTGTGATATGCATTTTTAAGTTCTACAACACACGATTTAGGGGTGGT
>Ga0315282_10011703_pt1 | contig 13530 bp, 17 predicted proteins | sample YL17G07_20_MG_FD_203693 | JGI IMG/M metagenome (GOLD analysis project Ga0315282, IMG submission 203693) | Sediment microbial communities from Yellowstone Lake, YNP, Wyoming, USA - YL17G07_20 | ecosystem: Environmental > Aquatic > Freshwater > Lake > Sediment | place: USA: Wyoming | collected... | reverse complement strand
CCTGAGAAAAGGCGCGAAAAGCAGGAAATCGCCAACTGGTTCAGAGTCTGGCTGGAGACTTCTGATCTGTTCTTCGACTGGCTGGAGCTGCGCAAACAATCCGAAGAATATTGCCGCCTTTTTTTGGACCATCATGGGCAACCGTAAGGCAACTCTGAAGGGCCGGAGATCTAGCCACTCTCGTCCTGCCCGCAAGAAGCAATCCTTCCAGGTCCTGCCTCCCGTCCCGCTGAGCCAACTGAGATTCTAGGTTGCAAACCGTTGTCCTGCCCATTACAATGGTCGTGTTTTTCGCCTAACTTTCGCCCTCGGATGAGGTGGCTGGAGGAAAACAATGCTAATGACTGACGGCGAAATGAGGGATGCGATGGAACTGGGGAAATTGCACATCGAGAATTTCTCCGACAGAAGCCTGCAGCCCGCCAGCTACGATATGCGCATTGGGAGCCGGTTGCTAATTAGTAGTGACGATGCGGAGATTGACCTCTTTCAGAGGAGCAGTGCCATTCTGAAACCCGGGGTCTTTGCTCTCGTAACGACACACGAGAAAGTGAAGCTCAGCGACACGATTGCTGGGCACATCGGAGTGAAATCTTATTACACGAGGAAGGGCCTTGTTATGCTTACGGGACTGCAGATCGACCCTGGGTTTGAAGGCGTCCTCGTGATAGGGCTTTACAATGCGTCTCCCCGAAGCCTTACGTTGGAGTATCTGGCACCCTTCTGTACTGTGGAGTTTCATCAGCTGGCGAGGCCGGTCGTGAAGCCTTTCATCCCTGGTAGCGAGCAAGTGGAGGGCTACATACCCCGTGCGGACAAAGACTACCTTCGAACCTTAGAAACAAAGAGTCTATCCGAAATGTCAGAGTCCCTGAGAGAGCTGAGCGTCAATGTCTCGACCATGAGCGAAGCGATAAAGCAAATGAAATGGCTGATGGGGGGAGGATTCGCGTTTGTCAGCCTAGTCGTTGCGATTATCGGTCTACTATCACGCATGAGGTAGTCTGGCCCACTTGGGGGTTCTCTCACCGCAGTTGAACGACTGACTTCAACTTTCCGTGTGCTTCCACTAGAATGGCTGCTCATGTAGAGGCGGCTTTATGCCGCCAAATTCAGGTGCCGGGCCGAATTCCCCGAAACGGCAGGAGCGATGTCTGCGAGAGACAAACTGATTGTGGCGTTGGATGTTCCGAGCGCCGAGGCCGGGTTGCGCCTGGTCGAGCCCTTGCGCGGGCACGTGGGGATGTTCAAGGTAGGCCTGGAGAATTTCACGGCGGAAGGGCCGGTGCTGGCCCGCTTTCTTGTTACCGTCAGGGAGAAGGTCTTCCTCGACCTGAAACTCCACGACATCCCGAATACCGCGCGGGCGGCGGCGCGCCAAGCGGCTCAGCTTGGCGTAAGCATGTTCAATGTGCACGCTTCGGGCGGGCGCAAGATGATGGCGGCGGCGCTCGCGGGCGCGCAAGAAGGCTCGGCGGGCCGTTCTGGGGGGTCGCGTCCGCTGGTGCTGGCGGTCACGCTGCTGACCAGCCTGACGGGCGAAGACCTCGGCGAACTCGGCATCTCCGGCAGCCCGGAGGAGGCAGTGGTTCGGCTGGCGCTGCTGGCGCGTCAAGCCGGCCTCGACGGCGTGGTGGCTTCACCGCGGGAGGTAGCGGCCCTGCGCCGCGCTCTGGGGCCCGGCTTTGTAATCGTCACGCCGGGCATCCGGCCGGCCGGCGCCGCAGCCAACGATCAGGCGCGCATCGCCACGCCGGAAAGCGCCATCCGGGCCGGCGCCGATTACCTCGTTGTGGGCCGGCCCATCACCGAAGCTCCCGACCCGGCAGCCGCAGCCGAGGCCGTCGTTCGAGAGATACAGAAGGCCCTGCCATCTTCCTCTACGTGGGTTAACAATCCATGACCGAAGACGAAATCCTTCAAGTTTTCCGCGACTGCGGCGCTCTCCTCGAGGGTCACTTCATCCTCTCCTCGGGCCTGCACAGCGACCGCTACATTCAGTGCGCGCTGGTCTTGCAGCACCCGCGGGTGGCCGAGCAATTGTGTTCGGAGCTGGCGGTGAAGCTCCGCCACCTGGGCGCTAGGGTTGTGGCGGCGCCAGCGCTCGGCGGAGTCATCGTCTCGCACGAGATAGCGCGCGCGCTCGGTCTCCGCGCGCTCTTCACCGAACGCCAAGAGGGCGCCATGACGCTGCGCCGCGGGTTCAGCCTCGCCCCCGGCGAACCTACCCTCGTCGTCGAGGATGTCATCACCACCGGCGGCTCCACGCGCGAGACCATGGCTGCGGTCGAGCAGGCCGGCGGCAAAGTGGTGGGCGTGGGCGCGCTGCTTGACCGCAGCGGCGGCAAGGCCGACCTCGGTGTGCCGAAGGCCGCGCTGGTAACGCTCTGCGTCCAGAACTACGATCCTGCTGATTGCCCGCTCTGCAAGTCCGGCCTCCCCGCCCTCAAACCCGGCAGCCGCACGAAAAAGTAGCGCAACACTCGCTTTTCAATGACGGCTTCTCTCGGGAGTGCGGGTGTTTGCTCCCGCTTTTCAAAGCGGTGGCGAGCCGGTGCTCTCCTTGGGTGCAAAATCTGAGTACGGACCTTGCGCTACGCGTGATGGCTGCGCGCGGGAGGACAGAGCCCTCCGCTACCGCCGGTACACGATCTTGCCAGCCACGATCGTGGCCGTAGCGGCGCCTTTGAGTTGCCAGCCGTCGAAGGGGGAGTTGCGGCTTTTCGAGCGGCCCTCGGTGGCGCGGTAAGTCCACTCGAGGTGGGGGTCGAAGACGGTGAGGTCGGCGGCGCCGCCGATTTCGAGGCGGCCGAGCGGCTGACCGATGATACGCGCGGGGTTGGTGCTCATCAGGACGACGAGGTGCGCGAGCGAAATCCGCCCCGGGTGGACCAGTTGGGTGAGCGCCAAGCCGAGCGCAGTCTCAAGCCCGATAATGCCGAACGGCGAGTCACCGCCGAGGGGCTTGGCCTTGAGTTCGGGCGCGTGCGGCGCGTGATCGGTGGCGAGCGCATCGACCGTGCCGTCTGTTATCCCGGCGCGCACGGCCTCGACGTCCTGCGCGCTGCGGAGCGGCGGGTTCATCTTGGCATTGGTGCCATACTGGATAACAGCTTCGTCGGTGAGGGTGAAATGATGCGGCGTAACCTCGCAGGTGACACGGATGCTGCGGTGCTTCCCGAGGCGGACCGTCTCCACGGCACGGGCAGTCGAGAGGTGCGCCACGTGCAGATGGGCTCCGGTAGCCTCCGCCAGAATCAGGTCGCGAGCCACGCAGACGTCTTCGGAAACGTTCGGGATTCCTCGCAGCTTCAAGCGTTCGGCGACAGGGCCTTCGTTGACCACGCCGCCAGGGTGCAGGCTGGGGTCTTCGCAGTGATCGATGATAGGAACGCCGACCACACGTGCCTTCTCCATAGCCCGCCGCATCAGGCCGGCAGTCTTCACCGGCCGGCCGTCGTCGGAAAATCCCACGGCCCCCGCTGCCTTTAGAGCAGCCATGTCTGTCAGCGACTCTCCCTGGCTTTCCATGGAGACGGCCGCGATGGGAAACACGCGGGCCAGTCCAATCCGTTGAGCCTTCTCGATGGTGGTTCGCACCAACTCCGGGCGGTCAATGAGGGGCTTGGTGTTGGGCATGGGGCAGACGGCGGTGAAGCCTCCGGCGACGGCGGCTTCGAGCCCGGTGTCGAGGGTTTCGGAAATCTCGCCGCCCGGCTCGCGCAAGTGAACGTGGATGTCCACGAAGCCGGGCGCCACGACCTGCCCGCGCGCGTCAAGCGTTTCGTCGGTCGGGGCGGTGAGATTCGGAGCAAGCTGGCGGATCACGCCATCTTCGATCAATACGTCAACTTCGCCGTCCAAACCGTCTTCGGGTGAGAGTACGCGGCCACCTTTGATAAGCAGCGTTGCCATGTCTAGACCACCCGGGTCTCAGGCGGCGCTTTATGGGCGCCGAGGTGGACGGCGGTCCCCGATTGCATCCCGACACCAAGCAGCGGGACAGGTCGGGGTGGGCGCCAACCGCAGCCACAGGGAGGGAGTATAGCACCGCTTTACAGTGGGGCAGTCTCCGTCATGGTAGAGGAGCACCTTTAGGGTGCTCCCGCGGGAGGGGCGCAAGGTCGCTCCCCTACACCGCCTGGGTGAATGGGAAGAGCGGAAGCAGATAATCTTTCACCGGCTGGAAGGTCTTGCGATGTTCGGGGCAAGGGCCGTAGCGAGCCACGGCCTCGAGGTGTTCGGCGGTGCCATAACCTTTGTTGCGCGCGAGCTGATATTGCGGGTAGAGCCGGTCGAGTTCCTCCAGGTGTGCATCGCGCGCCACCTTGGCCAGAATCGACGCGGCGGCGATGGAGACGGAGCGCGCGTCCCCGTGGATGATGGCACGGTGCGGTATCAGAAAGTCTCCGCGTTTACCGCGCGCCGCGAGCGGCATGGCATCCGTCAGGACGAAATCGGGCGGAGGGTCCAGACCCCGCAGGGCGCGGATCATTGCCTGGCGTGAGGCCTCGTACACATTCAGTGCGTCAACTTCTGTCGCGGTAATTGCCACCACCTGGAAAGCCACGGCTTTCTCGCGGATTTCCGGGGCAAGTTCGAGGCGTTCGGCAGAGGAGAGTTTCTTGGAGTCGTCCACGCCGGGGATGGGCTTGGTGGGATCGAGAATGACGGCGGCGGCGTAAAGCGGCCCTACCAGCGAGCCGCGGCCCGACTCGTCGCACCCGGCAACCCGACGCCAGCCCTGGCGGAAGGCTTGCGCCTCGAATTGCCGCGTACAACTGAACTCCTGCGGGGCGCGTCCGGGCCGCATGGCGGGAGTTTATCGCAGCCGCTACACCAGAAGCAAATCAGGGCGGGCAACCTTGCCCTCGGCGGCGGTGGCAACCTCTTCCTGCGAACGAGGCAGCACCTCGCTCCTACGCTTCCTGCTCGGTGCGGGCTTCGCGGATGCGGGCAGCCTTGCCCCGGAGCTTGCGCAGGTAATAGAGCTTCGCGCGCCGCACGCGGCCCGACCGGACGACTTCGATCTTGTCAACCACCGGCGAGTGCAGAGGGAAGATCCGCTCCACGCCGTGGCCGAAGGACATCTTGCGGACGGTGAAGGTGGAATGGTTCGCGGCGCGGCGCAGGCTGATGACCGCGCCTTCAAAGACCTGAATCCGTTCCTTGTCCCCTTCTTTGATCTTGACGTGGACGCGCACCGTATCGCCCGCGCGGAAGGCGGGAATGTCTTTTTTCATTTGTTGCTGTTCGATCTTCTCGAGAACTTTCATGGTTGTTGTACTCCCAGTCTTGACATGGGCGCGGGCGGTGGCGGCGCTCTCCTCCTCGCCGCGCGGGCGGTGGGGACACCGCCGCTAGGGTGGCGGGGTAAACCCGCCTCTACAGATTTCTTCGCGCGACCGGCTCGGAAGCCGCGCCTTTGATTTCCTCCAACAACGCCTGGTCGGTCTCGCTGAGCGCAACGCTCGCGAGCAAGTCCGGTCGCTTCCGCCAGGTTTTTTCCAGCGCGCGCCGACGACGCCACTGGCGGATCTCTTCGTGGTTTCCAGAGAGCAGGACTTCCGGAACGGTCCAGCCGCGAAAGTCCGCCGGCCGGGTATAGTGCGGGCAATCGAGAATCCCTTTCGCGCCGCTGCCCGCCGGGCTTACGGGGGAGGCGAAAGAATCCTGCTCCCGGGATTCTTCATTGCCGAGCACGCCGGGTAAAAGGCGCGTCACCGCTTCGATCACGACGGCGGCTGCCAGCTCGCCCCCGCTCAGCACGTAGTCGCCGAGGGAAATCTCGTCGGTAGCGAGGTGTTCGGCGACGCGTTCGTCCACGCCCTCATACCTCCCGCACAGCAGCACCAGGCGCGCGTTCCGGGCCAGCTCTTCGGCCACGGCCTGGGTCAGCAGGCGTCCCTGCGGGCTGAGCAGGATGACCGGAAAGGTCTCTCCGGGAGCTTCCGCCTTCACGGCTTCCACAGCGCAGAACAGTGGCTCCGGCTTGAAGACCATGCCCGGACCACCACCAAAGGGCCGGTCGTCCACGGTGCGGTGGCGGTCGTCGGTGAAACCGCGCAAGTCGTGGAGCCGGATGTCCACCTGTCCGCCCGCGCGCGCCCGCTTGAGCAAGCCGTGCTCAAGGATGCTGGCGAAGAACTCCGGGAAGATGGTGATGACGTCGAAGATCATGGTGTTAGGGGCTGGGGAAAAGCCTTGCGCCACGAAATCCCAGCCCCCCGACTCCTTCGATCCAACCCTTTAATTCGACTCGGCGCTACATATTCAATTCCAACAAGTCCTCCGGCGGGTCGATGACGATGGTTTTCGCCGCCGGGTCAATCTGCCGGCAAATATCCTGTGCCAGCGGGATGAGTACCTCACCGCGGGCTGTCGCGACGTGCAGCAGATCCACGCCGCCCGTCGGCTCGACCTCCGTGACCGTTCCCAGTTCGCTCGCCACGCCTTGGCGCCGGGTGACCACCCGACAACCCTTCAGTTCCCAGACATAATACTGATGCGCGGGAAGCGGCATCCGCTCCTCGCGCGGGATCAGCACGTGCACGCCCCGCAGTCGGTTTGCCTGGTCGATGGAATCGACGCCGGAGAACTTCAGAACGACGCGCCCCTTGTGGGGCCAGACGCTTTCGACGCGCGCGGGCTCCGGTGGGCTTCCCGGATTCTCCAGATACGCCCGGCGCAGTTCGGCAAAGCGTTGGGGAAAATCCGTGAGGATTTCGGCCACCACTTCGCCCCGGCGCCCCTGCGGCCTCACAATGCGCGCCACGGCCAGGAACTTGTCCGCTTCTTTCTGCGGTAACGCTTCCGCAGCCGCGGGACTCACGCGCTGGGCTCGAGAGCGGATGCGTGGCACCTCGGTCTATTCCAGGATTTCCAGCGTAAACCGCTTCTTCAGCTTCATCCCCGCGGCCCCCAGAATGGTGCGGATGGACCGCGCGGTTCGTCCTTGCTTGCCGATCACCTTCCCCAGGTCCGAAGGGTGAACCCGCAGCTCCAGAACCGTGACTTGTTCCCCTTCCACCGGCCGGACTTGAACCTGATCAGGATTATCCACAAGCGCTTTGGCGATGGCTTCGATGAGCTCCTTCATCTGGCCCTCCCTGGCAACCGAATCGTCCGGAATGCTCACAAGGAAAGAGTGCGTCGGAGAACATAGGAATTGGAACTCGGCCCCGCCCTCCGGCCTAACGGCGGGGTCCTGTCAGTTTTTCGCTTCCTTGGCTTTCTTCAGGAAGCTCTGGACGGTCTCGGAAGCTTGGGCACCCCGCCCCAGCCAATACTCCGCCCGCTCGCGATTGAAAACCACTTCCGGCGGATTGCGGCGGGCGTTGTAGTGGCCCAGGATCTCGACGAAGCGCCCGTCCCGAGCCCGCTCCTTTTCGATGACGACGATCCGGTAAGAACTCTGCTTCTTGGCTCCCGTCCGAGCCAGACGTATTTTCAGCAATCAACCCCCCTTGGCTTGAAACTGGGTAGGGGCGGGTCTTAGACCCGCCCCGACAAATCATCCGCGCTTACACGGGACCGCCCGGCCCCACGGGCACTTTCAGCCCGCTCGGCTGACGGCCAAACAAATTCCGGCCCAGAGATTTCATCATCTTCTGGGTCTGCACGTACTGCTTCAGCACCTGGTTGACCAGTTGGACGCTGGTGCCGCTGCCGCGCGCGATCCGTCGGCGCCGCTTGCCGTTGATGATCTCGTGATGGGCGCGCTCCCGCGCCGTCATGGAGTCGATGATGGCCTCGATATGCACCAATTCCTGCTCGTCCACGCGGACCTTACCGGCGTCTTTGAAGATTCCCACCTTGGGCAGCATTCCCATCATCTGGTCCACGGGGCCGAGCTTGCGCATCTGGCGAAGCTGGTCGCGGAAGTCGCCCAGACTGAACGCATCCGTCTGGATCTTCCGCTGCACCTCCAGGGCTTTCTGCTTGTCGATGGTCTCCTCGGCCTTCTCGATGAGCGAGAGCATATCGCCCATCCCCAGGATGCGAGAAACGATTCGCTCCGGATAGAAGATGTCCAGCGCGTCGTACTTCTCGCCCACGCCGATGAACTTGATGGGTTGGCCGGTGACGTGCTGGATGGAGAGGGCCGCGCCGCCGCGCGCGTCGCCATCCAGCTTGGTGAGAATCACGCCGGTGGTTCCCAGCCGTTCGTGGAACTCCTGCGCGCTGCGCACCGCGTCCTGGCCGATCATGCCGTCGGCAACGAGCAGCACCTCGCTCGGCCGCAGGCGGGTTCGCAGGTCGCTCACTTCCTGCATCATCTCTTCGTCGATGTGCAGGCGGCCTGCCGTGTCCACGATGAGCACGTCGTGGCCGCGGTCCGCGGCGTCCTTGCGCGCGGCCATCGCCAGTTCGATAGGCGAAGCGATTCCTTCGCCCGCGAAGCAAGGGATTTCAACCGCCTTGGCAATGATGGCCAATTGTTCGCGCGCCGCCGGGCGGTAAACGTCCGTCGAGACCAACATCGGGCGCTTTCGCTTCTTCGCCAGCCACAGCGCCAGCTTGCCCGCCGTCGTCGTCTTGCCGGAGCCCTGCAAGCCTACCAGCAAAAAGACGGTCGGATAATCCCGCGTGAAAATCAGCAGGGCTGCTTCGCGCCCCAGGATCTCGACCAATTCGTCGCGCACAATGCGGACGACTTCCTGCGCCGGCGTGAAGCTCGTGCACACTTCTTCGCCCAGGGCCCGCACGCGCACCCGGGCCAGCAGCTCCTTCACGACGTTGACATTGACGTCGGCTTCGAGCAGCGCCAAGCGCACTTCCCGAAGCGTTTCGTCAACCAGCGCCTCGTTCAGGATGCCCTGGCCGCGTAACGTCCTGAAAACGCGCTGGAATTTCTCTTGTAAGGCGTCAAACATCTCAGCCCGCCGCCTCCGGACACCTCCACCTTATCCGGCGCCCAGTCCGGCTCATCCCAGCAAACCAAAATGCTGGAGTCGCTATTTTACACGTGTTTCTATGAAAAAGGAACGAAACGGCCTCGGTGCTTGGCGGGCTTTGGTTCCGTGCTGTCAGACTGCGTGGCGCCTGGGTTCCTGCAGTATCAGCGAGACTTGCCCCCTCGCCCCTCTTTTTCCAGCAGCGCGCGTTTCCGCCCCAGGCCCCAGCGGTAGCCGCCCAAGCCGCCGTCTTGGCGGACGACGCGGTGGCACGGGACGACGATCGAGACAGGGTTCGTGGCGCAGGCGCGGGCCACGGCGCGCACCGCTCTGGGTCGGCCTATCTCCCGAGCGACCTGCTTATAGCTCCGCGTGCTCCCATACGGGATGCGGCGCAGTTCGTCCCACACGCGTCTCTGAAACGCCGTGGCCACGACGTCCACCGGCAAGTCCAGCCGCGATTCGTGTCCTTTGAGATAGTTGAGGATGACCTTAAGCCACCGCTTCAAGCCCGAAGCGTCCGGGCGGATCTCGACGTTCGGGTACTCGCTCAGCAGGGCGGCACGGAGCCGGGCGTCCGAATTCCCCAGGCAAACCGCGCAGATGCCGCGCGGCGTTCCCGCCACCAGCAGGCGGCCCAAAGGTGAGTTGACGATGGCGTAGCGAATCTTCATCTCCTTCCCTCCCCGCCGGTACGTCCCCGGCGTCATGCCAAGCTCGGTGGCGGCCCGCTCAGAGTAAGGCAAGCCGCGGCGCGATTCTACCCGAATCTTGCGGTCAAAGTCAGTCCGCGTCCTGGGGGGACTCGAGTCCCCTTCCGGCAAGCGAAATGGTGGCCAACGAGGGCGCCAATGCTGGCCTGTTCAGGAACGTCGAGCAGGAGGCGAGCACGGCGGGCGCTCAGGTGACCATCGAAATCTTCGCCCAGCGACTGGATTTGGACGGCGATGCGTCCGCGCGGGACTCGCAGCTCGACTCCGTCGTCGAGCTCCTGGGCGGCAACTGCAACCAGATAACCTTCAATGATGATATTGATCCCGGCGTGATCCAGGACTCGCTTATCCAAGACTTCACCCTACCGTCGTCACCCGGCAACCTGTACTTCAGCCGGGTGCGCGATTTCCGCGGCGACGGCCGCCCCGACCTCATCTACGAACTCTCCCTCTCCGGCGCGGATTAGCAGGGGCGCATCGCGCTGCGCCCTTCTGTAGCGGCGGTGTCCTCACCGCCGGCTTGGGGGGGATGGAGGGCAGAAATCCGGAACGCAAGATTGGTCGTTCAATCTTGCGGCTCTTCAGACTCCTTAAAAAGCCGCAACTTCAAAGAGCGGAAGTTGCCTCACACACTCCTATGACCCTTCCGCAGCGAGCTGCGCCGTCGGGCGGGTCTGAGACCCGCCCCTACAGACCCGGTTCGAGGGTGGGGGATTTTTCCGGCTCCGGGGTGGGCATGTGGCACTGGCCGTCGAAGTAGCCGCCCGGTTCGACGAGCAGCTTGGGCGTGTAGATGTTGCCGAGGACGATGCCGAGGTTCTTGATTTCGAGCGACTCGGAGGCGTGCACGGCGCCTTTCACCTTGCCGGCGATCGAGACCTGCTTGGCGTGGATCTCGCCTTCGACCTCGCCCTGGTTGGCCACCACCAGCATCCCTTCGCAGGTAATCTCGCCCTTGAAGTGGCTGTTCAGGCGCATGATGCCGCAGGCGATCCGCATCTTGCCTTCGACTTCGACCCCGGGCTCGAGCAAGCCCACCATGTCGTCGTCCAGGAGTTCCGCCAGCTCGCGCCGGCGGCTGGGCTTTCCGAAACCTAGTGCCACGGCAGCCTCCTTCGAAGAGCAGTTGACAGTTAGCAGTTGACAGTTAGCGGTTCACAGTCGTCGGTGGACACTTTCCGCTGCTTGCTCAACGGCCGGTGTGTGGTGGCTCGATCTATGCTTAACTCAATGTGTATCATTGCACTTACTATTACTTGAAATAGTATCCCAGGTTCTCTATCATCTAGTGCGAGGGCCTAGCGGCGCACAATCCAGTCGAAGATGCGGCTCAGATCCTCCGCCGAATAGTACTTGATTTCAATTCTTCCCCGCTCGGCGTCCCCCACAATCTTGACGCGCGTGCCGAGCGTCCGTTCCAGCTCCACCACCGCCGCGCGCACGTTGGGGTCACGCTTGTCGGCAGCAGCGGCCGGCTGTGCTTCCGCCGGCGCCGTCTCCCAGGCCACGATTTCCTCCGCATCGCGCACGGAGTACCCGCGCTCGGCGATGGTGCGCGCCAGCTTCATCTGGGCGGCGGGCGAATCCAGCGCGAGCAGCGCCCGCGCGTGCCCCGCACTGAGCTCACCCTTGGCGACCATCTCCTGCACCTCGCGCGGCAGCCGCAGCAGGCGCAGGGTGTTGGTGACCGTCGAGCGGTTCACTCCCAGACGCTTGGCGATCTCCTCGTGGCTGAGTCCGTGTCTCTGCTGAAGCGCTTCGAGGCCGTGCGCCGCCTCGATCGGGTTAAGGTCTTCGCGCAGCAGGTTCTCGGTGAGGGAGAGTTCGAGCGCTTCTAGGTCCGTGAGGTCTCGAACGACCGCAGGGATCTTCTCCAGCCCCGCCAGGTGCGCAGCCCGCCAGCGGCGCTCGCCGGCAACGAGCTGATAGCGTCCCTCGGCGCGACGCAACAGGATCGGCTGTACGACGCCGCTCGAGCGAATGGAATCGGCAAGCTCCTTCAGGCTTGCTTCGGGAAATGCGCGGCGGGGCTGGAAGGGGTTCGGGTCGATAAGGTCAAGAGCGACCGCCTCCAACCCGGCGACTGCGGCCGTGGTTTCGACTTCGCGCAGGAGGGCGCTAAGTCCCCGCCCCAGCGCCTTTCTGGTCATGGTTGATGACCTCCTTGGCGAGTTCGACATAGCTTGCGGCCCCGCGACATTGGGGGTCGTAGAGGAAAACCGGCTTGCCGTAACTGGGCGCCTCTGCCAAGCGCACATTGCGCGGAATGACTGTTTCAAAAACCTGATTACCGAAGAAATCTCTTAGGTCGTCGCGCACTTGGTGGGAAAGATTAGTGCGCTCGTCGAACATGGTGAGCAGGATGCCCTCCACCGCAAGCTTGGGGTTGTGCGTGCGACGGATGCGGATCAGCGTGTCAAGGAGTTCAGAGACACCTTCCAGCGCGAAGTACTCGCACTGCACCGGCACAATGACGGAGTCGGCAGCCACCAGGGCGTTCAGAGTCAGCAAGTCGAGGGCGGGTGGGCAGTCGAGGACAATGAAGTTGAACCGATCTCGGAGACCTTCCAGCTTGCGCCGCAAGGTTTGCTCGCGCTCGGGCAGTTCCACGAGCTCGACGTTGGCGCCGACGAGGTTCTTCTCCGAAGGGATCAGGTGAAGTCCCTCGACCTCGCAGCTCACGATGAGGTCTTCGAGCGGCACGTCCATCAGCAAGCCGTGGTAGAGCGACCGCCGAGAGGGATCCTTGGCGAACCCCAGGCCACCTGTAGTGTTGGCTTGTGGGTCGCAATCAATGACCAGGGTCCACATGTCTTGGTTCGCGAGCGCGGCGCTCAGATTGATGGCGGTCGTGGTCTTACCGACGCCGCCCTTTTGATTGGCGATGGCGATAACTCGGCTCACTTTGCCCAACCCGCTGAAGTTGCACCAAATCTAGCAGATACGGCTTCCCTCTGCAAGCCAAAAGGAGACGAGATGTTTCACGTGGAACATTCGCTGACCCAGGAGCAAGCCGTCGCCTTCCCCCGGTGAATCCGCTGCCTTGAGGGTTCAACCATCCCGGAGCGTACCAAGTCGTGCGCCGACCCAGATCTCCCGCTCGCGACTCAGAGGCAAAGGAATGTGCGACTGCCACTCAAGCAGAGACTGGGTTCCTGCAAGGCTTGCGGCTTGGCTATGGCTCAGCCATAGGCAAAGGCGGCCGCCAACCTTGAGGCAGGCGACCGCCTCCGGAACCAACCTGTCGAGGTGCCCGACAGCCCGGGCGGTTACGGCATCAAACGAAGGCACAGATCGCTGCCGGACCAACTGCTCCAGCCGCTCTCCGCGAACTCCCACTGACTCCATTTGACAGGCCCTGGCCACTTCTTTGAGGAATGCGCGCTTCTTGGCCACTGGCTCGAGTAGCGTGGCCGCCAGTCCGGGGAAGGCAATCTTCAGCGCCAGACCCGGAAAGCCGGCTCCGCTGCCGATGTCGAGCAACGTTCCCTCAAGCCTGACCCAGCGTGCGAGATAGAGGCTTTCGCCGAAGTGGCGGGCCACGCACTCCTCTGGGGTGCGAATGGCGGTGAGGTTGATCTTCTGGTTCCACCGCACGAGCAGGTCGAGGTAAGTTAGCAGGCAGCCGATCTGCGCGGAAGTCAGCTCCAGCTCGAATGGATCGAGGAGTTCGCGCACCCTGCTTTCGCTGAGCATGCCGCCGCGGATTGTAAGGGCAGATCCGAGGGGAATGCAAGGAAGTGTACTCGTCCAGTAGATTAGTGACACTCCTTGAGTTGGGATGGGGAGGCCCGTTGGACGAGGAACCCCTGGGGCGTGGGATAGCCCAAGGCTTGATGGGGGCGGACGATGCTGTAGATGTGCTTCCACTGGTGGAGTTCCTGGTTGGGCTGGGCGATCGGGAGCGAGCAAGGGGTGAC
>Ga0315282_10011702_pt1 | contig 13530 bp, 11 predicted proteins | sample YL17G07_20_MG_FD_203693 | JGI IMG/M metagenome (GOLD analysis project Ga0315282, IMG submission 203693) | Sediment microbial communities from Yellowstone Lake, YNP, Wyoming, USA - YL17G07_20 | ecosystem: Environmental > Aquatic > Freshwater > Lake > Sediment | place: USA: Wyoming | collected... | reverse complement strand
TAGGCAAGCTCCTTGCGGGCTATATTAAAAATGGAAATTTCTTCTTGGAAGAAGCCAACCATTTAACGGTTGAGAGATTCAAAACAGGAAAACTCATTCATGAAAAAACAGTGATCGGATAACAAAATTGTTGACATTAGTACATTAGAGAGGTATAATAAATATCGGGAAGTAGCAACTTTAAGGGTGCGAAATTCAAATAATTATGTTCAAGGGGTGAGGACCATGGTTGTTGAAAAAGAAATGCAAAAGAAAAGAGCTGTTGTCAGGCCAATGAATAAAAGGATTGCAAGACTTAGAGAGGAGAGTGTAAAAGCTGAGGTTAAGATATCTGATGAGAGAGCTAAAGTTATAACCGAATTTTATAAAAACGGAATTACCGCAGGAAAATCTATTCCTGTACAGCGTGCACTGGTATTTGAATACTTAATGGAACACGTAAGCCTGCCGATTGAAGACGGTCAGCTAATTGTTGGATTAAGAGGGACTGCTCCGCAGGAGGTTCCCACGTATCCGGAAATCTGTACTCATAGTATGGAAGACCTAGAAATTTTAAACTCCAGAGAGAATATGCCTTACAAGGTTGATGATAAAACCAAGGAATTATACGAAAACGAAATAATTCCATTCTGGAAAGGCAAACCAATGAGGGATATTATCTTTGAAAACTTGCCTCAAGAATGGATAGAGGCCTATGAAGCAGGGATATGGACAGAATTTATGGAGCAAAGAGCACCCGGTCATACAGCTGGCGGTGAAAGAATATTCAAAACAGGGCTTTTAGACATAAAAGAAGAAATTAAAGAGAAAATGCAGGAACAAAAGTCAATTGATCCAGAATACTACGATAAAATGGAAGAACTCAAAGCCATGGATATTGCAGCAGATGCCATTTTAACCTACGCCAGACGCTATGCAGAAAAACTCGAAAAGATGGCAGAAGAAGAAAAAGACTCCGAGAGAAAAAAAGAGCTTAAGGAAATGGCAGAGATGTGTCGTTGGGTCCCGGCACGTGCTCCGAGGACATTCTGGGAAGCTCTCCAACACTACTGGTTCGTTCATGTAGGTGTAGTTTATGAAACAAACCCTTGGGATTCTTTTAATCCCGGACGTTTGGACCAGCATTTATGTCTGTTTTACGAAAAAGATATCAAAGAAGGAGAGTTGACAAGAGAGAAAGCAAAAGAACTTCTTGAGGCATTCTGGATCAAGTTCAACAACCAGCCGGCAGTTCCAAAAGTCGGGGTGACGGCGGAAGAAAGCTTCACATATAACGACTTTACAAAAATCAATATCGGGGGGCTAAAAAAGGATGGCTCAGATGGTGTTAATGAAGTCTCTTACCTGCTCCTGGAAGTTCTTGATGAAGTAAGGACCTTGCAGCCCAATACAGCTGTGCTAGTGAGCGACAAAAATCCAGAGCACTTCATTAAAACGGCTTTGAAAGTAGCGGGACCTGGATTTGGTGAACCACCCTTCTTCAATTTCGATGGGGTTATAATCAAAATGTTAAGGCAGGGTAAAAGCCTGGAAGATGCCCGCACTGCCGGCGTCAGCGGCTGTATAGAAACCGGGGCCTTCGGAAAAGAAAGTTATATCCTGACAGGGTATTTCAACCTCCCCAAAATTCTGGAGCTCACCCTGAACAACGGCATAGATCCCCAAGACGGGAAAAAGATTGGCATAGAAACTGGGGACCCAAGAAGCTTAAAGACCTTTGATGAGCTCTGGGAAGCTTTTATTAAGCAGGTAAAACATTTTATGGACATAAAAATGAAAGGGAATGACATTATCGAGGCACTTTTTGCAAAATACCTGCCAGTTCCTTTCGAATCTCTTTGGATAAATGGCTGCGTCGAAAATGCCAGAGATTATAATGACGGTGGAGCCAGGTACAACACCCAGTATATTCAAATAGTGGGATTAGGCACTCTTACGTATAGTTTAACTTCAATTAAGTACCATGTGTTTGATAAAAAGATTATATCCATGGACGAACTTCTTGAGGCCCTCAAGCAAAACTTCGAAGGAAAGCACGAAATGCTAAGGCAAATCATCCTGAACAAAACACCCAGATATGGGGAAGACAATGATTATGCCGATGAAATTGCAAAAAATATAGTCAATAATATGGTGGAGATAATCGAAAACTATCCACCTTCTCCGATCAGAAAAGCCTCAAAGAGGGCTTATTTCCTGCCCACCACAGCCCACGTATATTTTGGAAAGGTTACCGGGGCGACGCCGGATGGAAGAAAAGCAGGTTTACCGGTTTCTGAAGGCATTTCACCGGTTCAAGGGAGTGATAAGAAGGGAATAGCAGCTGTATTCAGGTCAGTTTCCAAATGCGATTGGGATAAAACTGGCGGAGCTTTGCTTAATCAGAAACTGACGCCGGACCTGCTTGAGGGGGAGGAAAACATAAGGAAGCTTGCACAACTTATAAAAACCTTTTTCAATATGGGGGGACATCACGTTCAGTTTAATGTGGTAAGTGCTGAACTGCTTCGTGAAGCGCAAAAACATCCTCAAGATTTCCAGGACTTAATGATTAGAGTTGCTGGATACAGTGACTACTTTGTGAATTTGCCAAAAGGTTTGCAAGATGAAATAATTGCAAGAACAGAACATAAAGAAGTCTAATTTCTAAGCGAACTCTTCAAATGGTTAAAGAAGGACGAGGGCAACTAAATGGTCAATAATGGGTTAATATTCGACATAAAAAGGTATGCTATCCACGATGGTCCCGGAATTAGGACGACGGTTTTTCTGAAAGGGTGTCCTCTTAAATGCTGGTGGTGTCACAATCCGGAGGGCATTTACCGTGAATCTGTACTTATGTTTTTTGAATATAAATGCATGAAGTGTCACACCTGTGCTCGTGTTTGCCCGATTGGCGCAATTACTTTTGAAAATGAAAATAGTACTCCCCATATCAACAGACAAATCTGTAACAATTGCGGAATTTGCTCCAGTGTATGTCCGACTGAAGCGTTAAGACTTGTCGGTAGAGAGATCACGATCAAAGAGCTAATGAAGGAAATTGAAAAAGATATTCTGTTTTATGATAATTCAGGAGGAGGCGTGACTTTTTCAGGAGGAGAGCCACTATTTCAACATCAATTCTTAATAGAAGCCCTTAAGGAATGCAAGAAGAGGGGCATCCATACCGTACTGGACACCTCGGGCTATGCTCCTGAGAACGTATTTTCATCGGTGCTGGATTACGTAGATGTGTTCCTATATGACCTGAAGCTGGCCGATAATGAAGAGCACATAATATACACAGGAGTTTCAAACGTCCTGATTATAAATAACTTGCGGATGCTGGTAGATACGGGTAGAGGAAAGGATGTCATTTTGCGTTTTCCTATCATTCCGGGGATTACTGATACAGAAAAAAATATTGATGACCTTGTGGAGTTTGTTTCTTCGCTAAAAAGTATACGTGAAATCGACCTACTTCCTTTCCACGACGTGAGCGAAAAATACAATAGACTTGGCATAGAATATAAAATGCCCGCACAAGAAGCTCCACCACAAGAAAAATTACAGTATATAAAAAGAAGATTTGAGGAAATTGGACTTTACGTGAAGATTTGAAGTTTCAGGCAAACTCATTTTTGCTATATACCAAGCATATCCAGACATTCGATTTCTTTTATAAATCTAGAAAAAATTATCACTGTAAGATGACGTTATTACAGAAATTATCCAGGGTTGAATAAGTTGCGATACATACGAGACTACTACCTTAGAATAAGGAGATTTTCATGATTAAGAAAAAGTTATTTAACTTATATAATAAGACCATGGGTAAATTACTAAGTACTTCAAGGTTTTCGAAAAGCAAAATAGCACAGAACAGGCTAAAGTTAGTAGAGTTCTCAAAGAAGTATAGTATTAAGGCCACCCAGGATGCTTTCAACGTATCAAGGGCAACAATCTTTAGGTGGAGGTGGTATTTTAAAAGAATCCCTGGGGAGGCTTAACAGTCTCATCCCCAAATCAAGAAGACCTAAGAGAGTAAGGACTATGAAGGTAATCCCAGAGGTAATTACTTTCATAAGAGATATAAGAGAGAAACACCCAAGAATAGTAAAGAGAAGATAAAAAAGTTTCTTGATAAATACTGTGATAAGAGAGGAATAAGAACAATATCCGTATCAACAATAGGTAAAGGATTCGCAAAGACAGCGAATACAGAGGACTAAATCAAAAGATCTGACCTGACATTCAACCTTTCACGGTTAAACTACCATAATCCTGAAAGTGGGTGGGCAAAGAGGAAGGTAAACTACAAAAACAAGGTAAGACACTCTCCAAAATACAAGGATTTAGGGTACCTAGAGATAGACACAATCGTTAAGTTTATCAACGGAATAAAAAGATATATCATCAATGCAATAGACATATCCAACAAGTTTTAGTTTGCATATGCATTCAGAACACTAAATAGCAGAAATACCTTAATCTTCTTTAAAAAACTTGAAAGCGTGTATCCCTATGAAACATGGATCCATGCTGTTCAAACTGGTAACGGCCCCGAGTTCCTCGGGGGTTTAACGAATATCTCAAGAAAAGAAACATAAAACACAACTTTATTTATTTAAGATGCCCAAGGATAAATGGCTTCGTTGAGAGAGCAAATAACCTGCTGAGAAGGAACACAGGTTACAAAGGAGTAAGAACCCTGCAGGAGGAGTTCATAGATCTACACTTCAACCTTTTATTAGAGGATATTGATAAATTTAACAGGAAACTTATGGATTATCTTTTATGGTACAATGCAGAAAGACCTTATAAAAGTCTTAACAATAAATCTGCTGAAAAGAGTGCAGATTACAGAGGAGTATGACACCGATAAATTACTTGTTAAAATGTTATCCTTCAATCGAGGAGGTGAAAAGACCCTCCTCGAAACTCCACCCAGAAAAGAGAATTAAAGACGGTTTTATCTTTTCAAAGGAGTTAGAGGGAATGTGTCCCTCTAATATGAAATGTATGTAACGCGTACAGCCTCTTGACAAAAAAATTTTTAGTGTAGAATATTAATAGGCCGTTTTTGAGGCTTGACGAAAAGCTAAGAGAGAATAAATGCATAAGGAATGTGAAAGTTTTAAAACAAGTGTTTTATTGGAAAGCCTCTGGTGTAGAGCAATTTGTAGAGTTACGTTTGCTTTACTGCTGTATCTACGCGATTTAATGCATTCTATCTTTGGTTACAGGACTAATCCTTGTCGGAAGAAAATCTTTGTTTTAAAGACAGGTATTGGTTACTTATTCCAATTGTTTCCAGACTTTCTTTGAAGAGAACCTTTTGGTGCAAGGGAGACTTTGTTGAAAGATCTTGTTATGGTTATTGACCGTGATCGTTTCCAGACTTTTGCTGAAAGAGAAAACTTCTTTGGAAAAGACGCAAATAAATTTCTTGCTAAAATGTTATCCGGAGCCTCGTACAATATACATAGTAATATAATATTACACAATAATGTGAGTGAGAACGTGAATAGGGCAGATCATCACGGATCCCAAATGTATTTAACGCATACAATTTTAAAAAAGTACTAAAGGAGGTACAAAATGTCTTATTATTATGAGTATGAATTAGGAAAAGCAGCTAAAATTCTTTGTGAAGATCTCTTCAAATTGAAACCAGGAGAAACATTTGTCATTACTGCGGATACGGAAAGTGACAAAAGAGTTGTTGATGCGACAGCCACAGCTGCTTTTGCGTGTGGTGCCAAACCCATGGTCATTTATACAGCATCCCCATTGGGAGTGGGGAAAGCAGCCGATCCCATGCTCCCCGTAGAAGCTCTCACTGCTGTACTTCTAAAGGCTGATGCCTGGGTGGAATTTAATAATGAGTGGTTACTTTACTCTACGCCTTACGATATCGCAGTGAAAGAGAACAAAAAGCTCCGCCATCAGTGCTTGGTAGGAATGAACGTAGACATGATGGTCCGCAACATTGGAAGGGTAGACTACCCAAATCTAGAAAAATTTATGAAGCTAGTTACTGAAAGGACTCTATCCGCCAAACACATGCAGATTACTACTCCGGCTGGCACAGACGTAGAATTCAATAACGAACCTGGTCGCAAGCCAATTATGGAGCTTGGTTATGCTGACACCCCAGGGTCCCACATGATGGCCGGACAGATCGGCTGGTCTCCAAATTTCGAGTCCATTAATGGGAAAATCGTTTTTGACGGTTCTCTCGTTCCTCCTATCGTTGGCATTTTGAAAGAGCCAGTTCACTTAACAGTTAAAAAAGGAGAAATCGTGAAGATTGAGGGAGGAAAGGAAGCTACAGAGTATGAGAAGTGGCTTAAGAGCTTCAACCACCCACAGATGTTCAAGCTGGCCCATGTGTGTTATGGTTTCAACCCTGGGGCAAGACTGACAGGAGACATCCTAGAGGATGAAAGAGTCTGGGGTGGGACAGAATGGGGCATTGGCAATGTCGGGGCAATACTCGTTCCTGGTGGGATTTCTGGACCCTCCCACTCTGATGGCATTTGCTTGAATTCCTCCGTATGGTTGGATGGCGTCCAGATTATGGACAAGGGTCAGCTCTTAAACCCAGAGCTTAAAGAGCTAGCAGGAAAATTAGGGAAATAAGGTTTTCAATGACGATTTGGCCTCACTGGTTGAATTTACATATCTGCATGTTAAGTGATGTGGGGTATGCGTTTTTGGTTTCCCAGATGATTCACTTACACGGAGTTTTAGTTCTGATTTCCAGTAAGGCCATGAATTTTAGAAAGTGCGAAAGAATTTTCTTTCACCCCTGCTGATCTAATAAGCAGAATAGAAGTAAATAGGAGGATTTTATGGAGGAAAGGTTGATCAAAAATTTATGTGAGATGGCGAGTATTTCTAGCGAATCAAGCGAGGAGAAGGAATTTATTGAATTTCTTAGAAAAAAGCTCCAGTGGGAGCTCAATGGGCAATGCCAACTTGACAGTTACGGAAACCTGATTTGCAAAATACCCGCTAAGAATTCTTCGACCTCTGAGCCGCTCATGCTTGCCGCTCATGCCGACACAGTGAAACCCGGTAAGGGCGTCAAACCAATAGTAAAAGATGGTGTTATTTATTCCAGCGGAGACACAGTACTGGGAGCAGACTGCAAAGCAGGAATAGCGGAGATTCTGGAGGCTGTTTCAAACTCACGAAGGCACCCACCATTGGAAATTGTCGTTACTCGCGAGGAAGAAATTGGATTTGTAGGGGCTAAGAACCTTGATTATTCCCTATTAAAGTCAAAACGTGGTGTCCTGGTGGACATGGATGCCTTAGATGCCATAGTGATCGGTGGCCCATCCTATATGAGTATTGATATCGAGATCACCGGAAAAGGTGCTCATGCAGGAATGGAGCCAGAGAAGGGGATATCTGCCATTAAAGCAGCCAGCTTGGCCATAGCAACACTGAAAGATGGCAGGATAGACTCCGAGACCACTGCAAACTTCGGCATTATCCAGGGCGGTTTAATCCGGAATGGTGTTCCAGACAAATGCGCTATAAAAGTAGAAGTAAGAAGCCTGAACCACAACAAGTGTATAGCCTTGAGTAATACTTATAAAGAAGTTTTTGAGGTAATGGCTCGTTCCATTGGAGCTAAAGCAGATGTAAGTCTGAATTTGGCATTCAAGGCAACCAGAATTTCAGAGGATGCCCCAATGGTTCAGGTCGCAAAGAAAGCTTTGAAGAGCGCTGAAATTGACCCCAAGGTGATGGTAATCACCGGTGGCCTGGAGTCGGCAATTTATAATGAGAAAGGAATAGAGACAATCCCCATCGGAAATGGAGTTAAAAGCGAGCACTCAACTTCCGAGAATGTGTCTATTGAGGACATGAAGAAGGTAGTTCAGATTCTTCAACATATCCTTGAGCAATTTGCTTGACGACTTTGAGAGATAGGCATCCGGGCTACGATTAAAAATAGAAGGAGCATAAGGAAGTTTACTGCCGTTCCGGTGGGATAATGTTGGACGTAATGATTAGAGAAGAAAGTAAGGAATTAATTAGTAAGGAATCAAATAATTTAAGGAGGAAAGTTATGAAGACAAGTAAGTTTGTTAGGTTTTTAAGAAATGGATTGTTTTTAGTTTTGGTAGCGAGCCTGGTGTTAAATCTCGCCGGATGCACACGAAAGACTCCTATTACGGCAGAGGTCAAGGTCATTCGCCATACCGATTCGTGGCCTTGCTATATCGATCCTGCGGTAGGATCGGATTATGCAAGCTCGATTGCTATTTGTAATATGTACGATTCACTGGTCTTTCCGAATCCAGATGGCAGCGTAAAACCCTGGCTGGCAAAGAGCTGGGAAATCTCTGGGGATGGATTGACCTACACCTTTGAATTGGTACCCGGAGTTAAGTTCCACAACGGAGACGAGCTAACAGCAGATGACGTAGTTTTCTCTCTCCAAAGAATCATGACTATTGGAGAGGGGTATGGGTATCTCTTTACCACTTCCGTCAAAGAAGCCAAAGCCCTTGACACATACCATGTTCAATTCACCCTCAAACAGTCCTTTGGACCTTTCCTGGGAGCACTGGTAAGGCTTTACATTCTTGATAAAAACCAGGTAATGGCAAATATTCAAGCTGGTTCCTACGGGGAGTTTAAGGATTACGGTAAGGGATGGTTGGTAACCAATGACGCTGGCTCCGGACCTTACAAAGTCAAGGAAATGAAAACGGCAGAATACCTCTTGATGGATAAATTCGACGATTACTGGGCTGGATGGGAGAACAAAGATGCCCCGCAGTATGTTAAAGAAATCGGGACCACTGAGGCTGTCACCGTGAGGACGCTCATTTCCAGAGGGGAATTAGAAATCACGGACCAGTGGCAGACGAGTGAAAATCTCGCTGCTCTTGACGAGCTTCCCAATACCGAGGTGGCCTCTTTCTTTGAGGGTTCAGTTCTAAACGTCATGCTTAACACCAAAAAACCCCCGACAGACGATATCCACTTCCGGAAAGCTCTTGCTTACTGTGTTGATTACCAGCAAATTATTGACAAGATTTTCCCAGGGTCGCGTTCTTCCACTGCTATTCCTAGCAGCCTTCCTGGATACGACCCCAATTTGGTGCCATACACTCTGGATCTTACAAAGGCAGAAGCGGAGTTGAGACAATCTAAATATTACGGAAAATTGGACAAATATCCCTTTGAACTCGATTGGGTATCTGAAGTTCCGGATGAGGAAAAAATTGCTTTGATGATCCAATCTAATGCCGCCAAGATAGGAATAAAGGTAAACGTTACCAAAGTACCCTGGCTTTCCTTGGTTGATCTTTTAGCTAAGCAAGAAACCACCCCCAATGGATCCGTCATCTTCGTCGCTGCTCATTATGCTGAAGCAGGATCGCTGTTGGAATCTCGTTACTCATCCAGCTCTTGCGGAACCTGGGAGCAAGGAGAATGGCTGCAAAATTCTGAAATTGATACATTAATCAAGGATACGCTTGCCACTATTGATCAACAAGCACGATTCCAAAAATACTATACCGTTCAGGAGAAAATTTTTGACCTCTGCCCTACATTATGGATTTTGGAACAGGCAGTAAAGCAAGCCTATCGAAGCGATTACGTCGTCTTCCCTGCAGCAGAGGCTATTAAGGAAGGGAAACAGGTTAACCCCGTTATGGGCTACAACTTCTATTATCGGGATTTCAAGGTCTTTCCCGAGAATGCACAACAACCATATACGCCGTTCACGCCGTAGTTATTATTCTTGCAGGGTTGCATAAATCAAGGCAAGTATAATGAAATAAGGGGGGCTCCGCTGTAATCAGGAGCCCCCTGTCTAAGGAGGTAAAACAAGTGAAACTTGGCAGTTTTCTTCTCAGGCGATTTTTGCTTTCAATTTTTGTAATTATTGGCCTTTCAATAGTAATTTTTATAATAGCTCGAGTTGTCCCGGGTGACCCGGCCCGCATGGCACTGGGGCCGAGAGCCCCTGAAGACGTGGTTCAAACGCTGAGGCAGGAAATGCATCTAGATAAGCCATTACCGGAGCAATATTTTTACTGGATCAAGGGGGTTTTTCGGGGAGATTTCGGTCACTCCCTGGTTAGCAAGAGACCAGTGCTGGAAGATATTAAAGAATATTTTCCAGCAACAATGGAACTGGCTATTTTTGCAGGCATATTGATGGCTATTTTTGCCATCCTCCTTGGAGTCCTTGCAGCTCAACATAAGGATACCTGGGTTGATGGCTTAATCAGAGTCTCAAGCTATTTCGGAGTAGCTATTCCAGCATTTGTAGCAGCGATTGTTTTCATGCTGCTGTTTGGATACTACTGGCCAATACTGCCAGTCTTAGGAAGGCTAAGTCCCGGAATGACCCCCCCTCGGACTATCACAGGTCTATTAACACTTGACAGTTTAATTGAGGGCAACTTTCCCGCTTTCTGGGATGCATTCAAACACATGATCCTGCCAGCAGTTGCTTTATCTTTAGGGGGGCTTTTCCAAGAAGCACGGATTACCCGCTCTTCTATGGTTGACAATATGCACAAGGACTTTCTTGCCGCGGAACGAGGTTATGGAATACCTGAAAAGATTGTTATGTTCAAATACCTCCTTAAACCCTCTCTGATTTCTACCGTATCTATTATGGGTTTGGATTTCGCATCTCTATTATCTAATGCTTTTCTTGTGGAACTGATTTTTAACTGGCCCGGGATTTCACGTTACGGTATCAGTGCCATGCTGCACAAAGATTTAGACGCGATTTCTGCGGTAATCATCGTATTTGGAGTTGTTTTCTTGGTCGTAAACGTTATCGTTGATGTCATTGTAGCGCTCCTAGACCCCAGAATTAGACTAGGCACCGCCCGAGACATGTAAAATGAGAAACCTAAGCGGAGGTCAGTCCAATAGTTCAATAGCTGTTAGTTTAGCAAGACCTAAGTCCTTATTCTGGACAAATCTGGGAAGGAATTGGTATAAGTTTTCCCGGAATCCCTTATCAATAATAGGGTTAGTAATTGTCTTGGTAATAATTATCTCAGCAGTTTTTGCACCCTGGATAGCCCCTTATCCTGAGCAAGCAGGACCTTTTGTTGATTTCGAGAACGCCGGACAACCACCGTCATTACAACATCTTTGTGGAACGGATAACATGGGAAGGGATATCTTCTCAAGGATCATCTTTGCGTTTCGCGGTGCTTTAATTATGGCAATTGTAGTTTTAGCTTTAGCTGTGCCTCCGGGCGTTCTTCTAGGACTAATCGCAGGTTATTTCCAGGGCGGATGGATTGACACTGTAATCATGCGCATCACCGACATCTTTCTCGCCGTGCCCCCTCTAATCCTCGCCCTTGCCGTTGCATCTGTGTTAGAGCCCAATCTGATGAACGCCATGATCGCAGTCACTGTTATGTGGTGGCCCTGGTACACCAGGCTTTTATACGGGACAGCTTCCTCCATTAAGAATGAATACTTTGTCATTGCAGCTGAGTTAACTGGAGCGGGCAAGTTCCACATTATCTTCAGAGAAATCCTTCCCAATTGTTTATCCCCTATTTTTACCAAGATAGCACTGGATGTGGGGTGGGTAATTTTAATAGGGGCTTCGCTAAGTTTCGTAGGGCTTGGACAACAACCACCTACCCCTGCGTTGGGCCAGATGGTTTCGGATGGCGCCAGGTACATGCCTATCTTCTGGTGGATGACTATTTTCCCTGCTTTAGCCATCGTACTCATCCTTCTGGGTTTCAATTTAATGGGTGATGGCATAAGGGATATGTTAGAGAGAGGGATGGGATAAAAATGGAAACTAAAGAAAATATTCTCTTAAACATAAAGAACCTTCATGTTTGGTATCGAGTTTATGGTGGTTATTTAAAAGTTCTTAACGGTGTTAACCTGATAGTTCGAAAAGGAGAGCGCGTTGGCCTCGTGGGGGAGGCTGGCTGCGGGAAAACTACTACCATGAAGTCGATCCTGCAAATTCTTCCGCCAGGGGACTTCCTCATTCCAAAGGGAGAGATCTATTATAAAGGGAAAGACATCTTGAAGATGAGCTTTAGTGAAATTCAAAGGCTTCGCTCTAAGGAAATCGCCATGATTTTTCAAGACCCTACAACTGCCCTGAACCCGGTGTTTACAATAGGAACTCAAATTGGCGACGTCATCAAGTACTCCATTGCCTTGGAAGAAAAGAAAGTACATAAAGAGAAACTCAAAATACTCTCAGCCAGGGCTTTAAAGGAAGCGTACCTCCCAGATCCCGAAAGGATGCTGGTAAATTACCCCTTTCAATTAAGTGGAGGTATGAGGCAAAGGACCTGTATCGCCATGGCCATTTCCTCTAGCAGGAACCTGCTCATTGCTGACGAACCAGGGACATCGCTCGATGTTACTATTCAGGACCAAATTTTGCATCTTTTGAAAGAGATAGTGGAAAAGATGGGAGCCTCCATAATTTTGATTACGCACTCCTTGGGGGTAGCTCGGGAAATGACCGATAGAATATATGTAATGTATGCAGGAACGATTGTGGAAACTGCTCTCACTAAAGATCTCTTTCAAAACCCTGTACACCCCTATACTAAAGGTTTACTTGCTTCTGTGCCCAAATTATCTGGGGGTGGTATAGCCAGAGGCATTCCTGGGAGAATTCCAGATTATTTGAATCCACCACAGGGGTGCCGATTTCAGTCCAGATGCGAGCATGCTACTTCTTCCTGTGCGGAAAACCCCCCACAATTCGTTGAAGTTGAGAAGGGCCATTTAGTCGCATGTTATTTAGCTCAGAGGTGAACACAATGACTCAACCAGGAAATAACGAAATTTTAAAAGCTGTAAATTTGAAGAAGTACTTCCGCATTGGCAAGAACAAGAAAGGCCCGATATTCGTCCGAGCCGTAGATGGAGTGAACTTCAGCATCAAGTATGGTGAGACCTTGGGATTGGTAGGAGAATCCGGATCTGGTAAAAGCACCATTGCCTACACCGTTGTAGGCATGTATCACCCTACCTCCGGCCAGATTTTATTTAAAGATCAAAACATCGGTATGGAAGCTGTGAGGAGATCATTATCTCTAAAAAAAGAAATCCAGATTGTTTTTCAGGATCCTAGTTCCTCTTTGAATCCCGAGCAAACTGTTGAACAAATTCTAAGTTTGCCCCTCAGGATTCATACTAGGACTTCCAAAAGACAGTTCAGAGAAAAAATGGTTGAGCTTTTGGAAAAGGTGGAACTCCCTTCAGATTATCTTTACAAATTACCTCCTTCAATTGGCGGCGGGGAAAAGCAAATGGTAGCTATCGCCAGAGCCCTGGCATCCAACCCCTCCTTGATTGTCCTCGATGAGCCAACTTCAGCCTTGGATGTATCTATTCAGGCAAAAGTTATCAATAAGTTAATGAATCTTCAAAAAGAGTTAAACTTAACCTATTTATTCATCACCCATGACTTGAGCTTGGAGAGAAACGTCGCTAGCAGGATTGCAATTATGTATTTGGGAAAGATTTGTGAGGTAGCTGATGCTGCTA
>Ga0315282_10011701_pt1 | contig 13531 bp, 10 predicted proteins | sample YL17G07_20_MG_FD_203693 | JGI IMG/M metagenome (GOLD analysis project Ga0315282, IMG submission 203693) | Sediment microbial communities from Yellowstone Lake, YNP, Wyoming, USA - YL17G07_20 | ecosystem: Environmental > Aquatic > Freshwater > Lake > Sediment | place: USA: Wyoming | collected... | reverse complement strand
TTTCATTGGCAAGAAGGCTATGGCGTTTTGACAATAGGAGAGCGGTCGTTGGCAACGGTTATGGCATATGCTGCTCATCAAAAGGAACACCATAACCAAAACAAAATTATAGATATATATGAGCGAACTGAAGATGTTATGGGATAATCCTACTCTTGACGGAATCGCCGCAACACATGGAAGTCTGCCCAAGCAGACTCATAACGAGTCGGTTTCAACCGACTTACATGTCCTGAGCAGGGGATTTATCCCCGCTGAATTGTGGTCATGTCGGGTATAGAAACCCGACTCACATGATGTGGATGATGTTTGTAGGGCGGGATTCCAGTCCCGCCGTTAATAATGTAGAATGTGCTGCTGCGCCTGCCACCTTTATGGGCGGGGACTCAAGTCCCGCCTCAATTCATGGAAGTCTGCTCAAGCAGAGTCATAATGAGTCGGTTTCAACTTATATGTCCTGAGCAGGGGATTTATCCCTGGCGAAAAAGTTACAAGGATGATACTGCTGCGCCTGCCACCTTTATCGGCGGGGACTCAAGTCCCGCCTCAATTCATGGAAGTCTGCTCAAGCAGACTCATAACGAGTCGGTTTCAACCGACTTACATGTCCTGAGCAGGGGATTTATCCCCGGCGGAATTGTGGTCATGTCGGGTATAGAAACCCGACCTACGGATTGTCGTTATTGTGCGAAATGAATTTCGCATTACGGGTTGTAACCCGAAATTTATTTCGGGGATGATGCAATACAGGTTGTCGGGTATAGAAACCCGACCAATGATTTTGAGGTCGATTATACGTGTAGGAAATAGAAAATAAGGAAGTCATACCAGCTGCTCATTAATGAATATAAAGAGGATTGACAAGATGAACAAGATTGTAATTATAGGGAGAGGACAGCACAAGTTTGTAATGATGGATGTTTCATAAAACCCTCTTGCAATAGAACCGGAGTAGCTGCAAAGAAAAAAAACAGCGCAAGGGAATGCCTTACGCTGATGGATTTGGTTCGATTGTGCCTACCGGAGAGGCGATGGATTAAACTAAATTCACGCCACTCGGGTGTGCAACAAAAAAGAGGATTTTGTTTTGCATCTCCTCATTCCGCTGGTTCATTTAAATCCGGCAAACTCAACGGCGATCCGGCGCGGGTTTCCAACTCTCAGACAATTTCTTCCGCCTCTATGGCATGCCACACATTATGGTCTTTTTTTCATGATAAATATCGGTTAAAATTTTTCCATAGTCATACGCGTATATTCTCCCAGCTGTTATATATTTGTCATATATTTGATGACAAAATAAAAATGTTGTAGTATGAAGGTTGCCATGGAAATGAGTAAGCGCTCAAACGGACGAGGAAGAGAGAATGAAAGCAATTATGGGCCTTCATTCTCTTCTCTCCTTGTTATTCGAAAGGTATGGACACTCGGTTTTAGCGCAGCACCAAGGGAAGGAAAACCGTGAATGTCGCTTCATAAGCGCCCATATCCACGATGGGCGGGGTGCCGGTACCAGTGTCGGGGACAGTCGGGATGTCCACAAAGCGCGGATTACCGTCCAGGTCTGTGGTGACGGTTATGGGGACAGCAGCGTTGTTCCCGGCGTCAATGGCGGGAGAGATCAGTTGCAGGCGCAAATTGCCGCTTGCCGCGTTCACGAAGAGCGGGTCGGCGTCTATGTTGTGGCCGCTATCTGCGCCGCAGGCGCTGTTCCAACTACCGGCGACTATGCAGCCCTCGATGTCGCTGTAGGAGATGGAGGCATCGCTGTTGTCATTGTAGATTTCTGGTCCGTAAAGGGCGCTATCGCCCCACATAATGACGTTCGTCAGCGTCGGGCTGCTGCTTGTAATATTGTACATCCCGCCGCCGTTACTATTGGCGGAGTTGCCGCTAAAGGTGACGTTGGTCAGCGTCGGACTGCTGGATCTGTTGTACATTCCACCGCCGGAGGAATCAATCTCTTTTGAAACAGTGAAAGAGTTGTCGCTAAAGGTCACGTTGGTCAACGTAGGGTTGCTGGACAAGTTGAACATCCCCCCGCCGTATTGGGCAGAGTTGCTGCCGAAGGTGACGTTGGTCAGCGTCGGGCTGTTACTGTTATCGTTGTACATCCCCCCGCCGTAGGAAGCGGAGTTGCCGCTGAAGGTGACGTCGGTCAAGGTCGGGTTGCTAACCACGTTGTACATCCCGCCGCCGGAGGAATTAAAAACTTCTGAACTGATGATAGAGTTGCCGCAAAAGGTAACGTCCGTCAGGATCGGGCTGCTGTCCCAGTTGTACATCCCGCCGCCCCTATGGTAGGCAGAGTTGCCGCTGAAGGTGACATCCGTTAGCGCCGGGCTGCTGCTGTCGTCATACATCCCGCCACCGTAGTTAGCGGAGTTGCCGCTGAAGGTGACGTTCGTCAGCGCCGGGCTGCTTTTGTAGTTGTACATCCCACCCCCGCCGCCGTCGCCGGCGGAGTTGCCGCTGAAGGTGACATTGGTCAGCGTCGGGCTGCTATAATCCTCGTTGTAGTTGTACATCCCGCCGCCGGCGTTGTAGGGGAACGAACTCCCATTCGCCTGCCCGGCGGTGATGACGAAGCCGTCCAAAACGGCAGTGTTGTCCGTCCCGCCGCCGGTGACGACGTGATAGGCGTTGGCGCCCTGGATGTCGTTCCAGGTCTCGGCGATGGAATTGCCATCGGTGTTGGTGTCGTTCTTGTCAATGTCGCCGCTGAGGATGGTCAGGTTGGTTTGCCAGGCGCGCTGGCTGAGCAGTGTTTCTGTCCCGGCGAAGCCGCCGTAGAGGGCGACGCCGTTCTTGAGGGTGAAGGTGTCGGTGCGGTTTCCGGCTACGCCGGGATAGTGGACGCCTTTCTTGACCCAGATTTGGTCGCCGCTCACGGCGTTCGTCAGGGCCGTTTGCAGGGTGCAGGCGTTCGCCCAATCGGAGCAGTTGCCGCTGCCCACGGCGCTCGGCGCGGCGTAACGGATGCCGACGGCGCGGGCCGGGCTCACCGGCGCGAGGATTAGCGCCAACAACAGGAATAAAGAAAAGAAATAAACGATGCGTTTAGGTATAAACATAACGCCTCCTTATGGGAAAGGTTTTCTCTTAGCCGCCCAACCCGTCCGCATGTAGAAGTCGTTCCGGATCTCCTGCAAAGGAATGATTTGGCTGGTAAGGAGAAGTTTTTTATACTATATCCTATTTTGCGCCATTAATCAATTGATTGAATGCGCAAGTTTACCATATCAAAAGTCATCAAGGGATAGTAATAAACGTTATAACTCCCTAGCAGGTCGGTGAAGGGAAACCATCCACGAATAAACAACGAGTGCTCCAAGGAGGGCGTCCTTCGGGTATGCAGGCGTTCTTCGTGGACGGTTTGGGTCAGACCCACCCACTGGTTTCAGAACCAGCGGGAGAGCCTTTATTCTTGTAAACCTTCCAAATCCGGCAAGCTCAATGGCGAGCCGGCGCGGGTTTCCAGTTCGATTTCCAAAACGATGAGCGGTGGCGTGTATGTCTTGGTTTGAGGTTGATGTTCTTCCATGGTGATGCTCCTTTCTGTGCGGAATTGTGAGACTACGGCTTTGCCAGCTGCTTTTTGGTGAAGAAGACGGCTATTGCTAGCGCCGCGGGTATCAGCCAGACAATAGAGGAAGGAGAGCTGGCATGGAAGTCCTGGAGCTTAATGGCTGTAGGTCCCACATCATTCCCCACTGCCCAGTCGGAGAAGGCGGTCACGCCGTTGCGGGTGATGCTGTTCGTGGTGAAACTGTTCATGGCACAATCCCACACGGCGCCATCATAACGGCAGACTTTGTCTTTGTCGCCGGAGGTGAAAGTCGTTGGCAGGGTGAGGTTGACGCTGAAGCCTGTGGCGTTGGTCTGTTTGTCGCTTTGCAGGCCGCGGATGAGCCAGTAGCGCCCGGTTTGGATGCCGTCGGTGGCGTTGGGATGGTTCAGTTCCATCTCGTCTACGTAGAGACAGGAGAGATCCCCCAGCGTGGCTGTGGTGGCGATGATCATATTACTGTTTTTATCGAAGGTGTACGCGGTATTGGCTGCCACGCTGCAGAACATCTGTCCGGCCTCGTAGGCGCCCATGTCACACGTACCCATGCCGTTGCCGTCCCCATCAGCGGGGCGCGGCAGGCTGTCCAGGTCGGTGACCGGGCAGCCGGTGTTGGTGCCGGTTTCTATCGCCGGGGAGCCGAAGCCCAGGCGCAGGTTGTCGTCGGCGGTGCCGGCGGTGTTGTCGGGGCCTTTAGCATACACGAAGAGCGGCTCGGCGTCTATGTTATAGCCGCTATCTGCGCCGCAGGCGGAGTTCCAACTGCCGGAGCCGCCGCAGCCCTGGATGTCGCTGTAAGTGACGACGGGGGCGCTGCTGTCGTCATTGTAGATTTCTGGTCCGTTAGTAGAGGCGCTATCGCCCCACATAATGACGTTCGTCAGCGTTGGGCTGCTTACGTAGTTGTCCATCCCGCCGCCGGAGTTATCGGCGGAGTTGCCGCTAAAGGTCACGTTGGTCAACGTAGGGTTGCTATTCTCGTTGAACATCCCCCCGCCGTCGTAGGTGGCGGAGTTGCCGCTGAATGCCACGTTGGTCAGCGTAGGGTTGCTGGAGTCGTTGTACATCCCGCCGCCGTAACTGGCAGAGTTGCCGCTGAAGGTGACGTTGGTCAGCGTCAGTTTGCTGGAGTCGTCGTTCTCCATCCCGCCGCCGTAACTGGCAGAGTTGCTGCTGAAGGTGACGTCCATCAGCGTCGGGCTGCTGTCGGATTCGTTGTACATCCCGCCGCCGGAGTCAACGGCGAGGTTTTCGCTGAAGGTGACGTTGGTCAGCGTAGGGCTGCTGAAGTCGTTGTACATCCCGCCGCCGTATTTGGCAGAGTTGCCGCTGAAGGTGACGTTGGTCAGCGTTGGGCTACCGGAGGAGCTGTACATCCCGCCGCCCCATGCGTCGTTGCCTGAGCCATTCGCCTGCCCGGCGGTGATAACGAAGCCATCCAGCACGGCGGTGTTATCCGTTCCGCTGCCGGTGACGACGTGATAGGCGTTATAGCCCTTGATGTCGGTCCAGGTTTCGGCGATGTAGTTGCCGTCGGTGTCGGTGTCGTTTTTATCAATATCGCCGCTGAGGATGGTTTTGTTGGTTGTCCAGTCGCGATCGTCACGGCTGCTCTCCGTGCCAGCAAAGCCGCCGTAGACTGCCACGCCGTTTTTCAAGGTGAAGGTGGCGGTGCGGTTGCCGGCGGCGCCGGGGTAATACACGCCCTCAGCTACCCAGATTTCGGTACAATTGATGTCTCCCAGCGCTGATTGCAGGCTGGTGTACGCATCCGTCCAACTATCGCCGTTATTGGCGCCGGCTGCGTTATCGTTGACATAACAGTGCCGAACTGGTGAAGCTCGGGCCGGGCTGACCGGCGCGAGGATTAGCGCCAACAACAGGAATAAAGAAAAGAAATAAACGATGCGTTTAGGGATAAACATAGCGCCTCCTTTAGGATAAGGTTTTCTCTTAGCCACCCAACTCGTCCGCATGTAGAAGGCGTTCCGGATCTCCTGCAAAGGAATGATTTGGCTGGTAATGAGAAGTTTTTTATACTATATCCTATTTTGCGCCATTAATCAATTGATTGAATGCGCAAGTTTACCGTATCAAAAGTCATCAAGGGATAGCAATAAACGTTATAACTCCCTAACAGGTCGGTGAAGGGAAACCATCCACGAATAAACAACGAATACTCCAAGGAGGGCGTCTTTCGGGTATGCAGGCGTTCTTCGTGGACGGTTTGGGTCAGACCCACCCACTGGTTTCAGAACCAACGGGAGAGCCTTTATTCTTGTAAACCTTCTAAATCCGGCAAACTCAACGATGACCCGGCGCGAGTTTCCAGCTCGATTTCCAAAACGATGAGCGGTGGCATGTATGTCTTGGTTTGAGGTTGATGTTCTTCCATGATAATGTTCCTTGGTTTGCAATATCAAGACACTACGGCTTTGCCAGCCGCTTTTTGAAAGTTGTTTAGCGAAACTATGTATATTTCGATTAGACTCAATCCAAGGATTTCGACCAGGCACTTCGACATACTCAGTACACCGCTCAACCAACAGAGTACCTTGGTTTGCGTAGCGTGCTTTGCGTATCGAAATCCAATCTTTTTAAAAATACTCTCTTGTTCATCTTGTAAATCCTGTCGTTACTATGCTTTGAGAAGGGAGCATATTATTCGACCAAAATAATCTCCACACCTCAACCGTCCTGCATGAAATACCAACGTTATCCGGCATCCAGAATGGCAGCGTAATGCCTCAAAATAAAAAGTTACTTTGGTGGTAACGTTGCCTCAAAAATAAACATTACCTAAAAGAATGCCTTGTTTCAGTCGTGATAGAATACACCTACTCACTCGGAGGATAGGGCAACGCTGGAGAGCGACCTGAGCGCTGTAGTGAGTGGCTATACAACTGGGCAGGGAGAAGGTATCTCTGCCCTTTCTTTTTGCCCAGTTGGAAGCCCGAAAAGCGATAAACTCACTCATTTGGATATAGTACTCCAGAGTTGGAGAATCTTCTCATCAATGCGGCGACGTAGTTCAGCCGGATTGAGGTGTAGATACAGATTAATCAGGTGTGCTTTTCTTGCCAAAGAAACCTCTTTTCGTTCCATCACGCGTTGATAAGGCGTTTTGGCGATATCATACTTGCAAATGACTTTGTTGACAATGCGCTCTTTGCTGATGAGTTTGAGGACAGGTTGGAAGAAATTGACGTACAGACGCAAGTCGGCATAAATATCCTCCAGCAAGGCATATTGTTCATCGCTTTCAAGCCGGTCATAGCCGACGACATGACGTACCACGGACCAATTCTTTTGCTCGACATGCGCCTGATCATTCTTCTTGTATGGGCGAGAGCGTGTGAAGGTGATCTTCTCATCCAAACAATAGTGATAGTGCAAATCGTTGATGAATTCACTGCCATTATCTGAGTCAATTCCCAACCCCCTAACCTCCGCAAGCGGGGGAATGGAGGTGAGGGTAAATCCTGTCGCATGGTCTTAATGGAGTTACAAACCGCTTCCTGACTGCGTCTAGGCAGAGCAATCGGTTCGGTCCAGCCGGTGCATAAGTCGGTACAGGTAAGGGTGTATAAAAACTGTCCTGCGGCGCTTTCTCCACAATGCGCCACGAGGTCTACTTCCATGAACCCAGGTTGGTCTTCATTCCAGTCGGCAAAGGTGCGAACCGGGATGTTCTTTTTGAGCAAGGTGCCCGGCTTTGTCGTGCTCAAGCCACGCGGTTTGTTGAAGCGCGCATGTGCAAGACAACGATCTATGCTGGAACGGCTGATATGCAACAGTAATTCTTTGATCTCAGGCAATAGCTCAATCTCACCACACCGCTTCAATACCTTGATACCTTCGGGCAGATAGGGATGCAGTCGTTTTGAGCAAATCCGTCCATAGATTTCCCAGATTTGCTCCAGCACTTCCACCACTTCTCTACGATAGATGGCCTTTCGTCCTTTGGGCTTGCGCAATAATGGACGATGCTTGTAGCCGTGCTTGAGAATACGGATGGCATATTTTCGGTGATACCCTGTGTTGGCTGAGAATTCGTCCAGTATCTTTTGCTTTTCTGCTTTGCTGGCTTTCAGGTACCTTGCCTGAACCTCTGCATGTAACTCGCGTTTGCTTTGTTGACTCATCATATGCTCCTCCGACAGTCCTGGTATACTGTCGTAAAGTAACATCTTTTTTGAGGCAACGATACTTTACAAAGTTACCTTTTTTATGAGGCAATGCGAATTGAGATGGACGCCACTCAAACGTGGTATGAATAGGAATCAACCAGCAAAGCGCAAAAGATTGTGATAATAAAGCAATTCAAGATTATCGGTGCTCGCTGAACCGTTGCCCGATTCTTAGAATCAACCCAATTTTGGTAAAGCCCCCTCACAACCTGATCGGAATTTTCTAACCTTGCTGTGCTTTTTGAACGATAGCGCTGAAAACTTGCCCATCCCGAACCGCAAGCTCCGCTAACATCTTGCGATTGATGGCAATTTTCGAGTCTTTCAAAGCGTGGATTAATCGGCTATAAGTCGTTCCATTTTGCCGGGCGGCAGCATTGATCCGAACGATCCACAAACGCCGCAAATCGCGTTTTCGGGTCCGCCGATCGCGATAGGCATACCACAAACTTTTCAACATGGCTTCATTCGCCCGCCGGAACAGGCGATGGCGGCTGCCAAATTGCCCCTTTGTTAGTTTTAATACTTTCAAGTGATGCCGTCTACGATTTGGTCCAGTTTTTACACGAGCCATTATTCTCTCTCCTGCAAACCTCTGGGCGCCGGCAAACGATCATTCGATGCCTGTTGCTTACACCCAGAAGCTGCAATAGTCTAACAATTCAAACGAGCGATATAACCTGATCTTATTTTTCCAGGTAAGGCGCCAAACGATTGACGCGTTTAACAATCCCACGTCCTCTCACCGGCAGCATTTCCTGTAAGAGACGCTTTGTGCGTTTCGAGGTTCTCCGGCGCAGGTGGCTTTTACCGCCTTTCGTACGCACCAACATTCCCGACCCGGTAACCCGAAAACGTTTCGCAGTCGCTTTGTGGGTTTTGATTTTATACTTTGTATCTGTCTTTTTACGCGGCACAGTCTTGCTCCTCTCACACAAAATACCGCGGATACTACTCATCTCCGCGGATCAAATATCCTTGAATTTTTGATCACGATTTCAGCGCAAAAAATTTACTTCTTTTTTGGAGATTTCCCTGGTGCCAACACCATCAACATCGTCCGGCCTTCCAAAGCTGGCGTTTGCTCGATGATTGCGATATCGGCGAGTTCTTCCGCCACGTTTTTCAAGTCATCTAATGCGATTTCCGGGTAGGTGATCTCACGACCTCGAAAGCGAATTCTGACTTTGACCTTCATACCCGCTTCAAGCCAGCGCCGGGCATCTCGGATTTTTAAGTTGCGATGATGTTCATTCGTCTTTGGACGCAGACGAATTTCCTTAATCTCGATCTTTGTTTGGGCTTTACGCGCTTCTTTTTCTTTCTTCGTGCGCTCGTAAATGAATTTTCCAAAGTCCATCACCCGGCAAACCGGAGGGTCGGCGTTTGGCGCCACTTCCACCAGGTCTAGGTCGGCCTCTCTCGCCAGGCGATTGGCTTCTTCTATGGAAACTACGCCCACATTCTCGCCATCGGCGCCAATCAGTCGCACCTCTGGAACTCGGATGGTTTCATTGACCCGATAATTTATCGCGCTGATATTTCACTCCTGTCCAATCTTTATTTTCGATATACTTATAAACCAGTGAAAGGCATGATACCATAGATTTTCACAAATCGTCAACCATTCTCTAGCCAGAGTTTTCGCCAGCATCGTCCGCTGATAAATCTTATGCAAGGCCTCCACCGTCCACTACCAAAGCTGTTCCAGTCACGTAACTGGCAGCATCCGAAGCCAGATAAAGGACAGCTCGAGCGATCTCAATGGGTTGAGCATAACGTCCTAAGGGTCGACTGGCAGCTTCACGTAAAAAATCCGCCTCAGCCTGGCCAAGTTGGCTGGCTTCGTTTCGGAGCATTGGGGTATCGGTGTCACCTGGACAAATGCAATTGACCCGAATATTTTGATGCCCATGGTCAATCGCCATAGCCCGAGTCAGATTGACCACAGCCCCCTTAGAAGCGCAATAGGCGACCGCTCTGCCTCCACCTTTCAAACCCCATCCCGACCCCGTATTGATGATTGAACCTCCTCCAGCCGCAACCATTAGCGGGATCGCGAATTTGCTCATCAGGAAAATGGATTTCACGTTTACATCCATAACGCGATCCCATTCCTCTTCAGATGTTCCAATAACGTCGGCCCGGCGGATAATCCCAGCATTGTTGAACAAAATGTCTAACCTGCCAAAAGATTCCACGGTTAGATGGACTGCTCGCTGGCAGTCTTCAGCACTGGTCACATTACAATGAATAAAGATGGATCGACCGCCCTGCTCCCGGATCGTCTCCATTACTGCTTGGCCCCCTTGTTTATCAATGTCTGCCAAAGCTACTTCAGCTCCTTCTTTGGCAAACAGTAGAGCTGTTTCCTTGCCAATCCCCGAAGCTCCCCCAGTAATCAAAGCCACCTTGCCTTTTAGAATTTTCATATCTTCTTTTGATATGCTCGCCAGGTGATTGCCCAAGAGTCAGGGTCATCGAAAGACTCCTGTTGAATACGATGGACGGTGCTTCGATGGGGGGCAGTATGAACAACCTCCGGGTCGGTATAAGCTTCTGCCGCGATATGCTTCAAGATCGCGGCGTATTCATCCAGATCCGCCTTAGAATACGATTCGGTTGGTTCCAGGGTCATCGGCTCGGGAACAATAAAGGGATGGTGGCTGGTCCAATAGTGAGCGCCGAAATCAGCCACCCGGTATCCAATCTCTTCAGAATGTATACCGGTATCGCGAGCAAGCTGTTCCCAACTATAGCGCACCTGTTCGATCCTCCTTTTCCCCTCCGCATAAGGAGCGCTGGCTCCTTGGATCTCCAATACCTTCTTCATTAAATAATTATTGTTCAGCACCGCGATTTTCGCCACTTCACTCAAACCATCCGCTCCCAAACTCATAATCCAGGCATACGCTTTGAGGATGTTTTGTGCCACCCCATAGAAGGGACGGATCTTGCCAATGCTTAACGGGCGATTGTAATCCAGGTAATAGCGTTGACCATCGAATTCCACTGTCGGAACTGGCAAGAAAGGAGCCAATTCGGCTGTCACCCCACTTGCGCCAGATGCAGGCCCGCCGCACCCATGAGGTGTAGAGAAGGTCTTATGCAGGTTAAAGTGACAAAAGTCAAATCCAGCCTCACGCGCCCGGGTGATGCCCAGAATCCCATTGGCATTGGCTTGATCATACACACATAATCCACCTGCATCGTGCACTACCCGCACAAACTCCGCGATATTCGGGTTGAATATGCCGGTGTCTTCGGGGTTTGTGATTAACAGGGCGGCGGTTCGTTCGGTAACTGCGACTTTTAATGCTTCCAAATCAGGGTAGCCATTCTCATCTGGATAAAGGGTAATGATTTTATATCCGGCTGTTTTGGCGCAGGCAGCATTCGAAGGGTGGGAAAAAATGGTGGTGATCACCTCATTGCGCTGCTCATTTTCGCCGCGCTGAGTATGGTAAGCTCTGATCATCGCAACATTGGTGTAAATAGCCGCTGAACCAGCCCCCGGTTGTAGCGTAAAACGATCCATCCCCGAGATCTCTTTGAGAAACTCTTCCAGACGATACATGATCTCCAAAATACCCTGCACGGTCGATTCATCCTGAAGGGGATGCAACTCGGTGAGTTTGGGAGAGCGGGCTAATTGGTCGTTCACCTTGGGGCTGTACTTCATTGTACAGGTGCCCTGACCCACATCGATATTAAGGTCGACCCCCAGATTCTCTTGGGACAGGCGAGTGAAATGGCGTAAGACATGAATTTGCGACATCTCCGGCAAGTGGGGCGGTTGCTTGCGCCGAATCGAAGCTGGTAATTTAGCTGCTACGTCTCCAACTTCTTGCTGAATTTCTTCCTCAACTTGGGGAGGCAAAACGCCTCTTTGACCCGGCTGACTCAATTCGAAGATGATTGGCTCATCCCAGCGCGCCTGATGGAATCGGCGGAGAGACGGCTTCTTTTGAATAGTTTTTATCATGCTAATACCTCCTTCAGCGCGCTCACCAAATGGTCGATATCCTGTTTGGTATGCACCTCGGTCACGCAGAACAGCGCGCTTTGACCCAACTCGGGAAAATCTTCGCTCAAATCATATCCACCAAATATGTCATGTTTCAAAAGCGCCTGGTTGATTTCCTTAACCGTTTTTTCCGTCTGGTCGAAATTCACTACAAACTCTTGGAAATGGTAGGCTGTTTCGAAAGGAAGGTAAACATCGGGCAGGCTTGCAATCTGACCCATTGCGTAGCGGGTGCGTTGCATGATCCCTTCTCCCAGCTCAACCATCCCGGCCGGTCCCATCAGCGCCAGATATACTCCTGCTGTGATCCCCCATAGCGCTGCGGCTGTCCCCACCCACTCTTTCCCTTCCTCCCGCTTAGCGAAGGAGGTGCGTTCATAAGCCACATCGCCAAAACCGTATTCGCCCTCCTCGATTGTGGCCGCCACGCCAAAAAGCCTTGAAGGATACTCCATTACAAATCGAGGCTCATCTTGAGTAGCAATAAATCCACCCTGCCCACCTCCATAAAGCATGTGAATGCCAAGAGTTTGAAGATCGCCACAAACGATATCGGCCCCATACCTAGCCGGCGGGTTTAGAACCCCTAACGAAATGGGATCAACCGAAACGACAACCAGCGCTCCGGATTGATGAGCCAGAGAAGCAATTTCCTCCCCTTGAGTTTCTATCATCCCCAAATAAGAAGGATTCTCAAAATAGACCGCAGCAATTTCGTTGGACAGCATCGAAGCGAGGCTCTTTAAATCCTTCTCGCCGCGCTTGGGGAGGAAAGGCACTTTATTAATCGTAATATGAGGCTTGAGATAATCGTTAAATTTCGAATATTTATCAACCGAGATCGGGCTTGCCAGCAATACTTTTCCTCGCCCGGTTATCCGATTTGCCATCCGCAATGCACTAGCCGCTGCTTGAAAACCATCATAAGTGGGTACGTTAACCACATCCATTTCGAGTAATTCGCCCATCATACTTTCATATTCAAACAGGGCTTGGAAGCGGCCATGATCTTCATAAGGCTCACCCGCATAGGCAGTTAAAAACTCGCTCCTAGAATTGATTTCATCACAGACTGCCGGAACGTGATGTTGATAACAACCCGCACCGAGAAAATTCAATTTTTCATGAGTTGCAGTGTTCTTGGCTAATAACTTTTCCACATGCCGGACCAGCGAATGTTCAGAAAGGAGCGGGGCAGGTAGATTGAGCTTACGCTTTAGGCGAATAGAATCGGGGATATCGGCGTAAAATTCTTCGATGCTAGCAGCTCCAACCTCCTTCAACATGGCTTCCTTCACTTCAGGAACCGAGTTTGGGATGTAAGGGTAAATAATCTTCTTATCCTTTTTCATAATTTCCTCTTGAATAATTAGCTGTTAATCTGACAATCTTAAAAAGGGACCCGGATTTACGCCAAAAAAACACTTTATTTGATTTTTCCGAAGACTACGCGTTCGTCAGCGTTTATCCGCGTCATATTCCAAAATTGTCGATCCGTTTTCAAATTCTACCACTGCCAAATACGCTCAACTGTTGGGTTATACGCCGTCGGCAATCTCGCCCTTAGCGCGTTCAAGAAGTGCGGTTACAGAGAGCGGCCCGGGGTTTTCACCATTCCGCAATCGTAAGGCCACTTTTTCTTCTTTCTCCTCCCGATCGCCCACCACCAACATGTAAGGAATTTTCTGCTTTTCGGCATCCCGTATTTTAGCGTTCATGCGCTCGCCTCGATCGTCTACCTCCACT
>Ga0315282_10011700_pt1 | contig 13532 bp, 9 predicted proteins | sample YL17G07_20_MG_FD_203693 | JGI IMG/M metagenome (GOLD analysis project Ga0315282, IMG submission 203693) | Sediment microbial communities from Yellowstone Lake, YNP, Wyoming, USA - YL17G07_20 | ecosystem: Environmental > Aquatic > Freshwater > Lake > Sediment | place: USA: Wyoming | collected... | reverse complement strand
AAAGCTTGTGGATATCCATCGCAACCACTGCTACACTTGTACCCATCGGCTGCCCTCCTACGTTAGTGTTAGTTGACACCACCAATCAACTATCTTAACCAGGCCGGGCAGCCTTTCATCCAATTACAGATATCTGTGCTTTCCGTGTCAGACTGCCTATTTCGATGAGCTGAGAGATTCATAGTAGCCTTTGAGAAGTTTGTCGTAGCCCCGAGGCGCGCGACCTTGGGCGCCGTCCATTATGTCGTCCTGGAGGCCTTTAGGCAAGATGAGCGAGTTGTCTTTGTTGATCACGAGGTCGTTACTCACAACACCGGAGACGCCTTTTAGCCCAGCGATGATGGAGGGGCGCTGACGGATGGCGTTGCCGAGGCGGCCGGAGAGGATGGCGGCGTCGGTTTCCTTCATGGAATCGAGGGCGACGTTCATGTCGCCATTGGGGTAGCTCGAGAGCTTGAGGGCGATGTTGAGCTTCTGGGCTTTGGAGATAATCTGCGCCTGTTTGCCGTGAAGGCGCTCGATCGCTTTGGCAAGCTCCTTGGGGACTTGCCTCTGGAGGCCCAACTCCCCCGCCCCGCTTTCCTTGCCGCCACCGGTGGCGCCGCCGGAGGCTTCGGGGGAAGTGTCCTTGATGTCGCCGGCGACAAAGGGGTCGGGAGTAATCCGCGTCGGCGTGCGCCTGCCACCCTTTCCGACAGCGCTATCGCCGACGAACTCTCCTGAGGACCTGCCGGTGCGGCCTTCACCGCTGCGGCCGCCGATCTCGCTCGAGTTGGGAAGGGCGTTACCGGTAACACCCTGGGCGCTCATATTCGAGATGGGGCCGTCCATGGCATCCCAGCCCGCGCCTTTGTCGAGGGAGTCCGCCCAGGAGCTCGATACGTCCTCGATGTCGCTGAAGAGGTCCTCCTCCTGCTCCATGAGGTCGCCGACGATGTCCTGGAGGCTGGAGGGCAGTTGGGCCATGGGCACATCGACGTCCTTGAGCGGCTCTTCCATTTCCCACTTGTACCGGTCCGGGGCGTCGGGGAGCCACTTCTCAAGGTGCGCAGTCAACTCTTCCGCGAGCTCAAGGCCTGCCTGCTCGTGCGGGACGGCGATGGTCACGGGCTCTCGCGAGAGCGCGTCGGCGGCCATTTCGACTTCGGAGTACGTCTCTACGATGTCCTTAAGAGTCGAGGGATTCGAGAAGTCCTGTGGGGGGAGTTTCGAGATGTCGCTATAGGCTTCCTTGAGGAACTTGGACCAGTTCTCCTCGGCGGTCTGGAGCTCCTTCAACTTGCTTTTGTCGGCCTCGGTGTAGTCGTTCACGGGTTGGGCGGCGAGGTTGTTGGTGGCTTCAACGATGCGCTTCTGGGCTTCGGCGAACTTCTTCAGGTCGTCGAGGAGTTTGCGCAGCGCTTCCTGCGCGTCGGAGGATATCGCGTTACCTTCCGCGAGCTTGCCGGATTTCGCGTCTTCGAGAAGGACGCCCATCGCTCCAATGATGCGCTTGAGAGCTTCGATGACGCGGCCCTGGACGTCTGTGATGGACGAGATATCGGACTGGGCGATCGATGGGCCCTTGAGGGCGCTGTCGCATGCGTCGACCGCGGCGGTCATGTCGCCAGCAACAAGAGCGTCCAGCACGCGCCGGACGCTTTCGATGGAAGCGACGCCGCCTGCCATTTCATGGGCGATTCCAGCGGTGTCGGTGCGGATCGCGTCCTGACTGTCGCGAACTCCGGAGACAGTGGCCGCCGCCTTGCCATCCGCCGGATCTATAGCTTTGACGGTCTCACGGGCCGCTTCCTCGGAAGCGAGAACCTTCTTGAGCCTGTCGATCCATGACTCGAGGTTCTTCACCACCTGGGCCCGGGCCGCCGCGGGATCGATTACTCTGAGAACGTATTTCTGCGAGCGGCCTTCGCCGGGACCGCTCAGGGTGTTGTTGTCTTTGGCGCGCGCGTAGAAGGAGTACGAGTTGCCGGCGACGAAGGAAGTGGAGTCGAGGCTGAGAGTGAAGCCAAGCGTCGCTGCTTTTACGCCGAGGCGGTCCCACCTGGTGACTACGCGTTCGCTCTGAGAGTCATCGGCGTTGGACATTACAAGCTCTACGGAGCCGACGCCGTAGTCGTCGCTGGCCTCTATGGCCAGGGATACTTTCGCGCCAAGGGGAGCGCTCGTATCGCGGCCGGGCACAGGCATTGTGACAACGGGGGGCTGATCCAGTACTGCCTTGATCGCGTGAGGCACGGAGGCGTCATTGATGTTGCCCGACGTGTCCGTCAGAGAGATGCGGTAGAAACCGTCTTTTCGAAGCGCGAATGCAGCGGCGCGCTTGTACTCGCCGCCGGCGGGCAAAAGCTCGATCTGGCCGTCGTCGAACTGGAGCCGGCCGGAGGCGAGCGGTCGAGTGCCTTCGACCTGGACGGTGACGGTCGTCCCGACGGGGGCAGAGATGTCGCCTGACGCGTTCGCAACAGTCTCGTGCGGCTTACCCGTGTAGCGCGGGTATTCGTAAGTCAGCGCGATGGCTTTCACCGCGGGGCGCTCGGTAACGCCGACGTGGTACCAGTTCGTCTGGGTGCCGCCTATCTCAATGAGGTAATCGTATGGCAGTTGAGCGGGCCCGAGCGAAAGCTTGAACTCCGTGGGAGAGACCGCAAGCAAGTCTTTCTGAGCGCGGTCGCCGCCCGCGGCAATTATGTGGACGTGACCGGCCGGAATCGCTTTGAGAGCGGCCTTGATGCCGGCCTCAAGGGTCACTTCCTGGCCGCGTATCACGTCGACGCTGCCGGGCTTGACGTATGCGATCCGAACGGCGCCGACGGTGGGGACGAATCGAGAGGGGTTCACGAGCATGGTAAGGCCGGCTGAGAAGCTTGCAGGGGCCGCGAGCATGTAGATAAGGAGCAGAGCGGCAACTATGGCGCCGGCGGCAGCTCTTCGCCTGAAGGCGCTCTTATCGACGGCCGAGGAGATGTCGAAGCGTCGCGCCCGGGTTCGGCAGTCATCGATTGCGCGGATGAGCAGGAGCGGCGAGTCGCTGCGGCGCTCGCGCGCGAGCTGAACGGCGTTGATGTAGGCGTTGTCGAGGCCGGGAACGCGCTCTTCGATGAAGCGAGCGAGGGCGTCGAAGGTAGGGTTCCAGAGAAGCGGCCGGAGGACGTAGTTGAGAAACGCCGCCACGGCGCCCAGGGCGAGGCCGAGAAGAGCTATCCAGCGCGCAATCGGCGCTCGCAGGAGCGGGAGGGCATTTGTGCCGGCAAGCAACGAGAATACGAATACGCCGCCGACGGCGACGGTGAGGAATGTGAGAAAGCCCGTGAGAACGCGGGTGGACCTGACCTGATCGCGGAACGCGGTAAGGTCGTCGTGGATCCCGGCTGCGGAGTTCAGTTGCGTCATGTAGCGGCTACCCCTTTTGGGACAGAAACAAGTCTATCGCTGAAGGACGGCCAGTCAAACGAATCGCTGGAACGCGGCCAAGGCCCGACAAAAGGTGGTCCGCTACACGGATCGAAATGCTCATCACTGGTGGGCAAGCCACCAGTGCCACACGGCCGAGGCGGGATCCGGCGGCGATGTCCCGGCGTCTGTACAAAGCGCAGTGTGGAGCGCTCCCTCACCCCTTCCCCTCTCCCGGGGGGCGAGGGGACTACGTAGCAGTGCTCAATGCACTCTGGCACGGTTTCCTTTTCCCTTGACCGTTGTCCGCAACTGCCTTATGATTAGAAACCCTCAGATTCAACCCGCCAGATAGGCGTAAGTGTCATTGTGGGGCCAAGTTATGCTCAGAATCCGTCGGATAGACTGGAGCGATTCGAATGCCGCGGGCGAACTCGATTCGCTACGCGAGATACTGAGCATTGAGACCGGCCAGGTCACCGAACAGTCCCTGAAACGCACAATCGAGGTTTTCGGCGAGCCGCTCAGCCCCCTTTCGGTCGTCCGGCGCATACTGGACGAGGTGCGACTGCGCGGGGATGCGGCGGTGGTCAAGTACTCGGAGAAGCTCGACGGGGTGCGGCTGCGTCCGGATGAGTTTGCCGTAGACCCCGCCGCGCTCAAGGCGGCATATGACCGGGTGGAACCGGAGTTTCGCGAGGCAATAGACGTCGCCAGAAAGAACATTGAGGAGTTCCAGCGGCACGTGCTCGCGACGGCGCCGGAACCCCTCGTGAGAGGCGGCGCGAGGCTTGAGACGCGTTACAGGCCGCTTCGGCGCGTGGGAGTGTACGTGCCGGGAGGGGCGGCGCCGTACCCGTCGGCGGTTCTCATGGACGTCATACCGGCGCAGGTGGCCGGGTGCAAAGAGATCGCCGTCGCAACGGCCCCGAGACACCTGAACGACTATGTTATGGCCGCGCTACACCTTCTGGGAGTCAAGGAGGTGTACAGGGTCGGAGGGGCGCAAGGCATAGGGATGCTTGCGTACGGCACCGAGACGGTCGAGAAGGTGGACATGATCGTCGGCGCTGGGAACGTCTTCGTGAGCCTGGCGAAGCGAGAGGTCTTCGGAATCGTGAAGGTCGACATGTTCGCGGGGCCGAGCGAAGTCCTGGTCATCGCGGACGAGACGGCCGACGCGGATTATGTGGCCGCCGACATGCTGTCGCAGGCGGAGCATTACCCCGGGTCGGCGATTCTCGTGACCAACAGCGAGAAGGTCTCGGCAGCGGTCGAGGCCGCGCTGGAACGGCAGTTGAAGGATATGCCTCGAGGGCCAATGTGCCTCGAGTGCCTGGAGAAGTATGGAGCGATAGTCCACGTTACGTCGCTTGATGAGGCGGTGACAGTGGCGAATCGCGTGGCGCCGGAGCATCTGGAGATCATCACGGCAGATCCGCGGTCGCTTGCGGCGAAGATCGACAATGCGGGGACGGTGTTTCTCGGCGCAAACACGCCGGAGCCGGTGGGCGATTATCTGGCGGGATCGTCACACACGCTGCCGACCGGGGGGACGGCAAGGTTCTTCAGCGGACTGTCGGCGCTCGACTTCATCAAGCGCCTCACGTTCATAGAGTACTCCAGGGAAGCTCTCAAGAGCGAGCTGCAGTATGTGACGACCATTGCGCGACGCGAGGGGCTGGAGGCGCACGCGCGCGCGGCCGAATGGCGGTTTAAGAAAGGGTAGATGGTGTTTGTGAGACCCAATATCGCAAAGATGGCGGCGTACGTGCCTGGCGAACAGCCTGCAGGCGGTGGCTACATCAAGCTAAACGCCAACGAGAACCCCTACCCTCCTTCGCCCGAGGTGGTGCGCGCGCTTCTGGCTGAGGCGTGGGGGTCGCTCAACATGTACCCGGACCCCATGTCGAACGCCGTCAGGGACAGGCTTGCGAAGCGATTCGCCCTCAGCCGGGAGAGCTTCGTCATCGGCAACGGCGGCGACGACATACTGACGATTGTGACGAGATGCACGCTCAGCACGGCGGATACAATCGCTTATCCGGTTCCGAGTTACGTCCTGTATCCGACGCTGGCCGACCTGCAGGATTGCAGGAGACTCGAGATTCCGTACGCGCCGGATTTCTCCATTCCAAAGGCGTTATTTGGGAACCCTGCACAACTGACGATACTAACCAACCCCAACAGCACGGGGCCCGCCGTTTCGACGACCGAAGTGAAGCGGCTCGCGGAGAGTCTCAAGGGCGTTCTCATCGTGGACGAGGCGTATGTGGACTTTGCCGATGAGAACGCGATGGAGCTTACAGGAAAGCTGCCAAACTTGTGCATACTGCGGAGCTTTTCGAAGTCGTTCAGCCTCGCGGGAATGCGCGTGGGGTATCTTGCGGGGCCCGAGGCGCTCATTACCGAATTCATGAAGGCGAAGGACTCGTACAACGTCAGCCGGCTGTCCATAGTGGCGGCGGCAGCTGCGCTTGACGACTACGACTACATGCTTGCCAACGCGGCCAGGATCAAGGCTACAAGAGAGAACCTTCGGTCGGCGATGACCGAGATGGGCTTCAAAGTGTTGCCGTCGCAGACCAACTTCCTGTGGGCAACCGCGCCGGCGCCGGGCGCAAAGGCGATCTATCAGGCGCTCAAGGAACGCAGGATACTCATCCGGTTCTGGGATCGCGAGAAACTGCGCGATTCTGTCAGGATAACCGTCGGGACTGCGGAGCAGACGAACACGCTTACGGACGCGCTGAGGGAGATCACCGGAGCGGCGAATGTCTGAACCGTTGGCCGATAGGGTCCGGGCGCTGGCGAAGGAGCGAGGCGCTCTGATCCTCGCACACAATTACCAACTCGGCGAAGTGCAGGACGTCGCGGACTTTGTCGGGGACAGCCTGGAACTCGCGCGCAAAGCGGCGCAGGCAAAGGCGAAGCTCATACTTTTCTGCGGCGTCCACTTCATGGCCGAGACGGCTAAGATCCTCAATCCGGATGCGATGGTGCTCATGCCCGATCCGAATGCCGGCTGCCCGATGGCGAACATGCTTAACGCTCGACAGTTGCGGCGACTGAAGTCCGAGCATCCCGGCGCAATCGTCGTCACTTATGTGAATTCATCGGCGGAGGTCAAGGCGGAGAGCGACGTGTGCTGCACGTCGGGCAACGCCGTCAAGGTCGTCGCGAGCATTCCGGAAACCAAAGAGGTCATTTTCGTTCCCGACAAGTCCCTCGGCATGTATGTCGAGTCGACACTTGGGCGAAGGATGATCCTTTACGAGGGCTACTGCCCCACGCATCACAGGATTACCGCGGAGTTCGTCATGCGAGCGCGCAAAGAGCATCCGAACGCGAAGGTCGTCGTTCACCCTGAATGCACGCCGGACGTGCAGGCGCTTGCCGACGAGGTCGCGTCCACGGCGGGGATTCTGCGCTATGCGGCCGAGACGCCGTACACGGAATACATCGTCGGCACAGAGAACGGCCTTCTGCATCGTCTGCGCAAGCTGCACCCGCAGAAGCGCTTCTACTTCGTGACGCACTTCGCCGATTGCCCGAACATGAAGCTCAACACCATGGAGAAGATGCTCTGGTCCCTCGAAGACATGCAGTACGAAGTGACCGTGCCGGAAGACATCGCGGGCAGAGCGCGCAAAGCGCTCGACAGGATGCTTGCGGTCGCATAACAACAGGAGGCGCGCGTGGTCAATATCGCGGTGATTGGCTGCGGGACGATTGCGGACGAAGAACACCTGCCGGCGTTCACCTCCATGGGGGACGTATGCGTAACGGCTGTCGCGGACATAGACCCCCAGCGACTGGATCTGATCGCCGACCGGTTCGCCGTGAAAGCGCGCTACGAAGAGTACCGGGCTATGCTCAGGCGCGAGAGAATAGACGCCGTATGCATCTGCACGCCCAACCACCTCCACGCCCCGATGACGGTCGACTGCTGCCGCGCCGGCAAGCACGTCCTCGTTGAGAAGCCGGCAGCGACGTCGATGGCGGAAATCTCCCGGATGAAGGCGGCCGCCGAGAAGGCCGGAGTCATCCTCATGGTCGAACAGACGCAACGCTTCCAGCCGGTCAATGAGAAGGCGCGTCAGGTGATCCAGTCAGGCACGCTCGGCGGCGTGACCGGTTTCAGGGCCACCGTGCGCTCAGGAGGACCTTCGTACTGGGCCCCAGACTCAAAATGGTTCTTCAACAAGGCGGAGGCGTTCGGCGGAGCGCTTGCGGACACCGGCATCCACATAATCGACACGATCCGCTGGATAACGGGCAAGGAAATCGCGAGAGTCTCAGGGTTTGCCGCGAACCTTCATGGAAAGGGTGACGTCGAGGACTCGGCGGTTATCACGCTGGAGACGACAGACGGCCGCCTGGGGATGATAGAAGCCGCGTGGAACAACAGGCCGAACTTCCTGACCTACCAGGTATACTGCGAGAAGGGGCGCATCGAGACGGTGAACTACAAGGGCCTTCAGGCGGCGCTGCGAGAGCCCCAGGCTGAGATGACGATCGACGTGCCCGGCTCAAGCGCCACGGGCGGGCCTTTCCGGTACTTCATCGACTGTGTCAAGACCGGCACCAAGCCTTTCGTCGACATAGAGGAAGGCGGAAGAAGCCTTGCCGTAGTGATCGCCGGATATCGTTCGGCCGCGACAGGCAAGGCGGTTAAAGTGCCCTTCAGCGGCCGCGCTTGAAGTAGGTATCTTTTATATCGCGCAGCGAGTAGCCGCTGCCACTGAGCCCTTTGATGATCTCGACGCGCCGCAAGGCGTGGTCGTCGAAAAGATGCCTTCCCGTATCGGTGCGGTCGGCTTCTTCGATGAGGCCCATGGTGAGGTATGTGTAGAGGGTCTGGCGGCTGATTTTTGCCCGGCGAAGAAAGTCGCCGGTTTTGTATAATGTGCGGGGACTGCGTTCCTGAGCTACCGTAATTTCGGTCTCCTTTCGTATATGGTAACAGTGCAAACCGATATATAGTTCGGACAAGACGGGGAGCCAAGGTGAGCGAAATTCAGCCGGCGGTAAATGAAATCCAAGCTGACGGGTCGAGTACATCGAGCAAGCCCGAAGATCGATTCGACAAGCGCTATCTGGTATGTGCCGGGCTCATAATCGCGCTTGCGGCGTTCCTCCGGTTTCTCCTTATTGCGCACTATGAGGTATGGCTCGACGAAGCATATTGCTTCATAGTCGCGCGGAAACCGATCCTCGACATCTTTCGCGATCTGCGGTCCGACAACGGGCCGCCGCTTTACTACATCCTCCTGCACTATTGGATGATGCTGTTCGGGGACGGCCCCACGGCGTTGAGGTCGCTGTCGGCGGTCCTCTCAACCGCATCGGTCGCGGTTATCCTTTTCTGGAGAACTCCGTGGTTCGGAAGGATGGCGCGCCTCGTCGCAGGATTCGCCTTCGCGATAACGCCGCTGGCCATCTACTACGGGCAGGAAGCGCGGATGTATGCCCTGGCACTCTTCTTCGTGACGCTGTCGATGGTATTTCTGGAGAGGGTTTTGCGCCTCGGGGGCGTGAGGAACTGGGCACCCCTGGCGGTTACGACGGCGTTGGCGCTTTACTCCAGCTATATCGCCATCTTCCTCATACCGCTTGGCTACATAGTCATCGCAATCCGGTATCTCTACGACAACGACCAAGCCGCCGCGCAGCGCACTGCGACCGGCCTTGTCGCGGCGCATGTCGCGGCGGCGCTACTATTTGCGCCGTGGCTGCCTACTTTCTTCAGACAGCCGTCGGCGGCGGCAACGCAGTGGATGGGGCCTTACTGGCAGGCTGCCAATAAGCCCATGCTGCCGCTCCAATCGCTTTCGATTATGACCGTAGGCGGCGCGTATTATCCTGAGTTTATCAGGCAACTCGGACAGGGGCCGCGGCGCACTGAGGCAATGCGCGAGGAGATAAGGGCGGGGCGTGAAACGCGCATACTGCCAAGGATACTGACGCCTGTTCCGCCCGTAGTCCCGCTGATCATAACGCTGGCTTTGGCCGCCGCAGCGTTCCTCTTTGCATTGCGACGCGGCGAAGGTGCGTTCCCGTACCGGGCGTTTCTCATCGGATGGGTGGCACTGGCGCTTTTTGTGCCGTTCTTCTTCTCATACTTCAGGCCAATGTACTTTGCCGGAAGGTATGAACTGACCGGCATACCGGCTTTCGCGGCCATCTTCGGCGTCGGCGTGTCGCGGTGGCCGAAAGGGGCGCGCGTCGCGGCCTTTGCTGTTGCGGCGCTCCTATTCGCGTATACATGGGGCTACGTCCAGTGCTATCCTTCGGCCGGCATGAATATCGAGAGGGCCAAGATCCTCAGTGACATCGCTCCCAAGGGCGCGGTCCCCGTCTGCGAGGTTTTCGAGTACGCGACGATGTACTACTATATGGGCGAAAGAAGGGACGAGCTCCAGTTCATGACTTTCCCGCGCGATACATACCATCACGCCGCGTGGATTGACTACGACAAGTGGCTCGTGCCGCCGCAGGAGTGGACCGAGCCACGCAACCAACTGCTCCGCGAAGCGGGCGATACGTGGCAGGAGGCGATCAGGAAGGCCGGGCCTGGAGGCAGGGTAATCTTCGTCCGCACGCCGAACGACAACGGGGGCGGTTGGATAAAGGCAATGGATGGAGCCATTGCCTCGGCACTGGGGGAGGCAGCAGTACCGGATACGGGTCAGATGGATTATGAGCCTGCCATCTCACGGCCGGACAAGGGGCTACTCGCGCTCGACGTTAAGCGTTAACGTGGATGCTTCCTGTGGCCGTGCTTTTCGCCCTCGTGTGAGCGGCGGGTCTTGCGACCCGCTCGTCCCCTTCGGACAAACACGGCGCCGATGGCAATCGTGGCAAGCGTGATGAAGCCTCCCCACACGCGGCTCATGGGCCTGTATGTGAACACGGCTTCTCCCTGCCTTGCGCCGACGCGCGCAGCCACGACGCCGCGGAGGTTCTCGGGAGCTTCCAAGGAACCCTCGACGGCCCACCCTGGAGCATAATTCTGGTTCAACACGAGGTCTGCCTCCGCCGTCGCGTCGTAGGACACTCTGTAGCTACTCAGGCTGTGTTCCTTGAGTTCCGCCCTGCCTGCCGAAGGAAGCGGGTTCTTGGAGCCTGCAGGCGCGCCGGCAGCCGCCTGCGCGTCCACAACGTATGCCTCGCCTCTATACCCCTCCTCCCCCTCTACTATCGCGGCCTCTTTGAGGTGGACAGCGTCATAGCCCCAGGACAACCTGCGTTTGTCGAGGAAGGCGGAGTATACCTCAACGGCCTCGGAATACGTCTTTGGCACGTAACGAATGACGGCTTCCGGCGGCTTGGGGAGTTTAGCGTGCGGCGCCACGAAGGACGCCAGCGTATAGAGCGCAACCGGGCGGTCGTAGTGCATCCAGATGAGGTTCCCCGTGGCCGCGGCTGCAAGGAGAGCCGCCGCAATTACGCCCGCGGCACGCAGGTGCGCACGTCCCGCGATGTCCATTATGAAGTCAAGCCCGAAGGCGCCGACTATCGCCAGCGCCAAGAGCGAATGGACGATGAACCGGAACGGCACGTGCATGCCCGAGAGCCCCGGGGGCGCTGTGAAGAGCGAGAAGAAATTGACGGGGGATGTGCTGCCGAACGCGGCAATAAGGAAAACGATCCCGACTCCGACCCACGGCCAGACTTGTTTGATGCGCGCGCATACGCCTATGATACACAACGCCGCGGGAATGTAGCCGATAAACGCCGCGAACTCCCACGCGCCATACTTCGTTCCGGCGTATGGCTCCCACATCCCAAGCGCCGGGTCAAAGAGCGCCCGCCACACCGCGCGAGGGCCGATTCCACTCACATCAGGCTCGACCGGCGGAGAGAGGATCGTGAACTCAACCATGCTGACGAGTTTCGCGGCGCTCAGTCCCGCAGCGATAACGAGCGACAATACGGCGGTTGTGAATGGCCGCCAGTTGTTCCTGCGCGCGCAATAGAAGAGACTCAGCACGACAAGGAGTATGGAAGTGAAAGTGAAGGGGTACGGGCCGCCGGAGAGCAGCATCAGCGCAACCACGGCCCCCACGCCAAAGGCCCACCGCCTGTCATCGAGCGCCTTCAGATAGAAGAGCACCGCGAGCGGCTGAAACAGAAACGTCATATGGTCCATATGGCCGACCGCGAAGTGGAAGGCATGCCATCCGTTGAAGCCCCATACGGCCGACGCGAAGAGGCTGCCGATCGCCGAAATGCTCAGGAACCTGGCCAACAGCCACATGCAGAACATGCCGCCGGCGAGAACGAGGATGACATCGATCTTCGGGCCAACCACCTCCCCGAAGATAAGGATAGGAATGAAGATCGGCGACAGCGTCGGATCATCGGGATGGCCCCACTGGATGTTTCCGCCGTAGTAGTAGGGGTTCCAACCGGGAAGCTCCTTATATTCCACGATGGCCTGACGCGGAACGCCGTAGTATGAGAAGAACTGCGGCCAGTCATGGACGCCCCACCAGGTGGGATGGATGAGCATCGGCAGCGTTACGGCCAAAGCAAGCGCCAGAAACAGCGTCCAGAGCGCCGTAGTTCGGACCGCCTTGCTCCCGGTTATGCCCGCCATATATTCCTCAGCCTGTAGAGCAGCGCACGCATGATATCGAGCGATGCGATGCGCCTCAAGTCCCTGACGAGAATACCGGGCCTGAGGTAGAACTCCCTGAACGCGCGCAGGCGCCATGCCTTGAGATCCCTCGCCGAGAGGCCCGGCAGATCGACTATCGCATGGTCAACGTCATACATCGCCAACGCCGCTTCCGTAACGACGCCGGACTGCAGGTACGTTTCGCGTATTGGCGTGCCTTTGAAAGGGACGCACAGGTTGAATTGCGCCCAGTCGAGCGGAAGCGATTTGGCGAAATCTATCGTCCGACGAACGGTCTCCGGCGTCTCCCCTTCCAAGCCGAAGATGAAGAACCCTATGCACTCTATGCCTGCCGCGTGCGCGGCCTCGACGCTTCGCCGGATCGCCGACGTATCAGCGGCCTTGCCGGCCTTGGCGAGAATCTCATCGCTGCCGGATTCGACGCCAAACGAAAGGCTGTAGCACCCTGAGCGCCGCATGAGGTCAAACACGTTTCTGTCAAGGTGGGCCGCGTAGATGCCGTGCGGACACTTCCAGGTGATATCGATCCGCCGCGCCAGAAGCCCCTCGCATATCGCGACGAGGCGTTCAGGCTTCAGCGCGATATTGTCGTCCTCGAAGTGTATCTCGCGGATGCCGTACTTGCGCACGAGAAGTTCTATCTCACTAAGGACGTTCTCCGCCGACCGCGCGCGCCACGAGTATCCGGTCAGGGCGGTCTTGGCGCAGAAGGAGCACTTGAAGGGGCACCCGCGCGACGTGACGAGCGTCGTGAGGGGCTTGCGCATGAAGAAGAGCCCGTGAACGCCGACGGTATACTTTGAGAAGTCCGCAAGGTCGTATGCCGGAAACGGCAGAGCATCAAGATCGGAAATCGCCTTCGGCGGATTCGACTTCAGTACGCCATCTTCCCGGTAGAAGAGTCCCGCGACGTCCGCGAGGGACGCTTTGCCGGCAACGGCATTGAGAAACGCCGGGAACGCTTCCTCTCCCTCCCCTGCCATGACGTAGCAATCGGGGCATTCGGCCGTGACTTCTTCGGGAACCGTGCTTGCATGGACGCCGCCGATGATAACGGTTGTCCCTGGCCGCTTCTCCTGCACGAGCCTCGCGATGCGTTCGGCCTCGCCGATGTTGTGGGTCATGGCCGAGAGGCCGAGCACGTCGAAGTCGGTCTCGAAAAGACGCTTCTCGAAGGCCCGAGCATTGGAGAACAGGGCGCCGTCCAGCAGCGCCACATCATGTCCCCTGGTCCGCGACGACGAAATGATATACAGAAGGCCGAGGGGAATACTGCCGAGGTGACTCCCATAGGAGGGGACGTTCACGAGCAGTGGGCGCACTGTTCACCTCAAGGGTCCAACAAAACGCTCGCGGCGAGCGAGCGACCAAGGTGATTTTAGCCGAACGCTACGGGCCGTCAAGGTTTGCGGCAAGCGGGGCAGGGTCTTTCAATTATCGTCAAGTAGGGAGCCGATAGAGGGATAGGCGAGGAGGGCCTATGAATGTCGGCGAA
>Ga0315282_10011699_pt1 | contig 13533 bp, 13 predicted proteins | sample YL17G07_20_MG_FD_203693 | JGI IMG/M metagenome (GOLD analysis project Ga0315282, IMG submission 203693) | Sediment microbial communities from Yellowstone Lake, YNP, Wyoming, USA - YL17G07_20 | ecosystem: Environmental > Aquatic > Freshwater > Lake > Sediment | place: USA: Wyoming | collected... | reverse complement strand
TGAATCTATGATCCTGCAAAGACAAGTTTTTCGCATAAATCTCAGAACCTAAAAGGATACGTGAAACGCAGGATCACAAAAGAGTTCTGGCAGAAATGCACCGCCCTTGACAGCCAAGTCTATGCGAACGTGAAAGCCGAGGGACATAGAGCAGACAGAACGCATTCTTCACACTTGGGTTTCTTTGCCGAGCAGACGCTCCTCCCGTGAGCTATCAGGAGGTTTGAAAGCTCAAACCAGTGTACTCGAGGGGTGATCCTCATCAGGTCCTCCTCCACCTTCTCCCTGACCTTGCTCTTGGTAAGTCCCAGTCTTCTTGAAAGCCGGAGTACATGGGTGTCCACGGCAACCCCTTCCACTATGCCATATGCATTGGACAGCACTATGTTCGCTGTCTTCCTAGCTACGCCTTCTAGGCTGGTCAACTCCTCCATCGTACGAGGCACCTCAGAGTCAAACCTCTCCACTAGGACTTTGGAGGTTCGCTTTATGAATTGGGCTTTTCTTCTGTAGAACCCAGTAGGCCTTATCTTCACCTCCAATTCCCTAAGCTCGGCATTAGCATAGTCCTCTGGCTTCCGGAAAGTTCTGAAGAGACTCTCAGTCACTTCATTGACCTTCTCGTCTGTGCATTGAGCAGACAATATGGTCGCCACTAGGAGGTCAAGAGGGGTTCTATAGTTCAGGTAGGTTCCTTTCACATCAGGGAAGGACTTTCTGAGGAGACGAAGTAGCTCTACAACGTCCTCCTGAACCTTCACCCTTGACAAACTAAGAGACCTCTGCGTCCAGAAACACCTCAACACTTCATATTCCGGTTTCTTCTGAAATATGTATTAAGGGTCTTTTGGAACCTTCGCGCTAGCACAAGGCTTGAGCCTTCTGCTTGCAGGACACTGGTCAAAGAGCTGCTGTGTCGATGGGCCCTTCAGTCTCCGCACTTGAAGAACAGCCAGTTCTCTAGCCCTTTCCTGAATCTGATCAGGCAGTACCTCCCATGGAGTCTGCCCCCATTAATCTGTACAATGACCTCATCCTGATCCCATTTTTCAGACTCATATATCCCGCTATCCCATATCTCGACGGTTCCCGCACCATATTCCCCCTCAGGAATCGTACCCTCAAAACTGGAATACTCCACAGGGTGATCTTCAACCTGAACCGCCAACCTCCTGATCCCCTTATCCCGCGGGGGCTCTTTCGGGATCGCCCAACTCTTGAGGACACCATCCTTCTCAAGCCTGAGATCATAGTGCAGATGCCTCGCATGGTGCTTCTGGATCACATATTTCATACCGTCTCGGCGGGAGACATCTCCCGCAGGTTCCTCGGTCCTTGAGAAGTCCCTTTTCTCGCGGTAGTCTGCTAGGTTCACAGTTATGTGGATAATCCTTCAGAGAAATAAGAATTGTATGACAGGTTTAGGAGCCAGATTTGCAAGTATTGCGCATCTCCAGTCAGCGTAACCTTTCTCGAAGATCTGTTCTTCCCCACTCAGCCTCTAAATGAGATTGCCCAGAGATGTGGTATGGAGAACCTTCGAGAAGAATGATCCCTTGAAATTGCGTCTCACCTTCTCTATCGGCTCACCCAACACCTTTATCCTCCCTAGATCGCATACCCCAAGTCCCTTCTCCTCAGCTAAGACCAGATGCTTCACGCTACGAGGATCCACCCCCATAACAGCAGCACCTACTGCGTCGACAGCAACAGGGTCCCTCCCCGCTATGACAAGGTTCATCTCCACAGGCTCACCAGCAGTCTCGCTCCCCTCGCCTCCAATAATCCCATCAATGACCGCCACGCTCGGCGTGATTATGGAGGCTAAGTCAACTATCTTCTCGCTGAGGGGACCATGGATCGATCCCTTGGGCGTAACGGCACCCATCATGTTCTTCAAGCTTAGCGTGACACCTGCAAGCTTGTGAAGCTTGAGCTTGGGCACACTGACTATGCAGCTCTCTAGAACGGTCTTGGCAACCCGCACCGTCTGTAGGGCGTAAGGATTGGACGGCTTCACAGTGACGAACTCATCCTTGTTCAAGTCAACCATACTGACCCCCCAACGTTCAGCCACTTTGTCAACCCCAGCCACTCGGAAAGCATGGAACGTGTCCGCAAAGCCGGCTCCTTCTCCTATAATCACGTTTCTGAAACCGTGTTCACGGAAGAACCTGACCACTCCCTCAATAACCCTGCCATCTGTGGTCACGCCCGTGGAAGGATGATCTGCATTGATGTAGTTGGGCTTAACCAAGATCTGCTTCTCCGTGGAGCAGGCTTGCTCAGCACCTACCATCTCCAGCGCCTTGACAGTGATCTCGATAGGCTCTTGACCCTTAACAATAGCTACAACAGACATAGCCAACGGAACCCCTTCTATTTTAGCACGGGATATGTCTCTCCACCATGGGTCAGAATGTTAATCTTTGAGTCCGATCCATATCTACGCGTCAGCATAGCTATGGCATCTTCAACCCTATCGAACTTCTGGAATCTCATCTTCTCAGACTGCTTCTCAGATATGCCGTCGGAGATGATGCATATGGGATGCTTCTCCCTCACATGAGCTATATTCAAAGCCAGACCCAGTGCGACGAGGTCTTCGATCTTTCCAGCTTGATACATCTCCTTCAACTCTCCTGTGTCGTACTGCAGGTATTCGACCCACTTCGGGTGCATCACTGAGATGCCTTCAGGGCATGGCGTGACCTCGATGATCCCGCCTCCAGCCCTTGTTGCAAGGTCGGCAGAGAAGAGACCCTTTAAGCCCTGCCAGTACTCGATGTCCGCCGGATGACTACTGGATATGGTTATATCCGATAAGCCGCGTGTCGGCACACTATAGACATGCTTCGCATGCTCAATCCCACGACGATGAGCCTTGATGAAGTGACCTGCATATACTTTCACTATCTCTTTTCTACGCGTTATCACGGAGTTTACTAGCAGGTGAATATTCACCCTCTCCGCAAAAGCATCTATGATCCTTCTAGTTGGATTCTCTTCCATTCCAAGCCCATTCGGGGTTGTCATTGCTGAGTGTACATGCATTCTACCAACCGTTTCCTCCCCTGCCAACCCAGGAAGGAGAATCTTCGCCCCAGCCCCCCAACCAGCATTGAAGTGGGGGATTATATTCCCAGTTACGATTCGAATGTCCGCTTCAATGAAGGCTCTATTAACCCATACGGGAATATCTCTGGCAACGTCTCCTAGATATTTGAGCTGAGAATCATCGTCGAAGGCGTGATTAATGAACTCGTACTCCTCGACGACCTCTGACCCGTACTTCTCCTTCATCTCTGACTCAGTCATCCTCCTGTGAGTGCCAAGAGCCACGATAACCCTGATCTTATCGCTCACGGCACCTGCCTGTTTCAGGCTGTTCAAGAGCGGGCGAAGAAGCAGGTCTGTAGGAGTCGTGCGGGTTACATCATCCACCGCGATAGCCACGGTCTTACCGCTCGGCGCCAAGCCCTCAATAGTGGGCCCTTCCAGGGGTGCCTTGAGAGCCGCCTCAACCTCCAAACGAGGGTTCTTAGCGGGCACCACCTCAGAGGGGCTGATGACCTCTTGCAGCCGGTCTGAGTCAAGGTCGAACTTAATCTCTCCCTTGCCGTAAGGAATCTTCATAAGCAAACGATTTCCCTCTGCTCTTATCTTGCGTTAGGTTCCTAATAGATAATTCATAAGGATCTAAGGAATTCTTATTGGGTATTCCCCGTAATCGTGACCAGTTCTCACCATAGCAAGGCAGTTTACAAGCTTGCAGTGCGTGTACCAGCTGTTGCTGCTACACAGGATGAACCCGCCCCCAGGAGCAGCCTTCCTTATGCACTCCTCTGTCTGCTCCACAACCTCTTCTGTACTCTTGAGTGCAAGACTGTCAACAGCGACATTGCCCATCAAGAAGATCCTGCCACCCCATTCCTCCTTGATCTTCCCGATATCCACGCCGGCACTGGGATCCAGAGAATGGATGCCGTCGACGCGCGCAGTGTTCACTAGGCTGGGCATCAACGTTCTTATGTCTCCGTCCGAGTGCTTAACGTACTTGAGGTCCGCCTTATGCGCGGCTTCAACCTGCCGATGCATCTCCTTGGCGAAGAACTCATCGAAGAGGCTTGGTCGTATCAGCGGACCATCTCTATGCGCTATGTCACCGGTACTTATGACCAAGTCAAAGCCTAGCTCGCCATACCTCTTGATGCATTCACTGTTGTAGTCGGTATAAGCCTTCACCGCTCTCCTGATGAAGTCGGGGCGTTCTTGCTGCAGGCGGTAGTAGGTTGTGATCGGGAAAGCCTCAAAGAGTGTGGCGAGCGGTTCTCTCAATACACCGGCCAAAGCCATTCCTCGCTCAGCAGCCAGCCTTACCGTTATCTTCGCATCGCTATCGCGCCCTTCAGCCCAGGGATCTGGAAACGCTTCAGCCCACCGCTCCCACTCCTCGAGAGAGGTGATAGTCCCATATTGTTGAACCCATACTCTACACTTCGAATCGTAGATTGTCCCCCGTCCCCACTCATCGACAAAGGTTCCGGCAGTGTAGAGTAGCCTGGTCTCTTCTCTCATTTTTCCTGCTTCTTCCTCGGAAAGGATCTTTGCAGACCATCCTGACGGCGGCGTCAGCGCCATACTGTCTGGAACCAAGGAGAAGCCGAGCTTATCCCAGCACTCGACTTTTACCCTCGCGTTATGTTTCAGTAGGTCTATCCTCTCGGCTGATGGCTTATCTGCAGGCGACCAGAACCGCTCAGGGAACATCAAGGTCTCTATGTGAATAGGATCTATTGAGAGCTCGAATATTGGAACCCTCTTCGGCTCCTTGTGCTCGATCGTGTTCAAGAGGTCGTCTCTTCTATTGACCACCCATCTTCTCCCCTGTCCATTCTACAGCTAGCTTCGCCGCGTCAAAGGCACTTGCACCGAAGGCATCCGCACCGATCTCCCTTGCGTACTCCGGGTTCACTGCCCTCCCACCGATCATGACTTTCACCTTATCCCTCAACCCCTCGTTTCGAAGGGCCTCTATGACCTTGCCCATCTCATCGACGACGACCGTAAGAAGCCCTGACATGGCCAGTATATCGGGTTTCTCCGTCTTCACCGCCTCGATAAACCTATTGCATGGGACATCGACACCTAGGTCTACCACTTCTAGACCCTGCGACTCCAGCATGACGACCACTATATCCTTACCGATGTAGTGGAGGTCACCAGCCACGGTTCCAATGACCACCTTTCCTTTTATGAGCCCTACCGATGCCTTCAACTCGGGCTTGATCATGTTCATTATCTCAGACGCCGTGCTACCAGCCAGGGTGAGCTCCATCAGGAAGTACTCTCTCTTTTCGTATAGGTCTCCAACCTCATCAAGTGCTCCCTTGACGGTGTCAACGATCTCAAGAGGCTGAGCCCCGATTTCCAGAGCTCTCTTCGCAAGCGCCTTCACCTCTTCCAGTTTGACGCAGTTGACTATGGCTGACCTCAGCTCTTCTAGAGCCGCAGTTTTCTCCATCAGTGACCCCGTCTCTTCTTAGCAGAGGTTCAAGTTATAAACATCTTTTCTGCTGAGATGCTGTGTAAGCAGGAACCTGAAACGAAACCGTGACCGGGATTAGGCTCTGCTCAGAGCCTCTGCTCAAGAGATTGGAAGTATCTCGCCACCGTGATATCATAATCAGAAATGTAGGTTAGGGCCTTGCTTGCTAAGTGGAGACGCTCCTTCTCTGAAAGATCCTTCCCCTGACTTATAGAGTCAGCCACCCAGCCATAGTCGGACGGGTCTGTCAGGACAATGACATTTGCATAGTTCTTCGCGGCAGCCCGAATCAACGTGACACCACCGATATCGATATTCTCTATCGCCTCAGAGAGGTCATGCTTTCTCGAGACGACCTCTGAGAAGGGGTAGAGATTCACAGTAACCAGCTCTATGCGGGTTAGGCCATGCCTAGTCATCTCCTCAAGATCTTCCTTACCACGAGAAAGGATCCCACCCAATATCCTCGGATGCAGAGTCTTGACACGCCCACCCAGGATCTCAGGGAACCCAGTGAGCTCGGAGACAGGTTCAGCCGCGATACTGGACTCCATGAGAAAGGAGGCTGTTCCTCCTGTTGAGTAGATCTGAAAGGCCCCATTGATACGCCTACAGAAATCAGCCAGACCGGTCTTATCGCTGCAACTCACAATCGCGGTCTTCAAGCCAATCGCCACAGCAACAGAGCTAGAAGGTAACTCGCTCAAAATCCTATTGGTTACCACAGACGAGTCTCTTGGGGAGTAGAGTCAATTATGAAGACTCGCGTATGGTGGCAAGTTATAATAGAAGGCTTCCGAAGATACTGTACTGTCAAAGGTCAAGTAAAGTGATTTATTATGGCAACTCAACGGATGGAAGGACTTTGGATAGAGAGAGACTACCTAAAGTGCTCAGGATGTAGAAAATGCGAGATAGCTTGCAGCCTATACCACGAGGGTAGAATCTGGCCAGAAGCTTCTAGGGTAAGGGTCTTCATGCTCGTGCCAGGAGCAGAGATACCCCACCTCTGCGCCCAATGCGACAACTATCCTTGTGTCAAGAGCTGCCCATTCGACGCACTCTCAGTCGATGAAAAAACCTCAGCAGTGAAGGTGAACGCGAAGAAGTGCACAGCCTGTGGAGCATGCATAAGGGCTTGTCCGGGAAAGATCCCGCACATACATCCGAAGAAGAATGTAATCTTGATCTGTGATCTCTGCAACGGGAACCCCCAATGTGCCAAGATATGCACTGAAGCAGACTATCGTGCCCTCTCAGTCGTAAGAGAGGCGAAGAAGATCTCTCACAAGCTCTTCGCGAAGACACCTGAAGAGCTGACGGAGATGCTTGCTGAGAACCTGTACGGTGAGAAAGCAAAGGAGTTGATCTAGAATGGTAGGCGGATATGCAGGCAAGTTTCTTGACATAGATCTATCATCTGGAAAGATAGGCGAGACAAAGTTCCCTGAGGAGACCCTTTACAAGTACGTTGGAGGAAGAGGGCTTGGCGCCCGAATACTCTGGGACCGACTCGGCTCAAAATGGGAGTCAGTAGACCCCCTCGGCCCGGAGAACCTTCTCCTCGTACTGCCAGGACCACTCACAGGATACTTCCACGGAGCAAGAATATGTGTGACAGGCAAGTCACCTCAAAGCAACGGGATCGTAGGCTCAACAGCCAGCGGAGAATTCCCAGTAGAACTGAAATGTGCAGGCTGGGACGGGATCATCTTCTCTGGAAGAGCGAAATCCCTAGTCTACCTAATGATAGATGATGAGAAGGTGGAGATAAGGGATGCAAGACACCTCCAAGGCATAGAAGGTAAGGAGACGCTTAGGAAGCTCACGAGGGATGTGAAGGGAGAACTCGACAAACGCCACGCCCGACTAGGTATCCAGAAGGAACCAGCAATGCTCTACATCGGCCCCGCAGGAGAGAAAGCAGTCAGGACCGCAGCCGTCCTTGAGAAGTGGAGCCATGCCGCAGGATACGGAGGATACGGAGCCGTAATGGGATCCAAGAACCTCAAGGCAATCGTAGCCAAAGGAACCGGACCGATGCCTAAGGTCGCAAATCCAGAACAGATGCTCAAACTGATGAAGGAGACAGAGAAGATCTCCTACGCGATGAGAGGGACACGCCGTTGGGGAACGGGATATGCAGGCTACGAGGTGGGAGCCGGCAGCAGCTCAGAGCCAGTCAGGAACTGGCAGGAAGAATGGCATGACGAGAAGACGATGGGAGGACCGAACTTCGACCTAAGACTCTGGGTAAAACGCTACTGGGCAGACTATGGATGCGCACTCGCATGCATGAAATTAGCAGTATCCAAGGCAGGCCCATACAAGGGAGCGATCTCAGACAACCCTGACTACGAGCTGGAGGCTTACCTCGGACCGAACGTTGGAGTCTTCGACCCAGCAGGAGTACTATACCTATCATCCCTCATAGAGGAGCTAGGATACTCAGGAATCAACGGCAGCAATACTATCGCATTCGCCATGGAACTCTTCCAGCGGAAGATCCTAACGAAGGAAGACCTCGGCGGACTGGAGCCGAAGTGGGGAGACGTCAAATCCATCGAGGCACTCGCAAGGAGAATAGCGGCTAGGAAGGGGAAGTTCTTCAACATCCTCGCCGAAGGCACCTACAGGGCAGCACAGGAGATCTCCAAGATCAAGGGAGTAGACGTAACCAAATACGCGGTCACGGTTAAGGGGGTCGAGATAGGCGCCCACGGGACAAGGAGCAACATGGACTACACAAAGGACATCTGCTATGCATGCTCAGTCCAAGGAGGAGACCACACCTCCACAGTCTTTGACGGCTATAACGACCTCGAAACGGTCTTTGCAGACTCTGGAGTCTATTGCAACGTGATCGGATGGGGCGGAGGACTTGGAGACCTCCAATGGAGATTCCTCAGAGCAGTCACGGGATGGAAGACGACAGAGAAGATCTGGAAGACGACACTCGGACCCCGAATTGTACACATTCAGCGTGCCGCCCTACTTATCGGAGGACCAGACATAAAGTGGCAGCCGGTCAAGGACGACGATAACCCCAAGAGATTCTATGACCCGCTACCCTCAGGACCATATAAAGGAAAGACAACAGACAGCGCCTTCGTGAAACAGAGGAGAACGGATTACTACAAGACGATCGGATGGGACGAGAACGGAATACCCAAGTCCAGCGTCCTCAAGAAGCTCGGATTAGAAGATGTAGATAGAGCATTGGAGAAGGCGAGAGGCAAGTAGACCAACCTTGCCCTTTCTCCTGCTCTCGTCCCCTTCTTTCAGCTGAGAACTTCTCTTATAAGTGAAAGATGTGGGAGCTTCTTTTTCTCCTGTGATGCTGCAGGGCTCAGCACCAATCGAATTGCATCTCACATTCTTGAGAAGAGGAAGATCTTTACTCGCCTCTAAGTTTCAGAGATATGCTTGAGCTTGAAAAAAAAACTGCTTGGTACTCAATCAGATAGTTCCAGCAGTTTTCGACGACACATCTATTCAGTTAGGGAGAGTGTTAAAAACGCCTCTCATTCTTGCTATCTGCTGGTTGTCCTTAAGTAGCTCGCAGACTAGAATTCGAGATTCGCTAAAGGCGGAGGGGCAGTGATCTCGGCTATGATTTCTAAGGTTGAACGGGCTTCGCTTGGACGCAGGACACGTATCTCCCTCAGACATTCCCGCACAAGTCTCTTTACAGCCTTCTCGTAGCCAACTAGGCCGCCAGCCTCATATGTGATCTTGAGGATATCCTTCGCTTCATCTTCTCGGATCTTTGAGTTGCGGAGCATTGATTCAAGCTTCTTCTTAGCCGCAGGATTCTCCAAGGCGTAGAGCAGGGGCAAAGGCAGATGCTCATATTTTATTCGATGAGGGAGTTCCTCCTCGAAGTCGAGCATATCGACGAGGTCGTCTCTCAGTATGATAATCATGCCCAAGGCCCTCCCGTATCTGGCTAGGGCCTCTATCTCTGGACTCGATCCTCTGCCCAGGATTGCACCGATCCTCATATACGCTTCAATGTCAGCAGCTTTCATCCGAGTCAAACGCAAGTAGCTTCGAGGAGAAACGTCCATACATCCACGGAGCCCAAGTTCCCCCGTTTCCGCATCACTTAGCTCCAAGAGAAGACCCTCGACCAAGGTTAGAGCGGCCTTCACGCTTTCAGCCGAGAGACCCCGGTCACAAAGGTCATACGCCATTGAGGTTAGTCCCTTCACGAGTAAAATGTCACCGAGGAGCAAGGTGATCTCGACGCCTCTCACCCCGAGCACGGTCTTCCCATAATCTTTCTTCTTCGATCGGTCGATTATGTCATCGTGTATATCGATGCCAGCAGCCAAGAGAATCATAGAAGAGCCGACCTCTTGAGTCAACGTGGGGTCCCCACCTACTGCCTCACAGGCCAGAGACATCAATGCGGGTCTGGTGTAGTCCTTCCAGTAAGACATTAACTGTGAAAGGGCAGATTTGCAGGTCTCATTAAGAATACTGATCTTTGCGCGAGACTCCGCTAGCTTCAGTGATGGTGAACCGCGGATGTTGAAGATATTCCTGACCTGCTCCATAAATCTATCACTGGCTGGACTGGAAAGACACAAGGAAAACTCTGAATTGCGGATTCATTTTTGTCTGACTCAATATATAGGGTCGCCGAATAAGCGACCCTAGTGAAGTTGAATCGCTTACCAGGATTGTACAGGGGACCTTGTCAGAAAGCCTCTCAAACTCGAAACACTCATTCAATTCACCTCCAAGATTCTGTTGAATAATGATTCCTTAAACCCGAGAATACCTACCAGGATTGTACAGGGGACCTTGTCAGAAAGCCTCTCAAACTCGAAACACTCATTCAATTCACCTCCAAAGGTTGTGCTACGTGAGTGGACATAAGTAGTCGTGTTGAACATGACTACAAGATATAAATATAAGAGTTACTGATGTATATGGCTTCTCCCCAATGAAGATAAGTTTCGGCCAAGACATTCAGATATCGAAAAAACAATTCATCCTAATTGCAAGTCTGGTCGTTAACTCAATCTCATGGTATTATTTGATGACTACGTATTTGGAGTCGCTCCTGACCCAGTCGAACCTTTCCTTCGGCTACTTGGGGAAGGAAGCTATCCTCGCGAGTTTCTTTCTCTTCATCGCCCTCTCGTCAGTTGCCGGAGTAATCATGTTCCCAAAAAGCAGAATGAAAAGCGTCCTAGTGTGTTGGATAATTGTTGATATCGCCACGTTTCTGTTACCAAGCCTTCTTGGGCCAAGAACCTACATAGAACTTCTAATTTTTGCCGCAATGCTAGGTTTTTCTGTGGGATTTGGTTTCCCGAAATGCCTCACATATTTCAGTAATTCTACCTCAATAGAAGAGAGAGGACGAGTCGGGGGTGCCATGATCTTTCTGACGTATCTCCTGACACCCTTGTTGCTAGTGGCAACTCAAAGTCTTGCGTCCTCAATGCGCCTAGCAACGTATGCAGGATGGAGAGCACTGGGACTTGGTGCAATACCCTTCATCCAAGTAACTGACTCCGATGAGTCATTGCAGAACGAAGCGACCGATAGACAGCAGTTCACGCAGCGAAGAGAATTCCTACTCTACTTCATTCCTTGGGTAACTTTCAGCCTCATCAATGGGATAGATACGCATGTCTATGGAAAGTTTCATTCGCAAGAAACAATCGAAACAGGATTGACGCTGATACATCTGAGCGGTAGCTTCTGCTCGATACTGGCCGGGATAGCACTGGACTTCGTCGGTCGCAGGACGAGCATCACTTTCGCCATGGTGATTCTTGGTCTTGGATTCGTGGCTTTGAGTTTTGCTCAAACTTCTTTAGTATCATGGTTTTTCTTTTCGATTACAACGGGGATTGCGTGGGGTGTCTTGTCGATTGCATATATCCTAGTCCTTTGGGGGGAGCTTGGATCAAGAGAGAAGAGAGAGAAGTACTATGCGATTGGAATGATCCCCTTTTTCCTGTCACAGGCTGTAGGATACATTCTAAGTCCTATGCTTTCTGGATTCTCTTCAATACAACTCTTCTCTACAGCTACTCTGTTGAACTTTCTCGCAGTAATACCTCTGCTATTCGCTGAAGAAGTTCTGCCATCAAGAACAATAGAGCAGCGGAGAATGAGGGATTACATAAAGAGAGCCAAGCAGTTGACAGGGGACAGCAAGAGGCATTAAAACTTCTCGAGTTTATCAGCGGTCGAGTTCAAGATATTCACGATCGGATGGTCTGGATGCTCTAGCAGAAAGAATGACTCACCAGATTGGGTAACAATCTCGCAGCTGCAAGGAATGACCCCGATTATCGGTAACTTGAAATTTGAACTGAATTTCTCCGCTGTTCTGGGGTCAAGATTCATTGAGGGACCACCAGCAGGTACCTTGTTTAGTATGATTCCTGTTCTCCGTTCAAGGGTCTCATAGACTCCTCTTATGAGTTCTGAGGTGCCGCTTATGTCGGCCTTGTCAGGCGTTGTAACAAGCACAGCAACATCTGAGCTCAGAACTGCATTGATTGAGGAGTACTGGAAGCCTGGGCTTGAATCGAATATGACGTAATCTAATTCAAGCTTGTCAGATAGGGTCTGAAGGGACCTATTGATGAAGCGAAGAGACTTCATCTGCCACTTCCTGTCCTTCGCAGTAACCTCGCCTATTGCCTCAGTTGAGGAATCAGCAAATCCGACGTATAGCTTGCCAGGAAGGGAGAATTCCTTGGTAGCATCGGTGATGGCTGAGTCGACTTCGCATTGCCCGTCTACGAGCTGGTTTAGCGTACAGCCAGGTCGAGGGATATCGAAGAGAGCATTAAGACTTGGAGCCCGGAAATCGAAGTCAAGCAGACACACCTTGCTTCCTCTCTTGGCGTACAGCAGGGCCATGCTTGTAGACATGAAGGTCTTTCCTGTACCGCCCTTGTAGGAATGAAATGTGAACGATTTCATTTTCTTTCACCTCTCGATGTAGAAATAGACATCCCTGCCTTTCCGCTTCTTCTTTACATATCCCATTGTACAGAGTTGGTTCAGATAACCGCTCTCAACAGCCCTTGCCCTTCCAGTCTTGTTCGCAACCTGATCAGCAATCGCTTCATCTTCCTTGCACAACACCATCGCGGTCTTCCGAAGATGATCAGGCAGTGAGAGTAGAGTGACAACGTCAAGCGGAGAATCCTTAAGATCATCAATCTGGACTCGGCTGGGCTTCCCAGATGCAAGAGTGGCAATGAGATCATCATGTTTCCTTAGGAACTCACTGAGTCTACGGTCTATCCTCTTCAAGCTATTATCCATTCTTCCGAGGAGAGCAATCATATCCTCTTCTTTTCTTGGCGTCATAGCTCTAGCAATACTTCCGTTAAGGCAGAGTGTAATCAGATCGGGTGCATATTGCCTGATTTAAATGTATTCAAGTTGAACTTATAAACTAACCTTAGTACAAGCAGTACTCTCCCCAGCTTCTTCTCATCACATACGACAGGACATGAAGAGATGAGATACCCTGTTCAACTCAGCTATGACTCTCAAGTGAAGCCTTCTTAGGAGAACTCTGTCCTAAGCGATATAGTTCTTCTTGGATGCATTTTCTCTCTGGGGAGATATAGAATTGTCATGTATATGTGGAAACATTTTAGAGGGGTGAGGCAGATTAGAAGGGTTAAGGTAAATCCAGCAAGGAGGACAACATATGGAAAATAGAAGACCAGAGATTTCGGGTCACATAGAGATCCTTGGGAAAGGCCATATCGATTTTCATGGTGATGCAGATGAATCACTCGACTGTATCTTGAGATTCTTGGCAAATGCCTATCCCACATACAAAGTTGTATCTGATCTGATAATCAATCTGGACATGGAAGAATTGATGAGGAGCCTAAAAGGAGTCATTGGGATATCTGATGATGGCCTAGTGATCCTGAAAACCGACTTATCCACGGATGTATCGATTATGCTTTGCCTAATCGGAGCCT
>Ga0315282_10011698_pt1 | contig 13533 bp, 13 predicted proteins | sample YL17G07_20_MG_FD_203693 | JGI IMG/M metagenome (GOLD analysis project Ga0315282, IMG submission 203693) | Sediment microbial communities from Yellowstone Lake, YNP, Wyoming, USA - YL17G07_20 | ecosystem: Environmental > Aquatic > Freshwater > Lake > Sediment | place: USA: Wyoming | collected... | reverse complement strand
CGAAGCTGGAAACAAGCGACACGGACAAAGTGCTGGACGGCGACCTCGACGCATTCATCAAAGCCAGCCTGATGCTGCGCAAAAGCAAAAAATAAATAATATGAACGCAATAAATAAGGTGACAATCTAGAGGCGGCGCTTAAGCCGTCCGTAGCCCCCGGACCCCAAGGAACCAGTCCCGTCGGTTCCCCCCGTCGGAAAAGCCGACGTGGCCCCCCTCCGCTACGGGGGCTTGAGGACGGCCTCAGCGCCGCTCGAACGGGGATGTCACTTTTATTAATGCGTTGATATTAGTTCCTTTCTATTTTGTGTCGGTTAAAAAGGTAAGGCCCGGGAACGGCCTAAAAAAAACTGAGAGAGAGCTAGGCCGTTGCCGGGCTTTACCTTTTTTGTTTCTTTATTTCGTCCCAGACAGAGTCCATTTCGCTCAATGAGACCCTCCCCAGCTCTTTTCCCTGCGCTATGAGCCTCGCTTCGAGCATCGTAAATCTCTGAATGAATTTATCGTTCGCCTGCCGGAGGGCCGTTTCTGGATTAAAACCTAATTTTCGCGCGACATTGGCCAAAGCAAAAAAAATATCGCCGATTTCTGCTTCCACCTCTTCTTTCCGGCCCGTTGTGACGGCTTCCTCCAGCTCGCCGATTTCTTCTTTCACTTTCTGCAGCGCCTCGACCGCCGACGGCCAGTCGAAGCTGAAATGAGAAACGCGCTGTCCGATCTCAAAAGCGGCGAGGAGCGCCGGTGCCTGCGACGAGATCCCCTCAAAATGGGAGCTGCGCTTTTTTTCTTCTTTTTTTTGCTCGATCCAAGCCTCAAGGACGCGCTTTGCCGAGGCGAATTTTTTATCGCCGAAAACATGGGGATGGCGACGGATCATCTTCCGATTGATACTGTCGAGGGCGTCACAAATGGAAAACTCACTCTTCTCTTCAAATATCCGTGCCAGAAAGACGACTTCCATCAAAACGTCGCCCAACTCTTCAGTCACGCCGTGGGCGTCATTCCGCGCCAAAGCGTCGACAGCTTCATAGACTTCCTCTAAAAAAAAATTCAAGATGGAGCGCTCATCCTGATCCTTGTCCCAAGGGCAGCCGTTCTCTCCGCGCAGCTTGGCCAGAATATCGACCAATTCTTGAAACTTCTTTCCGGCGTCTTTTGGATCAACCATAGCCACCTCACAAATTCATTGAGGATTTCGTCTCAGGAAGTATTATACTCGTATTCGGAAAATTATTATGAAGGTTTAAAATCAAAAGAACCTCTGATAAAATAAAAAACCGAAACTTTAAATTCGCGAGAGGCCCGTGATGACGAATGACAACGACAAGACCAAAGACAAGTCCAAGGGACATCCGCCGGATGAGCCGCAGGAATTCCTGCCGCCTCTGGACTTCAGCTCGATCGTCTTTCCTTTTTACACGCAAGCGCTGGTGAAGCTCGGATTGATGGAGGACCCGCTGAAAAACGCGGCTGAGGAAAATCTCGAATTCGCCAAGCGGCTCATCGATATGCTCGACCTCCTTAAAGAACGGACCGAGGGCAACCTCAAACCGGACGAGGAAAAATTTCTTGAATCCTGCCTTCTTCAGCTGAAGATGAACTATATGAAGAAGGCCAACATCATAAAGTTGTAACGAGATGAAGATCTTCCGCAGGCTCGAAGAGCTTCCACGCCTCCCTTTTAAAACGGCGCTGGCCATCGGCAACTTCGACGGCCTTCACCTCGGCCATCAAAAAATCCTGAAAACACTAGCGAAAAATGCTGAAATGGGCCGCCAGATGCCCTGGACCCTGACTTTTTCTCCTCACCCTGAAAAATTTTTCGGCCCCGAAAAAATCTGCATGATCCAGACGATTGAGCAGAGGCTGGAAGGCCTCGAAAAGCTCGGAGTCCGAGTCGCCCTGATCGTGCCTTTTAACCGGGCATTCGCCCAGCTTTCAGGCCGGGACTTTGTCCATAAAATCCTTGTTGACGCTCTCCATGTTCGGACCGTCATTGTCGGTCAAAATTTCCGGTTCGGCGAGGGACGCCAAGGCAATATCTCCGCCCTTCATCGATTCGGCAAAGAATTCGGCTTTCAAGTCCGCGCTGTCCGTCAGGTTAAAAGAAAAGGGCGGACGGTCAGCTCCAGCCTTATCCGCGAATTCCTTAAAAACGGCCGCGTCGAAGCGGCCAAGATGATGCTTGGGCGGCCCTACGAAATCGAGGGCACCGTCATTGCCGGCGACGCCCGCGGCCAAAGCTTGGGTTTTCCCACGGCCAATATCGCCACGCCAAATGAAATCATTCCGCGCGGCGTGTTCATTACCTGGGCGGGCGTGAACGGTAGACTCTTCCCGTCTCTGACGAATGTCGGCGTCCGGCCGACATTCGGCCGCCGGAAATTTACGATCGAGACACACATCCTCGATTTCGGACGAAAAATTTACGGAACACGCATTCGCTTGAGGTTTCTTAAAAAAATCAGAAATGAGAGGTCTTTTTCCGATCCAGAAAAATTGCGCGCTCAAATTTGCAGGGATATCGAATTCGCCCGCGAGTCTTTCAAAGGGATCAGGTCTTGACATCTGACATTTTGACATCCGACAAGCTCGATTTTCAGGAAAAAGTCAATTGTGACACCCATCCAGGATTAAGAAGTCAGGGGGTAAAATGTCAGATGTCAAGACCTGACCCTAATTTTTCATTTCTTTTAAATTATGGTATAAAAGATAGGGAGTTGATCTCGGACGAGGAGTGGAATTATGGAAGAAAAAATCAAAGCCAGCGTGATGGACGCGAGCAAAATCAAGCGCGTTCTCTACCGCATGGCGACGGAAATTCTTGAGCGCAACCGCAACCTTAAAAATCTGGTCATCGTCGGAATCCGAACGCGCGGCATCTATATCGGTAAGCGCATCGCCAAGCTGATCAAGGATATGGAACGAGTCGACATCCCCGTCGGCGTCATGGACATCACCCTCTATCGCGACGATTTTTCCGAGCTCGAAACCCAGCACATGGTCCAAAAGACGGAAATCCCGTTTCCGATCGCCAAGAAGGACGTCCTGCTCGTCGACGACGTCCTTTTCACCGGCCGAACGATCCGCGCCGCCATGGACAGCCTCTTCGATATCGGCCGACCGAAGACGATTCAGCTCCTCGTCCTCATCGACCGCGGGCACAGGGAGCTGCCGGTCCGCGCCGACTATGTCGGCAAGTCGCTGCCCACGTCGCGCCGCGAACTCGTCCAGGTGCACCTTAAGGAAATCGACAACCGCGATGACGTACTGATCACGGAGCCGGCCGCCCTGAAATAGGAGAATCCCCTTGGAATTCAAGCATAAACACCTCCTCGGCATCGAACATCTCAAAGCGTCGGACATCCAGGTCATTCTGGAAACGGCTGAGTCCATGGCCGAAATCTCGGCCCGTGAAATTAAAAAAGTCCCCACACTCCGGGGAAAAATGGCCATCATCTTATTTTATGAGCCCAGCACGCGCACTCGGGGCTCCTTCGAAATCGCCGCCAAGCGTCTGAGCGCCGACATCCAAAACTTCAGCCTGCAGACCTCGTCCGTCGTGAAAGGCGAAAGCCTCAGGGACACCGTCCTCAACCTCGAGGCCATGACTCCCGACGCCTTGATTATTCGGCACTTTTCGTCCGGAGCGCCCCATTATGTCTCGACGTTCTGCCGCTCCCACGTCATCAACGCCGGCGACGGGTCGCATGAGCATCCCACCCAGGCGCTGCTCGACGCCTTCACCATTCGACAGAACAAGAAAAGCTTCAAAGACCTCAAGGTCGTCATCGTCGGGGACATTCTCCACAGCCGGGTAGCGAGGTCCAATATTTTCTGCCTGAAAAAACTCGGCGCCAAGGTCACGCTCGTCGGGCCTCCGACACTTCTTCCGGCGTCATTCAGTGAGTTCGGCGTCGACGTCTCCTACAATTTCGACAAGGCTATCGAAGGCGCCGATGTGGTCATGATGCTGCGCATCCAGATTGAGCGGATGCAAAAAAATTTCTTTCCTTCGATCCGGGAATACAGAAACCTCTACTGCCTGACCCGGAAGCGTTTCACCTTGGCCAAAAAAGATGCCATCGTCATGCACCCGGGTCCGATGAACAGAGGCGTGGAAATCGCCGACGACATGGCGGACGCGCCGGAATCGGTCATTCTCCGTCAAGTCGAGAACGGCATTTCCGTCCGGATGGCCGTGCTCTACCATCTGTTAGGAGGCAAAGACCGTGAAATACCTGATTAAGAACGGAAGGGTCATCGATCCCAGCTCGAAAACAGATGAAACGCTCGACATCCTGATCGAGGCCGGGAAAATCACGGACCTCAAAGCCAAAATCGAATCCAAAAACCTAAAAACGATCGACGCCTCGCGGCTTGTCGTCGCGCCGGGTTTCATCGATATGCATGTTCACCTCCGGGAGCCGGGGCAGGAACACAAAGAAACCATCGAAACCGGCTCGCTGGCGGCGGCCAAAGGAGGTTTCACTTCGATTTGCGCCATGCCCAACACCTTGCCGGTGAATGATTGCCGGGAGGTCACGGAATATATTCTCGGCCAAGCGGCCAAAAAAGCCATGGTCAATATCTTCCCCATCGCCGCGATCACGAAGGACCTCGAGGGCGCGGAACTCACAGATATGGCCGACCAGGTGTCCGCAGGAGCCGTGGCCTTTTCAGATGACGGGATAGGCGTTCAGAATAGCCAGGTTATGCGCCGAGCGATGGAGTACTCGAAGTTCCTGAATGCGCTGATCATCGACCACTGCGAAGAAAAAAGCTTGAGCGAAGACGGCATCATGCACGAAGGCCTTTCCTCCTACAAGCTCGGACTCCGGGGAATTCCGGCTGCGGCCGAAGACATTATGGTCAGCCGGGACATCATCCTGGCCGAAAGCCTGGAAACCAGAATCCACATCGCCCACCTCAGCACCAAGGGCTCGGTGCATCTCGTCCGCGAGGCCAAAAAGCGAAAAGTCAAAGTCTCGGCCGAAGCGACGCCCCATCACCTGGTCCTGACCGACGCTTATCTCGAAAACTATGACGCCAACTACAAAGTCAACCCGCCCTTGCGCGGCGAAGACGATGTCCGGGCCTTAATCCAAGCGGTGAAAGACGGAACCGTGGACGTCTTCGCCACCGATCATGCTCCTCACGCCCCCGAAGAAAAAGACGCCGAGCTGGACAAAGCGCCGTTCGGCGTGATCGGGCTGGAGACCGCGGTATCGATCGTCCTCGACCGGCTGGTTAACAAAAACGTCATTTCTCTCTCCCGCTTTATCGAAATGATCTCGACGAAACCGGCGGCGCTCCTGGGCCTAAAAAGCAAGGGCAAGATCGCCGTGGGCGGCGACGCCGATCTGACCATCCTCAACCTCCATAAAGAGATCGTCGTGGACGCGAACGCGTTTCAGTCCAAAAGCCGCAATAGCCCCTTCCTCAACTGGAAATTGAAAGGCGCTCCGGTGATGACGATTGTCGGCGGACGCTTCGTTTATCCGTTTTCATCATGATTGGCATATTTTCGAAAAAAAAGAAGAAAGGCAGCGTCACCGAAGTCGAGAAGGCGATCTGCTATCATTTCTGCGATATGGGCATCTTGCTCCAAGCTCTAACCCACAGCTCCTACGCGTATGAAAATCCCGATGAGACTCGGGACAACGAGCTCATGGAATTCCTTGGCGACTCGGTCGTGGGCCTGATCACGGCCGATTACTTCTATTCGAATCATCCGAATTCGACCGAAGGCGACCTGTCCAAACTGAAGTCATCAGCGTCGAGCACGATCGCGCTGTCCGAATTCGCTAAAAAAATCAAACTGGATAAGTTCATGCGGCTGGGGAAAGGCGAAGAAAAAAGCGGCGGCCGGAAGAAAGACACCATTTTAGCCGGCGTTTTCGAGGCCGTCGTCGCCTCGATCTACCTCGACGGCGGCTACGAAGCCGCCCGAGACTTCTTCCTCCCCCTTATGCAACCGTCATTCAAAAAGGTCCATGTCGGCGGCTCCATTCAAATCAACAATTACAAATCCGCTCTCCAAGAATTCCTGCAAAAAGAAGACCTTCCGGCCCCTCACTACAAAACGCTGACAACCACCGGGCCCGACCATAAGAGGGAATTCATCGTCGAAGTCTATGCCCACAAGACGGCTTTGGCCAAGGCCAGGGGCCGATCGAGGAAGGGCGCGGAGCTCAAAGCGGCCGAGAAAGCCCTCAAGAGTTTTTTCGGAAAGAAAATCAAGTCCCTGACCCAAGAGACGTTCATCTTCAAAAAATAGCCCGCCATGTCCAAATGCTTCCAGTGCCGACAGAAAAAAGCCAAAAGGGCCTGCCCGGCGCTGGGCCGCGAGCTGTGCCCTTTGTGCTGCGGGCTGTTGCGTGATAAGGAAATTCACTGTCCGTCGGGCTGCCGCTACTTGGCGGAACACAAACCTTATCAGGAAAAAAGAATCCTGGGAAAAAAAGATTCGGCCGCGCCGAGATCGAGTCTTCCCCAAGACGATATTTTGAAAGATAATCGCTTGGCCTGGCTGGCGCTGCATATCGAAGCTCCGCTCATGGAGACCGGCCGGAAAAATCCTTCATTCACCGACAGTGACGCCGTTTTGGCCCTTGAGTATGTCAAAGGTAAGCTGGAAAAAGGACAAAACATCATCTTCATCCCCGGCCAAGACCACAAGCCCAAAAATGAAGTCGGAGAAGCCGTCTGCGCCAGCATGGAAAGCTGCCGCTATGAGCGCAGCGTGATATTATCCGGCGGAACGGACGGCTATAAAAACGAAGAAAAAATCCGTTGTCTCGAGAGGATCATGCAAACCGCAAAATATTTGGCCCGCGATAATTTTCAAGGCCGCGCCTATATCGAGCGCCTCTTTGAACAATTCGCCCAAATGGAGGACGCTTCCCGCCAGTCCAAAATTCTAACGCCTGGCTAACTAATATCAACGCATTAATAAAAGTGACATCCCCGTTCGGGCGGCGCTTAGGTCGTCCTCAAGCCCCCGTAGCGGAGGGGGCCCCGTCGGCTTTTCCGACGGGGGGAACCGACGGGACTGGTTCCTCGGGGTCCGGGGGCTACGGACGGCCTAAGCGCCGCCTCTAGGTTGTCACCTTATTTCTTGCATTCATGTTAAAATGAGGCGCCGGTCCTGAGTCCCCTATTTGCTCATCAGGGCTTCGAGAAACTTGAGCGAGGGGAAATTGTGACTGATGATCTTCAAGATGGCCATGAGGGGCACGGCCAGAATCATGCCGGGAATCCCCCATAGCCATCCCCAAAAGAATAGGGCGAAGAGGATAAACAGCGGACTGAGCCCCAGTCCGTGCCCCATAATCCTCGGTTCGATGACCATGCTGACGATGGCGTCGAAAACCGTCAGAATCACGAGAATCCAGAACGCCGGCCAGAAATGCTCAAACTGAACTAAAGCAATAAAAAACGGCAAAATCTTGGCGATGAACGCGCCGATGTTGGGAATGTAGTTCAGGAGAAAGGTGATGAATCCCAAGGCGATGGCGAAATCCACGCCGAAAATCAGTAAGACGACCGTCGTAAAAATACCGGAGGCCAGGCAGACGATGGTCTTGATAGCCAGGTATTTTTGGATCTCGCGGTCGATGTGTTCGATAATTTTAACCAACTGGGAGGACCGGTGCGGGCTGAGTGAGTTTTTGATTTTAATATTCAGCTTGCCCCGACCGGCCAGCATAAAAATCAAGAAAATGAGGATGAGGAACAAGTTGGCGAAGAATGAAAAAAACGTGCCCAGGGACGACAGCAGCAAGGAGCCGACCTGGCTGATATCCAGGCTGTCCACCCAGGCCAAGGGGTCCCATTTGACGTTGGGGAGTTTGAAGCCCGAGAGCAGAGATCGGAGCATGGAGCTGAACTTTTGTCCATATTTGGGGAATTCGGCGGCGAACGATTTTCCGCTGGAATAAAACATCACGCCCAGCAGATAAAGCACAAAAAACGTGATCAGGAGGATGACGACGACGGCCAAGACCTTAGGAATTTTCAGCCGGGTCATGAAATCCAAGACGGGCGACAGGATGAAATAAAAGAAAAGCGCCAGGACGAACGGAATAAGAACTGATTTGGCCAGACGCAGAAAAACGCCCATCAGAAAAATGGATAAAACGATCCCCGAGAACGTCAACGCTTTGTTATCGTCCATCTGGATATATTGTAATTAAGTCCGCCGATAAAGTAAAATGGCCTCTCCTGCTCGCCGGCGATGAAAAGGGCTAGGCCAAAATCACCCCGCGCATCATCGCGGTCGGCGATTGACCCTTCTTCCGAAATCCTTAAAATAGGACAAGAATATGGCTTGGAGAACCGGATGAGCATATTTTCGGTGAACTCTAAACATCAGAAAAATCCCATGTTTTTAGAAGCTCTGCTCGACAGCCTGAATGACGGCATCATCGCCCTGGACAAAAAAAACTGCATAATCGAATGGAACAAGGGCGCCGAAACGATCTTCGGCTACGACCGCAAGGAAGTCCTCGGGAAAGATTTGGACCGGCTCATCGGCGGAGAGAAAAGCCGGGAAGCTTCCGATATCACGAAAGACATCGGGCGGCGCCGGGCCCCCGTCAACCTGGAGTCCGTCCGCTTCCGCAAAGACCGTTCGCCGGTCGAAGTGAGCATTTCCGCCGCCCCGATCGTCTCTCGGAGAAAATTTCACGGCTCCGTGGCGATTTACAAAGACATCGCCGAATGGAAGCAGCGGGAGATGGAAGTCAAGCACATCGGCCGACTGCTGCGCGCCACCGGGGATATCAACCAACTCATACTCCACGAAACCCACAGCGATGAGATGCTTCAGTCGGCCTGCAAGATCCTCAGCAAGGACGGCGACTACGGCCAGGTTCAGGCCGTCACACTCAACGGAGATGGAAAACCCGAAAAGTTCTTCGGCCCCGGCAAACACACTTGGAAAGGCGATCTGCGGCCGTGCGCCGTCCGGGCTCTTCAAAATCGGCGGTCCCTGTTCATCCCGAATATTTTTAAGACCTCCTGGTGCAAGCCCTGCCGGCCCGAAGTCGGCGGCTGGTCGGCCTGTTTCCTCCTCAGCTACAAGGACGACATCTACGGACTCCTCCAGGTTTCCAACGCCGCTCAATCATTCGACCAGAGCCAGGAAATAAAACTGCTGGAGGAAATCGCCAGCGACCTCGGCTACGCATTGTATAACCTTCGCCAGGAAAAAGAGAAAAAGAAGATCGATAGAGAGCTGAGAACTCTCAAGGACTATAACGAGAATATCGTCAACAGCCTGGCTGAGGGAATTCTCATCGAGGACGCTCGAGGCGTCATCACCTTCATCAATCCCAGCCTGGAAAAGATGCTGGGCTATTCCCGCCGGGACCTCCTCGGACACCACTGGAAAATCATCGTCCCCGCCGGGGAGCTGGCTAAACTGCAGACAAAAACCCGGACCCGGATGACAACGACGCTCGAAAAATATGAGTCCCGGTTCGTGTCCAAAGACGGCCGCGAAATCCCGGTTTTGATCGCCGCCCAATCGCTTTTTGAAAACAAGAAACTCAAGGGCGTCCTGTCTGCCATCACCGACATCGCGGACCTCAAAAAAATCGAACAGGAGCTCAAGGCCTCCCGCGAAGAAGCTCAGGCGGCCAACCGGGCGAAAAGTGAGTTCCTAGCCAACATGAGCCACGAAATCCGGACGCCGATGAACGGCGTCATCGGCATGATCGAACTCGCCCTCGATACGAAGCTCACCGCCGAACAGCGGGATTTTCTTACGGCGGCCCGGGCTTCGGCCGAATCGCTTATGACTATCCTCAACGACATCCTGGATTTTTCTAAAATCGAGGCCCGGATGATCGAGTTTATGCCCAGCGAGTTCAGTCTCCACGATTCCATCACAGACATCGTCGCCACGCTGGCCCTCGCCGCCCACAAAAAAGGGCTGGAGCTCGCCTGCCATGTTCCCCCGACGCTTCCGGACGCCGTCATCGGAGATTTGGGCCGGCTGCGCCAGGTCATCCTCAACCTGGTGAGCAACGCTATTAAGTTCACGGACAAGGGCGAAGTCATCGTCGACATTCGGCCTGAATCGCAGACGGCCGAGGAGATAACCCTGCGTATCGCGGTCAAAGACACCGGCATCGGGATTCCCAAAGCCAAACAAAAAGACATCTTCAACGCCTTCGTCCAGGCTGACGGCTCAATGACCCGAAAATACGGCGGCACAGGCCTAGGGCTGGCCATTTCCGCGCAGCTTGTCGAAATGATGGGCGGAAATATTCGGGTGGAGAGCGAAGTCGGAAAAGGAAGCACCTTTCAATTCACGACACGTTTGCGTCTGCAGAAAAAAGCTAAGAAAAAGATCCTTCCGGTCGAGCCTAAAGTCCTGCAAAGGCTGCGCGTGCTCATCGTCGACGACAATTCCACGAATAGGGCCATCCTTAAAGAAATGCTTACGAACTGGTCCATGAATCCCGTCGAAGTCCAAAGCGGGCCGGAAGCACTCAAATTCTTGACTCAGGCCAAGAAAAAGGGCCGCATCTATCGGCTGCTTCTCGTCGACTCCAACATGCCCGAGATGGACGGCTTTTCCCTTGTCGAAGAAATCAAAAAAGACCCGGCCTATGCCGGGTCCACGATGCTCATGCTGACGTCCTCCGACAGGCGCGGCGATTATAGCCGCTCCAAAGAGCTCGGCATCGCCGCTTATTTGACCAAACCGGTCCGGAAGTCCGATCTTTTCGACGCTATTATGATTTCCCTGGGCGCTTCGTCGCTCGAAAAAGAAGAACGATCCCTAATCACCGAACAGTCGTTGAGGAATGTCAGGACGCGCTATCGCATCCTTCTGGCCGAAGATAACCTCATCAACCAAAAGGTGGCGGTCCATCTCCTGGAAAAAAACGGCCATACCGTAGCGACTGCGGGCGATGGAAAAAAAGTCCTGGAAACCTTGAAAAAAGAGCGTTTCGACTTGATCTTAATGGATGTCCAGATGCCGAAGTTAACCGGCTATGAAGTCACGGTCGCCATCCGCCGGGCCGAGAAAACAACGCCGACCCATATGCCGATCATAGCCATGACGGCCCATGCCATGAAGGGCGACCGAGAGCGGTGTCTCAAAGCCGGCATGGATGATTATGTCTCTAAACCCCTCAAACCCCAAGAGCTGTTAAAGACCATAGATCGCGTGATGAAGCGATATCAAGGCGGGGCGCAGAAATAAAAAAAAATGAAAGAAAAAAAAGCCAGAACGATCCTGATCGCTGAAGACGATCTGATCTCCTGCCGCATCCTGGACAAGAATCTTAAAAACTGGGGCTATACGACGATCTTGGCCAAAAACGGCAAAGACGCCTGGAAATCGCTTCAGGATCCCGGCCTGCGTCTCGCTCTCCTTGACTGGATGATGCCCGAAATCGACGGCCTCGAGTTGTGCAAAAAAATTCGCCTGGAAAACAAGCCGAACTATACGTACATCATTCTTTTAACGGCCCGGGACAATCCCCAGGACATCATCAATGGGCTCGAAGCGGGAGCCGATGATTACATGACCAAGCCCGTCAATTTTCTAGAGCTGCGGGCCCGGCTGCAAACGGGGCAGCGAATCATCCAACTCGAGGATAAACTCCTAGAGACCCAAAAACAGCTCTATAACCTGGCGACGAAGGACAGCCTGACCATGCTTTGGAACAGGGCCTCGATCCTCAAATTTCTCGAAGAAGAGCTGGACCACGGCGCCCGAGACGAATATCCGACGAGCGTCATCATGCTCGACATCGATAACTTCAAAAAAATCAACGATGAGTTCGGCCATCTCGCAGGCGACAGAGTATTACAAGCCGTCACCGCTTGTCTGCGGGCGAATGTCCGGCCGTACGATAAGGTCGGCCGCTACGGCGGCGACGAAATGCTGATCGTTCTCCCCAACTGCAGTCTGTTTTGTGTCGCCAAAGTCGCTGAACGGCTCAGGCACTCTTGCGCGAAAAACAAATTCAAAGTCGGCGGCAGCATAGTATCTATCACCCTGTCCCTGGGGTGTACGTCCTCGGAACGCCATGCCCGTCCGACCGTCGATCGCCTGATACGCATCAGCGACAAGGCTTTATACAAGGCTAAAAGAACGGGACGTAATCGCGTGGCCCTTTCGGATGATCTGGAAACCCTCAAGAAAGGAAAATTTCATGATAAAAAAACAAGCCGATAACGCCCTGCCCATCGTGAAAGCCGAAGTTCTGGAAAGAATCGGAGGCGATGAATCATTTCTCCAAGAGCTTCTGACCTTATATTTCGAGGAGTTCGCTGAAAAAACAAAAATCCTGGACACAGAGATCCAGAAAAAAAATTTCGCTGCGATCCAGGAGTTAGGGCACAACCTCAAGGGGGCTTCCGCGAATTTGAGCCTTCCCGCGCTTCAGGCCGCAGCCTATGACATGGAATTTGCCGGCCGGGAAAAAAAGATCGAAAAAGCGCAAGCCGCGCTGGCAGCCTTAAAAAAAGAATTCAAGATCCTGAAGGAATATTTAGGCTAAGAAACCCGCGGATAGGTTATCGTTATTTCGATTTACCCTGAAGATTCTTGGTCAAGGCCTGGAGATACTTCTCCCCCATCGTTTCTTTCCCATCTTTGATCTTTGTGACGCCACAGATATAATTGCCCGTCCCCGCCACAAAAACATTCAGGAGATAATGATTTTTGAAGCGGACGCCGTACGCTTTCTTCTCGACGGGCTGTCCGCTTCGCCCGAAGTTGTCCAAATACTGTTTAAGCATGGCCTCGGCTATTGCAGAAGATTTTCCGTCGATGAGGAAACAGTCGAATTCCTGGCCATCATCTTTATAGCTGGCCGTGAAGCCATTTTGGAGAAATTTAAAGCCCATAAAATTGCGGAGGAGGAATTTTTCGCTGTTGGCGATGAGGCCCTCTCTTGGAAAAGCTTCGAGGAGGACTGGAAAAGCTCCCGGGTCTTTGATCTTTTTAACAATATCCGCGGCGGACAGCATTAAAACTTCCTCGGTATTGGGGCCGCCCTCATAGCACACGAGCTTGACATAATAAGGACCGGCCAGAAAATTCAGAGATCCTTCTTCGAGATACCCTTGAACGCCGACCGGAATAAAATGGCTCTCGGGAAACCGTTCGGCGCTGTAGATGCCGAACGCATTTTTCCCCTGGCCCAGATCATAGATCTCGGCGGTGAGAGAAGCTTTGCCGTCCGGACCTCGGTACTGGCCGACGACGAGCTCTTTGAAATCATAGCTTAAATAAGCCTCGGCGGCGCCGTCGATATACTCGAACAGCGTTTCCGGCTTATAGCGCTGGACGCCTTCCGAAAGCTTCCAGCCCGGAGGCGACGGCAGCAGCGAATCCAAGGCGGAATTTCCCCCGCCGGCTTGATGAAGGGCCGCGGGCGCGTTCGCCAGCGCGACCAAGGCGCTCATCAACGCAGCCGCGAAGTATTTCTTGAAATTATGAATTCTCATGGCCTTTCTCCCGTCTGTTCAATGGAATATTTTAATATAAACGCAATGGC
>Ga0315282_10011697_pt1 | contig 13534 bp, 13 predicted proteins | sample YL17G07_20_MG_FD_203693 | JGI IMG/M metagenome (GOLD analysis project Ga0315282, IMG submission 203693) | Sediment microbial communities from Yellowstone Lake, YNP, Wyoming, USA - YL17G07_20 | ecosystem: Environmental > Aquatic > Freshwater > Lake > Sediment | place: USA: Wyoming | collected... | reverse complement strand
AGAGGCCCGGCGTGGACGGGTTGATGAGAAAGCCTGCTGCAGTGCTGACCTCTCCCCAGAACCCATCGTTAAGGCTGGGCAAAATTCCACCAAAGCTTCCAGGAGTAGTTGGGGTCGGCAAGATCAATACCAACGATCCCTCAGAAACGCCGTTTCTGAATATTTCGAAAATGCCTGAAGTCGTGGTCGTCTTAATCTCTACGGTTCCAAGGTATGGCGCGGAATAGTCGCCGACAATATCGTAGTAACCTGCCATAACGATGATTCCCGGTGTCGTGGTCATATAGCTGGGGTTGACGAAGTATCCCGCAGGAACCACAACCCAGAAAGAAACTGCAATCTCTGCGGAGTCAGGATTCTCAAAATGAAAGGTGTATACGGCATCTGTTGCGCCGGCAACATTGTTGGAGGTTGTCAGATCGAAAGTCGGCGGGTTCGTAAACGCTGCACCAACAGGTGAAATGACCATGGAAAAAAGCAACGGGAAAAATAACAAAAATGACAATTGCCTCGGACTAAACATGAAGATGCACTTCGCTCCCTACACGTGATTTTGTGCTACTGCTTCTCTAATACTGTGCAGATAAGCTTTTGCAGCGGAACAGCAGTGCTCTCGTTTCCCGAAATAGTCAGTATCCTTTGGTGAGCACCACCACCTGTTAATGGCTTGTCTAAGCCCATGGTAACAGTTGCCACTGAAGAACTGAAGGCTAAATTAGTAACTAATGCTAAACAAGCTTCCAGACCACTAATTTACATGGTAATTTAGCAGCTAATCTGCCAATTACCACTGACACTAATCTGCTAATTACCGCTAACACTAATTAAATTAACAAGTTACATGTTTAGCCGGTAACGCTAAACGCAACTGTTACTGTCCCGGCTCAGTCTCTTCTTCTCTTAACCACTACAACCGCTGATACTGCCACAATGAGCCCTGCTAGTGCCAGGTAGGGTGTTAAGATCGCTAGTGTGTTGGTTGGCAATACAACTCCACCGACTGGTGCAGGTTCAGGATCATAGAACAAGTTTGTAGCGGTCTCTGATAGAGCCGTGATTTGGTAGTATCCGTTATTCGGCGCACGATCAGTACCAGGTGGAGGACCAAGCCATGCATACCAAGCTACTGGCGTATCGACACTAGGAAGCGACGTACCACCCATGCTAAATGTGGTATCTGCTCCGCCCGCGCCGAATATCCAGTAGTTGATAACAGTTTCCGTCGAGCCGTCAAGCATTGTTAGAATTATGTAGATGTCTTGGCCTGTTGGAGGGGTAGGCGCGGCGAAGGTTATTGTAAACCACAGATAATTACCAGGCTGTTCTATCCATGCTTCAATCTTGACTATATCTTCTTGAGGAGACTTTGGAATGTAGGGCGGTGAAGGTATAGACGGCATTAGTGGTGCAGATACTGATCCAACAAACAAAAGCACAACGAGCATAGCTGGAAGCAATAGACAATATCGATGAATCATCAAAGACACACTCTATTGCCAAAACATGAGGCTCACTATACAGATAACGTTTGTTGCTCATTCCGTTACTTCGGGTTCTTTCTTCTTTACTCTCGGAACGCTCCGGATCTCACAGAAAAGGGGAGCGGATCTCTAGAGATCCGGATCTCTAGGAAAGGTATCCGTTTTGAGCTGTCTTTGTTTCTGCTGGAGGCTGAATCCAGAGGAGGCAAATAAGCAGGTAGTCAGATTTATATGTACATATATTGTACATATACAGTCCGTACACTGCCGGTCTATACAAATCAAAGGTACATGAAAGTGGTTTTCGTCAGGTCGGAGAAACGTGGGTTTAATGGTGCCAAGTATTATTATTTATGCTCCTACGATCCCAGAACTAGGAATGTTCATAAACGATATCTAGGCCCTGTTGGCGGTGCTGCAGCTGAGAAAGATGCTAACTTTTTCAGATGGTTGAACACACTGAATGAACAGAAAGTCAAGAAACTCAGAGATGAATCATTGGCTGTAGAGAAGTTGAAGTTAGACTTTCATACGGCAATGGAGCGAGTTCTTGAACTTGGCGAATTCATAAGGCAGAAATGAACTTGGCGGCAACTCATCCGCAGCTGGTCAATTTCAAGATCAGCGCTGAACGTTTTCTGAAGGTCTTGCACGGACTAGGCATTGAATACGCAATGATCGGAGCGTTTCCTGCCAGCTTCTATGGTAATCCGAGATTAACACAGGATCTGGATTTCACATCTGATCCTGAGAAGGTCGCCGGCAATTTCCCTGAACTCATTCAGGAATTGGAGAAAGAAGGTTTCCTACTAGTCTCCACTCGACCAACTATCGAGGAGTTAAAGACCTTCACATCTTTGAGGTTCATAGACTTACGAAAGAAAACATTCATCGATCTGGTTCTACACCCGAAAGGCTTCAGATGGGATAGTGAATTCCTTAAGAGGCGCCGAAAAGAAAAGATCCTACCTGGCAAGATCAGAATATGGTGCGTGTCCATTGAAGATCTAATAGTTATGAAGATTGCAAACGGAGAACCACAAGACTACAAAGATCTCGAAGGGATACTCTCACGCAGGTTCAATGAGATTGACTGGAATTATCTACGAAAGCGTTCTAGAGAATTTGGCTTGAATGAGCATATCGATGAAGTCTACAAGCGCTTCAGCTTGACTAAATAGAGTAGTGAACAACTAGTCAGAGCGCACGCTTAAATGGCGACCCATGTTCTCACGGCTTCTTCGACGGCTCTGGAGACGCGCGCGCGGGTCGCTCACAGTTGCCTTGCCACATGATCTTCAATTCTAGATTCTTTTTGTCTTGCTTTGCTCGCCCTAGCGAGTTTCGCCGAGTACTAGCGCGCTTTGGCCGAAACCGAAATCCGCCAGTAGTTCTTGACCTTCTTTTGAAAGCCAGAACTGCACGTACTTCACAGATAAATCACGACTGCCGGTATTTCCTATGATGGCGATTCCGTATGTTCCTATCGTATTTACTGATTGTGGGATCTCTACGTATTGGAGTTTTGGTCCTTGGAACTTTACGTCGGTGACGTATGCGATGCCTGCGTCACACACGCCCATCAGGACTTTAGTTACCACATATGAGGCTGATAGTTCGTATGAGACAATGTTGTTCATGACTCTGTCTCGATAATGTTCCCATTGTGGTCCTTTGTAGGTCGGATCCGATCTGTTGCTCCAGGTTTTCTGGATATTTGTCAGGGTCATGTTGGTATATCTTCCTACGGGGACGGCCCAGGCGGCCACAACAATCTTGGTGTGTGGTCGAGCTAGATCCAGCAGATCAGTGATGTTTTTCGGGTTGTCAGCTGGAAGTATCACAATAAGCTGGTTCGTTGTAAAATTCCAGTACTGATTATTGTCCAGAAGCCTATCTGTCTTCAGTTTCATGGTCCATTTGAAGTCGGCGGCGACGTAGATATCGGCTGGTGAACCTGAGGCTATCTGCTGATAGAGCGTGTCGGATCCGCCGAGATTAAGCAGAATCCTAACGTTGTTTTCTCTTTCAAACCTTTCCTGAGCATGTTTTCTTACAACATTGGCTAGGCTGGTAGCAACGAATATCCGTAATTCCGTTGGAGACCCATTGGTTGGTTCAACGGGTGTGGGGGTTGTTGATGGTGAAGGTGAAGTTGATGTTGGTGACTGTGGAACAGAGGCATTGGCCTTTGAGCCGTTGTTTCTGGGAGCGTTGTTTGAGTTGTAGCCTATGGCGAGGGCTCCACTGACAGCGGCCAGCAACACAAACAAGAGAGAGTATTTTTGCTGCAGATGGCCTCGCCTCGACGTGGGAGGCAATCTTTTGGTTGCGCGATATATAATGCTTATTTTTGGCCTTAGTGTAAGCTTATATGATTACTATTCAGGCCTCTTAGGCGCCTATCGTGCACTATGACCGTAGAAATGTGCGGCATTCACTGCCTGTTAGATCCGGTCCTCGTATTTCGACTTTTTCAGTGGAACAAGACAGTAGGGGCAGGTAGACTGAAACTCAACGAATATCCCACGGCACTTCGGACAGTACCAGCCCATCATAGCCACCGTCTTTGCGTGCAGATCTCAAAGTCACAGTGATATGCGCGTCCCCCGCAACGAGTTAAGAAATCCAAGAGTGATGCGTTCAATAACTCGCGCGCCTGTAGGGATGACTTCTGTTATCCTTTTTGCCTTTCTTGTGATGGCTAATACGTCTCTGTTTTGGCATGGATATACATATCCTTTCATGTCATCATTTCCATGAAATATAAACTTGTAGCGCGCTTCTTCTTCTCCGTCCGGTGGATCTCAGATACTTGCACGGTAGGTATTTTGTCGGTTATTTCGGGAACTCGACTGCAAGTCGTGACTCGAATTTCCAGTCGCCTAATTTCAAATCGATATTGGACAGGATGTTGTTGGCCTTTTCAGGTTCTATGCTGAGGAAGAGTTTGACGAGGTGGGGGCAGAACTTCTTCTCTCTGATCGACTTGGCCCAAGTAGGGCAGCGGTGAATTATGGTGTTCTGTTTGAAGTCGATTTCGACTGTTGTATCGCCGATGTAGGCTGCCAGTCTCTGCTTGCTGTCTTCCCTGAGAGACAGGTCTTTGTCAGGGATTGAATCTGCGGCCTCCAGGATGTCTTGATCTGCAAATCTTGACAGTGCTTGGTCCAATGCTTTGCCTCCTGAAGATCCTGTCCATGCGTCCAGACTGCTGGCTTTTGCTGCTGTCTTTCTGTTCATAGTAAGCCGCTGGAGAGCGGGAGACCCATGTGGCTGCATGACTCCCAGCATCTGCATCATCTGCAGGCAGTTCTCAGGAGCGTAGCCGTGGAAGTGATTGTTGAAGTATCCGAGAACCTTCTTTGATTTTCCAAAGGTTTCCTTGACCTTTGGAACCCAGTCTTGAAGTTCTTTCTCAGAGTATTTGTAGTTGAACCAGGGTTTACTGCCTCTTCCATGCCATCTTAGGTAGGCGATTTCTGAGGTTACGTGAATATCCGGAGGAAGCAGCGGTTCATCGACTATAGTGTAGGCCGCTTTATGTTTCTTGAGTAGGTTGAACGTTTCAGTCTGCAGCCATGATTTGTTTCTGAACTCCACCGCGAAAGTTGGAGAGTCTGGGAGAAGCTCCAGAAATGACTCGAGTCTGTTGATATCGGACTTTAGGAATGGGGGAAGTTGAACGAGTATGCATTCAAGCTTTCCAGCCTGCGTAAGAGGTTTCATTACTTCGAGGAACTGTTCGAGATCCTGCTCGATTCCTTGAGTGGTGTTGAGTGCTTTCTTGTGTGTGATGGTTTGAGGTAGTTTTGCAGAGAAGAGAAAGTCTGATGGAGTGTATCTGACCCAGCCTAGGACGATCTCAGGCTTTGGTAGCGCGTAGAATGTGGAGTCAATCTCGACTGTCGGGAATATTGAGGAGTACTGTTTGAGTTTGCCTTGTTTGGCTGGGTAGAGTTTGTTCTCCCAGTCTGCGTAGCTCCAGCCGCATGTTCCAAGCAAAATCTCAGACATACCAGCAACATTCAGCAAGAACTCATTATGACAACTTAAACGTGATGATTGGAGCTGGAGAACAGTGGGAACCTCAAATTCAATCTGACGGCTCAATCAGACTTGGCGCGTGCTAGGAACCCATATACTTCAAGTGCTTTGGGAACAAATTCTGCCAAATGGTAAGAAGAACTATCGTTTAGAAAAATGGGGCGGGTCAGTCCATTTAGACACATCAAGGCCATGTTTGTTTAGATACTCAGTGGTGTCAGCAATATCATTCTAGCGCGCGCTTGTAGCAAGGCTGGCTGTGTTGAAAGCAATGTGGCATCGTACATCTTCGGATCCGGCCATGCAGACTCTAGAAATCAGATCTCTACGCTGCGAATACTCTATTGAAGTTGTCTCTCAACTTCTTAATGTCTTCATTGCTGATGTTCTTCATTATGAGTTTCATCTCTACCAAGAAATCTTCTGTTTCCTTAAGTAAGTCTTGTGCCGACTTCTTTGTGAGAGACAAATCTACATAATACTGCTTGTCGATCCTCTCCTTCTTTGCAAAAGATATCGCGCTATACAGATCTAACCTTCTGAACAGCCTTCTGAATACGACGATTGATCCCGAATGATTCTCACATTTCACCCCAACTCTGAAGAGCAATGCGGTTAAGGAATTGTACATGGTGTAGTATGACATTGAAACCGAGTTCTCGTATAGGTCGTTCTGTAAGAGGATTCTCGCTGATCTCAGGCAGTCATCCGCTTTCTTCAGGTATGATTTTGACATCGCCTCTGAAGGGTCGGTTAGCTCCAGTTTGCCCTCTTCTTTCAGTTTACTCAAGAAGTTTCGTTTTTTCGTAGAAGTCCTCCACTCCTTTGAGTATCACGTGGTCTTTGACTATCTCCTTTACCAACTCAGAAGTCAGATCAAATTTTCCTGTCTTTACATTGATTTTGGAATGTATTGACTCGACCTCTGCTTTTGCTTGCGTATCTTCTGTCTCTACGTATACGTCTATGTCGCTGTCATTTTTGGCTTTGAATTTGGCGTAACTGCCAAAGATTATTATCATCTTTCCATTACATTTTCTGAGTATTTCCTCTGCAATCACGTTTAGTTTTGGGTATGTTCTAAGGAGCATTATCTGTTTGTAGTGTTCTGCGTTGAAGACGTAATTCTTTGCCTTCAGGTTCTTTTTCATGAAGAATACTTTGTTTCTGCCTTCCCTCTCGTAGTCGAGCACGTTCTCCTTGACTAGCTCATTGAGTCTCCTTTGAATTGTGGAGTGGGATTCACCCAGTCTCTTGGCTATGCCTCTTACATGAGTTGGCTCTCTAAGAAGCAGCAGTATTATCAATTCTAGATTGTCTCTATTATGCACCATATGTCTCATATTTGAACCATTAGTAACCATGAAACCCTACTTAAATCCCTTATCCTTCCTCCGTGTAACGTGCGAATCTCACTGTGATGACGTGCGCGATCCGAGACGGTCTATAAGCATGAGGGCAGTGCGATGACAGAGATCTAGAGAAAGGTCAGCGTATATCTTCAGATGTCGCAAGGGCTGGAAGAGGGTTAGGGAGGAAGGTGTTACTCTTCGACCCTTAGGAAGATCTTGGGTTTGTCGCCGTACTCCCATGAGCGTTCAGGAACGAAGCACTCTTCCCATTTCTGATACTGTACCTTGCCTACGTCCTGGTCTTTGGGGTAGAGGAACTTGGCTCCCCACTGCAGGATTGCAACCTTCATTTTCGGCGCTTTCCTTTTGACTATCCATACGAGTTCGTCTGGGTCTCCCTGAACAGGGGACCAGTTGTCGTAGTGCATTGGTATCAGTAGTTTGGTGTTGAGGGCCTTGGCGACTCGGTATGCGTCGTATGGGGTCATTTTGTCAGTCATGCCTGAGGGGTTGTCTCCGAAGGCGATCATGGCTACGTCGATTTTGTTCTCTTTGCCGTGTCTGAAGAACATGTTTGAGTAGTGTGAGTCTCCGGCGTGGTAGAAGTTTCCTGCTTGAGTCTGTATAAGGTAGTTGACGCAGACCTCGTTCATGTCCTTGGCTTCAAGGATTGATGTGTTGTCTGCCCCTTCGAGCGCCTTTATCTTTACTTCTTTTATCTTGATTTCTTTTCCTGGTTTTACTTCGATTATTCGTTCTTTGGGGACGCCGAATTCTTCGAATTTTCTGCAGGATCTTGGTGGGCCTACGAATTTGCATTTGGTGTTTTTGATGAGCGGTTTTATTGTGTAAATATCGCAGTGGTCTAGGTGGGGGTGTGTGGATAGGAGTGCGTCTAGTTTCTTTATGGCGAAGGGGTCTATGATTTGGGGGTTGAGTCTGAGCCAGACTTGGCTTGTGGCTCCTGACATTCTGAGTACGCCGTAGGGGCTGTCGGGGTCTCCGAGTTTCCATGTTGTTGCGATTGAGGGGCCGCTGTAGTTGTCGATTAGGATGTCTGTGTTCTTTGGTGTTTTGAGCCAGTATCCGCAGGCGCCGAGCCACCATAATGCTAGGTTGCCTTTTTCGACTTTGGTGTCTTCTATCTCTTCGTTGAGGTAGGTTCCCCATGTGGGGAAGACTTCTTGAAGCCAGGTTAGTCTGTCGACAGGGTGATCATTCAGCATTAAGTCTACTTTTTTGTCTAGGCCGCCGTAACGTTTTGGCATTCTTGATCAGCTTGCACCATGATGGATGAATGACCGCTTTTATCTTTTGTGAAAATGCAGCATAGTAGCCACTTGGAGGTGTAGGTATCTGATAGAAAAGCGCGCGCTACATTGTCAGAACCATACAGAACTGCGAAAGAAAAGAAAGGTTGAGAAGGGGTTAGTCTTTACGCCTTCTCACGACTAGTTCGACAGTGGATATGGCTGCTATTATTCCTGCTATTGCCAGGAAGGGTGCTAGGACCTCCGTCTTGTTGGTTGGTATAATGACTCCACCTACTGCTCCCTCTGGGTCGTCAAACTGGTTCGGTGCAGCGGCTGAGAAAGAACTGATCTGATAGAAGCCCCCATTTGGTGCACGATCAGTGCCGACTGTACCAAGCCACGCATACACAGCTAAGGGCGGGGGCCCGTCCTCAGAGGGAATGTAGTCCATGATATCTATTGTAACGCTTGGCGGATCATTAATCGCCCTACACAGAATTACAGTCTCCGTTTGAGGATTGCCCTGCAACGTTGTTACAAGTATGTTGAGGGTCTGACCTGCTGGAGGGGTTGACGCAGCGAAGGTCAATTTCATAATTAGAAACATACTGTTCGCAACAGTAAGTCTTCCACCAGCGGGCACTCTGTTGTTCACAGTTGTTGAAGTCGTTATCGGCTCCCAATATGCTTGAACCGTGACTATGTCCTCCGCGGGGGATTTCGGATTATAGGGCGGAGGAGGTATATTCGGGCACACTGTGATAATTGCGGATGCTGATCCAACAAACAGAAGCGCCACAAGCATAGCTGGAAGCAATAGACTATAACAGAAGTTCATCAAAGACACACTCTATTGACAAAACATGAGGCTCACTATATGAATAACGTTTGCTAATCATTCCGATACTTCGGGCTCTTTCTTCTTATTGGTGCGCGCTAAGCAGAGATCTCGTGAATTCTGTGATAGCGCGCACTACGGAAAACATTAAGTCTTCCCTGTAGGATTAATCCTACAGGCGTTACTTGTGCCAAAGACTCTAGATGGACTGAAGGCAAGAGAACTTGTCAGAGCAGTAGAAAGACTGGGCGACACCTCTTCGTTTCGCAACTTACTGAAGGAGACAGCACGCCAAGGCATCATCAAGGATAACAAAACGCTACGAGCGTACCTCGACCTTCTGATGGCGGGCAAGGTCTTGGATGTACGTACTCGTGATGTAGGATCAGTATACCGACAGCAGATCTACTTCGTCAAAGATTCTGAACCTAAAGTCTGGGTTGGTCTTGGTATCCTTCAGAGACATGGTCTAAATTGGGATATGCCCCTAACTGACATAAGACCGGCCGTAACCGATTTTGATGGCTTAGTTCGCTCTAGGGATTTTGAAGCCGGCCAAATGGCATCGTTGGAAGACTGTTTGGCCGATGAAGTGCATACGGACGCAAAGAAGAACATTGGCACGATTTCCCTTGTCATTGCCATGATAGCCACCATTAGAGTGGATCTCCCTTACCTGCTTCGACGGGCAGATCAGATGCATGTAGGAAAAGCTGTCCGAATTCTCTTCAGACGGATCTTGGAGGTCTTGTCGTCCAATCGCACAGAACTGGACGCGACTTCATTCCTTGCGGTGAGAGATCATTTCCTAAAGATTGTCAGACAGTACACCCTAACAGGATTCTGGAAAATCGTCGAAGCTGAAGTCGGAACGGGGAATTTGGGTCTTTCGATTGTCAACAGACTTACCGAATATGAGGTTGTTGTTCCAGCAGCAAAGCAACTTGGAGTTGTTGGATGAATGAGAAGGCCAAAGGAAATTCGGGCAGCCCCCAAGGAGTGGATCGAGATACTTCAAGTAACTTATCCCTTCCTGAGGGAAGAACACTCTATTGGTGACCTTGTATTGTTCGGGTCCCAAGCTCTTTCCATCTACATGAAAAGTCCGTTACGCAGTAAGGATCTTGATCTACTCTCAACGCAAGTAAGCTTGCGTCAAATCGAAGAATTATCATCCGAACTTTCCAAGCTGGAGAACGTGGAATTCAGATCCACGACCGTTCAAACAAGATTGTTTGGGGTAAGAAGATTAACGACCCATGCAATTGAACTGCGAATCGCAGGCAAACCATTCTTCATTGAATCGTTTGACGGCCTCCTAGATGGCAGACCGACCTCCATTCTCACTCCTTATCTGGAACTAAAGAAGAGGTGGAAACTCGAGCTCTGGGTCCCTGAACTCGAAGCCATTCTCGCTCTTCGACTAGCCTTTAGGCAACCAGAGGGAATCTCACGTCTCAACGCGATGCGACTCAACAGTTTCGTGCGTGAGAACCGGAAATTCATAAGATACAAGCATTTGAATTCGATCTTGGCTAATTGGCAGATAGAGAAATGGGTGGAAACGAACCTTATCGATCTCTACAAAAGAAACAGAGTCCGAATCATAGACGATAACAAAATCATCCCGGGAATCGAGAACAGGATTAGACCCGAGAAGATAGGACAGTAATAGCCGTGCTTAGCGCGCACTAAAATCAAGAGAACAGAATGAAAATAGAACAGGTTAGAGAAGGGCCAGGTCTACCTTCTCTTCTTCACAACTACAACTGCTGATACTGCTACAATGAGTCCGGCTAATGCTAGGTAGGGCGCGATAATGTCAAGCTTAGCGCGCGTTAGTGTCTACTAAACTTACAGGGTTGAGGGCAGTGTAGCCCATGTTATCTCAAATAGGTTCTTGAAACTGCTGATTACCTGCAGGTTCTCTGAGATGACTGCGAGATCACCTGAGGACTCATCCGCCAGATCGTCCGGCATCGCCTCGACCACGACTATTGTTTGTGAGTCAATTATCATGACTTCAGAGTCTAGCTTTGTTGATGTTCTTACCTGAAGGACGTTCTTCAGTTCTCTTGCGATGTTGAGGGTTTGCGGCGTTACGTGTGAGATTAGTCTCACTTTGATCTTCTTTGTTATGAGCCGGTCTATCGATTTTGATTGTGACTTGTAGAACCGGACTAGGCCGCTTGCTGAGGTCAGCATATCCACAGACTCGTTTGCGGCTGCAAACAGTTTCGTCGTATTCTCGGAGATTGTTGAGCGGCCTGTGATAGTTGCCAGTTCCGTCTTCAGTGAGACTCTTCTGGATGACAGGAGTTTCATCGACTCGTAGGCTAAGGCTAGGTTCTGAACTTGCTCGAGGCTTTCCTCCGCTTCCTTGACTAGACCTTCCGCCAAGGGGAAGAGGAACTCATTAGGTGATGTGCCAACATATTTCTCGGGCTTTTGACGGAGGACCTTGACTAGTCCTTTCTTTTCAAGCTCTCTTAGGGAACCGTACATTTTTGTGCGTGGTACGCCGCTGAGAAAGGCAAGCTCACCCGCAGTCTTGGAACCGGCCTTGATGAGGGTGGCATATATCTTCGCTTCATACTCAGTCAATCCAACCCTCTTCAATCCTGGAACATAGTCAATGTAAGACGCCAATCAAATCACATCCAAACTGAATGGTTTTTACTTACCAAGGTACTGACGTGTCCTCTACGCACACCTGTGTTGGTTTGCTCTTCGTCATTTCTTATGTTCTGGGCGTCCATAAGAATTCACCGCATATTGATTGGCAGAATTATCCACTTGTTGGCACGCTGCTCTTCAGTGCACGCTCGAAATGCTTCTCTCTGAAGGTTGAGTCTTTGAGAGTCTGGTCGGCTATCAAGTATTGGTCTGGTGTGCCGATGTCCCACCAGTGACCTTCTAAGATATGACCGTGGACAGGTTCACGTTTGTGCAGCCACTCTATGAATTTGCCCATGTTGTCACAGTGATCAGATCTGCTGGTGCACTCACGCAGTCTCGGAAGCGTTTGTTTTGGAAGGACGTATATGCATGTTCCGATAAGGGTGGTCTTGGGTTCTTTCGGCTTCTCTACGAAGTTTGTGATTCTGCCTTCTTTGTCTAGCATTACTGTTGAGTACTGTTTGGCAAGCTCTTCGTCCTTTATGTCGTGCAATGCTATCGTGGGCAACCGTCGGGCTTTGAACTCTTGAATCATCGATGTCAAGCTTGATGTGAAGAGGTTGTCTCCTGCGGTGATCAGGCAGTCTTCGTCCATGTTAGCTGTGATACTGGCTAGGGAGGCTAATGCTCCAGGTTTATCTTCATCAGAGTGAGATCTGTCAGAGATTATCTCTGCGGTCCTTCTGGGGTTTGAGCTTAGCCATTCTTTGAACTGTTCTTCAAATCTCAGGTTTGTGCTTATGATGATCCTTTGTATGTCTTCTATTCTGTTGAGTCTGTCAAAGATGTAGGATATTATTGGTTTGCCTGCCACTTTGAGCAGAGGCTTAGGTATGTCCTTGGTGATTGATTGGAGGCGTTTGGCGTAGCCGCCAGCTAGAACTATTGCGATCATGCTCTTGTTGCCACCTTGGATCTGTTTTGTGTGCGCTATGTCATTGTCGTTACTGTCAAGCTGGAACTCAGGTAACACAAAGGTTTTGTTAAGCTTATACTATGGAATCGCCTGTACAGACGTGTCTGGGTAGGAAGAACGATGCTGTAGGAACATCTAACGGGCAGCTGAGAATTGTGGGCAACAGAAGAGCGATGATTGGCCAACGCAGGCTCAACATTTATAATTTCCTTGCAGCTTCTTTAGATTGTCCCATCACCGACATTTCAGATGTACTTACCTTTTCATTTTGGGAGATTATGTGAACAGAATTGGAGATACAGCAACTCATCGCGCGCACGCTCGAAGCCTCCTTCAAGGACAAGATCACAGTAGTCATACCAACGCTGAACGAGGCTGAAGCCATAGGCAAAGTGATAGAAGAAGTAAAGAAAAATGATTACACAAAGATATTGGTCGTAGACGGCTATTCCACCGACGAGACGGCTGAGATAGCTCACTCAGGCGATGTGAAGGTTGCTTTTCAACATGGATCGGGGAAAGCTGGGGCTGTCAAGACGGCCATAGAACTTGTGGATACGCCGTACATGGTCTTCATCGATGGGGATTATACTTATGATCCGAGTGACATATGGCGACTACTGAATCATACTGACCATTATTCACATGTGATAGGTTCAAGGAACAAGAAGGATATTAACCGGCTGCACAGGTTCGGTAACTGGGCGATATCCCATACATTCAGTGCCCTCTTCGGTGTGAAGGTAACCGATGTATGCTCGGGAATGTATCTCCTTGAAACGGCGCAGGCCAAGAAGTTCAACGTGGAAGAGCATGGATTTGTTGCTGAGATTGAATTGGCCGCGCAATCAGCCGCCTTAGGAGCAATAACCGAAGTTCCAATAGGTTTTCGATTGAGAATTGGCAAAGAGAAGCTGGCCACTTGGAGGCATGGCTTGGAGATTCTGTACATGGCCTTCAGGTTGGCG
>Ga0315282_10011696_pt1 | contig 13534 bp, 14 predicted proteins | sample YL17G07_20_MG_FD_203693 | JGI IMG/M metagenome (GOLD analysis project Ga0315282, IMG submission 203693) | Sediment microbial communities from Yellowstone Lake, YNP, Wyoming, USA - YL17G07_20 | ecosystem: Environmental > Aquatic > Freshwater > Lake > Sediment | place: USA: Wyoming | collected... | reverse complement strand
AAACAATCACATTCGTAGCGCGCGCCATCGCCAGTAGTAGTTATAACATGCGCGGGCTGACTATCCTAACGTGATGATGGGAGTTCACAACAGATGTCGTTTAAGGAGGGGAAGGCAGCAGATTACTTCCGAGGTCGTTTCAAAGATGCGCCCGGACTGTGTTGTGAATCAGTTGGCGGTAAGTTCGAAGAGGCTTTTTGGCTGATGAATGACAATGCGTTGGCCATTGTTGCTCTCGATAGGCTTAACGAGCCTTCTTTGCGGGACAAAATCAAAGCAAAACTTCAGACTTTCAAGGTCTTTGGTCACGATGCGTTTAGGAATCGGGGATGGGTTGATCCCTTCATTCACCAAGACGTAATCTATTTGGGGCATCTGAAAAAGGCGGGTTGCTACCGCTGGGATGATTCAACTAAAACGTTTGGTCAGCGGTTGGAATGTGAGGCAGGAATGATCGGCATAATGCAAGAGGAATGGGACGGGTCTGAGTATCGAGATGATGATGAAAAACGTTACTTCAACCTAGCAGCCTCAAAGGCTCTATCGTGCGAGAGACAATATGTGAAGACACGGAGAGCATCCGACAAAAAGAAGCTGGATCTCTTCATTACACGAATGGAGAACCTGTGGAATTCAGCAAATCTTGGCTTTGGAGAACCTGACCGGAATGGGAACATGACAGCGTACTATCTGGCGGCATACTTACTCGTAGGCGAGAAGACTGGCTGGCCAAACCCATTTGATACCGAAAGGAGTAAGACAGTGAAAGCTGTGCTTAACTCATTGCAGCAGGATCACGGCGGGTTTGCAACATGGTACAAAGCCCAAGACGGCAAAGTGGTGAGTATGGAGCTCAATGGAAACGTTGAAACAACATCGCTAGCTGTGTACGCCAATGTCCGGCCGAAAGAATACACTGCTTTTTGAGCAACGCATCCAATGTCAGCAGAATTACCACAATTGGCATTTGCGAGGGCTGATGCCCTCGTGAACGGAATCCACTTATAGTCAACTTGTGCAAGATAGGAATTGGATCGAGGGGCTAGGTCGGTTTTAGGAGTTGATGTTGTCAACTCACATGGCGTACGGATTTGTGACAGGTTATCTCATGACTTCTCTTTTTGTTGAGTTCGTTCCTTGGAACGCTCCCTTGGTCGTGCCCCTCACCGCCTCACTTGCGCTTGTGAGCCTATTCGGCGGGGCCCTTCCAGATCTTGATCAACTGGAATTCTGGGGACCTATGCAAATTAGGAAATACTTTGTCCACAAGAAGACATGCCACTACATTACCGGCTACGCTATCGCGAGCGTGATGCTGTTTGCGCTGGCAAGTTGGTTTTCTCAATATACAATCTCCCTGCTTGCCTTAGCATGTGTAAGCCTTGGAGCGGGAGTTCACTGTGTCATGGACCCTCTGGATGGTTGGAGAGATGAACGACCGGAGCAAGGAATCTACGAGCATGCTACGAAGCAGTGGTTACCTTCACTTCGGCTGGTAATGTTCGCGGGGCTGTGGGAATGGGTTATTCAAGCGTTGGCGGCAGTTGGATTTGTCGCGATTTCGGGTAACATGCCTCAGTTGATTGTGGCGGGCTGGAAAATCGCGACACTTGTTTACTTCGCAATCTGGATCATATCTTTTCTTTTTGACGCGTTTTATAGAGCTCCCAAAAGACGGGCGATAGAAGAAGAGTCAATTCGTGCGCTTCGAGGATTGCGATAGTCTCTCAAGCAAAAGAAAGCTCAAATTGGGCGTTTTGGCAAAAGATGCATACCCAAGAAGGTATAGATCCCACTCGCCCGCCATTCACATTGACTCTGTTCGGCGACTTCACGGCGGCCAATTCCTCCTCTGACTTCCTGTCCGCAAGGAAATATGAAAGGTAGGGCGGTGACATTTAGTGTGGCAGAAACATAGCGAGATAGTAAACTCACTGACAAACAGTATGGCAAAACTACGCTTGATGACTCAGCTTCCAGTGACAGAAACTATGACAATCGACAACCCCTATCGAGGGCCTCAAAAGAAATGCTGCATTATTGCAGCTCTATCTTAAACCAGTTCGTCTGATTGCGATGATTGCTTCTGTATGAAATTCAAACCAAAAGATGCTGCAGGTTATCTGATTGTGACGAACGCTTGGTTTGCCTCCACTAGTTCTGATCCTTGGCTGATATTCGTGTTCGGGTCATAGCGGCCTTCACGATTTGTTGATAGTCTGTCTTGAAGTGAGCCGTGCAGTTCATCAGATTGACCCTTGGCATGCCATCTGAGAATTCTATTAGGTTAACGCAAGTTGTGTCCTGTCTAATCCTCCAAAAGGCTCCAAGATCTGCTTGCAAGAGCGTAAGAAGGAGAATTCTATTAATGCCTCCGTGTCCGACGATCAACACGACTCTTCCCTCGTTTTCCTTGATGATGCTCTCAAGGCTCTGCCTGACTCTGGTCCGAGCGTCGTCAAGTCGTTCGGCGCCTCTCACTGTCACCCCTTTGGGATTGATGAGCCATCTCTCATACTGTTCTGGAACTTCTCTCCTCAGCGCTTCGTGAGATTTTCCCTCCCAATCTCCAAAGTTTATCTCAACAAACCCCTCATCAGCTTTCGGGGTGATCTTGTGTGGCAGACCTATGATCTCAGCCGTTTCTAAGGCACGGGAAAGTGGGCTGCTGTAGATTGAGGAAATCGGAATCGGCGTTAGAGATGATGAGAGAATCCTGGCCTGTTCTCGCCCCTTGTCACACAGTGCTATGTCAGTCCGCCCCTGAAGAAGCTGCTTCTCATTCCATAGAGTCTCCCCATGTCTAACCAATAGTACGATGGACCCCACTCGTTTCACCAAGTGCTACTCTTCCCTATTTCAAGAGTGCTCCATCGGTTAAGTGTAGGTTAAGGAAAAAGGTGACGCTTGGGATTGGGGATCTAGCTCGGGCTTCATGCGAAACGATAGCTAACATTGACTGTGACTGTGACTTGCAGATCTGCTGGTAGAATAGGCGTGGTCTCAGCCTTGAGTTCATAGGATGACGATCGTGGAATGTACGATGTCCCTATAGATGCCGAGATCTTGCCCACAATCGTCAGCTTCAACGCTGATGCTAGCGTCTGTGCTTTTATGTCTGCATCGGCAACCGCTTCTCTGATGGCCTCAGTGGTGGCGCTGTCCGTCTTCTGTTTGGAAAGCCCGAACGTGACACTGCCTACGCTGTTGGCACCAGCCTTGACAGCTGCGTCAAGGACTATGCCGACCTCGTAGATCTTTCGCCATGTGACTCTGAGACTGTTTCTGCATTCATAGCCAACTATCGTTTGCTGCTTGTCATAGTTGTATATCGGCCGTAAGCTGTACGACTCTGTCGCCAAATCCTCCTTCAACACTCCTATTGCCTTCAAAGCATCAATGACCCTGTTGCTCGTGTCCGTATTCTTCTGCTGAGCCTCGGTTGCAGTAGTTGACTGCGTGAGTATGGCCACGCTAACATATGCCATGTCTGGAGTTGCATATGCAGAACCAGTTCCTGACACAGCGATGATATTGCTTTGCGATTCCTCTCTAGCTGGCATCAACGGGCCCACTGATCTTGAGAAGCCATAGTAGAGCGCAACACCGTTCAGGAACGCCAGAGCGACTATGGAGATTAGAGCTATCGCATAGCACTGCCTGCTACTCTCACTCATTGACTCACCTCCGGACCGGATTTGTTCGCCCATTGTCGACATTTGGCCGTCATAGTAAACTCTACCCTTTGGAACACATTGTACACAAATCAAAACATGATGTTTCATCAAGCGTGAATTCTCGTTAATAGAGGCCAGCATGGCGGTTTACGTCTGATGTATGCCCGTCCTCTCGAATCGTCTTCGTCCGGTTTGCTGATGCATTGCAGGAGCGCGTGTTATGATGAGGGGGCGTTGATCGACACTGTGTTTGGCAGGGCCGTTAATTTGAGACTCTGTTCGGTTTGCGGCTCTCCATGTCGGTTGCATCGTGTCAACGGGTTCGGGTTTGACTCTGTGTGTATGATTCATCCATTCGCCTTTTATGTGGGGCTTCGCTCCTGACGGGCAGATGTGCAGGAGGTGAATGTATGTCGACGCCAAGGATGCCAGTGGCATATGGAGGATCATCAGTCATGGGCCTGATCACGGCTGTGGGCGGGCTTCTTGTGACGATCGCGTCCTTCTACCTGATCATAAAGATGGCCGGACTGGTAGACGCGTTAAGCCAGAAGATCAAGGAAATGAAACTCTAAAAGGGCTATCCCTTCTTCTTTCTACCTGAGAATCTTCCCACATTTCTTGGTGTGAGTCCTGACTTGATTATCTGCTATGTTGCTGCGCGCTGAAAAGAATAGAAACGAACGTGTGGCGATTGCCGACAGAGCACGCTTATTCAAAAATGGATGTGATAGATGTTGAAGAGTGAGCCCGCTTTGCAGGACCTTGAAGCAATGCTGGACTTATCGAATAGACTTGCTTGGGCCAGCGAACCACTGGTTGCGGATCGCGCGCGATGCTCGCCCAGGCCCTTCGAGAGAGAAGCAGTCGAAGCGTCGGATGCTTCTTGCTGGCGCAGGGTTCAAGAATGAGGAGGACGCGAAGAAGTGGGTGCCAGTCCTGAAACGTACTCCTGCAGCAAATCCAGAATGGCCTATAGATCCTCAACCTGCGCCTACTGCAGATGACCCAGCGTTTGGTCTTCATGGGTCTTTGACGGTTTCTCTTTAATGTGCACATGTGCTCCTCCGACGTCCGAGACTCAGCATCGTCCTCGTCATGAAGTCTTAAGTACGGCTAACGTTCGTTCAGATCTCAAGGCGCGCTAGGAGTATTACTTCAAACATGAGAAAGGCGAGCATAGGTCGTTTTCGCGCTTTTCTAGTTCTATTATCTACTGTAGCCTTGGTAGCGACGCTTCCAAGCGTAAACGCGGCAGGTATCTTGGTTGGGCAGGTCATTGGAACCGACATCAATGACAAATCGATCCCGTTAGGGGGGGCTAAAGTCACGGCATACGCCAATGGCACCCTAATCCTATCCATGGTCGTAACATGGGATGGCACCTATTCCATCTTTTTGCCACCTGGAGTCTATGTTGTGACAGTCGAGCGCCCCGGTTTCGATTCGCAGAGCAGAGTCGTCAGAATCATTGATGAGCGTTCAACTCGACTGAATTTCTACTTGAAGCGTGCCCCTGATATTACCGGCAATACTTTTGGTTTCGGTTTGTCAAACACTGGCCCAATCATTGTTCTTGCAGGCGAATCAGGCTGGACCACAATTCAGGTGACTCTTCGCTCTGGGTCACCTCAGAATGTAAGTCTTTCTGTGTCTGGACTACCCAGTGGTGCGTCCGCTTCGCTCAGCCCATCCGTTGACAGTCCATCATTCACCAGTGTCTGCATCATCACAGCTTCCTTTGCCACCCCAGTGGGGTCATACGTTGTAACTGTGAGTGGTGTTGGCGGGGGATTGACAGGCAGCACTTCGTTTACGCTGACTACTAGCCTGCGTGCTCATTCACCTGACATATCCTAGCCCATTCTCCGATTGTTGTAAGGCAGCCAAGCGTGCTATCCCATTGGCCAATTATCGGTGTAGATCGGCTTGAAGATCGATGCTTCTGAATTTGAAGGAAACGTTGAAACTCTTTCAGAGAATTTGGAGAGGAAACTGCAGAGAAGAATCCATGTCTATCATAATATGTTGGAAATTGACGATAACTTGTCATATTCTAAGATTAAAGACGCTTTGAAACGTGTCATACATAAACTTGAACCTCAACGTTATCACGTAGTGACAGAATCAGGTTCGATTAAAATTAGGAAGTTAGAATCTCACTCTCACAAGGCAAGGCAGAAGGATGGCACTCCCCCCTCTGCGCCCCAGACGTTGCCATATTTCTTTCCACGTTAGTTCTTCCTCGTAAAGGCACGAATGAGAATGGCTCTCAGATAAGCGTCGCAACTGTCGCAAGTTATGTGAAATCGTCAGTAAAATACCGACGTACATGACGGCTATTCTTAGTGCGCGCACATTCATCAAGAATGACTAAGCCTTCCTTGAAGAGTTCGCACTTTACATTTATCTTGTGCAAAACTGTCTTATCTGGTTCGTGTGGAAGAGTATCATACAATGATCCTTTCGAAGACACTCACGGTCAACGTCTTGATTGTTGTTCTCGTCTTGACAGTGCTTCTTTCTCTCATTCCAGTTTCTGCTATCTCATATCAAAGTACTTGGCCTATCTGCTTGAAGAATGATCCAGAACGACGACATTGGGCCGACATCAGTGCAGAATGCATGTTTCCCGACAAGGTCAAGGTGGGTGACAAGCTCCAGGTTCAAGTGGCATTAAGATACGTCAAGGATGAGAACGCCACGCTTCCTTGGATAGAGTTCTTTGACATTAATGTCCAAACCAGGAAGCTTCCAATCGGACCAAACGTGACCATTAGCAAATTTGATTCATCAAGGCTGAGGGTGACTCCGGGAGGCCAGTATTCCGGCACGTTCTCACTAGATGCTCCCTCGGATTCTGGAGAATACTTCGTGGCGTTGACTTGTAAGACTTACGATCCTGGCGCCAAGGTAAACAACGTGACAAAACCACCGGAAGAACTGCAATGGGACTCAGGAACGTACAGCGACATGTTCAACACACGTCTTGTTGTGAAGAAGTCTCAAGCAACTCTGACGATTCGACTCGAGAACATCAAGACAGCCGAGATAAAGTTCCAGGGAGAGACTCAAAAGATAGATGATGGAGAACTCAACCTCAAACTTCCAACCGACGCATCATATACTGTGGAAATGCCGAAACAGATTGATCTCGACTCTGGGACTAGAGCGCTTTTCGTGAGATGGTCTGCCGGAGAAACGTCCAACATTCGTACAATAACTCTTAGAGATGACCTGACAGTGATTGCCGTTTACAGGATTCAATTTCTGCTTACCGTGAACTCTAAGATAGGAAATCCGCAAGGTGGAGGATGGTATGACGCAGGCACTACAGCCACGTTCTCTGTCACTTCACCTGTTCCTGAAGGTGGCCTTTCAGGCTTCTTTGGCGCGAAATCCATCTTCGACCATTGGACAGGTGACTTCACCTCCACCAGTCCAAATGCAACCATAAGCATGACCGGGCCGAAAGTGGTGACAGCGGTCTGGAGAATATCTTCGCCTTTCAGTTTGGGCAATTCGCGTCTGATGCAGATACTTGGAGGATTAGGAACGGGTGGATCAATCATCCTAGGGTGGCTCTTCGCAACAAGAAAGCGAAGACTTGTCTCCAAGTATCTAACAAAGATAGACTCCGTATACAGCCAGTATTCCATGAATCGAGAAGCGTGCAGAGAACATCTCATGGCATTGAGGGATGAAATAACGGTGTTCTTCAGGAAGGGAAGGATCGACGCGTCCCAGTTCGCTGTACTGGATGGAAAGCTAGAGCGATACTTGAAAGATCTTACCTAGACAATTCCTGTTCCAGCCTTGCCCACATGGCAGTTGAGCCCTTGGAGGAAGCGAATGGGATCAGAAGAATCATGAGCCACATGGCCGTTATCTACGGCCGGCCATAGAGGAAACTCTGGACTCGGTCCATCATTATCATTGACTGTCTCAAGCTGGGGGCCACGATCAGAGACAGAGTCTTCGGATGTGTGGCAGCGTACCAGATGGCTCGGACCGCTATGGTTGTGGTCTTTCCTGCTTGGCGACTCATTCGCACAGCGATGCGTTTCGATTTGTCTGTCAGAATTTTCTCCTGGTGAGGTAGAGCTGTGAAGCCCAGGAATCTTTTGCCAAACGCGACCGGATCATCCTTTGTTTTCTTGAGTAGGTTGGCTGTCGACTGGTCTAGCTTCACTCTGCTTTCCTTGAGTCGTATCGCTCGTTTCCTGAGACTCGCCCACCCGGACAATCTCCTCTGCCTCCATTTCGTCAAGCATGCGTTTGATGTCGTCGTATTCCGCGTTCTTCGCCATCATGTCCCAGATTCGGTAGAAGCGAGCTATGCGGTCATGGATGTAGAGGCGGTTCTGGACTGCTTTGGTTTTGCCTGCTAAGGCAGTCAACTGGTCGATGATGGCAATGACTTCGAGGAGCTTCTTCTCCCGCAAAGCCGGTATATCTAGGCGAGATCCCGCTATGATGAACCTGAGACGGTTGATTGCTTGCAGGAATTTCACGTGTGCGACCCTTTCCAAAGCCTTTTCACTCAAGAAAATAGGGTGACAGTCACCCTATTTTTTTCGTGCGTAGCCTTCCACAACAGCCCGAATTAAGCCAGCAATGGGAATTCCGCGTCTATTTGCCTCCGCTTTGACCCATTGCAGCACTATCGGATCGAACCGTACAGTTATGGGTGGGTTGCCTTTACCAGGCAAGGAAGCTCAGAACCCATCCGCCAACCCACAGGCAAGCTGCCAGTACCACCAGCAGGACTAGGATCCTTACCGCGATGTGGATGGCGATGCCTATCACAAGTGACAACAGGGCGCCGCCTATGATGGCTATTCTAATGATCATGACGATTACGATCAATAGTGGAAGCATCAGGCTTCACCTCCGCGCGTTCTTCTCGGCAGTCTTTCTCCAACTTCTCGCAAGGCGTCTTTCAACAGAAACAAGGCGCGCGCTTAAGCTTGAGGTAGGCTCGGTACGCATTCACCCGCCCGTAATCTATCGAATATTTCTCGTCCAACTTCTTTCTCGAGAAGAACCGTTTCAAAGCGGCCTGCAGGCGGTAGAAGAAACCGCTAGGCAGCGAAGTGATTCTCGAGACAATAGGCATGTACGCGGGATCACAGGATTCGAGGATTGTCTGCTTGATCTGGCGAGGAGTGGCTTTGAGAAAGGCTTGTTTCAGCAGCACATAGATCCCTGTCGCATGAGGAGTCGTGAAGCTGATGAGGTCGAAGAATCCGTAGAGGTCGCTGTCAATGTCACAGGTTGTGGTGTGTCGTGCCCTCGGGCAGAGTATTCGTTCGAGGACCTGGCGCTGCAGCTGGCTCATCGTGGTCTTGCTACGGCCGGCCGTAGAAGTGACCGAAGCGAAAGCGAAAGAGATCACCAGAATCTTGGCTGACACCGCGCAGAAAATCGAGGCCATACTGTCTGGATGATTCATACAAAAGGCTTTAATTACGATCTGTGCTGTTGCTCCCGCTAGACGGAGGAAAACAAGGATGTCTCAGGTTCCAATTGTCATTCCACTCGTTATTGCTGGGTGTTTCTTGGGAAGCGCATGGTCAAACAAGGATCTTGTGGCTTCTTGGAAGAAAGCTCTCGTGGCCGGAGTCTTGTCAGGTTTTCTAAACGTTGGGTACTTATGGGTGCTCGGGATTCTGGGGGTTTCAGGAGCGAGCTCTTCGACGAACAATGGCCTGGCTTCGCTGGCGACGTGTGGTCTTGCGGGTTTTCTCATTGTTCTAACAGTCTATCTTTCTGCGGTGGGGATGATTCGATATCGTCGAGGTAAGGTGCTTGAATCAGAATCAGAAGAGTGAGTTCGCAGTAGAAGTCGACGACCTGATGAAAGTGTACAGGAGTGGCTCAGTAAGGTTCACTGCATTACACGACGTTTCTCTCAGAGTCAAGAGAGGAGAGATGGTGTCCGTGGTTGGGCCTTCAGGAAGCGGAAAAACTACGCTCCTCAACCTGATCGGCCTACTGGATAAGCCGACGAAGGGAAGAATATTCATAGACGGAACAGAGGCTTCCAGACTTGACGAAGACAGAAAGTCCTACATTCGCAACAAGAAGATAGGATTCGTTTTTCAATCATACAACTTGATACACAGGTTGAAGACCATTGAGAATGTGGAGCTTCCGCTCATAGCTTCCGGAAAGAACCCTGGCGAGCGTAGGCGACTTGCCAAGAAGATGCTGACCTCAGTTGGGTTGGAATCCAAGTTCTTCAATCGACCATACGAACTCAGTGCCGGAGAGCAGCAACGAGTAGCCATTTGCCGGGCGCTGGTCACCGACCCTACCCTAGTCCTTGGTGATGAGATTACAGGAAACGTCGATACGAAGACCTCTGCCCAAATAATGGAGTTGCTAATGGAGATCAACAGAACAGCTGGCCGAACATTCGTACTTATCACGCATAACCCTGAACTTGCACGGCAAGCTCACAGAATCGTGTACATTAGAGATGGTATGATAGAAAAGGAGGAGATTCCCAATTGAAAAACCGAAACGATGTCGCTAGGATTCTGATCGGAGTCTGCATTGTCCTACTAGTTGCGACATCCACATTTTCCGTCACGCAAGGCGTTCAAATGCCAATAAACGTGGTTTCAGCGGTTTGGGTCACTTCGCAGAGCACTAGCACTACAGACTTAAGCCGTCTCTGGATGGAGATTGACGCGGCTCCTGGTGATCAGAACATGCGTCTTCGAGTCACAATCCAAAACTTGAGCAATGCCACGATATCTGGCATATCTGCTGAGCTCAAACTCCGGTATCCGTTCAGGAACCTCACCGCAGGTGACATAGGCCGCGCGTACTATTCGGGGGGTATTTCTCCGGGAGCAAATGCTGCTGCGGACTTCCTTTTGAACATTGATCTGGGAGCGAGCAAAGGCGAATACAAGTTGACTATGACTCTCAACTATCTCGAGACCGCGTCTGGAACAGGCAAGACCTTGTATTTCCAGAAATCTTGGGAGGTTGTTGTTCCAGTCACAGTGACGCTGACAAGATACATGGCAATCTACAGTGTTGTGGTCTCTCCTTCGACGACGGTGCCGGCAGGCAACATTACGATCTCTGGAAATCTTCTGAACATCGGGCAGATAAGCGTGTACAACACGAATGTCACTATCTCATCTCCAGTCTTGGTTCGCTCGACGTCGATCATAGTGGGCCAGGTTGATCCGAATGTTCCGCGTCCTTTCAGCTCAGGCGTGCAGCTGAGGCGCGATATCACTCCTGGAACTTATTCGGTCACTATCTCAGTGACTTACGTGGATTCCATGGTGGTCAGCCATATCTCGCAGAGTGATCAGAGATTGGTGGTCCGCCAAGCGGAACCTCGTCCGCCTCCCGTTACACAGAAGCAGGATGGCATACTGTTCCTTCTAGCTCAGATTCTGAAGGATCTATTGAGCGTCTTTCTAGGTCTTGCAGAAACGATCCCGGTTCTCTATTAGAGGTGAACCGATGAGATCGCGAGACACTTTCTCCTTGGCCTTTAAGGCATTGAAGGATCGAAAGCTCAGAAGTGGCCTAACGATTCTTGGAATAACCATAGGGACCTCAATGATTGTTGCGTTGATAGCCTCCACAACTGGGCTGACTGCTAATATCACGGCACAAATATCGAAGATGGGAGTCACCACGCTCACAATCATGCCGACGGGCAGGACGGTTCACGTAACGGATGACGATGTGGCAGCTCTCGAGAATCTCCAAGGTGTCAGGGACGTCATCCCATACTATTCGAGCAGACTTCAGATAAACTACGGTTCAACGACGCTGTCAGTTCAGATCTACGGACTCGACCACAACAAGCTCTTCTCACTTTATCAAGGCCTGGAGCTTGATCGAGGAGGTCTTGTTGACCCTTATGACCCGACAGGGGTTATTGTCGGATCATCCATCTCTAGGCCTCCGGAACAGGATCTGCCCTCGGTTGACATCAATGAGTTGCTCGTACTCGAGCAGCAGAGTACAGGAAGAACACGAGCCCCCAGCTATGCCTACTTGGTGAAAGGGGTGCTGAAACCCTTTGGCGCTGCAGGCTTTCTCAACCTCGATGAATCAGTATTCATCTCTTTGGTTGGGGCGCGATTGTCGTTCAAGCTCACGTACTACTCAGGAGTGTATGTCATCGCTAATTCTCCTGATGAGGTCTCTCTGGCTCAGACGAATATCCAAGACTACTTCGGAACCAACGTGCGGGTGATGGGTGCCCAATCCATGCTGGAGACTGTTCAGTCGATCACAAATCAGTTGACTTTTTTCATGGGAGGAATAGCTGCAGTGTCTCTTTTCGTTGCTGGTGTGGGCATCACGAACACGATGTTTGTGTCGATCATGGAACGGACAAGGGAGATTGGCGTGCTGAAAGCGATTGGATATAGGGCTCGAAACATACTCATGATGTTTCTGGCAGAAGCAAGCATAACTGGAGTCATAGGAGGATTCCTAGGAACCATAACTGGTGTACTTCTCTCGTTCCTGCTGACGGGAGGACTAGCAGGCATGGGGGGAGGTATGGGGGGCCAAAGAATGATGGGGCCTTCACAGGGTTCGTCATCTGTAGGATTTAGGCCTCTGATAACTTCTGATCTTATGGTGTTTTCGCTTCTGTTCCCGATCGGGATTTCGATTGTGGCTGGGCTGTATCCCGCTTGGAGAGCCTCACGATTGAATATAGTTCTTGCATTGAAGTATGAATGAAGCGAGTTACACATCGAAATTGCGAATTATCGATCTTCAGACAACAACGGTGCCTGTCAATGCCTGCACGACTTCAAAGCTGTCAGACATTCTTCAAGGCAATCGTCGTACTCCTACTTGTTCTTTCCTCTCAACTTCTGTCACAGCCAGTGGCACTTGCAGTAATCGGAGACAAGGCGGAGGTGTCTCCTGGGAAAATCCCCTATGAACCTCCGCTCGAGAAAGATCATTATCTCGGCAATAGCACGTTCAATGTGACACTTGAGTACCCGCGATCATTCATTCTTCAGGAGACAGTCGGAGATCTTGTGTTCAAACTCAACCTGAGGCAGCCGACGAACCGAATTGACATCTACATTCCGCCTGAGTTCACAGTCAATACTGGTAAGAGCTATGTTTGGTCAACCATAAACAACAGCTACGCCCAGATCGGCATATCCAAACTGTCAAGCTCAGATAAGATAGCTCCAAAGTGGTATGATGTCTCAGTAACTAACTCGGGGAATAAGACGGACCCTTTTTCGTATCCCAGCAAGGGAACGATATGGCCGGGGAACTATACTGTAAGGCTATTCAACACAACAGCACCCAATGTAGTAGGCCGATACTTCTTCAAAGTCTACACGAGCGGAACATCAATCGGCGTCATCAACTTTCCTTCAGTCGTTGTGTCCGCGGATCCGAATCCGGCGTATGTTTCCGGTTTCGTGAGGTATGGAGGTCACGTTAATGGTTCCGGCTATGGCGGGGATCCTGCTGCTTCCTACTATGGGCATCCGATCGGGTCACGTGATCCAGCGACACATTTGTTGAATGGGCTTCTGAAGGGTGCGGAAGGTGGGAGGGTGATGGCTATGGGCGTGACGCCGGAGGGGCGAATAGTTGTCGGCCAAGCCTTCTTCAACTCCACTAGCAGCAACTACACGTTGTATGGGCTTGCTGCTGGACGTTACCGTTTGAATGCGACGGCTGCAGGATTCTCTCCAGCAGAGCTATCTTACAATGTGATGCTGAAGTCCGGGCAATCCTTGACAGGAGTTGACATTTTCCTTGAACGCAGTCCCAGTCTTTCAGTCCAGGTGCTGTCGAGAAGGCTGGGGGAGCCGGAGCCGTGGGGGGTG